>BNJS01003945.1_pt1 | contig 161158 bp, 157 predicted proteins | sample 8540461 | NCBI WGS metagenome assembly BNJS01 (sample SAMD00202454, study PRJDB9452) | human saliva metagenome | isolation source: human saliva | place: Japan | reverse complement strand
GAAATTCTTCATAGGGTATTACAACAGGCGACACTACTGCATCATGCTCCAAGCCGATATCCGAAGCTTTATCCCATACTTCTTCCAGTTTCTTTTGCAATTCCTGTCTTTCTCCTACCACTATCGCAGCAAAGTCTATGTCAGATTCATCATCAAAATCTCCTCTGGCGAAAGATCCATACATGACTATATTTTTAATAGATTGTCCGTAAATATCACGGTAAGCTTCTACGATTTGACTGGTAATTTTATTGAGCTGAGTTTTATCACACATTGTAATCCCTCCTTCCTATGGAATAAATTCGATTATATATTCTATGTATCACATCGAAAGTATGCAAGTCTTTAAGCATTCTTTAAGCTCTTTACTGTCTCCCGTATCATAATACTGTAATAGAGTCTCGTTAAACTTCTCTCCTTCAGACCTTCCGATACTAAGAATCCCTATCCCTGCTTCCATAAGTATTTTGCTGGCAAATATTGTTGCTGTTCTTTTGTTCCCATCCCAAAAGAGCTGATGATAGACGATATAGCAAAAGCCTTCCAATGCTTTCTCCACCGCATCGGGTATAATAAGAATCTTATACAACTCTTCCATTACTTCGTCTTCCCTGGGTATTTCAGGCATATAGTCCGTTCCGCTGATGTCGACTTTTCCTGTTCGCAGGCTTCCCCAAGCCGGGCTTTCATTACGAGATACCATTTCGTTTATTTTGCAAAGGAAGTCATAGTTTGTCGTGCTTTCAAAGTTGTTGATACAATAACGCCAGGCATCTCTTAGGTTCAGTACCGTCTGGATATCGGAAACCGGTACTTGATTCACGATTCCGCCATCCAAAATAGTCTGCGTCTGTGGGAAGGTAACATTCACACCTTCGATATAGGCGGTATTAAAGACCAATTCTGTAAATAATTTTTTTGCCAAAAATACTGTTGTTTTCTTATCCATTGCTATCCTTTGTTCTATATTTCTATTTTTACCTTATATTCTTTCTTTTACATGCTTATAATTTTGTCCTATATGTAAGATGAAGCCTTAAAGGTTCTTATCTTTGCATAACTCAGCTTTTCAAGCATACAACCTGTGATTATTTATAGCCTGTAAATATTTATAGCTTATGATTTATTATAGTACAAAAAACTTCCAAGCTTAACTTGGAAGTTTTTTAGAACAAATAGATTTTCATCTAGGACATATAACACCATGTCCCACGGTGTCACACCAGTTGCTTCTACAACTTTTGCACTTATATTTTTTAGGATAAGCATTAGGTGCTTTTCACTTCTTCCTCTTTCGCTCAACTTAAGCTATGATTCGTCAATGAAGTTGCTTAGCCTGAAGTGCCTTTCGGCTTTCCATCCTTGGGTTTCACGATTCTTAGGAAATCGTATCGTATCGAATCAAATCCTTAGTTGATTGTATATGGCTTAATCTTTCGATTTAGCCTCTGTTCTCTTTCTTCTGTCCCTGCTTTTTATAGCCAAGTCCCCAGAAAAGAAGAGACATGAGGGATAATGCTGCAAAGAGTCCGTATAATGCCATGAAGCTTGAATCTCCGGTTGCTACCTGTCTCAATGCTCCCAATACTTCAGGAACCTTTGGCTCTCTATCTACACCGAGAACTCCGGGTTCTACGCTACTCGGTCTTGTTGCACCAAGTACGGAAGGGTTACTGGGATTTGGGTTCGGGTTTGGATTAGGATTTGGACCCGGATTAGGTCTTGGATTGGGGCCGGGATTTGGTCCCGGATTAGGATTTCTGTTATAACGGTTATAGAAAGAAATATCTCCGTGCTTTGCAGAATTTTCTCCTGTTCCTACCCAGAACACCGGTAAAATATATGGAGATACGGCATTCCCGTTAGCATCTCTAGTAATTTCCGTAGTTTTTACCAAAAGTGTATAGGTTCTGCTGTCGTAGGTAAAATTGCTTTGTGTTCCTACAGTCTGCTTAATTGTATACTTGTAGTCACCTTCTGTGGTATATACAATCTCCGGAAATTCCAGGATATAGTCCTTAGCTCCGTTTCCTGTAACACTTACCTGATTCGGTGAAGGTAATGGAGCGTTGGGATTGGAAGGATCTCTTTCAATCGTTACTGTATAGGTTTCCTCCGGTGCGGCGCCTGATGTGCTAATCTTTACAGGAATCTTTAAGCTTGCACTTTGCGCAGCTGCCTGGGATGAGAATCCCAATCCTGCGGAAAGGAATAGCACCGCTGATAATACTGTACCAGCCTTTATTAAAATGTCTTTTGCTTTCATTTCCGTTTTCCTCCCTTATGGGTTTACTCTTGCGAACAAAACAACCCTACCATTTGTTTCCAGTGATACACAGGTGGAGAGTGACATAATCTGGTCGCTTTCCTTCAGCCCGATATCTCTAAAGTTTGTGGAATGTTTTTTTCAAATATTCCACCAGTTCCATAATGTGTCCCTTTTTGCCTTCTACCTGATAAATCATACGGTCATAGGCGTCGCACTCAATACAAGCAAAAACTTCCATTTTACGCGCTCTGCCATCCGGCATAAAAAGATTTCCTGTGAGATGTTTATCGAAGTAATCTTTGTTGATATACTCCATTACATCTCCGTACATCCCTCCGTTATCCATATGGTGTCCATAGGTTAACATATAAGGGTCTGAAAAATCCGCCTTATTATAGGCACTTAAGAAAATTGACCCAGAAAGGGAAAATTCTCCTGTTACATCCCTGTTTACATACTCCAAATCGTCTTTTCCCTGAACCATGGGGTAGTCAATGTGGGTTCCGTCAATGGTTATCCAGCCTCTTGTATCCGATTAATTTTTAATAACTCTTCCAGACTTAATCTGGTATCTTCCGGATTCTCCACTGAGGGCTTGTACTTTAATAAATCTCTTCCTAGGAATGCACCCGACATCGTAATGTAAGTGTCCCAAAGGGAGTATCCACCAAAGGCCAGCATAGTAACCATGAGGACAATAGCCAGGACTGATAATACTTTATCTCCTGCTCTAGCGGCTTTTGCTGCTGTATTCATTCCTTGTCCTTTCCACTCCTTTTCCTGCTGTACACCGTGTGTACATGGGTTTCTTGAAGCTTTCAAAAAACCAATCTACATACGATTTTCAGTATCTCTTCCGGGTGGCAGAGCCACCCGGAGATTTTGATACTGATTCAAAATATCTTGTTCTCTTACTTTCGTGCTATTTTTGGAGAAGAAGAATTTATGCTCTACGGTAAGTTAACGCCATATTCTGAAAACATTATAAGTCAGAAAGAATTATTCCTCTTCCTTCTTGCGGTTCATGAATACTACACCTAATCCGCCAGCTACTGCAAGCATCATAGCGTAAGGAGCAACATTCATTACGATACCGGTAGGAGTGGTTACATCCTTGGTGTTCTTGATATCTACTTCTGCATCGTCCTTTACAGCGTTGAAGCTAGCTGTGAGTCCGGTTACATCAAGATCACTAATGTAAGACTCTTTTCCTGCAACAGCTCCGGCAGTCATTACGTAAGTATTAGCACCCTCTCGTACGAATACCTTATCACCCTTTGTTAATCCGGTGATGGTGAATCCGCCATTATCTCCAACAACAATCTTTCCAGACTCTGTGCTTGCTGTGAATGCCTTAATGCCGTTTAAGTTAACATCTCCTTCAGGCTCAACATTGTATAACTCAGCACCCTTCTGTCCCTTACGATCACCAGGAACTACTGTTACATAGAACTCGAACTTATCGCTGTGGTTAGCAACTTTTCCAAGGATTCTCTTTCTAACAGTTACCTCGTGAGTTGTATCATACGGATTCTCGGGAGGTGTTCCAGGAGTCTCTGGTGGTGTGTAAGGAGGAATATCTGGAATCTCGGGTGGTGGTAACTCTCTACCATAGTTGTTGTCTACGCCTTCAACCTTGGTGTTATCAGCATCTCCGTTAGCCTTCTTAACACGAACTACCTTTGTGATGAACTTTGTAGCATTGTTCTCTACATACTTTAATACATAAATCTTAAACTTAGACTTAGTGAAGTAGATACCCTCGTACTCGTTAGATACCTCTTCCATGTCATACTCATAGTATCCTAAGTCTGTAAACTTAGACTCATCTACATGGATAGTAGCATTGGACTTAAAGATACCGTAATCTGCACCCTTCTCATCTCCAAACTTCTTAGCTTCCGGAGCGAAGGTAGCACCTGTAATGGTAACACCGTTAGCAGGTCCCGGCTTAGTAGCCTCATTATAGTTAACTCCATCTTTGGTGAACTTGTAAGTTCCAGACTGAGCAGCAGGGGTAACCTTAAATTCGAAGGTTGTGTTTGGTGCAAGAGTCTTACCGTCGGTGTGAACTCTCTTCTGGAACGGAATGTCCTGCGCGAAAGCAGGTACTGCCATAGACATTACCATCATTCCAGATAATGCCAGAGTAGCAAGCTTGTTTAAATTCTTTCTCATCTTGTTCTCCTTTTTAAAAAATAGTAGAAACGTTGTGTGATTTATAATTAGAAGGCGCGACCCTTCGAATTATTAAAGTGACTTGTTGAGTTTCAGCTCACGTTGTATCGAGATACATCCTTCGGCTCCGTGGGCGTTCCCTCGCCAATTTACCATGCCGTACCATGTCTGAACCTCCTTTCTTTTTCCTAAGAAAAAAGACTTATATTTGTTTTTTCTTTGCCGATAGTGTTACTAAAGGCAAATATTCAGTCCGCTTCTGCTACAGATGCAGCTGTTGTAGTGACGCAGGAGTCGCCATTTCAACTCCTTTCGTCGGTCTTCTGTTACGAAGTTCTTTCCAACTTCTGTCCTGCAACAGATGTATCTGTAGCAGAAGCGGGTGAATGTTTAATTGAGAATGTGCTGAAGAGGAGTTTTATGCTTCTCTTCTTTTCTTACTGATGGTGAGGTATGCACCGGCCATCGCTACAAATCCGAAGATTCCGAAAAGGTATGGTGTGATGTCTCTTACAATACCGGTTGGAACTGGAAGTGATTTGGGATTGATAAATTTAGTAATCTCTTTTTCTTCTGAAAGGTATCCTGTGCAAGAATAATAAACTCCATTCTTATCAAATACCTCACATGGGAATTCTGATCTAAAAGTACCTTTTTGATAAGTTACTTTTGCTTTATCATAACCCTCAACCTTTTTCTCAATCACTCGATAAACCTGTCCATTCTCTAATGGAATCTCAATCTGTTCATCGTGGGATAGTTTAAAAGTAAATACTGAGATAATTTCTTGCACGTTCTCCGGATTAGGTATTTGAGTAATTTTAATTCCTAATTTCTCATCTAACCCTTTTAAAATGCCTTCCATTTTTTCCTGAGAATATGCTTGATTTTGGTTATCATATAATGCTAGGTAAAAATCAAACTTCTTTTCTCTTGCTTCTTTTGTAAAAGCAATCTTTCCTATCTCCTGTACTTCTTTCTTTACAATTACCTTCATTTTAGGGTTTTCTACCTTTTTATATTTGTTGGTAAATTGATAGCTTTGTCCCTCTCCTGTGATGTAATTGTATTGCTGTGTTTTTAGGCCATGATCTACTGTCAGATATTGATATCCAATCATATCTTCCAATCTGCCTTTTAAAACGCTATTCGGATTCAAAACTTCTTCGACAATTCTATAGTTTTGATTCATAGGAAGATTATCGATTGTAATTTGGAAGGTTTCTCTGTTTTCTTTATCCTCAATCTTATTAATAAAGATATCGTAGTTATCTACTTTGAATGCCTTTCCATTTCTAAACGCTTCTGTATCGTTAATCCAACGATCATCACCTAAGTTAATAGTTGTGAGAAGTTCTTCACCCTTTGCATCTCTCCGGTAAATTTTGAAGTTAATATTCTTCAAAACCGTTTTACCGAGATCTGTCCATTCTCCTGTACTCTTACGGTACAGTCTTTCATCAAAGCCTTCAAAGAATTTATTAATTCTCAAATATCCTCTAGGCTCAACCTTTATGATAGGTTTGTTGTATTTCTCTGATGGTGGTTTTAAATCTCCGCCTTTAGGTGGTTTTACCTTATGTGTAATAGTTGCTACATCATTGGTAAATAATCCCTTCTGATTCACTGAAGTGCCGTAGACTGCATCATCACCCTTCTTATGGCTTAACTCTTTGAAGTAAATATCATTTAAGTCTGTTCTTGCCTCACCTACATCAAGATTATTATCTTTTTGTTTTTTAGCCATATTCTTATAGGCAACGTCTGTCGGCTTGACATTAGCCACCAGTCTCAGCTCATAGCCTAATGGAAGAACAAAATCCGCCGGATCAGTTTTTAATTTCAAAACTGTTCTAGTATTGTTTTCATTCGGACCTTGTGTTACTTGGATTGCATTAAGGCCTAATGCTTTTTGCTCAGCTTCAGTAAGAATCTTTTCTTCTTCTACCTTATTGGGCTTCATCTTTACGAGTACACCTTTGATAGAAGCATCTCCATTTACTAAAGCTACGTTCTCGCTTAAAGTATCTTCAATTTCAATGCTGTGAATCTGCGCTTCAGCCAATTCTCCCTCAAGCTCTTTGAAACTCTTGAAAAGCTGCTGATCATTAGAACCATCAAAGTTTCTAACAACTGTTCCTTCCGGAACCACGCTTGTTAAATCACTAAGCTTGTTCCATTTCGAAGAATTTCCTACTCCCACAGTATAGAATGCATCCAAGCTTACGAAGTATTTCAGCTCTTTCTTTGCATCGTTTAATGCAGGATAGTAAGTATCCTCTCCTGTACCTATACTCTGACCTTTTTTGTAATTGGTTCTGGTTAAATAATACTGCCCATCCTTTTTAATGTAGTTATCATAAACTCCATCCTTAGGAATATAGGTCTTGGAAGGATTACCTCCGGCAATAAGAACAACTACCGCCTTGGCATCTTTTCTTACAAGACGTTTCATATCTGTCCATTGAAGATTTTTATTTTTAGTTTTTTCAAGAGAACCATCCGGATATCTCTCGCTAACTTGGAAGTAGCCGAAATCACTAATCAGATTTCCTTGAGGATCCTTATGCACTCTTGGATTGCCTGATTTATCCCACCAGTTCATTAAGCTCTTCGCATCTCTAATAGCAGCTGCAAAGTTAGCTCCTGAACCGCTATTCCCCGGCTTCGGTAGGTTTTGAATCTCTTTCTTTATGGTATTCTTGTCACTAAACTCATATGTTCTTAAGTCGTTATACAAGCCATCTTCAACTGTATATCCCGGGCTTGTTTCTTTACCACTAAGATTTCCAAGAGTACCTATAATAGGATAAATATCATTAATCGCTTGATCGTTCTTGTTGAAAACTCCGTTTCTTTCAGCCTCTGTATAAGCCTTTAAGTTACTTGCATTATATGAAGGAGTCTGTTCTCCATTCATACTTACCAAAGCGAACCTTGCATCAAAACCACTTTTTTCTTTTGTAAGCTCGTCCATTAATCCATAGACTTTATTCTTGGCTTTTTCCGCATCCTGAGAGCTGATATTTCCGGAATTGTCGTAAATAAAGAGAACATCCAGCTTTGTTTTTTGCTCCGTCGACTTCTTCCTAGTTTGTGCTGTAAGCGTTAAATCATAGGTTCCGTCGTCTCTCTTTGTAATGTACTTATCATGCATAAGCTCCGGATTGGTAAAGTTCATATCCGCTTTGCATTTATTTACCTTGCCCATAGTATAAACAAAGTAAAACTCATTTACATTGCAATCTTTAGTAAATAATGTCTGATGCTCTTCTCCACCATACTGTTTCCAGTATATCCTTTGATTGGTTAAGTATGTAACCTCCATACCTTCAGCTACATAAGGATGTCCTGCATTACCATCAGGTTGTGCATATAACCCCTTGAGTTTATACCCCTCAAACTCCTGCAGCAAATGATGGTTTACTATCACCTCTTTTTTAAAAGGCCACCAAGTAGATTTTGTTTCCCATTGAAATTTTGGAGTCCCTGTACGATTATTATATAACCAGGTCTCGGTGTCCTGTCCTTCCTTAGCTAGCCAGTCCTCTGCCATAAATACCGTTGGAGCTATCTCTTTAAAGTTCTGATCCACAAAGTGGAAACGAATCTTTCCATACTTATTATTTTCCGATCTCTTCCAAGAAACCACATAGGCAGAGAATGAATTTACTGTAAATTCTTTGGAGATTTTATCCTCAGAATCAGCTACTTTTACTTCTTTTTCTTCTGTAGCTGTTACTTCCAGGTTGCTTTCAGCACCCTTTTCTTTGTCAGAACGGCTAACTGTCTCTACAGATACAGGCTGTTCGCTTCCTTTTTCCTCCACGATATGGTGGATAGAGATGTCTTCTGCCTTAGCCTCTTCAGGGAGTGCCTTCTTCTCAATAGTAATTCTTACCGCCACCGGAGACTTAGGTTCTACTTCTACAGTGCTGTCTTTTTTCTCTACAAAGCGGATATCCAAGCTTGCAGAATCATCATATAAAGCTTCATCCTTCAGAATCTTAACCTGCTCTTCGGAAAGCTTTTCTCCTTCTGCTTCTTCTTCCGGCTTGAAGAGACGCTTTGCTTCTAATACTACGTCACCGTCAAATGCCGCTTCGTCGTAGAATACCTGTACGTTACCGAATCCTTCGATTTCTACGTTCTGGCTCTTTCTACCAAGTTCGTTCAAGCTGTACTGGGTAAAACGAATAGATTGTAATTCAGGAAGGATTTCTTCACTGTGCTCTGTAATATCTTTCAGAAGACTGCTGTCTTCTACAACTGCTTTCTGTGCTTCTGTTGCCTTTCAGCCTGAGCTGTCTCAGCTTTAGCTGCTGTTTCTTTTACTTCTGTCTCAGTAGCTTCTACCTTAGCTTCTGTCGCTTCTTCGGAAGCTTCTGCCTTTACCTCAACCTTAGCTTCAGTGGATTCCGCTACTGCTTCTGTTTCTTCTGCAGCAGTACTTACAATCGCTACTTCTGAATCATCCTTACGAGTTTCTTCGGAAGCTTTGCTTTCTTCTGTGGCTTTACTTGCTTCAGTTGCTTTGCTTTCTGCCACTTCCTGCTTAGCTTCTGCGGAACTCTCTTCTACCTTGGAAGCTTCTACAGTCTGTACTTCTGTGCTTTCAGCCTTAGCTTCTGTAGCCTTGGCATTCTTAGCTTCTGCCTGTGCTTTCTTGGCATCGCCCAAGAACTGCTTGAACAGGCTTGTCTTAGAAGCTACGGTTACTTTCGGATATTTATTGCCATCAACAGAGAGCTGGAAGGTCATTCTTTCTGTAGACTTGTTCTCATACACGAAGGTGATGAGCTCGCTTCCGGTTAACTCTGTGTTTCTTTCAAGGTTGCTGTCAGATGCTTTCTCTTCTGTCAAGGAAATGGTTGTTGCTTCTTCTTTCTTTGGAAGAAGTCCTGCCACTGCGCTCTCCTTGCTGTAGAGCAGTAAGCTTTCTTTAATTTCCTTACGAACCAGTCTGTCTAAGTTCTTCGCATCTCTTTCTACATAAATCTGTAAGCCGGCTTCTTCAGCGTTCAGGCTTTCTTCCAGGTTCTCGGCGATACTGTTCAGAGGAATGTTGTAAATCTCTTTCTCTCCGTCAAAGTACTCTTCGAACTCTGTCGCCAGTTCCTGATCCTTACTGTAGGATCGAAGGTTGCTCTTTCCTACTTTCTCGCCCTTCAGGATAGCTTCTGTAGCCGCTCTCCGAAGATCCGCACCAAGGAGCTGTACCTTTACCTGGGTTCCGCTTACTTCGATTTCGTTATTCTGTTCGGTGTGAGAGGAATCTGCTCGTCCGGAAATGGTAAGTCCACGATAGCCGGTGAACAAAAGACAAGCAATCATCAGCAAGGATAACTTCTGCTTGAATCCCTTCTTCATCTTCCCTATATAATTATTTCTACGATAATTCTTCATGCCATCGACCACCTTTTTCGTACTGTTGGGTTTACGATTCTCTGAAAGAATCCGAAAGCTTTCTTCGGACTTTCGAAAAGTTCTCAAACATTCTTAGACTTTCCGGAAGTTTCCTTTAAGATTGCTTCTCCACTTTCTTAGAATCTTCTTTCCTTATTCTTACTCAGTACAGTTCAGGCTCGATGTTGCGGGCGTTCCTTCTCTGTATCCCGTATTCTAGCAAAAGCAGTTTTTATTTCAATAGACTTTGCGCGAAAGGCCCTTTAAATGTCATGAAAAGGGTTTTTCCCGTTTTATCCTATTTTTCGCCTATTCAAAATGCTTTAAATATCTTCTCGTTCCTTCGATTTTCTGTGCAAAATTTCTTAATATTTTTTTAGTTTTTTCTTGTTTCTTTTACTTCTCAGCTTTATTTTCGCGCAAAACATCCGGAAGAAGTCCTTTCTCCCTATATTTACGCGCACAAAAAAGAGTTCTTACGCCTTGTCTTCATTTTCATAGATGATTGCCCCGTGGGGACAGGTCTTCGGAAAATGCAAATATGCGTTCAAACGTTCTATCAGCTTCTCATCGCTGATGTGCTCCAGCTGCTCCGCCTGTTCGTGGACTTCCGCTTCTTCATATTGAAGCTTGGTCATCAAAAAACTCTCCCACAAACGGTGTCTGCTTAAAATGCGTTTGGCGATCCGCTCTCCTTCTGCGCTCAAGGATAGCTGTCTCCCCTCTGCTACTACAAAACCTTCTTGAATCAGTTTCTTCACCATCTCTGATGCTGATGCCCTGGGAAACTCCCAAACTATCCGCAATTCTCTGATTACTGGCCTCTCCTTCGCGTTCAGCAATCTTAAAAATCGCTTTGATGTAGTCCTCCCGGTTCTGTGTCATCTGGCCTCCTGTATAGACTCTTACTACAGACCTCTTCCTTTCTTTTTCTGTGTTGCATAGTCGCAATTATTCAATTTTTTTCTTCTCCATTAAAGGGAATATAAACCCTTTCTAAACAAAACGCAAGCCTTTCCGTCATTATTCCTCATTTTAATATTTTTACGCCTTTTATTTAAGCAATATTCTTAAATTGCAAGTTTTTTGCTTTGTGAAAATAGCCTATGGTAGCTCCCTTTCGATTTGTTTTCTTCAGATATTGCTGTATCAAACCGTCCAGCATGCCGACGAAGGCACAGCATCCGGAGAGGGAGATATTGAAACGGAAGGATAGGATTAGTGCCAGTACAGCGTGTAGCAGGGCAAAGGCTATGCTGTAGAGAATGCAGTCCCGCAGATTCCTGCTATAGAGTCTTGCTACGGCGATGGGAGCTACAAAGAGGGAAATAGTCAGGATTCCTCCTACCGTATCGAAGGAGGATATGCTTGTGATAACGATACAAAAGAGCAGGGCGTAGTGGAGACGTCTTTGGCTTTGACATTTGCCCCGCCTCCTCTCCTTCAAAGAGCAGCTTCTTCATGGGGCGGTAGCTGATGAACAGAAAGGCGGTGTTTAACAGCAAACAGAACAGCATTTTCCAAAAAGCCACCGGCATCCCCAGACTTCTTTGAAAGGGTATCAGGAAAGGGTTTCCCATCAGCACCATATCCGTGTCCAAATGGACGTTTCGGTAGTATAGGCTTAATAGGAGTATGCCCAGAGCAAAGAAGAGGGGGAAGAGAAAGCCCAGGCTCTCCTCTCTTTTCCAACGAAGCTTTTCCTGTAGCAGTTCTATGCAATAAAAGGTGAAGAGGGCGAAAATACCTGTACCCAGAATCAAAAGGGGGGAGGACAGGTCTTTGATGAAGCTAAAGCTTAGGACGATGCCCAATAGAGAGGTGTGGGACAGGGCATCTATGGACATACTGCAATTTCGATAGTAGACATAGGGACTGAGCATGCCCGTGGCTATCGCACAGAGAAGAAAGACCAGACAGATTTCCGGCATGGTACTCCTTTCTTATGGGAAGAAACTTTTCAGTGGTTTTAGGAAGAAACTTTTCAGTGATTTTAGGGAGAAACTTTTCAGTAGTTTTATGACAATGTTTTGTGACCTAAGCTTTGGACGCCGGCACGGATCTCTTTCAGGAAAAGCAGTAGCATAAGGCTTCCTCCCATCAGTACGATGATGCCGGCTCCGGTGGAAAAGCCCTTATAGCTTAGGCTTAGGCCCGTTCCCAATAGGGAATAGAATAGGGATAGCAGTCCTGCCAGCAGGAAAATGACGTTTCGCCTTCCGGACAGCTCTCTGGCAAAAAGCATTGGCAGAACCAAAAAGGAGGCCATCAGAAGCACCCCCAGCATTTTGATGCCCAGGGCAAGAAGGGGAATCAGAAGAAACCGGAGCAGGATATGCATTTTCCTCTCCTCCACCCCCAGAAATTCTCCATATTCCGGATCAAAGCAATACAGACAAAATGCCCTTCTAAATAAGAAGAAAAGACTTAGGCTAAACAAGCTCCAGAAGAGAATCAGAACAAAGTCTTCCTTTTGCAGGAAGGCTGCGGAGCCGAAGAGAAAGCTTTTCAGGCCGGATTGGGAGGCTTTGGCAAAGTGGGGATTTCCCGTGATTACAGTTTTTAAAACCATTCCCAGTCCGAACATCCCGCTTAGGCTTAGAGCCAGAGCGCTTTCTCCCCGCATTCCCTGCTCTCCCTTCGTGAGGCTTTGAATGATGCGGAGAGTACAAAAAGCCGTAAATGCAGCGCCCAGGGCCAGAACCTTAGGGGACTTGGTGGCAAAGAGCATATAGGCCAGAATCACTCCGGGATAGGTCCCGTGTCCCAGGGCATCTCCCAGCAGGCTTTGCTTTTTATAGAGGAGAATTCCTCCGATGAGGGCAGTGCTGAGGGCCAGTACCCCCAGGGGGAGGGCAATCACAAAGAAATCATAGGATAAAAAGAACATAGGCTTTCGCTTTCTATGGAGAAGCTTGCTGTATCGGGAAATCCCATTTATAGAGCAAGCCTCTTATGGAGAAATAGCAATTTTCTTATGCAAATATGGTTTTAGTATGAAAAAATGGCTTCTACATTTTCAGGGTTCAATATCTCTTCAGCTCTTCCGAAGCCGTAGCTTCCCGCCTTAATCCACAGGATATAATCAAAGTTCTCCTGCAAACGGCTCAGGTCGTGGTGGATGCAGAGGATGGTCTTTCCCATTTTCTTGAATTCCTTCAGCTTTTCCGTGATGCTTCGTTCGCTTTTTTGGTCAATGGCGGCGAAGGGCTCATCTAATAGGAAGAGTTTGGCTTCTTCCGCCAGAGCTCTCGCCAGGAAAACCTTCTGTTTCTGCCCTCCGGAAAGTTGGCTAATCTGCCGTTTTCGTAGCTCTGTTAAGCCCATTTCCTCCAGTGCCTTGTCTCTTTTCTCCCGATCCTCGCTTCTAATAGGAAGAAACCAGCCTCGTTTTTTGTAGGACGCCATCTCTACCACCTCTTCCACGGTGATGGGAAAGTCCCAATTTACCTTGGTGCTTTGGGGAATATAGGAAAGGTAGTTTTTCGCTTTTTTCCCTTCTTCTCCGAAAATGCGGACAGTTCCGGCATTTTTCGGAAGAAGCCCCAGCACCGCCTTCATCCAAGTGCTTTTTCCGGCGCCGTTGGGTCCGATAATGGCGGTCATGCTTCCTTCCGGAATCTCTACGGAAAGTCGGGACAGCACTTCCTTTTCCCCGTAGGAGACGGAAAGCTCCTGACAGGAAATGGCGGAGGGCATCACAGACGTGTTCGTAAGCTTGGCTTCGCTACCGGCTTGTGCGTGGGAGAATTGCGCCAGGGAAAAGTTCTCTGCATCCATCCTCTTCTCCTTCTATTTCAGGTGGTCTACAATCAGGTCTACGTTGTAGCGTACCATAGTGAGGTACGTGTCTCCTGCCTCTCCCCGGAGTCCCAAGGAGTCGCTGAAGAGTCCGCCCTCTCCTTCCTTTTCTCCTTCCACCACCTCTACGGAAAAGCCCTTTTCCTTGCAGGATTCCTGGAGCTTCTTCATGCGCTGGGGGTCGGTAGTGGATTCCGTGAAAATGGCTTTAATCTTATGGTCTACGATAAATTGCGCGGTTTCCGCCATGTCATAAGCGGACACTTCGCCGTCCGTGCTTACTCCCTGGGGGGCTTTTACTTCTATACCGTAGGCTCTGGAAAAATACTGGAAGGCATCGTGGGGGGTAAGCAAGACTCTACTCTTCTCAGGAATCTCCGTCAGTCTTTTCTTGGTGTATGCTTTCAGCTCTTCCAGTTCCTTTTGATAGGCTTCTTTTCTTTCTTCGATAATTGATTTTTCCTCCGGAAGCTTTTCTTCCAAAGTTGCCGCCATGGTGGAGACTGCCTGCGCATACAGGTCTTGGTCAAACCAAAAATGGGGATCCGGCACATCTTCTCCTTGGAAGGCCTGAATGACCTTATCCTCCGGAAAATCCTTGGAAACCATGACGCCTCCCTGTGCCTTCAGGGCATCTTGCATTTTCCCCTCAAAATGTAAACCGTGGTAGAAAAGCGCCTGGGCACTCTGCATCTTCTTTAAGTCCTCGGGCTTCGCCTCATAGGTGTGGGGATCCTCTCCTCTTGGGATAATGCAGCTGATTTCTACGCTGTCTCCTCCCAACACCTCCGCCATATCCTCCAAGAAGCTGGTGGTGACGCAGAGCTTGAGCTTGGCCTTGGAGTCAGGAGAGTTTGTGTTTGAAGAGTTTGCGTCTGTCGAGTTTGCATCAGGAGACTTTTCTTCCGGGGAGTTTGCTTCTGGGGAGTTTGCATCTGTAGAATGATCTTCCGCTTTATTGGTGGATTGGTTTTTGGATGGACTTCCGGATTGGCTTTCCATGGCTGCTCCACAACCTGCGGAGAGGGCAGTCACCAGAACCAAGCCTAGGAGTCGTTGGAATATGAGCTTTCCGTAGGAGACTTTCTTGTTCATTGTTGTTTTTCCTTTCCTTTTCGTATTGCTGTTTCTTGATGGTTTCTTGATGGTTTCTTGATGGTTTCTTCTCCATGACTACTTCTCGAATTCTGAAATCAGTACTATTTATCAAGTTCTATATTTTTCTTACACTATTTGAGAAGCTTTATTCTTTTTGTAAGGTTATCCTTACAAGCGATTCTATTACTTTGTATACAAGATTGCAAGAACTTCTTTTTCACTTTTGCTCCTTTTTCTTATTTTTCCAAAAAATAGGCAAAAAATCAGAAAGAAGAAAAGACTGGAAATGAAAAATACGCTACAATGGGGATTGATAAAAGTTAAAAGAAGAAAAAAATACATTTTCCGTAAAAGAAATACCGAAGTTCAAAGGAGGAATGGGCAATGGCTATAGAAATAAAGAACAAAAAAGAAGAACAGGCGAGGGAGGAATTGACTCTCCTGATCCGGCGTTACCCAGTACTTTCCGGAATCGAAGAGAATATCTGGCAGGCTTTTACCATGATGCGGGATAGCTACAGCAAAGGGGGCAAGCTTTTGTTGTGCGGTAATGGGGGCAGCTCCGCAGATACGGATCATATCGTAGGCGAGCTGATGAAGGCCTTTTGCAGTAAACGTCCTTTGGCACCTGAACTTCTGTCCAACGTAAAAAAGCTCTTCGGAGAAGAGGAGGCCTCTTACTTCGAAAAGCATTTGGAGCAGGGACTGCCTGCCATTTCCTTCAGCAGCCAAACCGCCCTGCATACCGCCTTTAGCAACGACCAGGACGAAACTCTGTTTTATGCCCAGTGTCTCCTTGGCTACGGCAAGCCGGAGGATCTGCTCTTTTGTATCAGCACCTCCGGAAATGCCAAAAATGTTTCTTATGCGCTAAAGCTTGCCAAGGCGATGGGCATCCCCAGCATTTTACTGACAGGAAAGGACGGGGGAAAGGGCAGAGCTATTGCGGATCTTTCTTTGATTGCGCCGTCCAATGAGACGTATCAGATTCAGGAGCTGCATCTGCCGATTTATCATGCTTTGTGTTTGATGCTGGAGAGGTATTTCTTTGCCGCATAAGGGGGACTGTAGTCATCGAAGGCGTTCGCTCCAATGCAGTATGGACATGAAATCGGGCACGCTCCCGCTAACCTCGCCTTCGTAGCAGTACTAACTTCAAGCTTCGCTTTAGCTCGCTTTCAGTAAGTACTGACGGGCTCAGATTGCCCCTCTTTCATGTCCATACTGCATCTGTCGCTTCAATTCATTGTTTATACAGTCCTTCACTTCGCAGGCTTTCTATAAATCTATAGCTCCTTCATCCAGTAAAAACTGCTCTACGCCAAGGTAAAGAATACCGTCTTCATCATGCTTTGGGAGGATATAGTCTTTTACAACGACTATTTTTCTAAAGAAGTCCCCGGACTGCTTTAAGGAGGCGGTTTCCTGTGCTCTTTTCTCCGGACTGTCTACGTGTAAGGCTGACTGAATATAATATTTATTACTTCCTCGATTCACTATAAAATCAATTTCCAGATTTTTCCGTGCTCTTTTGCCCTCTTCATTTTTATAGTTTTGCTCCACTACGCCCACATCCACATTTAAGCCACGCATACGGAGTTCGTTGTAAATGACATTTTCCATAATGTGCGTCATTTCGTTTTGTCTAAAATTTAGTCTGGCATTTCTGAGACCGGTGTCGGAAAAATAATATTTGTAGGGTGAAGAAATGTATTTTTTCCCTTTCACATCAAATCTTCTGGCTTTTTCCATCAAAAAGGCATCAATAAAATAATCCAAATAAGTGCTGATGGTTAGCTGAGAGATTTTGATATTTTTTTCCGATTGAAAGGTATTTTCCAGCTTTCTTGGATTGGTAAGGGAGCCAATGGAAGAGGAAACAATATCCAGTAAATCTTCCAGGATAAAGGCTTCTTTGCCAATACGGTTCCTCTCCATCACATCTTTAATATAGGTATTCTGAAAGAGATTTTTCAGATATTCGCTTTTTTCTTCCGGCGTTTTCCTGCTAAGGACGGTAGGCATCCCGCCATATAGACAATATTCTTCGAAAGCCAGTCTGGGATCTCCCTCATAGCAGGAGGAAAACTCTGCAAAGGAAAAGGGATATACTCGAATTTCATCCCCTCTGTCCCGAAACTGAGTCAGAACATCAGAGGACAGCATCTTTGAATTGCTGCCGGTAATGTAAATATCCGCATTGGGAAGTTTCATCAGGCCTAAAACAAGGTCTACAAAGCCAATTTTATTTTCACTGTTTGATATAAGGATTCTCTACTTCTTCCACAAATTGAATCTCGTCAATAAAGATGTAGTAGTTTTGTTCCGACTGCATGCGCTCCCGAAGGTAAGTATCCAGCGTAAGGGGATTTCTATACTGCATGTTGTGAAGCTCATCCAAAGCCATGGTAATGATTTGCTCCTCTTTGATACCAAGACTAAGCAAATATTTTTTATACAGCGTGAATAATAGGTAAGACTTTCCGCATCGTCGAATACCGGTGATGATTTTTACCCTTCCATTATCCTTTTTATCGATTAAACGCTTTAAATATCTTGGTCTTTGCACTTCCATAGGTTTCTCCTATTTTATATTTTTGTGTAAATGCACATTTTTATAAAATGTTTTTTCTATTATAAAGGTAAAGGATGGAAAGAACAAGGGAGTACCGCAGGCTTGCGATACTCCCTTCTAACAAAAGAAACTGTAAATATAAAAATTATGTTGTATGCAATATAGGGCTGAAAAAGGGGTAGTCTGAGCCTGCTGCATTCTTGCTACAATTCTCTTTTATAGTACCACTATGCATATTGTATTGTTTTAATTTGCTGTAGTTCGAGATCCAGCTTTCTTTTCTGCATTCGAATATCAATGTCATTCTGCATATTGATGAAATACTCATCCGAAACACCGAATAACTTCGCGAGTCGGAGAGAGGTATCAATCGTGATTTTTCGTCTATTATGCAGAATGTCTTGGATTCTGGAAACAGGAACATGAATTGCTTGTGCAATGCTATATGCGCTTAGTTCCATCGGCTCCATAAATTCTTCTCGAAGGATTTCACCAATGCTTGGTGGCTCAATATAATTTAATTCCATAACTTCTCCTTTTTTAGTGGTAATCTACAATCTCAACGTTTCTAGCTTCTGCAAGATGAAAGCTAAAGCACAGCCGAAATTGTTTGTTAATGCGAATACTATATTGCCCTGCCCTATCACCGGATAGTTTCTTTGTCCTTAAATGTTGTAATCATAATTTTATAAAATGGAACGTCTATATGTAAAAATATTAATCTTTCTGCCGGAGTTTTGGAGCAATCAAGATTAATAAATATACTGTACCTACCAATTTCGAAGTGGAAAAAAATCCTCTAAAAATGCTATAATATACTAATAAAATTTATGAAAAGAGGAGGTATTATGCAGCTTTTAGATATAAAAAGAATGGCTCATAACATTCTTGAAAATCAATGCATAGAGAGCAGTTTTATTGAATATAAAAAGTCGGCAAACTTTAAAGATAAAATTCTAAAAACTGCTTGTGCCTTTGCCAATAACTATATGAACAATGAGATAGGCTTATTGTTTGTTGGTATTGAAGAAGTCGATAATAAAGAAACGGGAGAAAAAGCAATTCCTAAAAGACCGATAGAGGGAATAAAAGAGTCTAAAGTTGAAGGGATTGAAAATGAATTAAAATCTCTTCTTTCCAATATTCACCCCAAAGTCAACTATCACATTATTATGGATCAAATCGATGATGAATACTATATCGTAGTGGCGGTAGAAAGTGGTAGTAATGGTCCGTTTCAAACAAGTGAAAAAGCAGAAAAAGATAAAGATATTCGATTAAAGACGGGAAGATATATCAGAGTTGGTAGAGATTCAAGACTTCCAAATTCAACAGAAGAATTTGAACTTTTGAAGAAATTCGCCAATTTTTCTTTCAGTTCAAATCTGAACGATACAGCTACCATAGATGATTTAAGCTATGAATATATGAAAGAATATCTACTTCAGACGGGAGCCAAGAAAGATATTAGAAAAATGTCCAAGCTGGATATGGCAAAGAGTATGGGGCTTGTAAGCGAAAGTGAGTATGGAGGGTATAGAGCTAAAAACTTTGCTGTGCTGATGTTTGCCGAAACACCGAATAAATTTATTTCAAATGCCCATGTTGAAATCATTAGAGAAATATATGGAACCGATAAAATGGAATCAAAGAAATTTGACGGTCCGGTTTGGATACAGGCAAAACAAGTCAGTAAATATTTTGAAGATAATATTATGGCTTCATATACCATACGAGAAGCAGATCAAATCGAGCATAAGATTGTCTATAACTATCCTCTTACAGCATTTGAGGAACTTGCTACGAATGCCATTTTACATAAGGAATACGATACGCCTGAATATGTAGGAATATATATTTACAAGGACAGAATTTCTTTTGTAAATCATAATAGACCACTCCCTCCTGTAACAATTGAAGCTCTTAACAAGGACAGAAGTTTTGATAGAAGGCAGTATCTCAACAAAGAACTTAAAGATATGTTCTTTTCCCTTAACTTAATAGAGTCTTACGGTTCAGGTATACGGCGTGCAAAGGATGCACTGTTTGAAAATGGTTCTCCTGAGCTTAAGTTTTACCCGGATAATGAAGAAGATAACTATACAAATGCAGTTATAGGAATTAATAAAGAATTTTTGAATGAGTTTAATAGTAGTAGTTATGAAAAAACTACCACGAAAACTACTACTAAAACTACCATAAAACAGGAAGAAATTATTAAAATAATTGCTGAAATCCTCACATTAGCGCGAACGAAATGGCAGAAAAATTAAACCTTACTGTTGATGGTGTACGTTATCATTTAAATAAATTGAGGAAAGCAGGGCTTATTCGATATGAAGGTTCAACAAAATTAGGTCAGTGGGTAATTATGAAGCTAAATAGTAAATAACCTGTCCTTTCAAAAAATCCACCAGCTTTCTACAGAAGTTATAGATCAATCAAGAGCAGACCAACTTCCGAAGGAAGTTGCTTTGTGAAGCAAAGTGAGCAGTGGTTAACATAAACCACTGCTCAGTCAAGGCGAGGTTAGCGGAAGCGTGCCCGATTCCATGCCTATACCGCATTGGAGCGAACTCCTATGATGAATACAGCTCCCTCTCCACAATCCATCTTGCGGCTTCTTCTAAATTTTCAAAGTATGGAGGGCAAGGCTTCCCTTCCTCTTCCAGTTTCCTTTTCTCCTCTTTCCCATATCCGGTAGCCAGAAGAATGGGCTGTACACCGAAGTTTTCTCCGGCTTCACAGTCTAAGATTTTATCTCCAATCATATAGGAATGAGACAGCCAAGCTTTTCGTTCTGTTTGCTGGTGTCCCTGCTCCAACACTTCCCGTTCTTCCCGGCTTAAGCGGTAAGGGCTTTGAATGGGAAACTCCGCTTCATTCCCCTGTAGCAAATCCCACTCGGCCTGATAGAGCATTCCGGGATTTGGCTTTCGGCAATCACACTCCCTCTGATAAGCTCCTATTCCCTTCGGATGGTGAGGACAGTAATAGATGCCTTTCAGGAAAATGTCTCTCTTCCGAAGCTCTTCCCGAAGATAGCTATGCAGTGTCTCCGCATCCTTTTCTCCGTAATAGCCTCTTCCTATTCCGGCCTGGTTCGTGACCACCACCAGCTGAAAGCCGGCTTTTGCCAAGATGGATAAGCCCTCCAAAACATGGGGCAGAAAGCGAAAGTCCTCTACTTTATGCAGGTAGGAAACCTCCTCATTGATGGTGCCGTCCCGATCCAGAAATACGGTTTTTCTCAATGCTTTATTTTCCATGCTTCCCCTGCTCCACGTCCGTAATGAATTGCTGATAGTCCTTGGGAATGCCGATATCCATAAAATAGCCCTCAAAGGGAAGACCGAAGATTCGCTTTCCTTCGGAAAGCCATTTGGGGATGCAGTCCTGCTCCAGACTTTGCTTTCCTTCGGGGATTTCCGCAATCAGGCTCTTCTTCATTACATAGATGCCTCCATTGATTTCCCCGGATAGGGGCTGAGTACCTTCAATCAGCTTCTCATTCCATGCCAAAATCCGGCCTGCTGCATCTCTTCGCACTGCGCCGTAGCGGGAAATATCCGGTACAGCTCGGGTGGCCAGACTGAAGTCCCCGTCATTTTCCTGATGAAAACGAAGAAGCCCCTGATAATCCATAGGGAAATAGGTATCCGCATTCAACACCAGCACCTCTTCCTCCAAAATCTTCGGAAGGGCGTTTCGGATGGCTCCCCCGGTGCCCAATGGCTCTTCCTCATAGGAATAGGCAATCTTTAAGCCGAAGGCGGAGCCGTCCTGAAAATACTCTTCAATCATCTCCCCCATATAGCCCAAGGCAAAAATCACCTCCGTAATACCCTTGTCCCGGAGCATTTCCAGAAGGTACTGCAAAAAGGGCTTTCCGCAAATATCCGCCATGGGCTTGGGGCGGTCTGCCACCACGGAACGAAGTCTGGTGCCCATTCCTCCACATAATAAGATTGCTTGCATTTCCCTCCCTATAAGATGACCGCTATAACTTTGCTTCTATTTCTTCCAGTCCAGCACTTCTCCGTCTTTTCCCAGTCCAAAGTCCTCTCGAATACCTTCAAATACCGCCTCTGTGGAGAATGCCTTTTCCACGAATTCCAGGGATTTCTGTCCCATTTCCCGAAGTTTGGGAATGTTTTGATACAGGAGTGCGCCGGTCTTCGCAAATTCTCTTTCTTCTCCCTCGATGGCCACTACTTCTTCAATGCCCGGGATGCCTTCCGCTCCGCAGGGGGTGGTCAGGATGGCGGCTCCTTCGTGTAGGGCTTCCACCACCTTGCCCTTCACACCTGCTCCGTAGCGCAGGGGTACAATCACCATTCGGCTTTCCTGATAGAGGCTATGGAGCTTTTCGTCACTGACAAAGCCCAACACCTCGATGCCTTCCTGCTGTCCCAGCGACAGAACCTTCTCTGTCGGCTTACTGCCCACGATGCGTAAACGAAGGTTCGGAAGCTGTCTTCTCATTAAGGGGAAGATTTCCTTGGCAAACCAAAGCACGCCGTCCTCATTTGGCGGGTGGGCAAAGCCTCCCACAAAGAGCATTCCTTCCCGGCCTTCCGTCATTTTCTCCACCTGCACGGAGTCGGAGAACACATAGGCGGTAATGGCCTTTACCGGAATACTGTCGTCAATCTTATGGATTTCCTCCACCTCTAAGTTGGAGGGGTAATAGCTGATGTCCGCCTTTTGCAGCACGGAAAGCTCCATACTCTTAAAGTAGGCGATTTCCTCTAAAAGCTCCGGTCTTGGCTTCAGGGCGTACTCCCTTTGCAAACGAAGAAAATGCAGGTCATGGCCGTAGAAAATAATCTTCCAGTCCGTATTTTCCTTGATATAGTCAATGTACTTGGAGGCAATGTGGGGGCGGTTCAGATAAGCAATCTGAATCATCTCCTTATTGTCTTCCATCCACTTCCAAATGCCCCCCTGCATCTTACTGCCGTAAAGGACTTCGATGCCCATTTGCTCCAAAGCTTCCGTGTAGGGCTCTTCCTTCAGGAAATTGTCCCCTAAGAACTTTATCTGCACACCCTTTTCCGCCAGCATTTTCAGGTACTGGTAGGTGGTTTTGGAGCCTGCGTCCTTGTCAAAGGTGGGCACATAGTGGTCTACGAAGAGCACATAGCGCTTGCCCATGCCCCGCTCTCTGGCTTGGAAGGGGTTGGGGCTTCCGATATTAACACACTGCTTTTTCAGCTCTTCCTTCCATTTTTCTTTGAATTTTTCCTGGTTGAGCTTCTGGTAACGCTTAAGGCCGCTGCCTTCCACATCCGTTCCGTTGGAAATGCCTTCATAGTGGATGACCTTGGACTTGGGCTGGTACAGCACCTTCTTGCCCATTTTCCGCACGGAAAATGCCAGGTCGGAGTCTTCGCAGTAGGCGGGAGCAAAGAGCTCGTCAAAGCCTCCCAGCTCCTTCCAAATGCTTGTCCGCACCAAAATGGCGGCACCGGAAATGTAGTCCACTTCCTTCACATAGTTGTACTCCGGATCCTCCGGGTCTTGCAGTCTGCCGTAGTTCCAGCCGGAAGCATCGGACCAGATAATGCCGCCCGCCTCCTGCAATCTTCCGTCCGGGTATACCAGCTTTGAGCCTACAATTCCCGCATCCGGTCGTCTTTCCATCAGCTCCACCAAGGAGGACAGCCAGCCCTCCGTCACTTCCGTATCATTGTTCAGGAAGAAAATGTATTCTCCCTTGGCTAAAGCGGCGGCCTGATTGCAGTTTTTCAAAAAGCCCATATTTTCCTTGTTCCGGGCAATCACCAGATTCTCCGAGAAAAGTCGTAAATCTCTGGTAGCATCCGTGGACACATCATCCGCAATAATTACCTCATAAGGCGTCTCCACGGAACTTGTGAAACGGAGAATGGACTGTAAACAGCGGTAGGTATAGTGAATCTGGTTATAACAGGGAATCACGATACTGACCTTGGGATTCTCTACCTTGGGAAGGCAAATCTTTCCCCCGTCAAAAATAGGCCTGTCCAATCTTAAAATGTCCGGAAATCCGGTTTCTTCCCTCTGCCGTGAAATATAAGGGCAGGGTTTTAAAGGGGTGAAGCAAACTCCGTCCCATGTAATGAAGAATCAATCTTCTCTTACTGTCCTTTGGAAAACGACGGTTAAAGGCGGCGGAAAGCCGTCTTCTGATCTTCGAAGGCAGGCTTTGGTGCCGTTCAAAATAATTCCGTTCCTCCTGAAGCTGGGCAATATCCCGCTCATGGGCACGAATCACATTTTCCAGATTGCCCACGTGCACATTGGTAAGACGGTTGACCTCCCGCTCTTTCTTTACGGAAATCTCCTTTTCCTTCAGCTCTTCCTGCAAATATTGAATCTGCTCCCGGCGTAGGGCGATTTCTTCCTTCTGCTTTTGGAAATTTTCCGGGCTCATACGACTTTGCTGGTAAGCCCAGACATTTTCCTCCTGTCCCTCTCCATGAACCTCTTCCTGGAAAATGGCCTCTTTTCGCTCGCAGGAAAGAAGCTCCGGCTTGTTGATGGAAAACAGGCGGAAGAAGCTTTCTTCGTCCTTGTATTTTAACTTGTCCTTATATTCTTCGTACCAGTAATGGAGGATGCGGTACAGGAGGAAAAGCCGTTCCTCTCCCTCTTCCTTTACCCACTCGCAGTCAATGAGCACCGCCTGTTCTCCGTCCATGATGACATTTTCAAAGAGCAAATCCAAGTTGGCAGGCTTAATGAAGCTTTCCTCTCCTAAAAGAAGATGAAGGGCTTCCTGGATTTCCTTTACCGGAGCCTTTCCTTGGGAAATCAAGTCTCCCAGAATTTCTCCGATACTCTTTCCCTTTACAAAGGGGTACAAAATACTGGAGGGGGACTGGGAACCGGCATAGGCCCGCCAAAGCCTTCTTCCTCCAAAACCTGAATCTTCCGCTGTGCAAAGCTTTCGCTAAGGAGCTTCCGCTTCTTCGGCAAGGAATCGATGTGGGCATTGGCCTCCGCCCCGATGCCTTCCTTTAAGACCTTTTTAACGCCCTCTTTATCCCGAAGAATCTCGGTTTTCAGGGCGTACTCCGGCTTTCTGCTGGAATTGTATTTGATGTACTCCACTTCCTCGCTGTGCACATCCTTCATGGAAAGGATAGCCGTGGCATCCCCTCGGAAACGATAGAAAAAGCTTGGGGCAAATTGGGGGAAAACCCCTTTCTTTCCCAGCGCCACATAGCCGTAGCTCTCCTCTCCCTCCTTGGGAAGTCTTTTTTCTGTATAAAAATGAATGGGATAGTCCAGGGAAGGCATGGGAAAATAAAGACTTGCCCGTGCCTTTGGGTAGTCCTTTTTCAGGCTCTCTTCCAACATTTTCAAAGCATCATAGCTTTGGTAAGCCGGCTCCTTCTCGTAGTAGCCGGTGGAAATGCGCTCCAGAGCATTCTCATTTTCCATCCCCAAAATCACTTCGCCCCCGGGAAGCAGCCACTTCTCCAGGAAAGTACGAAGCATCTCCTCCAGGGAGCCCTGGAAAAGCATCAAATGCCGCTTGGTCAAAAGCGGAATGATGATATAGTCAAAGCGGTCTTCCTCCAAACGGAGACTGATGCTTTTTACTCTTTTTCGTAGTAGCTTTTCAAAAAGCTCCTGGCTGTCCTTTTCTGCCAAAAGCAGGACCTTACTGTCCTTCTCCAGCCCCCCTTCTCCGGGGAAAAACGAAATCCATTCGATTAAGTTGGATTGCACCTTCGAAAAACTCATGCCTCATGCCTTTCCAGAGTCACTTCCGACTCCATATCATAAATTCCTACGGTGTTTTTATTGGATAAAACGGTGATACTGGTAATGTCGTATTTTCTGTCGTAAACCGTGTGCTCCCCCTCTTCGAAGCCGGTGCAGGAAATGGACAGAAGGTACTCCCCTCCTTGCAGATTCATCCTCTGGGTAAAGGTGCAGTAGTACTCGTCCCCCTTCTTTACCGCCGGGATTTCCTTTCCTTCAAAAAGGGTATTGGTGCCGCTTAGATCCATGCCTCGCTTGTCCTTGATGGTGAAGGTGAAAATGGGGGCAACGATATCATCATGGAAGACAATCCGTTCTTTGATGGAAAATTCCTCACCCTTTAGTAGCACATTGCTTGGACGCCCGTCCTTATCCAGCACGCCGAAGTCCAGGATCTCCGCCTTACCGTTGCCGTACTGCTGGCTGGAGGGATTTAAGGTCAAATAATCTTTCATAAAGCCGACAGGCTTTTGGGAAGATTGGCCGGCTTTGGGGGATATGGGTTCGGCGATATCGGCTGTTCCGGTGGTGGCAACAGTGCCCGTGCCGACATTTTTTTCGGTGGTTCCGGTGGTGCCGGCTTTGTCTTCAGCTTCGGTGGTGCCTTCTTGGCCGATGCCGTCAGATTCCATATTTTCGGCTGTATCAGCTATTCCGTTGGCTTCGTCGGCTCCGGTTTTACCGACTTTGCTATTATCTCCGCCGCTTCCGGCATTTCCCCTGCGCTCTCCGTCCACATTGCCAAGGAAGTTCTGCTCTTCCATAAACTGCTCGGCATGGGGATCCTTTCCTGCCAAAATCTTCTTATACTTATCCACCATTTGTCCGGGAAGGCCTTCCCCAACCTTTTCTCCCTTGTGGAAAAGCACCACCCTGTCGCAGTACTTCATTACGGAGCCTAAGTCATGGGTTACCATCAAAATGGTGGTACCCTTCCGCTTTAATTCATCCATGCGGTGATAGCATTTGGCCTGAAAGAACACATCTCCCACGGACAGGGCCTCATCCACGATCAAAACCTCCGGGTCAATGGAGATATACAGGGCAAAGGCCAGGCGGACAAACATACCGCTGGAATAGGACTTTACGGGCTGGTAAACGAAGTCTCCAATATCCGCAAATTCCAAAATGGCAGGGAGCTTCTCATCCATCTCTGCCTTACTAAAGCCCATCATGGTGCCGTTCATATAGATATTTTCAATGCCGGTATAGTCCTGGTTAAAGCCGGCACCCAGCTCCAAAGGGCGCAGATGCTTCCCCGGCTTTCCACCTTTCCTGTGGTGGCACTGAGCACCCCGGTAATAATCTTTAACATGGTGGACTTGCCGGAGCCGTTGGTGCCGATAATTCCCACTGCCTCTCCTCTTCCTACGGAAAAGGAAATGTCTCGCAGGGCATAGAAATCCTTATGGTAAGATTTTTTCCGAAGGCTAATGCTTTCCAGTAGCCGGTCTATGGGCTTATCGTATAAACGATAGACCTTGCTTACCTGATCCACCGAAATGATTTTCTCTGCTTCTTCCATAGTCCCCCTTAAAATCTTATAGCAATTACTTTGTCTGTACTTTACATCTGCATTTCTGCTTGGCAAAAGTCTTCCAATGTTTCCGGAAATCCCTTACTCTCAAACGAAAAGTATACCATAAAATGAAAATGTTTTCTCTATAAACCTAAATGGTAAATAACCGCCCATTCAAAAAAATCGTAAATGGTAAATAACCTGTCATCTTTTTTCTCTCCACAAAAATTGAGATAATCGTGAAAAGTGTGAAAAGTTGAACGCACTTTTTCCACTTTATAAACTTTTCCCACTTTGCACACTATCTCAGGGAGGAATTCAAGATGAATACAAAACTTGCTACAAGCAGGATACGAACAGGGCAATGGGCTGACATTATTAAAGATTGTAAGAGAAGCGGTCTAAAAGTAGATGACTATTGTGCCCAGCATGGCCTCTCCAGAAATGCTTACTTCTACTGGCTTCGAAAAGTAAAGGAAACCGCCCTTACACAGAGTGGATTTGTAGAAGTACGGCAACAGGTGGAGCTTTCCTCCTGCTATCCATCTCCAAAGTTAACAGCGTCCGTAAATGAAGTCGTCTTAGGGATTGACGAAAACACGCCGATGGATTTGCTGGCAAATGTTATAAAGGTCTTGAAAAATGCTTAACGACGCCTCCGGATTCAAACACATTTATCTCTGTACCGGATACACAGACCTTAGACGAGGTATTGATGGTCTGATTGCAGTAGTCAATGCCGGTTTTAAACTTGATCCCAGGGAATCAGGCTCCATCTTTTTGTTCTGCGGTCGAAGATGTGATCGTATAAAAGCTCTACTGTATGAAGGAGACGGTTGGCTACTTTGCTATAAACGATTTACAGATGGAAAGCTACAGTGGCCACGCAGTACCAGTGAAGCCCGCACTTTAACCCCTCAGCAGTACCGATGGCTCATGGAGGGGCTTTCCATTGATCAGAAAAAGGCTATTCTTCCGGTAAAACCGGAGCTGTACTAGCTCGTTTTTTAAAGTTTTTTCGAAAAAAACGTCAAAAAAAAGAATAAAAAAATCTCTTTAGAATCCTTGGAAAACGGCTAAAAATCAAGACTTTTAGCCGTTTTTGTGCTATAATGAATTCATGAAAAATGACGCCTTAAACAGAACGAAATTGAATAGCCTTTCCAAGGATACCCTCATTCTACTTCTCCTTCAGCAGTCGGAAAATTTCCAACTTTTATCCGCGCAAAGTAGCGTGATTCAAAAGCAGAATGAGCAGTTGATTAAACAAATCGAAAGCCTTAAGGAACAGCTTGCTATACTGACAAACCACCGTTTTGGTAGAAAGACGGAGGTTTCTTCTCAGATTCCCGGACAGCTTTCTTTAGACTTTGGAGATCAGGCTATCCTAAATGAGGTGGAGCTTGCTGTTGCAGAGAGCCTTCCGGAAGAACCAACGATAGAGGAAGTCGTTGTCCGAAAGAAGCGTACTAAAGGAAAACGGGCTGCAAATCTTGATTCTATTGAAGTGGAATCGGTTTGTCATGCATGCACGGAAGAAGAACTGACGAAACAGTTTCCTAAGGCTGGCATGAACTTCCGGACGAAGTTTACAATGAGCTTCTTTATACTCCTGCAAAGTTCAAGGTTTTGGAACATCACGTCAAAGTCTATGCAGGAGATTGTGATAAAGGCGGAATCTTGAGAGCCAAAGCGCCAAATCGGCTACTTTCCCACAGCATTCTTACCCCGGAGCTTGCGGCAGCTGTATTTAATGCAAAGTATGTTAATGCAATGCCCCTGAACCGTTTGTCAGAAGAATTCCTTCGTAATGATGTAAATATTCCCAGACAAGACATGGCCGGTTGGATGATTCGTCTTGCTGATTACTATCTGGAGCCGGTGCATAAGATGATGAAGGCTGAACTTCTTCAGTCCCATCACGTGCATTGTGATGAAACTCCATTCATTATGCCGGAGCATTCCAAGGAATATATGTGGGTATTTCATTCTCCGGAAGGACCGACTTCTCCCCCTGTCTTTTTGTATGAATACTTGGGAGGTCGAAATGGTACCGTCTTGGAGAAGTACCTGAAAGGATACAAAGGGAACTCTGGTGACAGACGGCTATCAACCCTATCATACACTCATGAAAAAGGATGGGGGAGCTCAAAGTAGCGGGCTGCTGGGCTCATGCCCGCAGAAAAATTTGCAGAGATCATAAAAGCAACCCGAAAAGGGCAAGTCCTGACTCCGGCACAAGAAGCCGCCTCTGAAGCTATCCGCATGATTGACATGATTTACCATCGGGACAATAGCTTTAAGGAATCATCTACAGAAGAGAGGCTAATAAACAGGCAACAGACTGTAGCGCCATTGGTAGATGCTTATTTTGCGTGGGTGAAACAGACTCGCAATAAAATATGCGGTAGTCAAAAGCTTACAGAGGCTCTGAATTACTCTTTTAACCAGGAGCCCTATCTTCGAGTATTCTTGCAGGATGCTTTAATCCCTCTGGATAATAATGACGCAGAGCGAAGCATAAGAAGCTTTTGCGTTGGAAAGCATTCCTGGCACATCATCGATTCCGTCAGAGGAGCCTCTGCCAGTGCTCTTCTATACAGCATTGCGGAAAGCGCAAAGGCAAACCAACTAAAGCCCTACGAATACTTTGCATACTTACTAAAGGAACTCCTCAAATATCCAAGAGAAAATGTTCCTGAGGAAGAACTGAAAAAACTGATGCCTTGGTCGGAGGCACTACCGGATAGCTGCAGGAAGAATAAAACAAGGTAAAGAAAAATCTGCCAACCTGAGAGCTGGCAGATTTTTATTGAACGGACAGGTTATTTACCATTTACAAAAAATCTGCCGACTCTTCGCCCGGTAGATTTTTGACCTAGCGCTGCAATCAAAAAGCTAAGTTGCAACTATAAAATATAGTGTAACTTAGCTTTCTATTCCTTTTTGAGTTGAAGATATGTATCTATATCTTCTTCCAATTGCCTAGATAATTCAGTACTCTTTCGCTCTACACGCCTACAAATATTTCCGCCAAGCGTCTAATCTTTTCCAATACTTCCTGTTTCTTTTTCTCTCTCACCCCTCCACGACGAGAAAGTGGGGGAAGAATCTCATCAATGGTTGATCCTGTATTTTCCGCATCTCCTTTTTTAACCGCTTTTTCTATAAATCTTCTAGCTTCCTCTCCCTTAAGATTTTCCTCTGAAATTAAATGTGTAATGGAATGTTCTTTTTCTTTTTTGGCAAATGAATAGAAGCTTTCTAATATATCATCCTGATTCTTTAATAGAGATAAATCTGTTCTACCCATAAAATCCATAATCAGATTCTCTTTAGACCTTGTGCCCATTCCGGAACGAATCACACGCCGAATCTCATCCTTTAATTCCTCATGATTTTTTCTTTCCTTCGACTTTTCTAAAATTAAAGCCAAAATATAATCCAGATTAATCTCATCTGTCTTCAATAGCTCTATTTGAAACTCCACATCAGAAAAATCTACAGCAGATGCACCCTCTAAGCCTCCACTATTTTTTTCTTTGTAGATGCTTTCGCGAATATCCATGTAGACACTTTTCATATCTTGTATCTGTCTGTCATTAAGAATTTGCTCAAAAGTTTCAAACTCATCGAAATTCTTTAGAATATTCTCGGCCTTTAAAAATTCTCCAAATAGCTCGACAAACTCTTTTTTCTCCGCCTCAGAACTTATTTCTGTAGGCTCACTGAATCTCTCTGCTAATTCTGTACAAATGTCCTTATATCCACGAACTCTCTCATTGCTAATTTCATCTTTAAAACCGAAGATATAGTCATGATAGCCTTTTTCCAAGATGACGTTCACACTATTCGCATCGCCAAAGGTTTTAATAGCATCTTTTGTGTCTTTTTCCAAATCTCTGAAGCAAACAATATTTCCAAAGGTTTTTACCTTATCCAAGATACGATTTGTTCTGGAATATGCCTGAATTAATCCGTGATACCTTAAATTTTTATCTACAAATAAGGTATTTAGAGGTGGAGCATCAAAACCTGTCAAAAACATTCCCACTACAATTAAAAGGTCAATTTGTCTGCTCTTTACTCTCTGAGATAGTTCCTTATAGTAATCTTGAAAGTCTTTTCCATTCGTAGAATAATTTGTGACAAATAGGCTATTATAATCATTAATCACTTTATCCAAGAATTCCTTAGCTGAAGAATCCATGGCGGAAATATCAAGGTTTTCCTCCGGTATTTCTCCCGCAGCTTTTTGTTCCTCATTTGGAGTAAAGCTAAAGATTGTTGCCACTCGTAGTCTCTTTTCTTTCGGAAGGTCTTTCTGCTGTCGTGCTATCTCTTCATAATACAGCTTTGCAGCTTCCACACTTTGCACGGCAAACATAGCGTTAAAGCCCTTCTCTCTCCTTTCCTTTTCCGTATAGTATCCATTACGATGGGTTTTCGTATTAAACACTCTCAAGATATGCTTTACAACCTTTTCAATTCTATCTGGATGTAAAAACATTTTTTTCTCAAGCTTTTTTAGCTTTGCTTCGTCCTTCTCCTCTTCTGCTCCTTTATATGCTGCTGACACATTATTATAATCAACCTTGAATTTTAAAACTTTTCCGTCTCGTATAGCATCTGTAATCACATAGCTGTGTAGTTGAGCCCCGAAAATTCCTGCTGTTGTTTCTCCACCTAAAGAATTTTCCGGAAAAATAGGAGTTCCCGTAAAACCGAACTGATAGTACTTTTTAAAAGATTTTCTGATATTCTTCTGGGCATCTCCAAATTGAGAACGGTGACATTCATCAAAAATAAGAACACAATGCTTGTTGTAGATTTCATGTTCCGGATTTTTCTTAACAAATTCATTGAGTTTTTGAATCGTGGTAACCACAATTCTATTATCTGTCTTTTCAATACTCCTTTTTAACTCTTTCGTGTCCTTACTACCATTAACGCTATCTTCCTGAAACCTCTGGTATTCCTTCATCGTTTGATAATCTAAATCTTTTCTATCTACCACAAAAAATACCTTATCAATAAATTCCAATTCCGTAGCGAGTCTTGCTGCTTTAAAAGAAGTTAAAGTTTTCCCGGAACCGGTGGTATGCCAAATAAAGCCCCCTGCTTCTGCTCTTCCCGCTTTTTTTGCCACAAAACTGGATTTAATTTCCAAAGAATCCGCTCCGTTGCCGCTATTTGATAAGGACGCATAATCAGGAGTACATTATTACAGTCAAAGACGCAGTACTTCGTTAATACCTCAAGAACTACCCTCTTCTCAAAAAAGGTTTTCGTAAAATCTTCAAGGTCACGAATCACATTATTTTTAGCATCCGCCCATTCGCAGGTGAACTCATAATGATTTTTATTCTGCGCCGTAGTATTCGCAAAATATCTGGTATAAGTGCCATTAGAAATCACGAAGATTTGCACAAATTTATATAAGGAATTCTCGTTATTGAAGCTTTCCTTGGTATAACGGTGAATCTGGTTAAAAGCTTCGTGTAAATTCATGCCCCTTTTCTTTAGCTCAATATGCACCAGTGGAAGTCCATTTACAAGAATCGTCACGTCATAACGATTAGCATATTTTCCTTTAACGCTTAGCTGATGCACCAGTTGCAAAGAATTATTGTGAATATCTTTCTTATCTATAATCTTGATATTCTGTATATGCCCATCATCAAAAATAAAGTCATAGATATGATCTTCCTGTATTTTTCTGGTCTTCTCTATCATTCCGTCATTAGGTGCATCCAGATATTCTTTCAGGAATCTGTCCCACTCTTCCTCTGTAAAGGAGACACGATTTAATTTCTCAATCTGTAACTTTAAATTTTTATATAAGTCTTCCGCCGAACTTATTTCTAATAACTCATAACCTTGGTTCCGTAAATTCCGAATTAAATGACTTTCCAAATCTGCTTCGCTTTGATAAGCAGTTTCCTTTACTATCCGGCTTTTTTCAAATTTTGCTAAAATGATTCCATCATTCATTTCCGCAATGGTGGATTGCCCGAAGTTTTCTAATTGCTCAGCCATGATTTATTCCTTCCATTTTGTTCCTTCCACAAAACTATTATAGATAAGCTTAAAAAGATTTTCCTCGTTTTCCTTTAACACTTCTGATTCTTCATCCGTATGATCGCTATGGCTAAATGAATTGATATGTTTAATATAAAGTTCTTTGTTCTCAATGCTTATTAATTCCTTCCAATCGGCATATCCCAAAAAAATGAGCTGACTTTTTCCAGTAAGTTCCTTAATAAATTAAAATGGTATCTTTTTTTACCGTATTTGTATTGATAGCATTTTGTATTTCATCTTTTAGTAATAAATGATATCCGAAGGGAGATTGTTTTTCTATCTTTTTTTCATCGAGTAGATTGTATTTTTTTCTTCTTAGAAGATACTTATTTGCTGTTTTGAGTTCTGTATGTAAAACATTGAAAACGGGTGATGAGTTGAAATAATAAAATGTAAATCCTCATTCCTTGATTTACTAATCAAATCGCATAAATCCAAAGCTATCTCAACTGTATTATTATCATCTAATGACGAGATAGGATCATCAATGAAAATATAACTTATTTCATTAAATTCTTCCGTACTCCTTTCGTCACTTTCATTAATGTTCAATTCATTGATAACCGTATCTATAAGAACATAAAACATAGCCCAAATAAAAATTCTCTCTTCCCCTCTGGAAATCTTAATATCATCTGCAAAACGCCCATCGCCAGTGGCCAACTTAAACCTAACCTCTCCTCTATTATAGTCAATTTGAGGTTCAATTTTAGAAAAAGTGAATCTTTGAAATTTTTTTATTACTTCTGCTTCCTTACCATAGTCTTTCATCAGGTCTACGAACATAGAACTGGTATTTATTTTCAAAATTCTCTCTAAATCCAATTCTAAATCATTCTCCCAATTGAAAAGATCCTCTGTAAATGCATTATAATATATTACGCGTCTCTTCTCTGATCCTTCAGAAGAATGATTAACCAAGTCTTTGAAACTCATGGACAACCTGGTTTTTCCTGTACCATTAAAGGCATATAGCAATGTTGTTTTTTTCTTGGAATCTCTAAGTTTTTGTGCTATTTCTTCCAGGGAATTATATTCTCTCTCTTCCATTTCACCACCTTAAAGATTAATTTTCCATCTTAAAGTTAAGCATTTTCTCTCTATAGTATTTGTATTGTTTCTGCCTTAACTCAACTTCTTTCGGTAATCCTTTTGAAATATCATTTACTAGAATATCAAATTTATCCAAAATAGAGACAAGATGTTCTTGGACAAGAGGATGGGGACGTAAAATTTTATATTCCTTAATATCTTTGTCGCTAATTGACGGATAGTTTGTACCTGTCTCGTGTTTTTTTACATATAATTGAAATGAATTAGTGGATATAGAGAATAGTAGCCACTTAGGCAATATCTTTTCTTTATCTGCCCTTAAAACACAAAAGCCACTACTTGCAATTTGATTGTTATATTCTTCTGTAACTATATAACATCTTTTTCAATTCTGGTCTAGTGGTTCCAAATAGTACATCTCCCGTATGAATAACTTGCTGTGCTCTACTAGGCGCATTGTGTACATTTATAATTTCAGTATTAATTATTTTATTAAAACATCTATCAATCGCAGCTAAATCGATATATTTAAACGATTCATTGAAAAAAATATTTCCAATTAATCTTTTTTTACTGCCAATGTACAATCTGCAATTTTCTCTGGTATAATTTGAGATAAAGATACTCCTGATGTTTCAGCCGCTTCTTTTAAATATCTAAAGTATTTTCTAGTAATTATCTTGCTTGCTTGCTTGCTTGCTTGCTATCACTCTCCATGTCAAATGTCAAGAGTTTTTCCCGATAATATTCGTACTGTTTTCTCCTTTGTTCTATTTCCGTAGGCAAAAGTCCTTTTGTATCAGAAAGCATGGATTGAAACCTATCCAGTATTTCTACTATCTTGTTTTGAAGTGGTAGTGACGGTACGTTAATTGAAAACTGCGCCATATCATCTCCGTGAATGCGAATTAACTTTGTTCCAGTAACTTTCTTTTCTTTCTGTCTTTGAAACTCTGATGTCTGAAAATAATAAGCAATATACTTTGAATTTTCAGTCGTACTATAGCTATACATGTCCCCCGAAAAAGCTACCTCTTCCTCCCCTGTCCACACAAGACATTTTCCTACATCTTCAATATTTTCCGATGTGGTTGCAATTAAAATATCCTTTGGCTGAGCTTTCTTTAATTTATTGAAAAGCGATTCACTTATAAAGGAAACTGCCTGATTGGTTTCAAAGCTAAACTTTGTATAAATTTGCCCATAATGAATAGCCGGTTTACCGCTTGGAATGAAGTCACTCTTTTGGAGCCCATTCCCTCTAGTAAACTTTCCAATTTCTCCGAGCGTGGTACAGCGAAGTCGATTCTCTCCTTCCATTGGTAAAACACCCAATTTATCAGAAAGTTTATTGAGATACTCTTCACTCAGAAGCATATTCCTATAATATTCATACTGTTTAGTGCGATTTTGTAGCTCCGCTTGTAGCTCCGTAACACAATTTGTGAGATTGTCAAGTATTTCTACAATTTTTTTCTGAGTTTCTGGAGACGGAATTGGAATATCTATATTCCTCATATTAGCTTGATTTAGTTTAGGTGGAGTCCCTCTAACAATTTGTGAAACATCAACTTTTGAAAGATAATAATATAAATACTTTAAAGTGTATTCTTCCTTCTTTCCAAGTACATGTGCATGATTATTTACCCAAAGTTTTTCTCCATCAATCCAATGTAGGACAGGACTATTGTCTTTATTCATTACACTGCCATCTTCTCCCATCAATATAAACTGTCCATCAAATATATAATTATCAATATAATCTTGTACCCCATTAGCTCCATAATATGGATACTGGCCAGGGTTCCTATCTTTTTTTGAAATTGGCTTCCTCATACTATCTAAAATTTCACATACTTCCTCCAGCTTTTTCCATTCCACCTTCTCATTTTTCAGTAGCTCTTCTATCTTACTCATCTTTTTTTCCACCTTTTTCCGCAATACTTTCGATACTTTTTATCTCAGCAAGATAATCTCTTTCTACTTGTGATAAGGTTTTAGCACTGTATTTTATATACTCCTGATTCACTTTATCTACCATCATTTCCCTGGACACTCTTCCATTGCCTATGAGCAAGTCCTCTCCCGTGGCACTAAGAATTCGATCTACATGTTCTCGCCAGTCTTTCATAGTCATCTTTACTTCTCTTTGCGCCTGTCTCTCCGCAAATCCAGATATCCGGAAACTAAGGTATTCAGACTCTTCAGTTCTTCTACACTAAGATAATTCTTTGCCACCTTCGCTTCCTCTAAAGTCGGTAGTTTCCCCTGAAATGTACTAAGTCCCATAAAATCCTTATCACTATCTACACGGGTATAGATAAGCTCACTGGCAGTATGGTGATGAATGGCAAAATGCATCTTATTTTGCACGGTAGCAAAAAACTTCTTGGCTTCTTCATTTTTCGCATCATAATCAATGCTGGTGGCAAAAAGATCCAGTACTTGACGGTAGAATACCTTCTCACTGGAACGAATGTCTCTAATCCGTTCTAACAGCTCCTTGAAGTAATTTCCGCCTCCAAGATTCTTCAGCCTTTCGTCATCCATGGCAAAGCCTTTGATAAGGTATTCTTTCAATACATTACTGGCATAATTTCGAAATTGTACGCCACGGATGGATCGGACTCTATAGCCGATGGCCAGAATCATATCTAAGTTGTAGTATGCCAATTTTCTACTAATCTTTCTGTTTCCCTCTTGTTGAACTGTCAACTTATAGTTGACAGTTGCCCTTTCCTCTAATTCTCCATCTAAATAAATAGCCTTAACATGCTTACTGACATTCTGCTTTGTAGTCTGAAATAACTCTGCAATCTCCAATTGACTAAGCCATACCGTACCATCTTCATACTGTAAATTTATCTTAGCCTTACCATCTTCTGTATTATAAATGATGATATCATTCCCCATCATCCAGCTCCTTTACGATTTCATTTATGGAAGCTCTCAAAGCATCGATTTTTCTCACCGTCTCTGCTATTTCTTGATTTAATACCTTTATATCAATTACTTCTCTGGTATCTTCTTTCTCCACATAAGTTGATACAGAAAGGTTATAGTCATTCTTCTCTATCTCTTCTTTTCCTACATATCTTGAAAAATACTCTATATCCGCCTTCTCACGAAAAGCTTTCACGATTGCTTCGATATTACTCTCATCTAATATATTATTATTGGTTTCTTTCTTAAATTCTTTACTTGCATCGATAAATAAAATCTTATTTTCTGCCTTATTTTTAGCTAATAGAAGTACACAAGTGGCAATAGAGGTTCCAAAAAATAGATTTTCCGGAAGCTGTATAACCGAGTCAATAAAGTTTTTATCCACTAAATATTGACGAATGACTTTTTCTGCTCCTTTTCGATAAAAAATACCAGGAAAACAAACAATAGCAGCACGTCCACTACTAGAAAGATGATTGAGAGAATGCATAATAAACGCAAAATCCGCATAATTTTTAGGAGCTAACTTTCCTGCCGGTGCAAAGCGTTCATCATTGATTAAAGTAGGATCATCATCTCCAATCCACTTAATAGAATAAGGGGGATTAGACACTATTGCATCAAAAGGTTTTTCCTCTAAATGCAGAGGATTTAACAAGGTATCCCCTCGCTTAATGGAAAAGTTATTGTAGTTCACATTATGAAGAAACATATTCATTCTAGCCAAGTTAAAATTGGTCATATTAATTTCTTGCCCAAAGAAGCCTTCCTCAATAATATGTTCCTCAAATTGTTTCTTCATTTGCAAAAGAAGGGAGCCACTTCCACAAGTTGGGTCATACACTTTGTTAATACTTGTTTTCCTATCCATTACAAGTCTGGCTAAAAGTTTGGAGACCGTCTGAGGCGTAAAGAACTCTCCACCGGACTTTCCTGCATTGCTGGCATAATTAGAAATCAAATATTCATAAGCATCTCCAAAGGCGTCAATATCATTCTTTTGGAAATCACCAAAGCTAAGGCCTGCAATTCCTTTTAAAATGTCCGTTAATCTTTTATTCTTTTCCGCTACTGTTGCCCCCAGTCTATCGCTGGTGGTATCTATATCTTTAAATAGACCCTTAATAGAGTCCTCTGCAATTGTTCCTATTGCGCTACCCTCTATGGCATTGAAAATATTTGCTAGATCTGTATTTAAGTTTTCATTTTGGACAGCATTTTCCGTTACATTTTGAAAAAGCTGACTAGGCAAAATAAAGAAGCCTTTTTCTTCTACTGTGTTAGGCTTAAAGTCAAGTTCAGCTTCTTCATCACTTATTTTTGAATAATCAAAATCAGAATCTCCTGCCTCTCGTTCTGCAACATTAAAGTACTCCGTAATATTTTCAGAAATAAAACGATAGAATAAAATGCCTAAAATGTACTGCTTAAAATCCCAACCATCTACCGCACCACGAACATCATCTGCTATTGCCCATATTTTTCGATGTAATTCAGAACGTTGAGCCGTAGCGTTTCCGATAGTGTTTTGATCTTTAGACATCTCTATACTCCTTTTTTCAACCTGCTTATCCTAGGAAGAATCACAATTTTTATAAGCTCTTATTGTTTCATCTTACAGACTTTTTCTCTATTAAGCAATGAGGAATCACTTGAGCCTTAGCAAAAACCGCATTTACATCACTGTTAAATCTGTCAAGGAATTATTAGCAATTCTCTCATACAATTTATGAACATCTTGCTTCAAACAAAAAAGACGACAGATTTTTTTAATCTACCGTCTTGTGAAAATTTATTTTAGTTCGTTTTCGATTTCTTCTATGCTTGGTAATGCTCCTTTTAACCTTTCAGGAATTAAGTTTTGTAGTTGATATTCTGAAATTCCAATAGGTTCTCTTGAACTTTCAGAAGCATATTTTGCCAATACATTATCCTTTGTCTTACAGATTAAAAGGCCTATTGTCTGATTATCTCCATCTCCCTTTAATATATGATTTACAGATGTCACATAGGTTCCAAGTTGCCCTATATCCGCAGGTTTAAATGCAGAAATCTTAACCTCCACAACTACATAGCAATGCAACTTAATGTTATAGAATAACATATCAATAAATTCTTCTGAATTTCCAACTACAAGCCTATATTCTCTACCTACGAATGAAAATCCTGTCCCTAACTCTAATAAGAATTTTTGAATATTATCCATCAAAGCATCTTTCAATTCTTTTTCATCATAATTTTGTCTGATAGCTATAAAGTCAAAATTATAGGGATCTCTTGTCATTTCATTGGCCAAATCGCTTTGTAAAGCAGGCAAATTATTTGTAAAATTTGTTATCGCTTTTCCTTGTCTATCAAACAGGTCTGTATCCAAGAAATTTAAGAGCACAGCTCTGCTCCAGCTATTTTCTAATGTTTTCGATATAAAGAAAAATGCTTTATTCAAATCTCCTTCACATCTATCCATAATATATCTTTGATGCCCCCAAGGGATACTAAAAATCTTATCAAAATTTCCACTGCTTTGTGATATTCGTAAATCGTCCACAAGCTGTGGACGATTTAATGGGGAATACATTTCATAAAATTTTTTCATATATTTTAAATTAGTAACAGAAAGCCCTTTAACATTTGGAATTTCCTTTTTGTAAATCTGAACTTAGCTTTTTATAAAACCCGCTTCCCCATCTACTTTCTGCCTTTAAGCTGATGATTTCTTCTCCCAAACTATAATAAAACCTTAGCATTTCAGAATTAACGGAAACTGCTGCTTTAAGTTGCCCGTCTTGATATGATTGTTTTATTTTTTCAAGCATTTGTATATACTCTTTATCACTTATGATAGTTAAATCTTTTTTTGTTCAATATCATCACTCCTATCTCTATAAATTTTCTATAGTTTTTTGTATTTTTTTCTTTAATGTGACGAAATGTTTCTAAGTCTTCTTCCAATTCATCTTGAATCAAATCCAAATAGGAATACCCTAGCTTATCATAGATATCAAGGAGTTCTGATTTCCCAATTCCAAGTATTTCTGCCGCTCTTCCATGAGAAATACTTTGATTTAAAATATAGGGATATAGCAAAAGTGCATTTCTTCTCAGTTCCGACTCCGGTGAAAGCTCTTCCAGATACTTACGCATTTCTACCGGCACTTGTATTGTGATTGATTCCGTTTTCACCATAGTTGTCTTCCCCCTTCCGGTAAGCTATATTCATCGGTGCTCCATCTTTTCCAATGCCAAGCCAATCAATTGATCCGCCTGATCTGCCATGAACAGCGGGATATTCAGCACATCATCGTCCAGTTTCAGATTGTCCAATGAGAAACGGATGCGGAGCTTTACCTTGTCAGGGAAGAGTTCCTTGAACTTCTTCATACTCTTGCTGCTTGTGTTGGTTTCGGATTTGACCTCCACCGGGAAGATGTCATTCTCCCGCTGAATGAGGAAGTCCACTTCGTAAGGCGGGTTGTTCTGGCTCCAATAACGGGGCATGACTTCAAACTGAGTAATTAAAGTCTGCAACACAAAGTTTTCACTTAATGCTCCTTTGAATTCAGTAAAAAGGCGGTTACCTTCGCCAAAGGCGGTGGGAGCCAACTGTGCCAGACGGCGGAGCAGTCCCACATCCACCAGATAAATTTTGAAGGCAGACAAGTCATCGTAAGCTGCAATTGGCAGACCGGGAGCTGAGCTGCGATAAATTTTATGCACCAAACGGGCATCTACCAGCCATTGCAAGGCATCCTCGTACTCACGGGCTCGTGCTCCTTCCTTGACCACTTTATAGATGAACTTCTTGTTCTCTTTGGCTAGTTGAGAAGAAATAGATTTCCAGATCATTGAGATTTTCGGGAACTCGCTGAGATTAGGATGTTTTGCAAAATCTCGCTCATAGGCTCCGATGATTCCGGACAATGCTTCCTGCATGGCAGAAACATCCCGCGCCTCCGTCCACATCAATACCGACTCCGGCATACCCCCGGTGACATAGTACATTTTCAGCTTCTCATACAGTGGATTAAAGAAGGCATCAGGGATGGGTTCAAGACTGTCCACCTGTTCCAGATACTGTGCCAGATTTCATCACCGTTGGCAAGTAGGAATTCCTTAAAGGTCATCGGGTCAATCTGCATAAAGTTGACCTTACCCACCGGAAAAGAGGAGGGTTTCGCTAGAGCAATACCCAACAGAGAACCGGCGCATGCAACGTGATACTGCGGTGCGTTCTCGCAAAAATACTTCATGGAGTTGATGACCTTCGGGCAATCCTGTACCTCATCAAAAATAATAAGGGTTTTTTCAGGCACAATTTTTTGACCACTTGCCAGCATAAGGTTTTGTAGAATCCGATTCACATCCTTAGTCGTTTCAAAAAATTGCTTATATTCTTCATTTTCGTCGAAGTTAAAGTAAGCTGTATTTTCATAATAGCGCCTGCCGAACTCTTTCAGAATCCAAGTCTTACCCACCTGACGTACGCCTTTCAAGATTAATGGCTTGCGATAGGGAGAATTCTTCCAATCCAGCAATTTTTTTAAGATAAATCGTTCCACAAAAAAACAATCCTCACATTTTTTTATTATATTTTTCGTGCTTATAAATCACACTTTTTATTATATTTTTTTAATCCGTGGAAATTACAAGTAAAAAAATACAAAAATTATTTGATTCACCTAAACCGCTTGTCAGAAAAAAATTCCTATACCTGCGTATAATCAAAGATTAGGGCATCTCTATACCTGCGCATAATCAAAGATTGGGGCATTCCTATACCTGCGTATAATCAAAGATTTAAGTATATCTATACCTGCGCATAATCAAAAAGATAGCAGAAAGGACTGTACTATCCCCTTCCGCTATCTCTTTTTCTTATTCTATGCAAGCACTTCCTTATGAAGAGCAAGCCATCTTTATTAAACCACCGCCGCAGTTAGTTTTCCGTCCTGCAAACGGATTTCTATAGTGTCGCCTTCTTTTACCCTGTCTTCCAGGATTTCCTTAGCCACCAAAGTTTCCACATGCTTTTGCATATAACGCTTCAGCGGTCTAGCACCGAAGCCGGGCTCATAGGCATTTTCCAAAATGAAGTCTAAGGCTTCCTTCTGAAGATGGATATGCAGACGACGCTCCTGCAAACGCTTGTTGATGTCCTTCAGGATAAGGTCTGCGATTCTTTCCATATCCTTCTGTACCAAAGGCTTGAAGAGAATGATTTCATCCAAACGGTTCAGGAACTCCGGACGGAAATGGCCGTGAAGGGCTTCCATAACTTCCTTCCGCACATTCTCCGGAATGTCTCCGTTTTCAGAAATACCATCCAGAAGCGTCTGGGCACCGATATTAGAGGTCAGGATAATGATGGTGTTCTTAAAGTCCATCGTCCGTCCCTGAGAATCGGTGATTCGTCCGTCGTCCAGCACCTGTAAGAGAATGTTGAATACATCCGGATGGGCCTTCTCGATTTCATCAAAGAGCACTACCGCATAGGGCTTTCTCCGAACCGCCTCTGTCAGCTGTCCTCCCTCTTCGTAGCCTACATAGCCGGGAGCCGCACCAATCAAACGGGACACGGAATATTTTTCCATGTACTCGGACATATCGATACGCACCATGGCATTTTCATCATCAAAGAGGTTCTGGGCAAGGGACTTGGCAAGCTCCGTCTTACCTACACCGGTAGGTCCTAAGAAGAGGAAGGAACCGATGGGCTTTGTGGGATCCTTAATACCGGCCTTGGAACGAAGAATAGCCTCTGTAACCTTGGTTACCGCTTCTTCCTGTCCAATCAGTCTCTTATGGATTTCATCGTCCAGATGGAGCACCTTGGAACGCTCGGACTCGTTTAACTTGGTTACCGGAATACCGGTCCAACGGCTGATGATTTTGGCGATTTCTTCCTCTGTCACCTTGTCGTGTACCAAGCCTTGAGCTTCCTTGCTTTGCGCCAGCTCTTCCGCCTCCTGCAATTCCCGTTCTACCTGGGGCAGGTCCTGATATTGCAGCTTTGCCACCTTTTCGTAGTCGTAGTTTTGCTTGGCGATATTCATTTCGGACTGAATCTTATCCTTCTTCTCTCTAAGGGTCTGAAGGTTGGATACGGCGTTACGCTCATTTTCCCACTGAGCCTTCTGCACATTAAACTGATCCCTAAGCTCGGAGAGCTCCTTCTGAAGTGTAGCCAGTCTTTCCTTGGAAAGCTGATCCTCTTCCTTCTTTAAAGCCAGTTCCTCGATTTGGAGCTGCAAAATCCTTCTTTGCATCTCGTCCATTTCCTCCGGCATGGAATCCATCTCGGTCTTAATCATGGCGCAGGCCTCGTCCACAAGGTCAATGGCCTTATCCGGCAGGAATCGATCGGAAATGTAACGGTCGGAAAGGGTAGCTGCCGCAACCAGTGCGGAGTCGGTAATCTTTACCCCGTGGTAAACCTCATAACGCTCCTTAATACCTCTTAGGATGGAAATGGTGTCTTCCACATCCGGCTCGTCCACCATGACAGGCTGAAAACGTCTTTCCAAAGCAGGGTCTTTTTCAATATATTTTCTATATTCATCCAGAGTGGTGGCTCCGATACAATGCAGCTCTCCTCTGGCCAGCATGGGTTTTAAGAGATTTCCGGCATCCATGGAGCCTTCTGTTTTTCCGGCCCCTACGATGTTGTGGATCTCATCGATGAAGAGCAGGATTTCTCCCTCGGACTTCTTCACCTCATCCAAAACTGCCTTTAATCTTTCTTCAAACTCTCCTCTATATTTAGCGCCGGCAATCAATGCACCCATATCCAGGGCAAAAATCTTCTTCTTTTTCAAGGAATCCGGCACGTCTTCCTTGGCAATTCTTTGGGCCAAGCCCTCTACCGCAGCGGTTTTACCAACCCCGGGTTCTCCGATTAAGCAGGGATTATTCTTCTGCTTTCTGGAAAGAATACGGATGATATTACGAATTTCCTCATCTCTTCCGATAATGGGGTCAAACTTCTGCTGTCTGGCTCTTTCCACCATTTCATAACCATATTTGTTCAAAGAATCGTAGGTGCCTTCCGGATTGTCGGTAACCACCTTCTGATTGCCTCGAACGGAGGACAGAGCCTGTAAGAAGCCGTCCTTCGTAATATGGAACTGCTTGAAGAGCTCCTGAATCTTCTTGTCTCCGTCCTTCAAGAGAGCTAAGAAAAGATGCTCTACGGAAACATATTCATCTCCCATGGCTTTCGCATGGTCTTCCGCATTCATCATGACCTTATTGGCATCCTGGGAAAAATACTGCTGTCCCCCGGAAACCTTAGGCAGGCTGTTAATCTTCTCTTCCAGCGCTCTCTTAAAGTCTTCTACCGGAACTTCCATCTTTTCCAGAAGCTTTTCAATCAGGCTGTCTTCAATGTCTAACAAACTATATAAAATATGAAGCTGTTCAATGGCTTGATTGCCGTGGTCCATGGCAATCTTTTGGCTGTTGTTGATACTTTCAACGGATTTTTGGGTAAAACGATTAATGTTCATAGGAGTACCTCCTTTATTTCCTCAAGATAGCTCCATTATACTCTCGTTGTTAGCACTGTCAAGTGTTGAGTGCTAATTCTTTTGTGATTTTTTTGTGAAATGAAAAAGTGAAAGAAAAACTGAAAAAGAAGCTTTCCTATATAGAGAGAACAGCGGCCGGACTGCCGGCTTAAATTATTGTTAAAATTTCACTTGCTTTTTTTCCTAAGTCCCACTATACTCCCGTCTTTGACAGTTGCGAAAGAGTCAAGAGCCCATAAACGGCGTAATTACGCTATTTATGAGCTCTTGTTTTCTTTTTGAATTCTAGCAATATTTCTACTTTCTCGTTGCAGTTATAATCTTTTTTATTTCTCTTTGAGATACAATCTCGTAATCCGTTCTAAAACCAAATGTGTCGTGGAGTTTGTCTGTAAGGTCGGTTCGTGTATACTCAGGGATATATCCTTCACCGGGAGCTATCAGCATGTTCATTTCTTTCAGTGTTCTTATAATGCTTTCAGTGGTATAACTCTCACCTAACTTCTTCTCTAGAATGCGATAAAGAATCAGGGCGGTGAAGCAGGTAATGAAATGTGCCGTGATTCGATCTTTCCTACTGAGATATACCGGTCTGGCCTGAAATTCACTCTTTATAATACGGAAACATTCTTCAATCTGCCATCGTTTTTGATTAATACTTATAATCGTTGCCACGTCATCTTCCAGGTTTGTGCATACGGCATAGAAACCGTCATAACGTTCCTCTTCTGTGGCAACATCTTCATCTATCGAAGGGATCATTTTATCTGCAATCTCGCCGTCAGAAGTACAGTGATTCTGACGTATAAAACGCTTGGGATCGTTTGGACGTTTTTTATTCAGAGAAGAAGGATTTTCGACGAGCTTTTCAGCGCGTTCAAGCTGACGATTCCGTATCTTTCTCATATAGTCCCGATATTGAAAGGAAAAGGTGACAACGAGATGTTGCTCCAAACCGTCTTCATTAATCCACCGGTCTTTATAGAAAGTCTTCTCGTAATTCTCGACCTCATCTAGTTCACTGAGCTTGTACTCTTTTTTATCTCCAATAAGGTGCCATCCGTCTTCATCAAGACAGTAATCCTTGAGGTATCCTTTCAGCTTTTTGATTGCTTGCGTGGTAACAAATTTTCGGTTTGGAGTGTTGTTGAAGACACGGTTTGAAGTTGATGATAGCCCTGCATCTGTACAAACAATAAACTTCGTCATTCCAAAGTCAGAAAGAATCTTTTTCTCCAATGGTTTCATCGAAGGTTGTTCATTCTCGTTTCCGTTAAAGAGGGAGAAGATGAGGGGAATCCCATCTGCATCCATAAATAGCCCCATCTGTACAATCGGATTCGGACGGTTTTCTTTGGAATGACCATATTTTCTGAAATCATCCGCTTCCTCAATCTCGAAGTAATAGTTAGTGCAGTCATAGTAAAGAACTCTTTTATGTCGATTCAGTACCATTTCGGAATTCTTGTAAAGTTGAGACTGGAAAAAATCATTCTCTTTTGCAAGGATTTCCAGTGCACGGTAAACGTGATGGAGCTTGCAGTCAGGCTTTTCAAGAAACTTTTTTGAAAGTTCAAGAGAAGATCTCTTGGACCCGGGATAAATAATCCTAGAGAAAAGTAGCATAGACAGGATTTGATTCAGGTCAAACTCAAACTTGTACTTTTCGGCAATCTGAGCACAGATGTCATGGATTTTTAAATCATAGTAGATGTCCTTCAGAAAGAGGTAGCCTACGTTTACGCTACGGCAGCTTTCTTTCTTAATCAAGGTCGAAGAGGAGTACTTAAGCATAATGTCTTTTTTTGAAGCTTTTTTTCTTCTGCGGAGCGTTTGGCAGCGTACTGCTTTTGCCCACTCCAGCGGAGTAAGATCTCCGCAAACCTTCAGAAGTTCATCTTCCGAACCAATCTTCTCTATAGTCTTAGTAGTGGATTTACCATCTACCCAAACTGATTTACTTAGATAATAGATTGTCTGATTTTTTTGATTTTTGATACAGATACTTTCATGACGCAGTCCCTCCATGCGCCCATTATACTATATATAGCCAAATATAGCTAGTGCTATTTTCATAAAATTTGACAAAAAAATACAGGCTTTTCAAGGCCTGAGGAGATTTTGGAACTATTTAACTGTCAAACTACCGAGAGAGAACAGCGGCCGGACTGCCGGCTTAAATTATTGTTAAAATTTCACTTGCTTTTTTTCCTAAGTCCCACTATACTATCCCCGTTATATATTTCATAAGGGAGTAACAAGAGCCTAGCTCGTGGATATCAACATTGCATGCAGGAAACTGCTGGTATCTACTGAAAATGTGAGACTTATGCAACCCAGTTTTTCTGAGTGGCATGGGTCTCTTTTTATTCTATGAAGAGCACCGACCTACGACAGGCTATCTCATTTTTAGAAGCAATCGGACTCTTGCCTCTTATGAAAACCTAGGGAGAAAGGGTAAAGGAAAATGAAGGATCAAAACATGGAACAGAAAAGCACAAGAAAAGTATGGCAGGACAAGGCTTATCAAATGGAAATTCCGGAGCTGCTGAGAGCCGTGGAAAGTCCGGTGGAAACAGGTCTGTCCTCCGTTGATGTGGCCAAAAGACAGGCGGAGTACGGCAGTAATGCTCTGGAGGTGGAGAAGCATTCTTCTCTATTAGAAAAAAATTTATAGAGCAATTTAAAGATTTTATGATTATCATTCTTTTGGCTGCCGCCGCAGTATCCCTATTTGCCAGCCATGAGTGGCATGATGCGGTGATTATCCTTTTGGTGGTGGTTTTAAATGCCATCATGGGGGTTATTCAGGAGGCAAAGGCGGAGGAAGCTATTGACGCCTTAAAGGAAATGGCTTCTCCGGATGCCAAGGTTCGCCGAAACGGCAATGTGGAAACCATCAAGTCCCATGAGCTGGTGCCGGGAGATATCGTACTTTTGGAGGCAGGAGATATCGTTCCTGCGGATATGCGTTTGCTGGAAGCCAACTCCCTGAAGGTAGAGGAGGCAGCGCTTACCGGAGAATCCGTTCCCGTGGATAAGGACATTGCCCCCATTACTTTGGAGGATGCGGGAATCGGTGACCGAAAAAACATGGTTTACTCCGGCACCAATGTAACCTACGGTCGTGCCGTAGCCGTGGTAACTGCCATCGGTATGGACACGGAGGTGGGACATATCGCCAATATGCTGGCCCATGCGGAAAAGACCAAGACCCCTTTACAAAGGGATCAGGATCGTTTGGGAAAGAGCTTAACCATTATGATTTTGGCCATTGCCGCAGTAACCTTTGTTGTGGGACTGCTTCGGGGAAGAGCCATTACCGATATGCTCCTGGTATCCATTTCCTTGGCGGTAGCCGCTATTCCTGAAGGCTTGCCTGCCATTTCCACCATCATCCTCTCTGGGAACCCGTTCCATGGCGGAAAGAAAGGCTCTGGTGCGTACTCTTCCGGCGGTGGAGACTCTGGGAGGCACCCAAGTAATCTGCTCCGATAAAACCGGAACCCTGACGCTGAACCAGATGACCATTGAGAAAGTGTATTTTGACGGAAAATTGCAGGATCGAAGCGTGGAAATCCCCGCGGAGAATCCTCTTCTTCGCAGTCTTGTTTTGGCAAATGACAGCAAGCTGGATGGGGAAGGAAAACTGATTGGCGATCCTACGGAAACCGCTATGGTACAGTTTGCCTTAGATCAGCATTTTCCTCTTCAGGAAAATGAGAGCAAGTACCCTCGTGTGCAGGAGCTGCCCTTTGATTCAAGCAGAAAGCTGATGAGTACCTTCCATCCCATGGGAGGAGAATTCCTGCTTTGCACCAAGGGTGCGCCGGACCAGCTTTTACAGCGTTGCAGTCATATCGTGGAAAATGGAGAAGTTCGCCCCTTAACGGAGGAGGACAGAAAGGCCATTCTCTCCGAAAATACCAAAATGGCAAGGGAGGCGCTTCGTGTCTTGGCAGCTGCTTATCAGATTTGTAATGCCGTGCCGGACTCTCCCCGTTCCGAGGAGGTGGAGCAGAACCTGATTTTTGCCGGTCTTGTGGGCATGATTGACCCGGAGCGTAAGGAAGCGGCGGCAGCGATTGCCGTAGCCAAGGGCGCCGGCGTTCGTACCGTAATGATTACCGGCGACCATGCGGAAACCGCCCAGGCCATTGCCGAGCGTTTAGGTATTCTTCCTATGGGCGAGGATAATCGTTGCCACGTATTAACCGGTGCTGAGCTGGAAATGATGTCCGATGAGGAGCTGGAGAAGAAGGTTCCCGAGATTTCCGTCTACGCCAGAGTTTCTCCGGAGCATAAGGTTCGAATCGTCAAGGCTTGGCAGAAGAACGGAAAGATTGTTTCCATGACCGGAGACGGTGTAAATGATGCCCCTGCCTTAAAGCAGGCGGATATCGGTGTAGGTATGGGAATCACCGGAACGGAAGTTTCCAAGGGTGCTTCCGACATGGTGCTGGCAGACGATAACTTTGAAACCATTGTGGTGGCCATTGAAGAAGGACGAAAGGTTTTCTCCAATATTCAAAAGGCGGTACAGTACCTGCTTTCCGCAAACTTTGGAGAGGTGATTACCCTCTTTGTGGCAACCCTTTTGGGCTGGACCATTTTACAGCCGGTACATATCCTTTGGATTAACTTGGTAACAGACGTTTTCCCGGCTATCGCTTTAGGAATGGAAAAGGCTGAGCCGGATGTAATGCAGAGAAAGCCCAGAGAAAAGAGCTCCAGCTTCCTCTCCAACGGTGTGCTGGAAAGTATTCTTTACCAAGGTGTTTTGGAAGGTGGACTGACGCTCTTCATCTATTGGCTGGCAGGACAGTATTTCCACGAGGAAATCTTTCCGAGACCATGGCCTTTGCCACCCTGGGGCTTTTACAGCTCTTCCATGCCTTTAACGTAAAGTCCGTTTTCCGATCCCTTTTCAATGGAAATCCTTTGGACAATATTTACTTAAACGGTGCGGCACTGCTTTCCGCCTTCCTGCTTTTAGGCGTAATCATTACTCCGGGAATCAACCAGTTCTTCGATGTAACCCCTCCAAGCCTTATGCAGTGGGGAATCGTTTTCGGAATTTCCTTCAGTATTATTGTGTTTGTAGAGATTGCTAAGGCGATTTTCAGGACGGTGCGGAAGCAAGCATAAACATACACACAAAAAAGAGGCTATAAAAAATCAAAATTAAAAAAAGTTTTTAGCAATATAGGTCTGAGAATGGGGTAGTCTGAGCCCGACGGTACTTGCGAAAAACAAGAGAAACGCAGTTTTTCGCTTAGTATCCGCTTCGTGGCGAAGCTAGCGGGAGCGTGCCCCCGGCTTCAGACCTATATTGCGTAAAAAAACTATTTTGATTTTTATATAGCCTCTTTTAAATTCGAGGAGATGTTTATGCTCTGCTTTTCATCGTCCATGATTTTGCCCCTTTGCCAGGGCTCTTCTGCCTGGGAGCCATCTCCCCGTGAAAAGACATCCCTGTCCTTTCTAAAAACTACTATTCTAGGAATTTTTTCTTCTGAAAAACCTTTTTTAATGTCCCATATTAGAACCGCTGGCTACCATGTTGGAACCGGAAACCACAGGCTTTGGAAGGTTGGATCCGCTGGCCTTAGCGCCATTTTTCTTGCCGCTTGCGCCTCCTGCCCCTCCTGATCCGGAACCGCTTCCGCCACCGGAAAAGCTGATAATGGTCTTTGTGGGAGTGGTGCTTGCTGCCGCCTCTGCGCTCTGCTTCTGCTCTACGGAAGGATATCCCTTTCCGGCCTCATATACAGGAGTGCCGTCAGCATTTACCCAATGTCCCTCGGCATCTACCTTGTAGCCGTCCTTCTCGGAGGAAACCAAAAGCTCTCCGAACTTAGGTCCTTCTTCCTCCTGCAAATAGTAGGAATATCCTCCTACCCACTGCCAGCCCTGAAGAAGCTTTCCGAAGGTACCGTCATGTAAGGTGCTCATGAAGAACCATTTTCCGGCATCATTCTTCTGCCATCCGGAGAATAAAGTGCCGTCCTCCTTTAAGAAGAACCAGCTTCCGTCAGTATAAATCCAGCCCTGATACTTGCTTCCGTCCGGCTTTACAAAAGACCACTGTCCGGCGTCCTGCTTCCAGCTTCCTTCCGTGTTTAATGGAGCCGCCACTGCAGGAATGGCAGATACCAGTAAAGCTGCTCCCAATCCCAATGCCAAAAGACTTCCTTTTCTTCCCATTCTTTTCATCTTTCTCTCCTTTACTTCCGTACTTACATTCTCAGTACTCTTCCTTAGAAATTCACTTGTTTGTATTATTTCTTAAAAAGTTCTTTTCCGAGAGAAATCTTAATATAAGCCATCAGCATTCTCAATATTTCTCGAAAAATCTTATTAATTTTGTTATAAATACTTTTAGGATTTAACTTTTCTATTTTGATAATTTTTTTGAAAAATTTTTTTCTGTGATATGATTGCCGGCTATTTCTTCCTCCGTTCTCAGGAAATAAGTATCGATTATCTGATTTTCTCCATCCTCCGTCACCGGATCATCCCAGGTACAGTCCACAGAAAGCCATTTTCCGTCAATCCAAACCCTGTTCCAGGCATGGCTACCTACTGCACCGCCTCTGCCAACGGACTTTCCTACCACAACCTCATGGGGAATGCCCAAAACCTCCATAAAATAATCAAAGGCTTCCACATAACCGTTACATACTGCAACCCCCTTCAGCATCACGCCTTCGATATGGTAAGAATCCTCCGGAATGGTTCGTCTTCTCTGATTCTCAATATCATACTTGGTCTGCTGAATAATCCAGTCATGAACCGCCTTCACCTTCTCCCTGTCGCTCATGGCGTCATTGCAAATCTGCTCCGCTACGGTGAAGACCTTAAGCTTTGCCACCGCCTCGGGAGAAGAGGCATCCAGGCCATAAGCACGCCGTCCTTCCTTAATTCCGAAATGCAGGTAGTGGCTCCAAAAGGCGGAGGGATTCATTCCGTAGGCCTCAAGCACATCCGGATTGTCTTTGGCATATTGCTCCGCATCCAGATATTCTCCATTTTCTCCGAAGCTTAAGGCGCTACGCTTGTCTCCTTTAATGGGAGAAGCGTAGACCTGTATTCCATACATAAAGGTAAACATTAGTAATAGTATCTTAATTCCTTTGTTCCAATGCCGATTCATTAATATGACCTCCTCACTATCCCTGTTCGTGTCATTTCTTACTTAAGTTTCTCCAGACTTCCTTGTTGTACCCATGTCACTCTTTCTCATTTGAGGAGTCACAGGCTTCACCTACGCTACTTATTCTGAAATATGATAATACCCCTTTACTGTCTCTTCAGTAAAGGGGTATATCTAAATCTTATGAAATACTTCAGAATAGGCTTAGTGCCTTGCAAAACTGCTTAAGGATAGGTCTTTAAGAACTCCACATTTTTCTTTTCAATCGCTGACATTTGTCGATAAATATTATCCACATTTGATATCCGATCCCGGAGAGAAGAGTACCAATAAAATTGCTCAAAATAATCATTGAGCTCCGGATCCTTAAACTCATAACCGTATCTGGCATATATCTCATTTATAATCATCTGAGCAAGCGACCTTTGCCCGGGGAAGAGATCCTTTGGATACTCTGCCATCAATTCGGTCATATCCTGCTTCGTAATCAACCTAAGGAACTGTAGGGGCAAATATAGTCCGATACAGCATACTGTGCTTTTGCCTCCTCAGTTCTCGCATCATCCTCTGCTGTAGAAAACGGCATCGAAGAATCTTCTGTGCCTATAGCAGTATCTTTCTCCTCTGAACTTTCCCCCAAGCCTGAAACAGTATAAGTTATGTTCTTTTTACTGGGTAAAATACCGCAAGATTCATAGTAGTAAAGCGGGCTGTATCGTAAATCAATATCTACTTTGGAGCCATTAGATAAAAAAAAATTGGAATATATTATAAAGTCATCTTTTTTAAGACCTTCTGGTAAAGCTCTTAGAACTATCTTGCCATATCCATTATTTCCTACTGCCTTAATTTCCATTTTCCCGAAAATATCCTCTTCTTTCACCGAAGCATCGGTATGGGCTTTTATCTTTTTATTATCTAATTTCAATTTACAATTTAAATAACGGGTAATCTCTCTGTCATCAAAGTTCCACTGATAAGCAATTAAATCTCCATTTTTAATGTTTTTCTCTTTCTTAAGACTGGGAGGACTGATAGATTCAAACAAGCAAGTTATCGGAGAATGATAAAGCTCCTCCAAACCCTTCGATTTCGCCAACTGAGTGAAGGATAATTTTCCCCCATAATCCCTTTCGATTCCATCCCAGTCTATTTCTGTACCTGCTACGGCATAGCCACTTGGTCCATGGATATTCACCTTCACATATTCATCTAAGGGAATTGTAATTTTCTTAAAGAATTGAAGATATACCCAAGTTCCACTGCTCCCTATAAGAAACGCCAGAAGAAGGCAGATCAAAAAATGTAAATGTAATTTTTTCTTTGGCTTCAAAGCCTTAGCTTCTTTTGTAGCCACTGTCCTATTCCCTACTACAGATTTGTTTAGCACCGGGGGCGTGGGGGAAAGAGAAAGAGCTCCCTCCGAAAGCTGTTCTACTTCCTCTTCGGACAATCTTGCTCCACAAAGTTTGCAGAATACGGCATCATCATCATTTTTTAAACCACATTGTCTACAAAACATCCTATTCTCCTTTGATAATTCGTTTTTTGAATTTAGTTAAGGGAATCCACGACATTTACCTTCTATCCTATATTTCTTTTCCGTGTTTGCTATGAAAAAGTCAGCTTTTCCTTAGTTTTATCATAAGTTTTATTAAAAAACAAATAATCCTCATTCTCTCTCTTTCCATTCCCCCTGCCTTTTGCTATCATTAGAGCCTAAAGAATACATGTTTTTTCGATGAAAAAGGAGGGTTTTCTATGAGTGAAAATGATAAGCGGCAGGACGCGATTTCCTGGGATGAATATTTTATGGGGATCTGTACTCTATCTGCCTACCGTTCCAAGGACCCCTCCACCCAGGTAGGAGCCTGCATCGTGTCTCCGGATCATAAGATTCTCTCCATGGGCTACAACGGCTTCCCAAAGGGTTGCTCCGACGACATTTTCCCTTGGGCGAAAATGAAGGCAGAGCAGGATCCCTATAACGCCAAGTATTTTTACGTAACCCATGCGGAATTGAACGCCATTTTGAATTATCGGGGCGGTTCCCTGGAGGGCGCCACGATTTATGTGACCCTCTTCCCCTGCAATGAGTGTGCAAAAGCCATTATCCAATCCGGCATCAAAACTCTGGTGTACTGGGAGGACAAATATGCGGACACCCCCGCGGTAAAGGCCTCCAAGCGCATGCTGGATGCGGCAGGTGTACGCTATTACCCCTATCAGCCCACCGGAAGAAGCATCACGATTGAATTTTAAGCTTCTCCCTTTGGTGTCTTCGGATACACTTTTAAAAAAAATATCAATAGAAAGAAATACAGGAAATAATGTTTATTCGTTCTGAATCAAAGAAAAAAAGAGAAATGAGAGTTCGAGAAATCATGAAGAGGCTGGATGCCCATTATGGGGACCGGCCCATGATTTTTTTAGAGGCGAAAAATGCCTGGCAGTTGCTTTTTGCCACCATTTTAAGTGCCCAGTGCACCGATGCCCGGGTAAATATGGTGACAGAAAAACTTTTTGTGAAATATAAAGATTTGCAAGCCTTTGCCGATTGTGATTTAAAGGAGCTGGAAGAGGATATCCATTCCACCGGCTTTTACCATAACAAGGCCAAAAATATGAAGGCCTGCGCCAAAGCGCTGGTGGAGGAGTATGGGGGAGAAGTTCCCCAAAATATCGAAGCCTTAACCGGCCTTCCCGGTGTGGGACGGAAAACCGGAAATCTGATTTTAGGAAACATTTACCATATCCCGTCCATCGTAGTGGATACCCATGTAAAACGCATTTCCAACCGTTTGGGGCTGGCGGATTCCCCGGATCCCACCAAGGTGGAGTTTCAGCTGATGGAGCATCTTCCGGAGGAGTTTTGGATTCGTTGGAACACCCACATCATTGCCTTGGGAAGGACGCTTTGTACTTCTCAGAATCCCAAGTGCGGCGAATGTTATTTGCAGGATCTCTGCCCTTCCAGCAAGAAGGATCCGGAGACCTGGCGGCCTGTAGGGGAAAGAAAGGCAGTGGGAAAGAAAACTGCAGGAATGAAGACTGTAGAAAAGAAGATTGAAGGAAAGAAGACAGTTGAAAACAAGGCTGTTGAAAAGAAAAAGACTGCTGTAAAGAAAGCAACGGTGAAGAAAAGTTTGGAGGTTTAGTCCATGTGTGAATGTGAATTATGCAGAAATTTAGCTTTTGACGATGAAGAGGAAGACTACGAGTGCGTGGCCGAATTTGATGAAGATGAAATTGCCAAGATGTGGCAGGAGGGCAGCCGTTCTCACTGTCCCAACTGGAAAAGCAATGAAAATGAATACCAGACCGTAAAATATCAGGCTATCGGGCATTTAGCGATAGAGGAAAGCCTGCAACAGCTTCTGCTTCCGAGAAGGAAGAGGATGCTGCAAAGAAAAAGAAAATCCTGGCGGATTCCATTGCCAAAAAAGTGGCAGCAAAAATCGGTTCCTAAATCCTGTGAACCGCAAATTGCCGAGAAGATTATATGCTGAGCCATAAAGATAATGGATAGAATCGGAGAGACCTTATGAATATCGTTTTACATGAACCGGAAATTCCCTTTAACACCGGAGCCATCGGCAGAACCTGCGTGGCGACCAAAAGTACTCTGCACCTGATTAAGCCCTACGGTTTTATTTTGAATGATAAAAATATCAAAAAAGCCGGTATGGATTACTGGCCTTCGTTAAAGCTTCGGGAATACATTTCCTATGAGGAATTTATGGCAGGAGTGGAGGAAGAAAAGAGGGAAATGGAAAAAGCGATGGGAGAAGCTTCCTCTGAAAATACTCTTTCTGAAAATGCCGCCTCTGAAAACGCTCCTAAGACAAGTATAGCCCTTCCCAAGGTTTGGTACGCCACCACCAAGGCCCACAAAACCCATACGGAGGTCTCCTTTTCTCCCAATGATTACATTGTTTTCGGAAAGGAATCCGCAGGAATTCCGGAGGAAATTCTGGTGGACAACGAAGAACAGTGTATCCGTATTCCTATGTTGGAGGAAGCTCGTTCTCTAAATCTTTCTAATTCTGTGGCCATCATTTTATATGAAGCACTTCGGCAGCAGGATTTTCCCTTCTTAAGTAAGGAAGGAGCGTTACATCATTTGCAATGGAAAGATTAAAGCTGCTACTTTCTTTGAAATGTCTTATATTCATCTTCCAACTCATCAATCAGATATAAGTCACTTCTGCAATGCATATCGGAAATGCCTTGGCTTATGAGCTGATACAGCTCGGATTTATAAAAAAAATCCAAGGCATTTTCTAAAGACATTTTTTCTTTCTCTGCAAAGCCTGCTATAATGCGGGCGTATTTTTTTAGTAAAAGAACAGGATGGGCATTCATAGCTGCACCCCCCATTCTTTCATCACAGACAAAAGCTCCTGAAGGATATATTCTTTTCCTTGCGTATGAAGCACCCCATATTCCGGTATGATGTAGTTCTGCAAAAAGTTCTTTCCACTGCTAAGCTCTTGATAAACACTTGCTCCATCCTTATGCAAAGCTTCTGCTAAACTTTCAATACAAAATAGGGTAAATTCCAGTTCATGAATATTATTCAGTTTGTTTTCTACCGATTCTTTCATCAAATCACCTTCTCTGTTGCTCTTTCTCCTGAATATAATTCTGTTTCAAACTGTAGTTCATTATACCATGCAAATATAAAAATAGCGGTAATGACATTTTCTTATCGCCATTACCGCCATTCTCCGAAGCTTTGCAATTCCGAAGCTCTGCAATTCCAAAGCTCTTCCTATTTAAATTCTTTTTAGTTATCTCCTGCATCTTCCTCAGAGAGTGTAAAGGTAAATCTCTTCTTGATTTCCTCATCGGAAGCCAGGTACTCATCATAGGTGGTGAGTTTGTCAATAAGCTTTCCGTCAATGATTTCCATGATACGGTTTGCGGTGGTTTCCACAACCTGATGGTCACGGGAAGCAAAGATGATTACCCCGGGGAAGTTCTTTAAGCCGTCGTTCAAGGCGGAAATCGCTTCCATATCCAGGTGGTCTGTAGGCTCATCCAAAATCAGGACATTGGATCCGGAAATCATCATCTTGGAAAGCATACAACGAACCTTCTCTCCTCCGGAAAGGACATTGACCTTCTTTACACCGTCATCTCCCTTAAAGAGCATTCTTCCCAAATATCCTCTTACGAACTGGGTATCCTTGTCCGGGGAATACTGGGTAAGCCATTCCACAATGGTGTCCTCGGAATCAAATTCCTTGGTATTGTCCTTCGGGAAATAGGACTGGCTGGTGGTTAATCCCCACTTATAGTCTCCGGAATCCGGCTCCATTTCCCCTGCAAGAATCTGCATGAGTACAGTCTTTGCCAATTCGTTGGGGCCAACCAAAGCTACCTTATCGGTACGATTTAAGATAAAGCTGATATTGTCCAAAACCTTTACGCCGTTAATGGTCTTGGTCAGGTTGTTTACCTCCAGAACGTCATTTCCGATTTCACGGTTTGGCTTAAACTGGATATAAGGATACTGTCTGGAGGATGGCTTAATGTCATCCAACTCAATCTTCTCCAACGCACGCTTTCTGGAAGTCGCCTGCTTGGACTTGGAAGCATTTGCCGAGAAACGCTGGATAAATTCCTGCAATTCCTTGATCTTCTCTTCCTTCTTTCGGTTGGCTTCCTTCTGCTGACGAACAATCAACTGAGAGGACTCAAACCAGAAATCATAGTTTCCGGCAAAGAGTGTAATCTTGCCGTAGTCGATATCCGCAATATTGGTACAAACCTTATTCAAGAAGTAACGGTCATGGCTGACTACAATCACGGTATTTTCAAAGTTAATCAGGAAGTCCTCCAGCCACTCAATAGATCCCAAGTCCAGGTGGTTGGTAGGCTCGTCCAAAAGCAGGATATCCGGATTTCCGAAAAGCGCCTTAGCCAAAAGTACCTTCACCTTCTCGGAACCCTTTAGCTCGTTCATCATCTTGTGGTGAAGCTCCGGGCCGATTCCCAGGCCGTTTAACATGGTCTCCGCATCGGACTCCGCATTCCAGCCGTCCATCTGGGCAAATTCCCCTTCCAGCTCTGCTGCACGGATACCGTCTTCATCGGAAAAATCAGGCTTTGCGTAAAGCGCATCCTTTTCCTGCATTACTTCATACAGGCGCTTATTTCCCATGATTACGGTACTAAGCACAGGGTAAGCATCATATTTAAACTGATCCTGTTCCAATACGGACAAGCGCTGTCCCGGGGTAATGATGACTTCACCGGAAGTGGGCTCCAAGGCTCCGGATAAATCTTTAACAAGGTGGACTTACCGGCACCGTTGGCACCGATTACCCCATAACAGTTCCCCTCCGTAAACTTGATGTTGACCTCTTCAAAAAGGGCCTTCTTCCCTACACGATAGGTTACATTACTTGCTGCAATCATTTTTCCCCTCTCTGCTTCCGATATTTCGGAACTTTACTATAAAATGGCTTTTTCTCACCTATTATAAGGGGAAAGCCGAAGAACTGGCAAGGGGAGTAGGGCTTTTCCCCAAAAAAGTTCTTTTTAATAGGCTTTTATGCAGTATAGGTCTGTAATCGGGGCACGCTCCCGCTAACCTCCCCTATGTTAAGCATCCGATCTTCCGTAGCCATTCTTCATCTGGCAGCCGACTTCATAGAGTACTTTATCCAGTACGTCTTCGGTTTCTTTCTTTACCATGTCCGCTATCTTTTCATTGCATTCTTCTAATAGGGAAGGTATTCCTTTTTTCTTCTTTCCGTGCTTTTCCAGCTCTTCTTCAAAGGCCTTCATAATCGTGTAAGCCTTGGTAGGTACCTTGCTTTGGTAACGTTCAATATGGGAGCGGCAGTGGCTGTACTGGCTGTCTGCCAAAGCCCCGATAATGCGATTTGCCCAGTAGAAGCTTTCCGTAGTTACCCGCTTTTCCGTATTGGCAAAGTATTCCGGAGTCTTATCGATATTGGCATAGAAGGGCACAAAGGCGTTGAAGGTGTTGGAGCCGAAGCATACCCATTCCAAAACCGCATATTCCTTAGGTACATTCGGACGAATCTGGGTAAGGCTTAGGAAATTGTTTCTGCTGATGCCGATAGGGCGGTACTTTCCTCTTTCCTTTTCCTCCCCGTATTTTCCGTAGCAGTCGTAGGGGGTTCCCTGGAAATGTGCGGAAAGAATATACTTCACATCCTCCGGCGTAATCTTTAATTCCGGGCATAGGCACCAGGGAATATCATCGGATTCCGGAGTAAACTCCGCATTTTCCCCCTCGAAACGGAAGGTATTTCGGTTAAAATATCTTGCCATATACCAGGATCTTGGGGTGTTATACACATGGTCCGCATCGGAATGGGAGCCGAAGCACTCTCTCGGATTAATCCAGTCCCCTCCGGTCTTTTCGATTTCATCCTCAAAACGAAGGTCCAAATGATTCTTTTTGATAAATTCCTTTAAGTCCTTGGAACAGATGTATTCCTCCTGCTGCCCGAAGGCATCTTCAAAATCAAAGTAGTCAATCCCCAGCTGGTTCGGCATCATCACATAGGCATTGTCCGGCACTCTTCTGGCAATGAAGTGATGTCCTCCAATGGTTTCCAGCCACCAGATTTCCTCTGCATCGGAAAAGGCAATGCCGTTCATCTCGTAGGTTCCATACTGCTCCAGTAATTCTCCCAAACGAAGCACACCCTCTCTTGCGGAGTGAATATAGGGAAGCACCAAAGTCACCAAATCTTCCTCGCCAATTCCTCCGATTTGCTCCTCTTCGCCCTCCTCAGCCTTTTTATATACTACCAGAGGGTCTCCGGAAAGCACCCGTTCATTGCTGGTAATGGTTTCCGTTGCGGTCATGGAAACATTTTCACTGTTTACCCCTGCTGCACCCCAGATACCTTCTCCCGCCACCGCATTGGGCATGCAGGTATAGCGAAGGGGATTCTTAGGAAGGGGAATGGTCACATGGGACAGTACCGAGGTATAAGTCTCGCCCTGGTCCTTTGGTTCTACTACAATAAATTTCTTAGGGGAAAATGATCCTGAGCCGGAATCCTCATTTCTTGCAATCATAGTGGACCCGTCATAGGATGCCTCTCTTCCTACCAAAATCGTTGTACAAGCCATCTTCTGCCTCCTTTATGTCTTATCCTTTTGTTCTGCTGAGGGTTTGTGACATTGCTTTCTGCCTTTAACCTCTATTTGTTCTGTTTTTTAGTATACCCCATTCCTAAGGGCTTTTCTATAGACGGAAAGATTCTTTCCCTTTTCATCTGTTTGTATATTTTTAACAAAATGCCAAAAAATAATATTCGTTATTATTTACCCTTTGTCCTAGTTTAGGGCTTAATTAATTTTGTATCTTGCCGATAATCTAATACTTACATAGGACCGTAAGCAAAAGTCATTACCGGAAACTGTGTATTATGCAAATATTAAAGACCAAAATATTGGACACATCCTAGGAGGGGATTATGAAAAAGAGATGGAACCAGTCCACTAAATTAGCCTTTTTTTCGATCGGGAGTATTCTGCTTTTGCTCCTAACCGCATTTGCCGGTGTAGTAAATAAAGTGCAAAGCAAAAAAGCTACAGAGCTTATAAAGGAGCAGTTTGAATTAACCGTAGCTGCCGGAGACTATTCAGACGGTAGTGTTACCTTAAGCAAAACTTCCAGAGCCTATGCCGCAACCGGAAATAAGGAGCATCTGGATGCCTATAATAAGGAACTTACTGTAGATAAAAACCGGGAAAATTCTGTAGAAGTTATGCATAAATACGGTTTAAGTGAATCTGAAGAAGCCGCCTTAAAGGGAATGTCCGATGCCTCCGCCTATCTTGCCGGCTTGGAAGAGCAGTCCTTTAAATTGGTGGATCAGGGGAATCTAAAAGCAGCTCTGGATCTACTCTATAGTCAGGACTATCAAGACAAAGAGCAGGAGGTATCCGATTACTATGACACTCTTTATGATGAGGTTGCGAAAAGAACCGGGGCAGAAAGTGCTGCGGCAGAGCAGACAGCTGCTATCACCCAGTTCCTGAGTCTCTTCCTCTTGCTTCCCACCATTCTCTTTGTCCTTTTAACCGTTTACTTTGTAAGAACAGAGCTGATGAAGCCATTACTAGCTATCAAGAATTGTATGCTGGGGCTTTCTCAGGGCGAGCTGATGAATACCCATTTGGCACTTCCCGTAGATGAGACAGAGGTGGGAAGCACCGTAAAAGCCATTAAGGATATGAATGCCCACTTAAAATCCGTCATTGCGGATATCGTAAGCCGTTTAGGCAATATGGCTGCCGGAAATTTCCAGGATGAAGCCGCTTGCCCGAAGATGTACAAGGGAGACTATTCTGCCATCTGTGAATCCTTAAAGACCATCCAATCCATGCTGAAGGGCACTTTATTGGAAATTGAAAATGCCTCTAAAGAGGTCAATGCTTCCGCCAAGGAAGTTTCCCATGGCAGTGATGTGCTTTCTCAGGGAGCCGCTGAACAGGCCAGCTCTTTGGAAGAGCTTTCCGCTACCATTCAGGCCGTATCCGATCAGGTACGAAACAACGCAGACAATGCGGAAAATGCCGCTCTCCTTTCCAAAACCACGGAAACGGAGCTGGAGTCCAGCAGTACACAAATGAATGCCTTAAATGACTCCATGAGCGAAATGAACCATACCGCTCAGGAAATCAGCAACATTATTCATACTATTGACGACATTGCTTTCCAGACCAATGTCTTAGCCTTAAATGCAGCCGTTGAGGCGGCAAGAGCCGGAGAATTCGGTCGTGGCTTCGCCGTGGTTGCGGATGAGGTTAGAAACCTTGCCGGAAAGTCCGCAGAAGCGGCAAAGAACACCACCGCCCTTATTGAAAACACCGTCCGCTCCATAGAGACCGGTTCTCAAATGACTGAGGAAGCCACAAAGTCCTTGGCACAGATTGTGAAGCGTTCTCAGGAAATGCATGAGAAAATTACGGAAATCGCAAGCCTTTCTCAGAGCCAGTCCAAATCCGTGGAAGAAATTGCCCAGGGCTTGGAACAGGTATCCGCTGTGGTACAGCATAACTCCGCCACCGCCGAAGAGTCCGCCGCCAGCAGCGCAAAGCTTTTCGATCAGGTACAAAACATGGAAGAGCTTTTGGCAAAGTTCAAGTTATAACGCTATCCCTCCATCGCCTGGGCCTTCGGGTCCGGGTGATTTTTTATTCTTAACGAGTATCGCACGCGTAGTGTGCGATATCTCGTTGCCTCTCCCCCGGCTAAAGGTTTACGAGCCTTCACTCCTCTGCCCGCCACAGTTCTTCCGGGCTTCTCCCTCAGCCCCGACCGAATTCCCTCCCCCATTGACCGACCGGAAAAATGGTCTTATTATCAAGATGTTAATCTCGTTGGCTAATCTATTGGAGGATAAAAAATGAAATTTAAAGATATGCCCTATGAGCGCATTTCCGTGGAAAGCATTAAAGAGGAAATGAAGGCGCTGATTCAAAAGCTGAAGGAAGCCAAGGATTTCGAAGAGGCGGAGGCTCTTTTCTTAGAAAATGAAAAGCTGCAAGGCCATGTATTTACCATGTGCAACCTTGCCCTGGTTCGCCACTCCATTAATACGGAAGATAAATTCTACGATGAGGAACAAAACTATTGGAACAATGCCTATCCTCAGATTCAGGAATTTAATCAGGAATGGACTAAGGCCCTTTTAGACTCTCCCTTTAAAGATAATTTTGCCAAAAAATATGGGAACATCATGTTCCTGAACGCAGAAATCGACTTAAAGACATTTTCCCCGGAAATCATCCCCATGATGCAGGAGGAAAATGAACTGACCACCGCCTATGAAAAGCTTCTGGCCGGTGCGCAGATTCCCTTTGAAGGAAAAATCTACACCATTTCCCAGATGTCTCCCTTTAAAAATGACAAGGATGATGCCAGAAGACTGGCCGCTTGGAAGGCGGAAGGCCAGTGGTATAAGGACAATCAGGGAGAGCTGGACCGTTTGTATGACAAGCTTGTGCATCTTCGGGACCAAATGGGGAAGAAGCTGGGCTATACCGACTTTACCGAGCTTGGCTATTACCGGATGAGAAGAAACTGCTACGACAAGCAGGATGTGCAGAAGTTCCGTGAGGCCGTGCAGAAGTATGTGGTGCCCGTTGCCGCAAAGATTTACGAAAAACAGGCAAAGCGGCTTGGAAAATCCTATCCCCTAAGCTATGCGGATGCGGCCATTGAATTCCGCTCCGGAAATCCGAAGCCGAAGGGAAATCCGGACGAGATTGTTGCCTCCGGAAAGAAGTTCTATGACTGGCTTTCTCCGGAAACGTCAGAATTTTTTAACCACATGATTGATGATGAGTTAATGGATCTGCTCTCCACCAAGGGCAAGCAAGGTGGAGGATATTGCACCTCCTTCCAGGACTACAAGACACCTTTCATCTTTGCCAACTTTAACGGAACCCAGCATGATATTGAGGTGATTACCCACGAGGCAGGTCATGCCTTTGCCGCTTACCTGAATCGCAATCGGGTGCCCTATGAGTGCATTTGGCCAAGCCTTGAGGCCTGCGAAGTTCATTCCATGTCCATGGAATTCTTTGCGGAGGCATTTTCCGAGGAATTCTTCGGGGAGGATGCCGGAAAATACAACTACTCTCATCTTGCAGACGCTTTAAGCTTTATCCCCTACGGTACCATGGTGGATCATTTTCAGCATATCGTATATGAAAACCCGGAGCTTAGCCCTGCGGAGCGACACGCCAAATGGAAGGAGCTGGTACAGATTTATCAGCCTTGGTTAAAGCTGGATGGAGAAATTCCTTTCTATAGTGAGGGAGAGGGCTGGCAAAGACAGCACCATATCTACTCTTCTCCCTTCTACTACATCGACTACTGCCTGGCACAAACCGTTGCTCTCCAGTTCTGGAACCTGATTCAGAAGGATCAAAAGGAAGCTTGGCAGCACTACATGGCATACACCAAACAGGGCGGTTCTGTGGTTTTCACAAAGCTCTTAAAGAATGCCGGTCTGGAAAGTCCCTTCCAGGAGAGCTGCCTTCGAGGAATCTGCGATACCGCGGCGAAATATCTTGCGGATTATGATTTAAACGGAATTGCATAGGGAAAATGTGAAGCCTAGCTTAGGAAAGAGAAAAAGCCCGGTATATAAAAAGTACGCTTGATTCAAGTTATTGAAGAAGAGAGAAGCATATTACTTTTAGTAAAGAATGGCCGGTGCAACTTTTAGAAACTGGCTAGGCTTATTTTATGAGAATTGGAGGATGCTTAGCTGATGAAACAGAATAATAAAGCACTGGAAGAGCTGATTGAGGAAATCAAAGCTCTTCCGGAAAATCAAAGCTATACAGAACGGGACGTCCCTCCCATTTTCCAATTCCATGAAGAATCCAAGATTCTTCTGGTGGGGCAGGCTCCCGGCAGGAAGGTGGAGGAATCCGGCATTCCCTTCCATGACCTTTCAGGGAAGCGTCTTATGGAGTGGATGGGCATTTCCCGAGGAAATCTTTTATGGAAAATCCATCTCCATTATCCCTATGGACTTTTACTATCCGGGAAAAGGAAAGGGTGGGGACTTGCCTCCCCGCCCCTTTATGCGAAAATACCATGACGCGGTAGCCGCTCTCCTCCCTAAGGTAAAGCTTCGCATTTTGATTGGAAAATACGCCATTGCCCACTATGACCCGAAGGGGGCAAAGCTCCCCTTAAAGGACTTGCTGTATCCTTACGGAGAAGCATGGGAAAAGGACAATGGGACAAATTCTCTTTTGTCTGGACAGACTTCTTCGGAAATCTTGAATTTTCCCTTGGTGCATCCCAGCCCTCTAAACTATGGATGGATTAAGAAAAATCCCTGGTTTATGGAAAGAAATGTGCCGCTATTGCAGAGAATGGTGAAGGAATTGCTGTAAGAAAATTACTATAAAAGAATAGTTGTAAAAGAGTTGTTGTAACAAAATTACTGCAAAACGCCAAAGGAAAACATCCACTTTACTTTATAGGAAGGAGGATAAACGATGCCCGAAAAGCATACCGAATTGAAAGACAAGCTACAGCATTTATATGAGCAGTGTCGGGAAACACTATCTCCGGAAAATATGATTTTGTTTGACGAAATCGATTTTGAAAATGCCGAGGAGTTCAAGTTCTATATGACCCTATCTGAATTATTTCTTCAGGAACAACAGGAAGAGCTACTAAAAAGGAAAGAGCAGGCCAATGGAAAACAATAAGAGATATACAATCTTTGCAGGCGTAAACGGAGCCGGAAAATCCACATTATACAGCTTGCTAAAACAGGCAGAGCTTGGAGAACGGATCAATGCCGACGAAATCTTGTTTAGCAATGGCTGGGACTGGCGAGATGAAAAAGCGCAGTTTAAATCCATGCGCATTGCCTTAGAAAAATCAATCGCTGTATTCAATCCGGTACTTCCTTCAATCAGGAAACCACCCTCTCCGGTATTTCCATTGTGAAGACCATCCAAGCTGCAAAGGAACAAGGATTTTTCGTAAAAATGTGTTACATCGGTTTAGAAAGTCCTGAACTGGCTATTGAACGGGTGGCAAAAAGAGTAACGGAAGGCGGCCACGGAATTAAAGAGGAAGACATCAGGAGGCGCTATGAAGCCTCTCTGAAATTGCTAAAAGATGTTGCCCCCTTATGCGACAGTGTAGCTTTTTTTGACAATACCGTCAGATACAAAAAAGTTGCCAATCTGAATAACAAACATTTACAGATCAAAGATTATAGTATTCCGTGGTTTAATCGAGGGATGGGGCCGGCATCCGAAACATAAGGAGATACCGTCGGATGTGCCAACGATATACATTAAAATAGCAAAGACTTCGTAAGGGATGCTTGCTAAGGGCGAGATAAGATATCGCATATTTATCAAGAGATTCAGGATTGCCTGTCCTCAACTGTCCTCAAGCAAGAAATAAAAACAAAAAAAGAAGCCTGTAAAATCAGGCTTCTTTCTTATCTTAGAGAGCGCGAGACGGGAATCGAACCAGCGACCTTCTCCTTGGCAAGGAGACATAGTACCACTCTACCACTCGCGCATATTGGTCAAATGCCCAGAACCGGAATCGAACCAGTGACACGAGGATTTTCAGTCCTCTGCTCTACCGACTGAGCTATCTGGGCAAAAAAAGCGGGTGATGGGAATCGAACCCACGTGTTCAGCTTGGAAGGCTGACATTCTACCATTGAACTACACCCGCATATATCCTTTAAAATTTTCAAGGCACGAATGGTATATTACAACATGGATAGCATCTTGTCAACAAATTTTTGAAAAAAGATGGAGTAAACATCTTTGAAAAAAGATGGAGTAAACATCTTTGAAAAAAGATGGAGTAAACATTTTTGAACAACTTTCACGGGTCGGTGAGAAACTGGTAAAACGCTGCGGTTCCAGAGACCCTTTTGAAATTGCAAGGCAGCTTGGTATCAATATCATGCTTTGCGATAATTTCGGTTCCCTGAAGGGAATGTACCGGGTGATTAAGCGAAATCGCTTTATTTTCTTGAATAACAGACTGGATGACAATATGCTGCGCATTGTGTGCGCACATGAATTAGGGCATGACCAGCTTCACCGGAATATGGCGAAAACCACCCCGATTCATGAGTTCATGCTCTACGATATGAAATCCAAACCAGAATATAAAGCCAACATCGTAGTAGCGGAAATCCTGATGGACAGCAATGAAGTCCTTCGCTACATATCTATGAGTATGGATACACAGCCGAGCGGATCGCCTGTGCGATGTCCACCGACATCAATCTGGTTGCGCTGAAGGTGGCGCACCTGTCCACACTTGGATATAATCTGCACGCGCTGGAACATAAGAGCAATTTTTTGAAATAATGTACCTTCGAGGAGCCTGGACTGGCTCCTCTTTTTTGTTGCAAATTGTGCAGATGCCGTCTGCACAATTATCAGCCTAACATCTGCATATGATAGAGCTTCACTTTTTCCTCGAACGGCAGTCTCGGATCAATGCCGACTTCTTCCCACATCACACCGAACGGTGCACAGCCATCTGTGTATCCAGCGATAAAGGCAAAACGATCATCGCAGTCCTCATACATTTCTTCCAGCCGTTCAATCCAGCCCAAGTCAAATTTCTTCTTGGTTGCTGGTCTTTTCTTATCACCACCAACCACTTCAAACCGTTTCTCTTCTGTCCCGAACAAACCTTTCACCTGAATTCTGAAATCCGGCTTGTTGTTAGTCAGTCCCTGCATGAGTTGTACATTCTTGCATCTGAGCAGGAGAATTTGACAGATAGCCTGAATGTCTTGCTCCTTAACACAAGGAGCCGCCATAAACTTTTTTGTTATGTAAGGCTTTATATCTGTTAGTACCTGTGACATCGAGGCTTTCTTCTTGGTCATGACAATCCTCCCTCGTATACTTGTCCAAACTACTTCCACGACTCAATTAGCCACTGAATATAGCCAAAAAATCATTTTACAATCCACATGCTTTCGCGCAACAGAAATATACTCTTGTCTCTTCACACACTATCCTGTGTGCCTTCCGCCATACTTCCTGTCATAATAATAAAATGGTCTGTTAATTTTTCAAAAATTGCATTTTCCATTTTTGATTTCAAAATACGAATATTATCGTATCTCTCGGCATTTTTCAGGAACCACTCATGTATATCTGTGGTTTCGATGTATACTCTTTCATCATTCTTTAAAGAAGCCATAATTGAATCATACCAATTATTCACGATTTTCTGCTTCTGCTCCACTGTTAAATCAGCATATTCGACACAGCACCCAATTCTTGAAAACATTGCTAGTCCTAATGCCTTCTTTATTTCATTTTCATTTGAAAAATTACATGTAAGAAGAAAAATTGCCTGTCCAAGTTCGACGCTATAATTCGTATCAACATACTTGCCTTCGTCAAACAATTCATAAAAGGCATTGTATAGCGCAGGATTCACTTTATCAAATTCATCAATCAAAATTACATTTGATTCTCGTCCCATCATATCGCGAGCAAAACTGCTTTTGGAATGCTCTGCACCAAAAACGTAATCATATGCTTCTGATGTCTGCATCATTGAAAACTGAATGCGCAATAACTCTCCACCCAGCGATTTACTTATGCTTTTTGCACTTTCCGTTTTTCCTACTCCTGACGGTCCATAAAGCATAAGTACGACTGGTTTATTGGTTGCGCCAGTAGTCAAACGATACATTCCACTTAGAATCTGTTTTTTACACTCATCCTGCCCATAAACATCACTATTCAATGCTTTATATATATTTGTTAATGCGCCTCTATCCAATTCAGGGTACTGACTTCCATAATACTCAATATCACCATCAAGGCCTGCCTTTAACGATTCCAGCACACGTCTGGGCGGGTTTTGAATATACAGTGTTCCCATATCATAGTTGAGGTTCACAATATTAGCAAAATTCGACAAAACATGCGGCATTACAGAGCCATAATCATCAGCCCTAACAACACAATTATCTACTTCTATGTTTGCTCTCAATGCATTCTCGCGAACCCCTGATTCGTTTGGCCTAAGCCGTGCATTATAGTGCTGAATCAGTTCCATAAAAGGAATTGTTTCGGAGTCTTCCGGAATCTGTTTCTCAAGAAAAATTTCAAAATCCTTTTTCGACCCAGTAAATACAACTACTTTATCAATCAACAGCTTCTACCCCCGCAAGCAAAACATCGAATACGTCTAATGTTTTTGATGAAGTCGATGTGTCTTCCACTTCATTACTTTCCTCGTATGACGGATTGTCCTTAGGTATTATAGAAACATCCATCTCTAATTCTTTACTTACATTTAGCATATCAATAGTTGTTCGTCCTACCTTGATTGCGTAGATGCTTAAATTCATTTTCAATAAATCGCTAATTGTATACCCATTCTTAAATGAATTTATATTGAAGCGTAGTATGACCTTACTTTTTCCCTTAGTGCCGACAAATTCATAGTAACCTTTTGCATTTCAAGGCATTCTCAAGCTTATCAATTGCAATATTAAAATCGCCAGCCGGTATTGACGATCCTGAACGCAGCATTGATAAGTATGGAGAAACCATAACCATATAGGAAAGAGAATCTTTCTCTGCCGATATGACATATCCTTCAAACTTTTTTATAGCTCCTCTTGTTGTTTTTGAAGCACTTTTATTTTCATTTTCATCAATGATGTGTAAAAAGTCTGTAAGAATCGTATTTTTCACTATGTTTTTTACCATTTTGTTGCGATTCAATGCCAAACCAGCAGAAACTTCGCCACTTGCCGACGCTTCCCAACCAAGTAAGGCCTTAAATACTCCGCCGATTCCCCCCTTGGCAGAAACATCTGCCTTTTGCTCTTCACTTAAATCACTTGAACTCAATAGCTCTGTTGTTTTCTCAAGCGTTCCTCCAGCAACAATTTGAACATAATCTGTCACTGAATCCTCATCAAAATAAACAATCTTACAAATTTTACTTGCCATGTTACTCTACCCCCAATGCCTTAAACACTACATCCTCAGCACTGCTATAAAAGATCAAATTAAAGCTCCCAATCAAATCTGCCGGAACTGTCGTCAAATCCGCCGCCGAGGTAATCGGCAACAGCACTTTCTTCGCACCGCTGTCCAGGCATACCTGCAAGGAATTCGCCAGTTCATCGGCTTTTATCATTGTTCCACTGATGCTGATCTCCCCCAGGACAGCCATACTGCTAAGTACGCTCTTGCCCAGCGCGATGGAGCACAGCGCAATCAGAGTCGGCAGCGCTATTTTCCCGGTCATCCCGATGCCCTGCAAATCCTGATAGTTGATGATATAATCCTTTGTCGTGGTGCTGATGGAACCGCTGATGCGGTTTCCGTTGGCCTTGAGAAAATTGAACGCTGTATTTGCAGCTTCCTTGCAGTCACGGTCAGAGCCGATACCGGTACGTTCAAACTTGCCGTTTCCAGGCAGCATCTGGCTTTCAAGGCGGAATACACCGATCATACCGGACTTGCCCTGACTAACGGTATATACCTGTCCTGGATTGCAGATACCATCGGGGATGAGCTTTCCGCAACCCTGTTCCGGAACGGAAACGTAATGCTCCTCAAAGGTCTCATTGTCTATGTAGGAGAAGTTCACATCGTAGAACTCCATGCCGCCCAGCTTTTTCAGCTGCTCCTTCACACGACGGCGCATTTCGAGCGAAATCTGGATGACTTCCTCCAGTTCTTCCTTGGTAAACTCCCCATCAGGATAGAGCAGCTTCAGATAGCCATCCACCATACGGCGCACGGCGATGGTATCACGTTGGTTCAGGTTCTTGCCCAAACGGAAGTAATGGTCGAGCGCATCGCCGTACTGTTCCTTGCGCAATTCCCGGATGAACTCTGCCAGATAATCGCTGATAAAGCCATAGTCATTCGTGAAATGCTCCGGGCGGAACTTCGGAATCTCCCAGCCGGGGAGATAGCAGTGCATACGGTCGAGAAATGCCGTGTCGGTGCCCATTTCTGGCGGGAAAGGGTCAAACAGGCTGGACGTTTTCAGTAGCACATCCACGCTCTGATTGATGTTTCCTACAAAGACCATAGATGCCGATGCTGCCTTTCTTCTTTGCCGCGAGCGAAAGAACCGGAGGCCATGTAGTCCTTCATGATCTGCACGCCGTCTTTATCCTTGAAGCGAATACCGGCCACCTCATCGAAGGCAACACAATCCCAAAGGCCAACCAGACCAACTGTCTTGCGGCCCATGTTATAAAACAGGTTTGCCACCGTCGTCTGCCCACCGGAGATCAGAATACTGTTTGGCGAGATTTCTTTGTACAGATGCGATTTACCGGTGCTTCTCGGCCCCAGCTCACACAGGTTGAAGTTGTTCTCAACCAACGGAATCATACGGGTCAGCAGCAGCCATTTTTCACGATAAGTAAACTCGTCTGGCTCCATACCGATGGAGCGCAGCAGTACATCCAACCATTCATCCTTTGTAAATGCCTTGCGTCCCTGCTTCAGCTCGTCAATGTCAATGTGCGGCATCTGAATCGGAGTCAGCTTATGGATGCTGATGGGCGAAATGTCCTTCTGTTTCTTCTGTTTAGAGCGCAACGAATCGCCATCGGCATTGATAATGCCAAAGCTGCTGTCGCCCTCCACTTCATATTCCAGCTGCACGATGCACCAGATACCGCCGCAAAGCAGCCGGTCATATTTTTCAGGATAATCATCTGTAATCGGCACATTGGTGAGGCCAAGGTTAGAGAACTCTGCAAAAAAGCAATCTTTTTTGATATCCAGATGCACTGTCACCATATCAATAATGGTATGGCTCCCGTTCTTGCGCAGTTGTGAGAGAATTTTTTGAGCCTCATCCGGGCGGACAAAGTTGTCTGCCAGAATACGTTTCACATTCTGAACGCCCTGCTCAATGATTGCCTCATCGTATGAACTACAATACTGCCCCAGCAGGAACTCCAGCACATAGACCGGAACATTTGCTCCTTCTTTTATTTTCTTTGTCAGGTCTTTGCGGACGATCCGACCGTCAAAGTTGCTGCGCAGCTTTCGACGCAGTTCTTCACGGGTATCGTCTACCGCCATATCCATCATTTCCATACGGAATTCCTGCCTCCTCTGTATCAGAATCCGAATCCAAAGTCATCCGCAAAGGCAATATCCATGATAACAGGCTGCCTCCACTGCTCCAGACCGCTTTCTTCGTCATAAACCACAAGGTAATATTGCTTGTCCTTGTCGTATTTCTTATTCTTGAATGTGAACCGCATCCGGAAGATACGCTTCTGCGCATTTTCCTCACGACTGTCCGCCACATAACTGTTTTCATTCGAGATTTTCTCATTGTCTTCCGAGAGGAAGAAAATGCGGTACTTGCCGCTTTTACAGTATCACTGACGGCATCCGACTGGATAAAGTCCATGGAAGTGATCAGGTTCGTAATCTTATGGACGATGCTGACCAGAGCAATCTCTGCATTCTTTGTTTCCATGTGACCGCGTTCCATCTTAAACTCCAGCACCGGCACCAGCATTTCCTGTGGTGAGGAACCGCCATGCACATAGTTAGCACCGCCTCCGGCCACCTTAAAGACATTGCTGCTGACAGGATAGGAGACCACCTTGCTGTCCTCATTCCCCAGAATGCGTCCCATGCTCATATGATCGATGCCGTCATTTTCCAGTGCCGCCTTGGAAACAATAAATCTGCGATTGACAAATGCTTTGTCCGCGCTTTTCCCGGAAATCTTGTCACTTTCTGTCAGCTTATCACGCTTGTAAATAAAGCCATGATCGGCAGTGACGATAAAATGATAGGTGTTGCCGCTGACGGAGATTCGATGAATCAAATCCATAATTTCCTGAACGGCTTCCTCACACGCATGAAACACCTCATCCTCGGTATTAGTCTTGTCTCCACGCGCGTCGATCTGATTATGGTATACATAGATAATTTGACGTTTTGTCAGCACATCTCGCAGCTCTGCCACTTTCAGATTTTTGATATCATCGAACTGTACACAGACACTATCCGGGTTATAGCGTTGCAGCACCTGCTGCCGACCTGCCAGATTATCGCAAAGGATACCATCTGCCAGTACCTGAAAGTCATCCGTCATCTCCAGCGTTTTATGCGGCAAAAGTGCTGCCATACCGAGCCTCGTATAAGACGGAAGAACACTCAACTGTACAGAAAGTTTTGCCGTGCATTTCGGGTCATCCTGCATTCTGGCAAACAACTCCTGTCCTACCTCGTAACGCATGGCATCCGAAATGATAACCACGGTGCGTTCTTTGGTATAGCGCAGGTTGGTATTGTAAAACTCCCGTTGCAACGGAATTGCTGAAAATGCGGCATCCTGCTGGATTCCAGCATTCCAGGCTGGGAGCAGACAAGCCAGATATTCGTTCGTATAGATATTTTCCACCAGTTCCCGAAGCGGCTCAAAGCTTTCCGTACTCTCCAGCTGGTGGCCCAGGCCACCCTCTCTTGCCCCTTCGGTGCAATTCACCTTGTCGTAATAATAATAAAATTTCCGATACTGCTGATCCATATTGTAATCCGCAGCAAGATATCGGTCGATAATTGGCTTTAAGCCATCTACAGCATGGTAATCCGCTTCCTTCACCATGCTGTACGCACTGGAAAGCAGCTGATATGTCTTCCCGGTCTTTCTTCCAAAGTGCATTTTAGCCCGTTTTTCACAGAGTTCCGGAATGGTAAATCCGTTTACGATTGCACCAATATCTTCCGAAACAAGTCTGCCAATGAGCCACTTTACCAGAACCTGATCCGCAGCAAGGAAAGTGTCGCACTCCACCAAATCGTCCACTCTCATTCCTGCAAATGTCGAAAGAGCATTCAGCCCTTTGGCAACGTGCGCCGACAGAGCGTCGTATTTGTCCCGGTACAGGACGCTGTTCATCAGGCTATCGAGGAATGCGATAATATTGCCTGACTTGTAGGAGACAAAGCTCTTCCATGCTGCCGGAAGCTCTGCCTGCACATATCGCCCAGTATAAGTAACGAACAATGTTACCAGCAGCCGTTCCAAACTCTGTTTTGTATCGGTGTATCCGAAATGCTGCTCACAGAGTTGCCAGAACGCAGACAGCAGGTCGTATTTTTCAAACTCCTGCAAGAAAGCATTATCCACCAGCTCGCCATCCATCAACACGATGCGCACGACTTCCTCAAAAGAGCAGGTACGCGCCTTGCAGACTGCACTCAGCAGGCCGACAAGGATATTTTCTTCATTAAAGTTCTCGATTTCCAAATCATAGAACCGCTGAGTACGCTCCTTGTTGGCGAAAAACTTGATATGCTTCTCAATAACCGGCTTGTACTTTTCCTCAATACCAAGGTCAACCGACAGCAGGGAGGCACGGTCGGCAAAGAACCGCCTGGAATAAGCACAAGTGTCTTCCAGATGGTTGTCCCTTACATCCGGTTTGGGGAACGGCGCATAGATCAGATAATTCGTGGTTTTATCCACACGCTCCAGAAAATACTTTGTATAGAACTGGTTATCCGGCTGAAGATAGTAGATCTTCGCATTCTGGAGCTCCACCGTCTCCATATCCTCGGCAAATTCTGCCTTGTCATCGTACCAGAAAACCAGTTTCCGGGTCTCCCCGGTAAATTCCGCATTCAGGCGGTCTATAATTTGTTTCAGGTTCAATTCTGCCATCTGCTACTCCTTCTGACCGATAATGATCCATTTCCCCTTCCTGCTGGAGCCTTGTCTCTCAATCAGGCCTCGCTTTTGCAGATCAGCCATCAACCGCTTTACGGTCGCGATGGACACCTGCAATTTTTCTCTCAACTCAGCCTGCGTGATAGAAGGATTCTCCCGGATTAGGTTCAGGATTTTGGTATCATTTTCGGAAAGGGTATCATTGGTATCATGTTTGGTATCATCGGTATGAGACCAATCTTTTTCCGGGAGCTGCCGGTACATATTCACCCGGAAATCCCCGTCAAAGTCAATAAATTCAGGCTCCGGCAAGCCATACTCGCTGCACTCACGGAGAATCCGGGGAATGCCGCTGCCCCATTTTTCAATGATCTTCATATAAGCAAAGGCGGAAGCAATGGCACGGTTCCGTGGCTTGGAATAGCCTTCCTTCATCTTTTTGATGGAAACGCCATTCAGCAACATACCGGGGGGAAGTGACCTCCAAACGGTCATCAAAGAGCGCCACTTGGATGTTACCCGGCTCCAGATATGATCTGTGTGCCACGGAATTTGCGATCATTTCCCGCACACTATCCACTGGCAGCTCGTACCTATCCTGCCGGTACATACCCTGTATCCGCATCCCACGGTTAATCTTCTCCAGCACATACTGGAAGGCAGCTTCCATCTGGTCTTGGATGGAGCCTTCAAATTCCCGCCGATCTACAAAATACGCTCGGTCTTTGCCTTTGAAAACGGCGCACTGAATGACCGGCTGGAACCTTGCCTGCCCGGCGAGCAGGGCATAGGCATTGGTAGGAACCACTGCTCCATCTTTTTCAGCCAAAACGCCCCAAGAAATCAACACATTCTGTGTCACGTCCTTGACGTTCAGCTTCTCGCCTTCGGTCAGGGTATTGCGAATCGCCGTGGCCTTCATTTCAGCACAGAGGCGTTCAATATCCTCCGGTGTTATTGTCAGGCCTTCGCAAACCTCACAGTCATAATAGCGGTTCTGGCCTTCCAGAATCAGCTCTTTGAGCATATAATCAGCCACCGGCCTTGTGGTGCCAGACGACCGGACATAGGTTCCACTGACCATTCCCTTAGACTTAATATAGTATGGCCTCATCTTGCCGGGGAAGATCTCCACTACGATGACGGTCTTATCCTCTACGGTCTGCAAGGTTATATCCGGAAGAATGGTCGGTTCACAGCTATCCGAGATTGCATTGGTAATGGCATCAATCGTCTGGAAGATGCTGTCCGTATCCATGCCCACCACTTCCAGCGTCTTATCATCCACGCCAAAAATGATTTTGCCGCCACGGCCATTGGCATAGGCCACCACTGTCTTCATGTATTTTGCACTGTCCTTCGGAACAGCGACTTTATATTCCACATTGACGGACTCGCCAGAAAACAGCATATCCTTTTCCATTGTCATCCCTCCAAACGCTTTTTGATAAGTATACCCTTATATCTTTGCCAATACCGGGTATTTTACGCCGTCCACGGTCTGGACTTTCTCATAATTGACCTTCACGCCATCGTCCAGATCAATGGGGATACGGGCAAGAGCAAGGTGGGCAATGCGTTCATCGTATTCCCGGCATTCCTTCAGCTGCTTGGCAAGTTTATCCTTGCGCTTGGGAGGCTGCTGCCACCTCACGGGCATTCTCGCTGTGATCCATCATATCCTGCATCCGGTTGATCTCAGACTCATACACACGCTGCATCTTGTGCAAGTAGTCGATACGCAGGTTGCCGATGGTGTCCGGCGTGTAGCGGTGGAGGTAGATCAGAGCCTTGAAGCCGTTCTGCTTGCCGCTGTCGAACAGCCAGTAGATGGGCCGATTCTGGTAAATCTTGCAGTGATTCTTGAAGAAGTCCTTGAGGAAATAGTTGCGGATGATCTCCCGGCTGCTGTCTCCCTTGGAGCCAAGGGCTTTTGCGATGAAGTCCAGATTTTCCTCCAGCGTCTCCTTGCCGTATACCGCGCTCACCCAGCTGCACAGGCGAGTGACAATATCGTCGCCCAGATACTCTTCGTCGGTAATAGGAAGTATGCCGTCTGCATCCGGGAGGAAGGTCTTGTATATGCTCTCATCCCAGTCCCCACCGGCGTAGGACAGCCCTTCGGCATCCAGTGAGTAACGGCCAAACATACAACCCACGGCATAGCTGAGCAGGCTCTTGATGTCCCGCTGCAAGTCCGCCTTGCGCACGGTCACATCCTTCTCCTCCACTTCCGGGGTCAGCTCGTCCTGCAAGCCGTAGATGTTGATGAAGATGCGGTTCAGCTCTTCCTCGTTGGCTTTGAGTTGGTTGAAGCGCTCGTTGCACTCAGCTTCCCACCGGGCGAAGGCATCCGCGACGGTGGAGGCGGGGCGGACAAGAGGGTGCGCTACAAAGGCCCAGGAGGTTTCATAGGAATCCCAATCATATCGAGCAGACAATATATTCAAATTTACTAATTTCTCGACCTTATCCGTTTCACCGTAGAGAATTGGAAGTTTATTGATTTGCTCCGGGCCATAGTTTATTGTAGGTGCAAGGTAATGCAAAATACTCATGGCAACCTTGGAGTTAAGCAAACCCAATGAATAATATAGCCTATCATTGAAGAAGAATGAAACAGGGCCCCCGTTCCCGAATAAGATCCCCTTTGGCACATATCTGCAAGAGAACAGTCCAGAGGATACTTCTGTCCATGTAACCGCTTCTTGAAAATAATATGTTGCTTCGCGCAGACGATAGTTTTTGACGGTTGTGCGTATTTCTAATCCATCATTTTTAAGATTCACTATGGTGTCAAAGTTTCCATACCATTTACGCATATAGCCACCCGATGTTACAGGGAACCATTTTAGTCCAGAGGAAACCATGTCACTATGGGAATGCATCGTGAACCCGATTTTATGATTCTCAACCTCATGCCATATCCTTAAAAAACGATCATTATCACCTGTTAGAACACCTTTTTTTGTTTCGCCAGGGAACTCTTTTCCACTTGTGAATGCGTAAAATGCAGAATCACTCACCCAATACGCCACCGGACTTCCCGAAATTTGGGAGAAGTTGGACTGCTTGGCGGTATAGCGGTTTTCACCAGCAAGGAACATATCTTCCTTGCCCTGTTGGGTGGTGGAATCAATCAGGCGGAAGTAAGTTCCCTTATAGTCGGCCACATGGCTTTTCCACAGCACAAAACTGGTGGTCTGCACCACCTCGCCGCCGATTTCCTCAAAGGCTCTTGCGCCAAGATGCGCCATATTCACGGTATCTTTTTGCAGCAGCTTTTCCCGTAATTTCTCAAAGCTGGACAGGAACATCCAAGAATGCTGCGTAATCATCGCCTGATAGCGATTTTGAGCAGTCATTGCACCGCAACGCTCGATAAACACAGCGAACAGGTCAGCCTTGCTGTCCGGGTAGTTTTTCTTTACAAAATCAGATAGTTTGACATCCATACTGGAGCTACCCATATACGGCGGATTCGTCACCACCACATCATACTTCTGCGCCACCGTCTGTCCAACTTCAATCAAAACCCGCAGCTGCTCCTTGGTATCCTCCAGCCCAAAGGAGTCCATTGACATCTGCTCGCCTTCACTGCTCTGCTCTACAAACCGACGCAGTAAGTCCCAATCACAGGCATCTACATTCAGGATAGAACCATATTCTTTGGCATCTACAAAGGTATCCAGTAGGCCGATCAGCTGATTCAGTGCATTGTTGCGCTCCAGCTCGTCCATGCCAGCACCAAGGTATTTCAGGTGTTTGCGGTTGACCGTGTTGCTCTCCTGAATGGAATAGACATGGCAGGTGTTTTCACCGTTTAAGATACGACGGTTATACTGCCGTGCTTTCATCATCACGGCAAAGTACGCCAGCTGATAGGCACGATCATCAATGTCCAGACCGTAGATGTTATGTTCCAGAATGCTCTTTGCAGCATCACGCTGGCTGTAACCGGCACTCTCGTAAATCTGCATCAGCACATCAAAGGCATATACGAGAATATGACCGGAACCCATGCAGGGGTCGATGAGCTTGATATCCTCCGGGTTCAGGGCAGCGTACTCTTTACGAATTTCTGAAAGTTTTGCCTGTACCTCCGGCTCCTGCTGTGCTTCTTCCAGATAGTATTTCCAGTTTTCTTTCAAGCCGCAATCCGGGTGTCCTTCCACCCACAGACGGCCAAGGCTGTTTTCCACCATGTAACGGACGATCCAGTCCGGGGTAAACAGCTGGGTAGCTGCTGGGATACGCTCCTTGGTAATCTTCACGTTCTTTTTCAGTAGGGCAAAGGCTTCATCCTTCGGTTCCGCGTTGTAATACTGGTACAGCCAGCCAATGATCTCCACCTGACCACCGCGCTCGATGTTGAAATCATCCTCCGGGATATCGTGAATCAGGTGATAGACTACACCATCCTGGTTGGTAACGGACAGGCTGAGCAGAAGCTCGGTGTAGTTCTTTGTTTTTTCAAACAGAGCAGGCAGAATCTCATTCAGAGCGTTGCACTGTTTCAGGAACAGGATGCGGAACACCTCGTCCAGCTTGTTGTCCTGCTTTAGCTGAAAAATCTGAGCCTCTTCCTCCGCAGTAAAGGGCAGCTCTGCATCAAACGGTGTTGTAACCAGATCCGGCTCCAGCTTTCCGCTCTCGGAAGAAAGCACCCGGATATGGGAAGGCAGATAGTCGTTGACCTCCATGAAACGGATGGCGATCAGACGGTTGAACCATGTATAGGCAACCTCCTCGATCACATACTGATATGCGGTTTTGTAGTCGGTATCCTTTTCCTTCTGTTGAATAACCTCTATCAGCTTGTCACGCTGATGCACGGCCTCGCCGGAAATTGAATACGGTTCTGCGGTGCCGATATCGAAGAACTGAGTATCGCCGAAGCTCTGCGGCAATGGCTTTGCAATGCCCTCCTCCGTAATACCGATCAAGCGGGCATCATAGCTGACATCTGCAATCAGCTTATTCCGCGCCCAAATCGCAAAATTCTTTATGGCTGTCTTGTTCATGGAGCCAATCCTCCTGTTATTTATAGTTCAATGTTGACGATTGTATCTTCGTCCATCTCTTTCAGCAGGTTTTCACGCAATGCAGCAAGGTATTTATCAACATCATCCTTGCTCTCCAGCCGCCACGATGCAGTCTTAGCAACCGTCTTGATGGAAACATTCTTCGTGGTGCGCACCTTATATACCGGCTGCGGTTCTGCCACCTTTGCTGCCAGTTTCACGGTCTCGCCGCATTTTTTTGCCTCTTCTTCCTGACGCTTGCGCTCTGCCTCGGCCTTTGCCGCTGCCTCCTTCGCAAGGCAAATGTCCTCTGCGTTCATCTCGTTGAGCAGGCGCAGCTTCAGTGCCTCCGCCTTATCTGCGAAACTTCGCAGAGTGGAAACATTGTTGCAGTGCTCCGCACCGTCTATGATCTCCTTAAAGAGTTCCAGATAACGGTTGAACTTCGCATCCTTATAGGGCTTGGTGTTCAGCACTTCAAAGACACGGTTCCGATCCTGATTGATGGAATCTTTGACCGGCTCTGCCTGCTCTTCCAGAATGCGCGCATAGCAGTTCATAAACTTCTCGCGCAACTCTGGCAGCTTCGGAATCTCCTTGTAGGGCTTCGGCATTCGGACAATGGTGCGCATCTTGGCCACCACGTCTTCCAGTTCTGCATCCACGATGTAGGTCTTGCTGTCCTCGTAGATATTCAGCATATCCAGCGCACGAGTGAAGATGGTCAGCTGCTCACTGCCGAAGAAATCACGGATAGGCTCATAGTCCTCGCCAAAATCCATCAGCTCGTCCTGCTCGTCAAATACGGTCTTAAAGAATTCAAGCGGTGCCTGAATCAGTACCAATACGGAAAGCCGCTTCTTTCCCTTTTCCAGAAGTTCTTTTCCGGGATAGGTGTAATTCTCATATTTCGGTTCCAGCCGCTCAATCTCGGTGATTCGATTCTCGCAGTAATGTTGGAAGTTCTTCATGATGGTATCTTCGTCATCGGCAGGCGGTGCCACCTTGAACAGCTCTTTCATCACAGTGCGGACGGCCTTTTTCTGATTTCCGGCACACGAACGCGCACTTCCGTCAGCAGCTTATCCACGAACTGCTTCTTCGTGATATAGCCGATGATTTCCTCTTCGGAACGGTTGTTCAGATTGATACTCTCACCGTTGACCGTAAAGGACAGGTCTCCACGCTTAAAAAGACGTGACACCAGCCAATGAATGTCATCTTCCACAAAGCCATAGGGTGCTTTCATAAAGCGATCCTTGATGGTTTTCATAGAAGTCTTCATGTGCATCCGGGAATTGCCTGCCACGAATTGCAGTACATCATCCAGTGCATGGATATTGGATTCTTCGGTATCTCCCAGTGCCAATGACAGCTGGTTGCTGGGGTTGAACATCTTCCAGATGTCTGCTTCGCCCATCGCTGCGTTAATGTAGGACAGCTTGTGGTAAACCGTCTGCACCAGTCTGCCGATAGCCTCATTGATGCGGCTGGTCACTTCCTTGCCGGAGGTGTACAGCACATCGGCATTGACATAAATGGTAGCCTCTTTCAGTGCTTCCGTCAGATAAAGCTTCGCATTACCATTGCGTTCCCGCATCTCCACACGCTTTGCTTCCTTAATGGTCTCATACTTGGCAAGCTGCACAGAAGTATTCTTACGCAGGAATCGCTCAATTTTCAAGTATGCCCGCATTTCCGTCAGAAAAGCATCATCATTCGGCAGAACCACAAGAACTTCCTTGCCCTGGCCGGAGAGCAAGCGCAGCGTACCATCATCGGTGCCACCCTCATACCACGGGGTCAGCACACGGAGGCCGATATCGTAATTCTGGTTTGCCTTATAGGGGCGGTCATCCACTGTCTGATTGAAGGAGAATGCATAGCGCCCTCCAAAGCTTGGGTACTGATACTTCTTGCTGGAGAAAATGTCCTCATAGATCATCTCCGCAATCTTCGTGATGACCTCCGGCATCTCCACATTTTCTTTTTCGATTTCGTTATTGATTTCCTGTTCCTCATCGGTCAGAAACACATAGATGGAGCCATTCTTCTGGATCAGCATCTGGCGCATCAGCACTTTCAGTGCATCCTCTACCTGTGCTTTCAGAGAAATACGATCATCGTCAATGCTGGTAATCATCAGGCTCACGATGTTGTCCACGTTGGCTTCGATCTCCAGAACATATTTAATCAGGAAAGTGTCTTTAGCACATTGATGGCAAAGACATCTTTTTCCTTCTTTTCCAGGTTAATGAAGCTGTTATCATAAGCGCGGATGATCACGCTGCTGTGGCTGTGGTCGAGGAAGTTCTCCAATGCATCATAGAACCGATAGAACGGTACGATTGTCCCCATCTCATCGTCCATCAGCTGCATGGCAGACTCTTTGAACAGAGCCAGCATGGAACGTTCACCTTCGGACAGGTGCTTGCCGGATGCACCGTGGGTACGGATGCTGGTCAGCACGCTTGCCAACAGATTGAACTGATATGGGACAAAAGGATAAACCTCTGCAAAATCTTCCGCGCTGGCGTACAGTTTTTTCTCCACACCGTCGTTGAAGACAATCAGATTTTTGATGATGGTTGCTTTCTGATCATAGAGCAGACGCAGGCTCTGTGCTGCTGTCTCAGTTTTATCCAGAATGCGCTTTTTGATAACTGCGTCTACATTGGCAGAGGACAGAGAAAGGCGTGTATCGAAACGTCCCTGAATCTTGGAGAAGTCGTTACCCTTCACATTGGTAATGGAGTCAATATCCTGCTGGCTTGTTACGATTACCCAAGCCTTACCCATGCACTCCTTGCCCAGTTCTTCCGTCACGGTCTGAAGGTTCAGCATCAGCTTGGAATCATCGCCAATGTACTGTCCAATCTCATCCACAAGGAAAACCACATGGTGGTTATTGCCTTTTTTTTCAATATAGGACTTTACGCGCTTGGCGAAATCCTCAATGCTGATCTGGTAGCTCTCGGTTGCTTTCTCGCACCAGTTGCGGGCAGCCGATTCACTCATGAAATCCATGTCAGAAAGGACATCAACAACAGAATCCTGAATAAAATCGAAGTCCTGACGAGAGCTTTCCCACGGATCACCATATTCCTCTTCAAACTTTTCCTTGAACTCCTCAAAACAACCTTCCTCGGAAAGTCTGCGCTCCAGGTCAGCAAGGTGTGGCATGGAACCGCAGAAGCCCTGCATCTCATTGAAAACCTTCAGGAAAACGTTCACAATGGCATCCTTGTTTTCTTTGCCATTAGAATCGCTTTTGGAATCAATGTTGAAAAGAATTACGTCCGATGGAGTGTTTGCTGCCAGCTGCATATCTGCCAGCACCATCTGATTGGTAATCTTCTGATCTTCGATAAAGTAGTCGATGGCATGTTTGTCTCCGACCTTTTTATTCTGAAGCAGATAGGACAGAATTTTCAGAAAATGAGATTTACCACTTCCAAAGAAGCCGGAAATCCAGACACCCATTTTCGGTGTGGTTCCCTGAATACCTTTTTTATATGCTGCAAAGAAATCTGCAAAATGACGCTGAAGCTCACGGGTCACAACATACTCTTCCAGCTCCTGTGCCACATTCGTTTCTTCACCCTGACTGACAATGATAACGCCCTGTATCTCACGGTCAATTTTCTTTCGGAACATGTCCTTGATCTGCATAACTGTTTCCTCCATCCATTACTTTACCAGTCGGAATGCCCGGTAATAGTTGTCGTCTTTAATCTCATTGAACAAGATCAGCTCCTGCTCATTGTAGGTTCCCGGAAAGAACATCACGACCGGGCAGCGCACAAACGACTGATGCAAGTTGTTAAGCACCTTATGGGAGCGCAAAATCGGATAGCACTTGCCGATACCGGTTAGGAACACGACTGCATTCTCCGGAGTATGTTCTTTGATATATTGCACAATCAGGCTGTCATCGTCATTCACCTTCATGGAGTTGGTCACTGCCTTGACAATACGCTCGATTCCTCGCTTTTTTTCAAAGTCATAGCACTTTTCCATAAAGTTTTTCTTTTCCAAAAAGTCAATGACGATATCATACAAATCAAAGACCACAAGCTCAAAATCATTATCGTCCCGGTCATTCTTATTTTTCAGATACTTTACACGCTCCCGAACTTCCAGTTCCTTTTCCGGTGGATAATCAAACACCCAATAGTTGACCTCATTTGCGCGGCCTGTTCCTTTTCGGAAAGACGGCTTATGGATTGCAAGCTCCATCTCATCCAATCTTTGGCTTAAATGACCCAGGCCACACTCTCTTTCTCCTGCGGAGAAATTCACCTTATCCATTTCATCTTACCCCCGTCAGTGTTTTTACCATGATGCCAAGATCATGGTCATAAAGCCAATGTTCAAATGCAATATCAAGAATTGGCTTCAGTATTTTTCTTGTGCTGTTTGCCCGGTTGCTTTCTAAAAGTCCTGCTTCATAAAGCTGTGTTTTATAGCAGGACCCGAGACGGCGCAGCGTATAATCTTGAAAAGAAGCCACTTTCTCACTCTGTTCCTGCTTATTTTTGAAGAATATCCGAATATCCGCATCCGTCAGCTCATCGGAACCAAGAATCATTTTTTCCCGCACTACTTCATACACAAAATCAAAGAACAGCGTGTCATGCAAAAGAGCCGCAGTCAGCACAAATAACTTCTGTGTGGCAAGATCACTGCTCAAAAAGATTGGATAAAAGCTTTCATCTAATGTCTTGATACGGGCTGTTACAGTAGAATAAATCTGCTGCGCTCGTAGTTTTGTCGGTGCGCCATAGATGTTTGTCTCTTCATTCAACTTTTTAATGTCTGCAAAGCTCTTACCCTCGCTCAAAAGCTGCACGGTTTTCCGAAATTCCATGAACCAGAACGAAATTTCACTGCTCCGGCACTATACGGTTTTCTTTCCATCTTCGTTCTCTCCATTTCCAGATTTTGCTTTAATGTATCTGCCGCTTTTGATTCTGGCATCCTTCGGCTTTTCTGCATCAATAGGAATGATCCACTGATGCCCTAAACGTTCGGCACCATCAATTCGCCCTTCCGTGCATAATGTCTGTACTCTCCTTGTGCAGATTCCCCATTTTTCAGAAGCCTGCTTAATTGTCATGAAATCCATACGGAACCTCTTTTTCGATGTCAAAAGTCGCTCGCAGCAAGTTACAATTTCTCATTTATATTCTACTCTAAGAAACGAACAAAATCAATTCAAAGTTCTTCCTGAAAAAACTTCAATCAAACTCCTAGTGCTGTTAGGGGCACCACAAATACCCCATCTTCTCTTTGATAAGCGGCATTGCTAAGGCCGCAAACCACACAGAGACTTTTAGGCTCTTTGCCTTTATTTTCCGCCGAATTTCCTCTTTAATCTTCAAGAGATTTTGAGCAGCCTCGTCGATTTGATTCGCTCCCAGCTTGATTTCTATTCCACACCATTCTCCCTCAGGGGTGACAATAACTGCATCCATTTCCCGATTACGATAATCCTGATAGTGATATAGAGATGCGCCAAAGGATTCGGCATAAATCTTCAAGTCTCTCTCACACAGAGCCTCAAATAAAAATCCCAAGGTATTTAAATCATTTTTCAACATTTCCGGACTTGCATTGAGTAAAGCGCAAGCCAAAGAAGGGTCAGCCAAATGCCTTTTTTCCGCCTGCTTTACCCGTATTGTGGAACGTAATTCTGCGCCGTAAGGCTTTTGATTATCAATCAGAAAGAGCCTGTTTAAAATGTCCAAATAGGTTGCAACAGTCTCTACCACAATGTCTTCATGGTCAATGTCTTTGATATCATCCTTCAGCTTTTTATTACTCACTGTGGTGGCTTCATTTCTGGCAAGAGAACGAAGGAGCAGTTCCATCTTGTGTCGGTCTCTTTTTACACCGTCTATACGCTCTATATCATCATTTAGAATTGCAGAAATATACTCCTTCGGCAGCAAAGCAGCTTGCTCCAAGGGCAAATCCTGATTATTCGGCCAACCGCCACGAATAATATAGTCAATCAAATCACTAAGCTGCACTTCTCCGGTAAGTTGGGATTCCAGACTTCCGGAGCAAATGCCCTTTAAGGAAACCTTTCCACTGGATTTTCCGCTTTCAAATAAAGACATCGGCCGCATTCTCAGGCGTGCAATTCGTCCTGCCCCACTGTGCAGGATGCCCTTCTGATTCGGTGTCGCAGAACCGGTTAGAATAAATCTTCCCTTTTCCTTTGCTAAATCCACCGCAAAACGAACCGCATCCCAAAGAGAGGGAACCTCCTGCCATTCGTCCAACAAACGAGGAGCTTCTCCCGCTAAAACAAGAGAAGGATCCAATTCCGCCAGCTTTCTATTTTGAAAATTTCCTGTAGGGTCTGCCAAGTAAAACTCACTTCGACTATGGTAGGCAGAAGTCCAGGTTTTTCCGCACCACTTCGGACCTTCGATGCATACCGCCCCAAAAGTCTTTAAATAAGTCTCTACAGAATCATCAATAATTCTCACCTGATATAAGTCTCTCCTCATGCTCTACCTCCACAATTTCTCTTGTGATTATAGTTCAATTCGAGAGATTTGTAAATTTCAACTCGATAGATTTCATATTTTCAATTCGAGAGATTTTGAATTTCCAATTCTAGAGATTTTGAATTTCCAATTCGATGAATTCTAAATTTCCAGTTCGATAAATTTTGAATTTCCAGTTCGATGAATTTCACTTTTTCAACCCAATGGATTTTGAATCCGGTTCAATTCTCAACTCGATAGATTTTCAATTTCCAGTTCAACACCGTATAACTCGATGGATTTCCTATGCTACTTCTTTTTCCTCACTGCCTCTTTCCGCACTCTCTGCCTTTGTTCTTCCTGGGTAAGCTGCTTTTCCTTTCTTACACTTTCCCGTTGTCTTGCCTTTTCCTCTTTCCGAAGCTGAGCCTTGGTCTTTTTCTCCTCCGGATTCTCTTCCACAGCTTTTTCTTCCGGATCGGCTACCTTAGAAGCAGAAAATAAATAGTCCTCCACCGAATAGCGAAGCTCTTCTTCCTGTTCTTTCGCCTGTTCCTCCATTTCCTCCCGGCTCTGCTTCGTCATTTTCAGCCATTTCTGAAAATCTCTTTCCACAAAGGTCAGTTGTTCTTTCGAGGAAATTTCCTTGAAAATGTCAGAAAGGTTCTCCTCCATTTTCCGTAAAATCTCTTCCTTCATATCCCAAAAATAGGGATAAAAGCGGCTGTACATGGGATTAAAATTTCCAAAAAGCAGGGCATCCGGGCTGACCTCCAGGGCATCAGCAATGCGTAAGAGATTCTCCAGACTACAACCGATTCCGCCTATTTCTATTCTGGAAATGGTGTTTGTCGTACTAAAAATGAGCTCCGCCAAATCGCTTTGTCGAAGCCCTCTTAACACACGATATTTTTTGATTTGTTTTCCCAAAGTCTGAAAATCTATGCCTCTATAAATCCAAGGAATATTCTCATTTCCCTTGCCTGTGCCCATGGTCTTTCCTCATTTTCTCGTATCAGTTAACTTTGCTTATGAGGAAAGCATAGATGGATTTTGTTGAATTAGGTATGACGAATTTCGATAGTTTATTTCTTTCTACGTAGAATTATTTTTGCTTCTTCCGAAGAAAGCCATCCTTCCTTTTCTCCGGATAGTTTTCCTTCCAGTAACATGGACAGCAGTTCTTGTTTGACTTGTATTTGATTGTACCGGTCAGAAGTATGGTTTTCGGAAGTAGAAGTTGAATTTGTGTTGAGCATGGTTTTTCTCCTTAGTATTTATTCTAGTAGAAAAAATTTTGAATAGGTAAATAGGATATGTATTATACTGTACTATTTCTTTTCATCATCATCTTTATCCAGCAAATAATCTCCATATTTTCGTTTTACAGAAGCAAAGCGCTTTCTATAAAAAATATATTTATCAGCATCACGAATCTCGTAAGAGCTGATATCCAAATATAAGTTACTGGAAGATGTGATATCCTTGGGACTCTTTATCTCAACTTCTCCATCATCTATGGTTCCATTCATTAAAAGAATTTGGGAACCGGTATGAAGTATTACGACTTGAAGATTTGAATCAGAAACTATATTTTCTCCATTATTTTCTAAATTCGATCCAGAAACCATGATATCTACCTTATTATTTGGGCTAAGCTGATTAAGGCTTTGCACAATCTCGTACTTATTCTTTTTGGCATAAGGATTGTTCCAGAAATTTTGTACAGCCATATAGTATGGTTCGACCAGAAGAGCCATCGCCACAATAGCACAAATTAAAATACCCAAGATAACTAAACCGTTACTTTCCTTAGCTTTATAACTTAATGTCCATTGTATTATAATGTAGTATAGTGCAAAAAACACATTAACTAAGCTTTGCCAGTCATCATCATGAAATTCTTCCAAAACGCCATAAAAACCTAGGCAAATCCCTACTACAATACAACAAACACGATGATTTCTAGAAATTTTATGATTAACATCATTTAGAACAATAAATGACAAAATAGAAAGCCAGACAAAAAAATAAAGCGAATACATCCATACAGGTACCTGGGATATCATTTTGCGTTCTTCTATACTTAAAAACAATGGTGACATTAAAGCATAAATAAACAATATACCTAAATTTATCGCATATGGTGCTAACTTGATTAATATAGTTAAAATTTTGTCAATTTGCGAAATTTCTTTTTCCCTTGATAAAAGAATAAGTTGTTTCTTTTTTTATAAAAAGATATAAAAAGAAAAATGCAACTACCGGAATAATCCATCCAATTATCTTTATAAAAAAACAAGTTTTTATGGTATCAAATAACATTTTCCATATTGATGTCTGAAAAAAATACTGTTGTTCTACATGATAAAAATTTGCCGCTTGATGGCTATTCCAGAACTGTACCAAGAAGGTAATAATTGCAGTCGCTATAGTAGCTACTGTACACAAAGAAGAGATAGAACTAAGACTATCTTTGTACTTTTCCAAAAAACTTTTTTGCTTCCTGTCCTCTTTCTGATTAACCAACACTCTAACATACTTAACTCTCTTCTTTTCCATTTCCCCTCCGCCAGTTGACTTCTTCCCTTTTCTTATTTTTATATTCTAGCATTATGATAAAACACTGTCTATTTTCTATATTTTTCACCATAAAAAGAAATGTTTATTATCTATTTTCTCATATACTATTCTTGAATTTGTGCTTCTTAGCTAAATTGAAAAAGTAAATTCCAGTGCAGAAGTAAATTCTACCGAGCTTAAAAAAATCCCTAAAATCAGGCAGTTTGAAATTTCATTTCTGCCTGATTTTGCTATAATAGTGCATAACAACCTCAAAAAAATCTCTTTCCGGACATGGGAAATAAGCCACAGGACAAGTCGTGTGTAGGACTAAATTCCACTGGCTATATCAAAAAAATGTAAAAGTTTTTGCCCTGTCTGACAGCAGATATGCTTTGGGTTGTTGGGTTACTTAAAGCGAATCAGCTTGGGCCTCAGACAAACCTCGTCAGGATGAATGGACCCGAGCTGAAGTGCTTTTAAGACATCTTCTCCATATCGGTTTAGTGCCCTTTGATAGGGCGTATCTCCGTTTAAGCTTTCCCTTGGTGTGGAATTGATGTGGTTCACGATACGATTCACATCCCATTGTGTAAGAAAAGCAAAAGAAGAGCCTTTAGGAAGAACCATGCGAAGCATGGTATGGGCTTGCTCTAAGCCTCCTTTTTGCCCACTACGCATAGGATCGCAATAATAGATGCTACTACGTTGGATTCCATTAGGGTTTGTTTCCAAAGCGACAGGATCGCCAAACTCCGATCCTCGGTCTGTAAGGATATATTCAAAGATAGATTGAAAGTCAAAGACATCTTCAAAACGTCTTTCTAAACGGTCAAAGACTGCTTTGACTGCTCCCTTTGTACATCGATTTAACAGATAAGCCAGGAAGAGCTTTTCCTCAGTAAAGAAAAAGGTCAGTAGAGTTTTTTGCGAATCTCTGCATGAATGGACGGTATCCATCTCTACAAAAGCATTTAATCCAAGCTTCAAGAAATCCTCATAGCTTCGACCATGAAATATCTCACGGTTTGATATCTGTGTTTTATGGCATTTCCTTGGTTTGAATGTCACCTTCCGTTTTAAATCGATATTTTTTTGGAAGTAAAAAAATTCCTTGGTCAATGTATGAGTACATGGTGCGAACAGACATCTGTAATTCCGGATGATTCACTAAAATCTGGTAAGGGGATTGTCCCTTTGCAATCAGAGGAGTAATGATGCTGTCCTTTTCTCTTGCTTCCTTTTCGGAAAGATTTATACCTCGACGAGAGTCTTTAAGGGTTTCCCTGTATTTTCTATCAGCAAATCTGGCATCATAGGTATATTTATGGGCGATGCTACAGTGATGAAGCTTTTGTGAGCAGCCATTACAGACATAGGGAGCTTTCATTAGGCGATTACAGCATTCCTTTTCAAAGTCCTTACAGGTCTGATTACAGCTAGGACAAGAAGTACACTTTATCCCACAAAGAACAATCTTCTTACAGACATTTGTTTTACGACACTGGTAACGATGAACGCAAAAGTTCTTTTTGTTCAGAAAGCTGCCCTTGTGATACCAGTTCGATGCTCGGTGTTTCTTCACTTCTTTAGAAATGGTAGAAGGGTCTTTGCAAAGATACTTGGCAATCTCCTTGAAGGAAAGCCCTTGATTTAGACTTTGCTCTATAAAAAGGCGGTCTTCTAAAGAAAGATGTTTTTGGTTACCGGGAATAATTTTACTCATAATAAACTCCTTCCATTGCTGTCAGAAGGAGTTCAAACATACCATGATAAATGTGAAAGAGAAAATATCAACTGTGCAGAAGTAAAATCTACTGGGGGATAGATGAGTAGAATTTACTTTTTCATTTTTGGTTTGTGCTTCTTAGCAGAGATACTCCACCATTAATCTCTCTTTTATGCTATGATAGTCTTCGTTTATCAGGGAAGCATTTTCCCTCCCAAAAGAAAGGAGCAGTCATGGATATCCCCAAGGATCCTTTTATCTTGCTTAGTTTCATCAATCTGAAATTAAGGGATGAATACAATAGTTTAGAAGATTTGTGCTTGGATTTACAGCTGAATAAAGATGAGCTTTGCCAAAAATTACAGGCGGCGGGCTTTGAATATCAAGAAAGTCAAAAGCAATTTCGTTAAGATAGCCTAAGGAGGTTTTATGCGTTGTTTAGTACAAAGAGTGAAGGAAGCCAGTGTTTCCGTTTCGGGAAATGTCATCGGAGCCATTGAGAAGGGCTATCTGATTCTGCTTGGAGTAAGCCAGACTGATACGGAGGAAGTGGCGGATAAGATGCTGAAAAAGGTTTTGGATGCCCGTCTTTTTGAGGACGAAAATGGAAAAACCAATCTTTCTATTCGGGATGTTTCCGGCTCTCTTTGGTAGTGAGCCAGTTTACCCTCTATGCAGATACCCGTCGGGGAAACCGCCCCAGCTTTATCAATGTGGGAGCCCCGGACCATGCCAATGCCTTATATGAGTATTTTTGTAAAAAGGCGGAGGAGCAGGGAATGCCTCTTTCCCATGGACAGTTCGGCGCGGATATGCAGGTTGCTTTAATCAACGACGGTCCTTTTACCATTATGTACGATAGCGAGGCTTAATAGCCGAAAAGGAGTTCACTATGAGCGCTTTGCAAAAAGAGGATAATTGGGATTTCTCCAAAGAAATTCTTGACGACTTGCTTCGGCAAGGTTTCACGGGAGAAGAGCTTGAGAAACAATTTTATGCCATAAAAAATGAAATTCCAAATGGCATAAAAGCTATGCTTCATGAAGCACAGCTGGTGGCTGAAGGTAAATCGGAATTTCAAAGCTATGAAGATGTATTTGAATAAGCCAAAAGCAGCCGGAGAGAATTCTGCTTCCCTCCGGCTGCCTTTTTCATTTTCACGGAACAATTCCTCATCAGGGAATCATTCTTTTCGTTCTTTTTCTTTTGCTTTGTTTTCTTTTAAAATCTTGTTTTCTTTCGGAAAGTCCTTTAATTCTACCAAGGAACTCCTCCTCTTTCAGCAAAGCCCCAATCCTTACTCTGCCGCCTTGATTCCCTCTGCTACAGAAACTCTGGCGCGAAGAGAGGTGCTGTAGGTCACCACTACAGGCTTTCCAACATTTTCCGTAGCGGTCTTATTCACCTCCGCGTTACCGTCTGTGGTGAAACGGAAGCTGTGGCTGTCATCGCACTTTAAGGTAACGATGTTCCCGTCTACCTTCTCGATGGTTCCCTTAATCTGAAGGTTGTTGGCCTCTTCCTCTTCCAGCGCATCCTCGGTAATGGTATAGAAAGCCAACGGATTATTCTTCACATCTCCCAGATAGTAAATGCTGATTTCCTTGCCAACGCCCAAACCTTCCTTTGTAAGATCCAGCTCAAATGCCGGTCTTTGGAAAACGAAGGTGTCGCCGTACTTCTTGCCTTCTGTATCCTCTCCCTGGGTAGCCGCCTCACGGAAGTCGGGAATTTCCTTTACGGTAATGCTCTTGTCGTCCACCGCGGTGATTTCACCGTAGAGATTGGACTCGTCATTGAAGTCCTCTGTGGTAAACTCGTAAGGAACGGATACGGTCACCGTTTTAATCGTCATGCCGTCCTGAGGCTCTGTGCCCTCATAGCCGATCTCCACCTCGTCTCCTGCCATAAGATCCCAGGTAGGATCCAGTTTTGCGCCCTTGCTGTCAAAGGTGTAAACCTTTCCTTCTCCGGTTTCTACCGTTAACTTTCCTTCTTCAATCTTCTGTATCTTGGCACTAAGACTATTCTCCGATAATGCTTCAGAGCTGGGCTCCTCTGCTGCCGCCTTTGATTCCTGGCTTGCCTTCTTTCCACAGCCTGCTGCAAAAATCATAAGTCCTGCCATGGTAATCAAAATCGCTTTTTTCATAGTTGTCCTCCTACTGTATTTCCGCTTCTTTACGGTCAAATGCAGAAATGTCTACTGTTCCGATTCAAGGAACATTTTCATACTAACAGATAGATGGGAATATAGTATTGCCTTTTTCTGTCTTATTTCTTAAAGAATACGAAGAAAATGCAGGGAATTCCACATCTTTTTCATGATTTTTTCTAAAGCTTATCTCTTCTCTTCCTGACGTGCAGAGCTATCCTTCTTTGGTGACAATGGTTTTAGAAACCGTGCAATTCTCTTCCTGCCGTGCAGGGCTATCCCGCTTCTCCTTGACGGAGGAAGACTTTTATCGGATTTTCTTCCCTACGCATAAGACTATTCTTCTCTCTCGTAGAAAATCATGTCCTTAATTTCACTGGGCAAATACTGCTGTTCCACATAGTGTCCCGGATAGTCGTGGGGATATTTATAGCCTATGCCCCGTCCCAGCTGCTCGTGCCCTGCGTAGTGGGCATCTTTTAAATAAGAAGGAATGGGCAAATTCCCTTTTTCCCGAACCACTTCGTTAGCGGACATAATGGCCTTTACACAGGCATTGGACTTTTTGGCAGAAGCCACATAGGTACAGGCTTGGGACAAAATGATTTGGGCCTCCGGCATGCCGATTCTCTCCACCGCAAGGCTGGCGCTGGTAGCCAAAACCAAGGCTTGGGGATCCGCATTTCCCACATCTTCCGATGCGCAAATCATGATTCGTCTGGCAATAAAGCGGATATCCTCTCCGGATTGCAACATTTTCGAAAGATAATATACCGCCGCCTGAGGGTCCGAGCCTCGCATGGATTTGATAAAGGCGGAAATGGTGTCATAATGCTCCGACTCCCCGTCATAGCGAAGAAGCTTCTCCTGCATACATTCCGCCACCACCTCCTTAGTGATGCGGATTTCCCCCGGTTGCAGAAGGATTGGTACTAAGAATCGCAAGCTCTAAAGCATTTAAGGCCACTCTAGCATCTCCGAAGGCGTGCTCTGCCAAAAAGGTACAAGCCTCTTCCTCCAGCACCGCATTATAATTTCCCATACCTCGAGTCTTATCCTGCGCCGCCGTTTGCAATAGCTTTACAATATCTTCCTTCTTGAGGGAGTGTAATTCAAAAAGCTGGGAACGGGAAAGCAGGGCGGTATTCACCTCAAAGTAGGGGTTCTCCGTAGTCGCCCCGATCAAAATGATGGTGCCCTCCTCCACATGGGGCAGAAGATAATCCTGCTGGGCCTTATTAAAGCGATGAATCTCATCCACAAACAAAATGGTTTTCCTGCCGTAGCCCCCCATATTTTCCTTGGCTCTTGCCACCGCATCTTCCATGTCCTTCTTTCCGGCGGTGGTGGCGTTGATGGAGATAAAATCCGCCTTGCTGCTGTTGGCAATCACCTTCGCCAAAGAAGTCTTTCCCGTTCCGGGAGGGCCGAAAAAAAGAAGAGAATGCAGCTGGTCTGAGCGAATCAGCCGGGATAAAAGCTTATCCTTTCCTAAAATATGCTCCTGCCCCACCACTTCCTCCAAGCTTCTTGGCCGCATTCTGGCGGCTAAGGGTGCCATCTTCTCTTTATTTTTCTCTGCCTGGTAGCTAAAGATATCCATGCTTTTCCTTTCTTTTTTGAAATGTAATGCTGTTGAAATAAACTGCTTTGCGAAGCTAAGGGAATGATTACTATACTGCTATAATATTGTACTTCTTTTTTTAAAGCTACTTTATAGGAACTGTAAAAATCAAAATGCTTTGATTTTTACGGCCTCTTCTGCTCCTTGGCTTTATTGTAGCTTGCTCCCCTTGCTTCCACAAGCTTATATTCCTGGCTGACTTGTTGTAGATTAGCTGTCCTTGTATCGTTAATCTCCCCGTTAATCTGAAGCTTCTTCCATAAAATCACCCCAAAGTTCCTACTTTTGGTTTGACATCAACATTTCGGAAGGATAAAATGTCCATGTATCAACATTTTAGAAAGCAAAAATGTCCATTTATCAACATTTTAGAAGATAAATATCTTTCTATCAACATTTTAGAATAAAAAAACAGCAATCCGACAATATGGGGGAAGATTTCAAGCGCTATATAGAACAGCTATCGATTTTCCTCACGAAATTTCATTCCAAAATGTGCCTATATTTGCAAAAGAGGAGCTAAGAATGTTAAAGAGAAAAGTGATGAGTCAATTGTGGAATTGGAAAAAACAGGAAAAGAAAAAATCTCTATTGCTTCTTGGGGCAAGGCAGGTAGGAAAAACCTATGCTACTCAAGCATTTGGGAAAGCAGCTTATAAAGAGATGCTTTATATTAATTTCAAGGAAAGAAGCTCCGATCGCTCTATTTTCACCGGAGATTTAACTGTTGACTCCATGATTACCGCCATGCGCTTTCGCTACCCCAACTTACAATTTATCCCGGGAGAAATCCTCATTTTCTTAGACGAAATTCAGGAGTGTCCGGAAGCTATCACTTCTTTAAAGTTCTGGACCTTGGATGGGCAGTTCGATATTATCGCCTCCGGTTCCCTCCTTGGAATAGATTACCAAAGAGCCTCTTCCTATCCAGTAGGATATGTAGAGTATTTACGAATGTTCGGCTTAGACTTTGAAGAGTTTTTATGGGCAAAAGGGATCCAGGAAGACCTGCTTTCCGACTTAAAGGCTCTCTTTATAAGGAAGACACCGGTTGCCGAAGCTATTCATAATACCATGATGTCCTATTTACGAGAATATCTTGCCTTGGGAGGAATGCCCGAAGTCCTGGCAAACTATAGGGAACATCAAGATTTTCGAATCGCAGATCAAATACAAAAAGAGCTTCTGATGGGCTATCGTTATGATATTGCCCACTACGCTCGGTCTGATGAAAAAGTCAAAGCGGAAAAATGCTTTTTATCTTTAGGAAGGCAAGTTCTGGACAAAGAAAATCATAAATTTCAATACAAGGAAGTGGAAAAAGGAGGAAGGGCACAGAAATTTTATTCCAGCATCGACTGGCTCTTTTCGGCAGATATGGTCTCCCTTTCTAAATTAGTGACAGACGTGCATTACGATCTCTCCGACTATGCCAGAGAGGATTTTTTTAGAGCCTACACTACAGATTTATCTTTACTGATTGCCATGAAAGATTTCGGTTTGAAACAGCATATTATCGAAAATACCCTCCTGGCCAATACAAAAGGAGGCTTATATGAATGCCTAATAGCGGATATGCTCATCAAAAAAGAACTCCCCCTTTATTTTTACAAAAACGAAAGTAGTAAAAAAGAAATTGACTTTTTAACACAAAAAGATGGAGAAATTTGGGCTATCGAGGTCAAAAGCGGACAGAGTAGAGCAAATTCTTTAAACTGGCTGATAAATCAGAAGCATGTTTCCAGAGCTTATAAATTTCATGACGGAAACATTGGCGAAGAAGGAGGCGTTCTATCTATGCCCCTCTATATGGCGATATTTTTATAAGAAGGGAAGGAAAATGTATGTGGTGGGAAGAATGCAATAGTATAGAAGCAAAGATTATCGCCATACGAAGGGACTTGCATAAAATACCGGAGCTTGGCTTTCATTTGCCAAAAACTCGAGATTATGTCACTCAGCAACTAGATGAAATCGGCATTCCTTATCAGCTTTCTGAAAAGGAATGCAGCATTATCGCCACTTTAAAGGGAAAACAGCCCGGAAAAGTTCTGGCTCTTCGGGCGGATATGGATGCCCTGCCCATAACAGAAGATACTGAGCTCCCCTTTTGTTCCGAGCATAAGGGGTGTATGCACGCCTGCGGTCATGATGCCCACACGGCTATGCTGTTGGGCGCTATTCGGGTTCTCTATCCCCATCGAGAGGAGCTGAGCGGAGAAATTCGTTTTCTCTTTCAAACCGCTGAAGAACAGGCAAAGGGGGCTACTGTTTTGCTGGAAAAGGGCGCTTTAGAAGGGGTAGATGCCATTTTCGGCATGCATATCGGAAGCATCTTAGGCAAGGATATTCCCAGTGGTACTATAGTCTGTGTCCCCGGCTCGGTAATGGCGTCCTATGATCGTTTTATCCTGGAGGTGCAGGGTGTGGGGTGTCACGCCTCCACTCCGGAGAAAGGCATTGACCCCATCAACATTGCCGCCCATATTGTATTGGCTTTGCAGGCGATTCCCTCCAGAGAAATTGCCGGAACGGAGCCTGCCATTCTCACCATCGGCCTGATTCATGGAGGAGAGCTCTACAATGCGATTCCCTCCACTGTACGGATTGAAGGCACCACCCGGGCATTTCAGGAAGATGTACGGCAAAGACTGGCAAAGCGTATCAAGGAAGTTTCAGAAAATACTGCCAAGGCCTTTGGCGGAAACGTAAGCCTCACCATGGACTTTGGTGCACCGCCTGTTACCAATGATTCGGATCTGACTGCATTGGCGCAGGGCTGCCTCAGAGAAGTTTTTCAGGATAAGCTCCTGACCCACATAGACAAGCCCAGTATGATCGGGGAGGACTTTGCCCTATACCAGCAGAGAGTTCCGGGATGCTTTTTGTTTTTAAGCTCCTCCAATCCGGAAAAGGGAACCGATTACCCCCACCACCACGCTAAGTTTACCGTGGATGAGGATGTTCTTTGGAAGGGAAGTGCCGCTTTCGTGGCTCTGGCGGAAGGTTTTCTAAACGGACAATAATCACCTTAAATCTTTGATTTTATAAATTTTAGCTCTGTTACCACATAATGTAAAACTCATAAACGATATACCGCACACTACGCTAGCGATACTCGTTAAAAATGCAAAAAGCGACTTCCTTGGGAAAATCCCTTAGAAGTCGCTTTCTTTATTCTTACCTTATCGCCAAGTAATAGGCTTGGTTCTATCCGGAATTATCTCAATCCAGTATCCATCCGGATCTTCGATAAAATAAATTCCCATGCCGTGATTCTCAAAACAAATGCATCCCATCTTTTCATGCCGGTCATGGGCTGCACCGATATCCACAGTCCTAAGAGCCAAATGGAACTCCTGCTCTCCCAAGTCATAGGCTTCTGTTCTATTCTTCAGATAGGTTAACTCCAAACGAAAATCCGTAGAATCATCTCCCAGATACACGATGATAAAATCATCCTGCTCATTTCTGCTTAATTCATGTAAGTCCAGCGCTTCCTCATAAAAGCGCATACTTCTCTTCAAGTCCAGCACATTGAAATTAAAAATGATTAAATGAAAAAAATCGCTCATTGCTTCCCCTTTTTCCGTTGTCCTTCAACTAGTCTTTCTGTCCCATCCCTGCAAGTGTTTCCTTAGGATAACAGAGAAAAACTCCCGTGACAAGAAATTCCCTAAAGAATAAAGAGAATTTTAGAAACAAATAGGAGAAACTAACGGGAGTATCAAAGGGACTATCTCTATCACCATTACCAGCACTATCGATCAATAGGTCCGACGCGGGGCACGCTCTCGCTAACTTCGCCTCATAGGAGTTCTAAGCTTTCAAAGAACAAAAGCTAAGAACCCATGGGCTCAGATTACCCCTGCTTCGGACCTATTAATTCGATACGTTGTTTAATTCTATTTTTCTTAGTCCCTTTGAGACTTTCTTTTTCGTTAAGCCTTCTTTAGGAAGATATGCTCCAAAAATCTCAGGCAGGCATAGATGGTAAAGCCTGCGGCAATGATGGTTTCCAGTAAAACCACCGGCTGCATGAAGGCAAGGCTCATTCCCATTTTCCCTAAAACCATCACGCTTTGCTTTGTGGCAATGGCGGAGATAACGAAGGGGAAGGTGAAGGCCGCATAGCTTGGGTAGAAGGGGAGCTTCAGGAAGGAAATGCTCTTTGCCAGGGCAAAAAGGTAAATCACGGAGGTTGCCACCAGTAAGAAGAGTACAAATCCCTGATTCTTCTCTGCAAATGCCTGATTATAGCCGGCTGTACAGAGAGCCATCGGTGCTGCATAGATCATCATTAAAGGCTTTGCAGGTTCCGGTACTGGCATTTTCAGGTAACGCTTAGAAACCACCACCAAAAGAATCAGCAGGGCGATAAAGCCGAAGAAAAAGATTCCCTGTCCCAAAGCCTGCATTTTATAAGCAGGGGAAGTAAGGGATGCCACTACGATTCCCACATAAACAATGTACCATACTGTATGGACATTTTTCTCCTCAAAGTGTAAAACGTAGGTCTTGGTGAAATAGAGGAGTAAAAGAATCTGTAGCAGAATGGCTACACACCATAAGGGAAAAGCAATTCCCGGAACAAAGGGCTTTGCATATACGGAAAAGAGCATTAAAGACATGGGGAAGGTGGCGGTAACGCCGGCTCCGATGGGATTGCTAAACTCTTCTTTGATTACTTGCGGGAAGAAAATCGCCTTACAGAGAAGAAGGAGCAGCAGTACAAAGGCTACTCCTCCAAAAATCAGGCGAATTCCCTCTCCATAGGACTGTAGTAAATTTCCCAGAGCTGCCATTCCCAAAATCACGCCGGAAATAGCCAAGGGCACTCTTTTGATTTTTTCCATACTTCCTCCTTATACCACTTCTTTTACCGGTGGAAGATAAGGCGCTTCCAGACCCTTAATAGGCTCGGAATCTACATTTTCAACCCCTAACTCTCTGCAAAGAATCTCTGCAACTTTTCCGGCGCAAAGTCCTGTGAAAGCGATACACTGCTTCTTATGCTCTCCCCCTGCCATATCAAAACCTCTGGTAAGAACACGGCAACAAGCAGCATGCTTAGCGTTGGAATCTCTGAACCAATCGTGTAATTCCTTGGACAATGCCATTAAAGCATTTACCTTTGGATCCTTGGGGCCGTCCGGTGTTGTTCTTCCGAAGAACATACCAAGGGCAAGGATTCCGCCGTTTAAAGCTCCGCACATACAGCCGGAACGACCTGCTCCGATAGACATACCGGAAGACATGGCAATAACGGACTCCGGAACATCTGCCTGGAAAGCATCACGGATTACGGACATTACCGCCTCACAGCAGAAATATCCGCCGGCATACTGCTCCTCTGCCTTTCTCTGTACTTCCTGAGGGCTTACCTTCGTTGCATGATAAGTAACAATAGACTCCATAGTTTTCTCCTTCTTTCTTTGCCGTCTTTCCCTGTCTTATTTCAGAAAACAGAATCTCTTTCGCAAAATTTCTTTCGCTTAGATATAAAAAAATTTCCCCTTCGGATAGGCTCTTTCCGGTCTATGAAAGGAAAATGTTTTACGCTCACTTCTGTTTCGCGGAAAAGTGATTTTGAGGAAAGACAATGATGTGTATTCTTCTCCGACCGCATTTATTTTATCTAAGGAAGGGGGCAAAGTCTAATTTTTAATTCTTATAAAACTCTCTTTTTTATGTGTTTTTACTATAATTAATCTTTAAGAGAAATTGCATAAAAATCTCCTTCCCTATGCACCGGCGCTTTTTCTTTTCTTTCCGGCTCCTTTTAGGAAAATCCTTGTATTTCTTTATAGATAGCAAAAAACCCGGCGTTTCCGTCGGGTTCTCTGCTGTATAGAGTAGTAAGGGTCGATTAAACCTGTTCGCCAATTTTTAGGTCGAATCCTTATCGATTCGAGTAAGGCAATTCTACCCCATTTCTCCCAGCTTGTCAATTCTTTTTCAATCATTTTTGGGCATTTTATCCTGTTTTCTTTATTAAAATAATTATCAATTTGAGCTTTTTGCATAAATCCATTTTATGCATAGATATAAATGAAATATACCGTCCTATTTTTCGCTTTAAAAGCAATATATTTTTTCGTTGCTTGCCGGCACATTTCAGAAGTCGGTTTAGCCGGTTTTTCATCTGCCCTTAGGCATTTTCAGAAGGAGAATTAGCCGGTTTTTACCTGCTTTTAGGCATTTTCAGGGGAAAGCTTTCCGTTTTCCTTCTTCTTATACCAATCCTTTCCCAGCATGATTCTACTAATCAGCATGGAGGCCACCGTATCGCCGCAGGAGTTCAATAAGGTACATCCGGCGTCAAAAAGCTGAGTCAGCATCAGCATCATAGGCAGGGCCTGTGGCGGAAAACCGAAGGCGGCAAGAATCATGGTTTCCATGGCGGCTCCACCGCCGGGGACGGAGGAAACCGCCACACTGGCCACTACGGACACCACTATCGCATAGAGGTAATCTCCTATGCCGTGGAAGGAATGGCCGAAAAGAGCGGAAACCAATAAAATCTCATACACTGTCGCAAGACACGCGCCATCCATGTGGCAGGTGGCTCCGGTGGGGATAACTACAGAGGAAATTTCTCTGGGTACCCCCAAATCATCGCAGGATTCCAGCTGCAAAGGAATGGCTGCTGCTGAGCTTCTGGTTCCCAATGCGGTTAATGCCGGAAGGAAAATTACCCGGAAGAAATTTTTCACTCCCCAGGGACCTGCTGCCAAAAATGCATAGAAGCCAAGGAAAAGGAAGAAATATACGATAACCGTGGGGTAAAAGGTAAGTAAGGCTCTTCCATAGGTTTTAATCAAGTCAATGCCGTAGGTTCCGGTTAAATCCGCAAAATAGGCTCCGATTCCAATGGGGGCCAGCTTCATTAAAAGAGAAACCATCTTATAAAAGACCTTGGACCACTGGTTCAGAAAATTGGCTACATACTCTCCCTCTTTTCCCATTAGGGATACTGCCATTCCGGTAAAGATGGAAAAGATAATCAAAGGCAGGATATGGGCACGGCTGATGACCAGGGGAAAATCGGAAACCGTAAACATATCTACGATCTGGCTGGCCATATCCGTTTTCTTCACATCCTCCACCGCTTCCGCCACTAAGTTCAGCCGGGTATCCAGCCCCACGAAGTGTACTACGGTAAACATCAAAACCGCCGCTATCGCCGCCGTACTGACAAAAATCAGAATCAGGCAAAAAAGCAATTTTCCTACCTTATTGGTATCCGATACGTTGGCAATGGAGGCGGAAATAGAGAAGAAAATCAGCGGTACCAGGAGGGTAAACAAAAGATTTAGAAAAATCTGTCCCACCGGCTTTAAAAATGCCACCTTCTCCCGAAATACCAATCCTAAAACAGCACCTATCGTTACACACAGCAGGAGAAGCAGCGGTTCCTTATAGGCTTCAAGCCCTCCCTTATTTTGCGGGTTCTGTTTCGAGCCGCCTTTACTCTCTACATCTACGCTGTTCTGCGACATCATTCCACTTTCCTCTACTATCTCTTTGTTTTCTCCCATAGACTCTCCCTTCTTTCAACCAATCACCCTTACACTCCACTTTTACGACATTTCCGCCAAAGAAACCCTGTATTTTACTGATATGATTAGTGAAATTATTACAATTTTGTACTACTTTTAATATTTTATTCAAAAAGCTTTTTTTTGCAAGGTAAAATTTTCCAAAGCTTTTTCAAACATTTTCCTGCTCTTCTGCTCACAATTCTTCTCACTCTATTTCTTTTTCAAAAAATGGAGTAAGATATGTATCGTAGTGTAAGAAAGCTAAGCACCGGCAGCAATAAAAGTAATGGATGTAATGAAAGTAATGGCTATAATTGCTGTAATGAAAGTAATGGCGGTAATGGCTGTAATGAAAGTAATGACTGTAATGAAATACAAAAAGCGTTGAAAGGAGTTTCTATGAAAAAGGTACTGGCATTTTTTGCGGAAGGCACGGAAGAAATTGAATGTTTAATGGTGGTGGATATTTTACGAAGAGCCGGTGTTTCGGTGGAGCTTATTGCAGTTGCTCCGGATAAGCTCGTGAAGGGCTCCCACCAGATTACCATCCTCTGTGATAAGAATATTTCCGAGCTTACGGAAAATGATTTTTCCGCCGCAGATTTACTTTTCTTACCCGGTGGAATCCCGGGCGTTCCCCACTTAGAGGAAAATAAAAGCCTGCTGGAAGCTTTGCAAAAGCAGTTCCAAGCAGGAAAGGATCTGGCCGCAATTTGTGCCGCTCCCGGCATTTTCGGACGTCTGGGATTTTTGAAAGGGCAACACTTCACCTGCTATCCGGGCTTTGAAGAAGGCATCTCCGACGTAGACGGCGCAAAATGGAGCGGAAAAGCCGTGGAAGTTGGAAAACAGATCATCACCGGGAGAGGAATGGGCGTCGCTTTAGACTTCGCTTTGGCACTGGTGGAAAGACTGGAAGGTGCTGAAAAAGCTGCACAACTGAAGAAAGGGGTTCAACACCCGAACTGCATTTAAACCTATATTGTTTCAATTATCATTAAGAGGTGAAGCAATAAATTCAACCAGGTTTTCTATAGGATAGGGATGAAATGAGTGGCAATCTGAGCCCGCCGGTACTTGCGAAAAACTAAGGTACTGTAGTTTTTCGCTTAGTATCCGCTGCAGGGCGAAGTTAGCGAAAGCGTGCCACGAATTTCATCCCTATCCTTATTAGAAAACCGTAAATTTATAAATTCGCCTTCTTTGCTTCCCCTCTTTCTATCATCCGATCCACCTGTAACTTAATCAGGCTGGCGATGGGGGCGGCCAGGAAGATTCCCAAAACTCCTCCCACTGCGCCGCCGATAATTAAAGAGATAATTACCAGTAGAGGATGAATGTCTATACTGTTGGAAAGGAGTCTTGGGTTAATCACGTTTCCATCAACGGTCTGAATCGCAAACAGGGCTAAGACAGCCGGTAATAATTTAGAAAATCCCCGTAAAGGGTGCATACTAAAATGGTAGTGCCATAGGCTACAAAGGGACCCACATAGGGTATTAGATTTCCAATCCCGGTAAGAATTCCTATGGCTACGGCATAGCGTACCCCTATAAGACTTAGGCTAAAACTAACCAAAATAGCCATAATGATGCCGTCAATCATCTGTCCACGGATATAACCGGAAAAGGCTCTATCCGCATCCTTTAGAAATCCGCGAAAGGCTAAAACTCTCTTTTCCCCCAAGATTAGGCGAAAAATTCTTTCCCAATATAGCGCAATCTTTACCCCATCTGCCAGAAAATAAATAGAAAAAATAATACCAAAGAGCAGAGTGCCTATCAGGCTTCCCATATTTCCCACAGAGGATATGAAATTACTGCCCAGGTTTTGTACAAAGCTTAAAAGCTTTGCTAAAAAAGTTCGTATTCCCTCCTGCAAATCATTTCCCGCAATAGGAATCTCTGAAACTCTTTGGTTCAAGTCCTCATAAAAACTTTTTAAAAGAAGCAGTACGCTCTCCAATCCCTTAGCAAAATCTTCTCCCTGAATCAGCTGAATATTTTTGGTCAGGACGGATACAAAAAGAGAGGCAAGCAGTACCAGAAAAAGTAATATCAAGAGATAGCAAAGCAGAATGCCCAGATTTTTCCGTAGTTTCTCTTTCTTCTGAAAAAGAGGAATTTTCCCTAAGGCCCTCTCCAGTATGGTACAGAGAGGACTCAGCAAATACGCCAAAGCAAATCCCAAGAGCAAAGGAGAAGTCACTTGGGACAGCCAGGAAAAGTGCCTTGTCCATAATGAGGGAATCCCTTCCAGATGATCCACGAAACGGCTTCCCAGATGATACAGGAGGGCCGTCAGCAATACATATACCGAAATCATCAGGTATTTTTTATTCCATAAATCTTTCCAATTCATTTCTTTACTTCCCTACTCTTCTACTATCTTTGCTTTAACCGCAGTTATTGCCCTGACCGGTTGTTTTACTTTCATCGTTGTCTTTATACTCGCTACTCTTCCTTATCTTGTCCGAACAAAGATTCTGCCGTTTGCCTTTGGTACATGTCCTGCTCCTACAAAGAATACCAAGGTCAGGATGGTTACCACATAGGGAATCATGGAAAGCAAGTGAGGAGATACCATATTTCCGGATCCAAGCAATGCACGAAGACCGTTACACAGTCCGAAAATCAGGCAGCCCAGGAAGGTTCCCTGGGGAGTGAATTTTCCGAAAATCACCGCCGCAATGGCGATAAATCCCTGTCCCACAATAACGGAGGGGCGGAACTGGGATACGGTAGCCAAGGTCACAAAGGCTCCTCCCAGGCCGGACAAAAAGCCGGAAAGAATCACCGCAATGTAGCGAACCTTATAGACATTGATTCCCAGAGTTTCACAGGCCCAGGGATGCTCTCCCGCTGCCCGAAGTCGCATGCCGTAACGGGTTTTAAAGAAAATAAACCAAAGCAAAAGCACCAAAAGAAAGCTAAGATAAGCCACGGAATAGGTGCTTACCACATTGTACAGGAAGGAACCTGAAGCAAACTTTCCTTCAAACATCTTCGGAAGCTTTGCGGATAAATCCAAAGCCGGTGTGTCTGAAGAATTGTCAAAAATAGCTTTGCAAAGGAAAACTGCAAAGCCCGGTCCGACAAAGTTAATGGCCGTTCCCGCAATGGTTTGATCCGCATGAAGGGACACGCAAACCACCGCATGAATCAAGCCAAGAAGGGCTCCGGCACAGCCTCCAGCAAAAAATCCCAACCAGCCGTTTCCGGTAAAATAGGCTACACAGGCTCCCACAAAGGCCCCCAGAGTCATCATACCCTCGATACCGATATTTACCACACCGGAACGCTCGGAGCAACAAGAACCAAGCCCTGCCAAGAGGAGGGGTGGCGTAGAAATCAAAACCGCATTTAACAGTAATCCCAGATTATTCAGCATGGTTTTCTCCCTTCTTTTGGAATCCTCTCTGTACCAGATTTTTAATCACCGGCGTGATGGCGATGAAAATGATGATGGTTCCCATGATGATGCTGACTACTTCCGCAGGAACATCCACCGTGGTTAATTTGTTTCCACCATACTTCATGGCGCCATAGAAAAGACCGGAGAAATACAACCAAGAGGGTGGGTTCCTCCAATCAGCGCCACCGTAATGCCCTGGAAGCCATAGCCCTCCTGGGCGGCAAACATAGACACACGTTCAGACATTCCCAGGATTTGTACTGCTCCTCCAAGACCTGCCAGAACACCGGATAAGGACATGGAAAGAAGGAAAACTCTCTTGGAATTGATTCCTCCATACTCCGCAGCGCTGCGGGAATAGCCCACCGCCCGAAGCTGATAGCCAAAGGTGGTTTTGCTTAGAATAAACCAAATCAGAAAGGCAAAAAGCAAAGCCAAGGGCACACCGGCATGAAGCTCCGCTCCTCCCGCAAAGGGGATCAAAGACTGGGGAATCTTCATGGAGGCGGTCGCTAAAATATTCTTACTGGCCTCCGCTCCCTGGTCGGTATGGATTGTCTTTAAATTCACCACATAATTGGAAAAGTAGAAGGCAATCCAGTTAAACATAATATAAGACAGTACCTCATTGATTCCCTTTTTCACCTTGAGGAGGCCTACCAGAAAGCCCCACAAAGCGCCGGCAAGAGCCGCTACCACAAGACAGAGAAGCACATGGAGAGGCGCGGGCAAAGGAAATAAAATACCAACCACAACCGCTGCCAGACTGCCCATAACAAACTGTCCCTCTGCACCGATATTAAAAATTCCGGTACGGAAGGAAAAGGCAACGGACAAGCCCGTAAAAATCAGGGGTGCTCCGTAAATGATGCTGTAAAACATAAACTTCGGTTTTCCAAAAACACCCTGATACAATTTTCCATAGGCCTTCACAGGGGAAACCCCGATGGCCTGCAATAAAACAGCCCCTACCAAAAAGCCGATGGCGATGGAAAGAAGGGTGTATAGCAAGGAACTCTTTAATATTTTCTCTTTCATACTTACTCCTTTCCTCCTGCCATATATAGTCCTAAGGTATACTCATCCGCCTCGTTTCCGGCGAAGCTCTTCTGAATATTTCCGGAGAAAACAACGCCGATGCGATCGGACAATCCCATAACCTCTTCCAACTCAAAGGAAATCAGGAGAATTCCCCCGTCCCTTATTTCTTTGTTCCACCAGATATTTATGCACAAACTCAATGGCTCCCACGTCCAAACCTCTAGTGGGATTAAAGGCAATCAGGAGAGACTTGTCATTTTCCACCTCTCTGGCAATGATTACCTTCTGCTGGTTTCCGCCGGAAAGCTGTCCTGCTGCACGGCTTTCACAGCCCTTTGGACGAATGTCAAATTTCTCAATCATCTTGGAGGCATGCTCTTCGATGGCCTTTTTCTGTAAAATTCCTCCCTTAGAGTAGGGCGCTTCTCCGTAATTTTGCAAAATCAGGTTCTCCGCTACGGAGAAGTCCAATACCAAACCGTGCTTCTGCCGATCCTCCGGAATACTGGAAAGGCCTGCATCAAAGATTTCTCTTGGGCTTTTGCAGGAAATGTCCTTTCCTAAAAGCTGAATTTCTCCCTCCGTAGCATGAGCCAATCCGGTTAAGATTTCTACCAGCTCCGACTGGCCGTTTCCGTCAATGCCGGCAAGTCCCAGGATTTCTCCTGCCCGGACTTCCAGATTTAAGCCCTTTAGGATTTCCACCCCTCTATAGTCCTTGGCATGGAGATTTTTCACGGAAAGCACCACTTCTCCCGGCTCCTGAGTCTTCTTTTCCACTACTCGATTCACTTTTCTTCCCACCATCATGGCTGCCAAATCGTCTTCCGAGCAGGAACATACATCCACGGTATCAATATACTTTCCCTGTCGGATAATCATACATTTATGGGCAATGCATTTGATTTCCTTTAATTTGTGGGTAATAATCAGGATGGACTTCCGGCCTTAGTCAAATGGGAAATAATTTCCATTAACTCATCAATTTCCTGGGGAGTAAGGGAGGCGGTAGGCTCGTCCAGAATCAAAATGTCCGCACCCCGGTACAAAACCTTCAGAATCTCCACTCTTTGCTGCATGCCCACGCTGATGTCTTCCACCTTGGCATCCACATCCACCATCAAATGATACTGTTCGGAAAGCTCCCGAATCTTTTTCTTCGCTCCGTTTAAGTCCACGGTAAGCCCCTGCATGGGCTCCGCTCCCAGAATAATATTTTCCGCAACGGTAAAGGGAGGAATCAACATAAAGTGCTGATGCACCATACCGATTCCCAGGGAAATAGCCTTTTCCGGGCTATCCATCTCCACCTTTTGTCCACGCACCAGAATTTCTCCGGAGCTTGGGCGAAGCATACCGTAGAGGATATTCATCAGAGTGGACTTTCCCGCTCCATTTTCCCCTAAAATCGCAAGAACTTCTCCCTTATGAAGCTTTAACTGCACATGGTCATTGGCCACAAAATCCCCAAAGCGCTTCACGATGTCCCGCATTTCAATAACCGGTTCCTGCCCTTCATCTCTTCCCATCTTCCAAATGCTCTCCTTCCTCGATTTCCCTTAACTGTCTAATTAAATCAAGATAATGTCCTGCATCCCTTCCTGTTCGGCCAGCTCCTTCAAAGCCTTCAGTTCTTCCTCACCGGGACTCTCATACTGCTTATATTGCTCCCGTACGCCAAACTCCCGGTAGGCAATAATTTTGTAGCGAATTTTCTGTCCCTTCCTTACATAGGGAGACAGCTCTTTGGATACCTTCTCCACCGTATCCTTTCCGGAAAAAAGTCCCGGCACCACTACCGTCCTTACCTCAAAGAGTTTATCATATTCTGCCAAAATGCGCATATTTTTTAGAATTTCCTCATTGGAAAAACCGGTAACCCTTTTATGCTCTTCCCCATTATAGGCCTTAATATCCAGCATCACCCCGTCAATGTATGGCAATAAATCTTTTTCATCCTTGGAAAAATCATAATAGCCGTTGGAATCCAATAGAAATCCTATGCCCTTCTTTTTACAGAGCATCCCCAATTCCCGTAAAAATTCCGGATAAAGGGTACACTCTCCCCCGGACACGGTAATTCCCCGGATAAAGGGAAGGTTCTTGGAAGCTTCCTGAAACACCTCCTCCGCACTCATCCGGCGGATTCTGGGGCTGGCATTGTGTGTACAGACATGAATACATTGGTCGCAGCCGATACATTTTTCCGGAGAGAAGGCCACCCTTCCCTCCTCCCAATAAATGGCCTTTACGGGACAGCCCGGGATGCAATCACCGCAATGGATGCATAAGGCTCTGGTTTCCGGATTATGGCAATACTTACAATCCAGATTGCAGGCCTGTAAAAATATTGCGGTTCGATTTCCCGGACCGTCCACAGAGCTGAATGGGATAATCTTGTTTACCGGGACTTTGATTTCTGCCTGTCCTTGCTCCCCTCTGCTTTCCGTCTTTTCTATATTTTCTTGCTTTTCTATATTTTCTTGCTTCTCTTTCTTTACTGCTAATTTTTGCATGATACGAAATTCCTCAATTCTACTATCCTTTGCGGAATGTAAACTCCCTAATTCTACTATCCTCTGCGAGGCACAAGCTCCTTCATTCCACTTCCCTCTGGGGAATGTAATGCTCCCTAATTCTACTCTTTCCGGCAAAGCCGAAAATATCTTCTCCCAGTATAACGAAAAAGAGGAAGCTTGAACACGCCTCCTCTTTCGTAAAAACATAATACAATCCTTGAATACTATTAGCGAACCTTACGCTCCAGAATCTTTCCATTTTCGGCAGCCCCCAGACCTAAGGCTACGGTATCCTGCAAAACACTCTTTCCCTGCTTCAGCTTATCCATCTCGGATTTCTTCACCAGATATCCGGTAATACGAATCACGTCGGAATCGTTGGAATAGAAGGAAAGGTAGCGAAGGTTCTTTTGGAAAGCTCCCTTCATGATATCCAAAACATACTCCGGGTTTTGGTGAATGGTTCTGTCAATCGGGAAAAGGTCTCCGGTTCCGGAGGGGAAGTAATGGTGGAAATGAGACAGAACTTCCATTTGGTCTGCCAGATTCTCCGGCTCCTCTCCGATGGGGATTCTGGTTCCCGGGCTGATTTCCACATCTGTGGAAATTCCTACCTGGGCATGGAGGAGGAAATGTCCATTGCTGACCTCACAATAAGGATTCTTGTGGGCTTCATTAAAGGCGGAGATGCAGTCCATAATCTCTACCCCTAGCTCCGTTGCTTCCTTGCTGTGTCCAAAACGGCAGTCGCCCTTTCCTTCCTTTTCCAGAAGAATGTTCACCGCCTCAGCAAGACCTACCAAGCCGAACATGGCGGAAAAACGGTCTCTATGGATAAAGCCTTCTTTCGCCAGGAAGTTATTTTCGAAAAATCCTGACTCTTCCACGATAAAACGAATACGCTCATCCATATAGCGCACACAGAGATCCATGATGTAGGGAAGTTCTTTCTCCAGAAAATCCTTTCTATCCTTGGCTCTCTTGGCAATATTGCTTAAGATCAGGCGGACAAGGGTATAGGCTCCCCCTCCGTATGCCAAGCCGTTGTAGCAGGAGGCAATCACATAGTTTCCGGAAAAATCCTTGGTATACATCTTGTGGTTGCAAAAGCTGGGCTTGGCACTGGCCATGGCACAGCGAATGGCTTCAATGGCAAAGTCATCCTCCGTGAGATCCTCGTCATACTTCAAGGTAAGATTCGGTACAGCATCCTTGGTTTCCGCCATGGCCCGAAGCAGAAGTCTTCCGGCCTTTGTAGCCTTGGGGCCAATATTGGCATGGGCAAAGGAATCCAGAATCGTTCTGTCCATCTGAATACAGAAAAAGCTTAATCATCTTAAAGGCAAGCTCTTCGTCCATATCCTGCACAAAGGGATCCAGCAGGGTGTCCAGCTGTCCCACGTAAACCGGATAATTGGTTACGGAAGGAACATGCTTATAAAAGATTTGCAAAGCGTTAATGGCTTCATACAAATCCTTGGGAGGCTCTACCTGTAAGAAAGCGGAGCCCTCCCGAAAGAATTTCTCATAATCCGGGATGATATAGCGGGGACGCATAGGGGCATTTCCTTCGAAAAGGTCGCATATGCACTGCTTCTCCGGCTCACAACGTAAAACTTCCAAAAGTCCTTCGGGAAGATCCAGAACAGAGAGAAGGGAGTCTGCATGATTGGCCATCGTGGCTACCTTCTGTTCGTGGGTCAGGCTCTTTGACTTAACCGTTTCCAGCATAGCCTGCCGAGCCGCTTCAACTTTTTCCATGGATATTTCTTTCATTTTCTGTCCTTTCTATTCCCCTGTCTTACTCCTTCAGAAAATTCACATCCCTGTATTTTCTTCTTTGTATTAGCTTTTTTGTATTAATTTTTTGTGTTAGATTCTTTATATTTTTTCTCTGTCCTAATTCAGCAAATTAGTTATCCAACTCGTAAACATCTCCGTACTTTGCTTCAAAGTCTGCCTTATTGTTTGGCACCTTCAGCTCACCGGAAACAATCTTCTTCTTTATTTCTTCTACTTCTTTAACCACTGCAGGATCAATGTTCTCTGTGCCGGGAGCAAGGTCTACACCTTCATCAGCCAATGTATAGGTCTTTACGCCGCCCTTGATGTTTCCTTCCACCAGTTCCTTGCTTACATCAAATACCGCATTGTCCACTCTCTTCATAGCGGAGGTCAAAATGGTCTCGGGAGCGATGGAGCTCTGGTCACTGTCTACACCGATAGCCCAGATCTTCGCTTCCTTACAAGCATCGATTACGCCCAGTCCGGTTCCGCCGGCTACCTGGAAATAACATCAGCTCCATTGGTTACCATATTGTTTGCTGCAGTCTTTCCTGCTGCAGTATCTGCAAAGGAGTTGGCATTGGCCTGTAAAACCTTGGCACTTGCATTGGCATCCAAAACACCGGCTGTGTAGCCGTATCCGAACTGATTCATCATGTCTGTAGCCATGCCCAAAACGATACCTACGGTATTCTTCTTGGTGGTCTTTCCTGCTACATATCCTGCAAGGTAAGAAACCTGTGCCTGCTCAAACATCAGAGAAGTAACATTGGAAACATCCGCTAAAGAAGCATCATCTACGATGGCAAACTTTACATCCGGGTTGGAAGCGGACTCTGCCTTTAAAGCATCCGCCAAAGCATAACCGATACAAATGATTAAATCATAGTCCTCATCCACAAAGGTCTCGATGTTTGGCTTGTAGTCCGCATCGGTCTTGGACTCCAGATATTTTGCCTCGATACCAAGCTCCTTCTGTGCTCTCTGTAAGCCTTCCCAAGCAGACTGGTTAAAGGAGCCGTCATTTACTCCTCCTACGTCGGTAACAATACCAACCTTCAGGCCCTTTCCGGAAGATGCATCCTTCTTTTCCGCCTTGCTCTCCTCTGCCTTCTCGGAACCGGCCTCCGTGCCCTTCTCCGAACCCTGCTCGCTAGCCTTGGCACTTTCCTTCTTCTCTCCGCCGGAAGCACCGCAAGCCGCTAAGCTGAACGCCATAGTCAAAGCCAGGAATGCCGCAAAGATTCTTTTCTTCATTTCTCGTCCTCCTTAGATGAAGTCTTTTTCATCCGCCGTTTTCATTCGACCTCCCCGGCAAATAACAAAAGACTTGTCACATGTACCCTCCCATTATAGAAAAGAAAGAATACAGTGACAAGTCAGTTCCTTTGTTTATTTTGCTTGAAAAAATAGAGAAGATGAACAAAAGCCTATTCCGGAAAATGAGAAAGCAAAAACTCTAAAAAGCCTTTCAGGTTCAGATTTCCTTCCCATAAACGCCCCAGAATATAATTTAGCAGACTGAAGCCCACAAAACAGAAGCCGAAAAAGAGGAAGAGGCTTAAGGCGAAAATGCTGTATAAAAAGCAGATTTTCAAAACCTTTCCGCTTTGGCCGTACTCTATTTTCAGGGCTGTATAGTCCAATACAATGCCCAAGGGTATTCCCAAGAGGAACAGAAAGAGGGAAAACAGGGGAAAGCCTAAGAGCAAGGAAAAAAAGGAAAGACTTGCTAAAAGGTAGAGTGCCAGTCTCCCTCTGGTAAAGAGGTAAAACAGGTCGGAAAAGCTCCTTCCTTCTGCAAAGAATAAAAGGAGGAAGAAGGGTAAGAGCAGAAAGCTTAAGGCATAGAGCAGGGAAAACTGAAGAGAGGCCGCCGGATTTCCGTTGGAAAGATATAGGCCAATCAAGAACATCAGAAGCAAGCTGATGGTAAAAAGCAGAGAGGTACTTTTATGCCCTGTCTTTTCCTTTTCCTTCAGCATGGCTTCCTCCGGATCCGCCAAGTATTCCCGGATTTCTCCCTGTAGAATCTTCGGTGCCTGCAAAAGCCCCTTGATTGCTCCGGGGGAAGGAAGTGCGGGAGAAAAGAAGGAGGAGCGAGCCTCCACAAAGACCGGAATCTCTCTTCTTTCGGAAGCTTCTTCAATAACAACGGTCTCCGATTCTTCTTCTGAATGAATCGATTTTTCCGCTTCCAAAACTTCCTCTTCCGAATCCCTCTGATTCTCCTGTTCTAAAGCTTCCTGCTCTTGTTCCCCACACTCTTCCGAAGCTTCTAAAGGCGTCTTTTCTTCTTCTTTTTATACTCTGTTCCTCGAAATTCGGTTCTCTTTTTCTCTCCTGCTCTTCCTGTAAAGCCTTTTCCAAAGCCGCAATTCTTGCTTCCAGCGCCTGCTCTCTTTCCTGCCTTTGCCGCTTTTTCTCCGCCTTCTTTGCCGCTTTTTTTGCTAAGCTTTTTTCTTTCTTAGCAAATGCTTCTTCCCCTTCCGGCTTTTCTCCTTTTTTCTTCCCCATTACACTGTAAATCCCTTCTTCCGCTCTTTTCCTAAAACTTCTGTCCCATATTGTAGCCTAGTTCCCTTGTCTTGGAAAGAGCTTCCTCTCTCGGTGCCTAATCCCGGATTCTCCTTTCTTTCCTTGACGCAATTTTTCCGCTCAAAGGAATAGGGAATAGAAGATTAAGAAGCAAGTTTTCATTCCTTTCGCTTTCGAAACAGCATTTCATCCATTTCAACAAAAATGTGGATAAGTCCTTTGTACAATTTCCCAAAAATGGGATTTTAAGAGGACTTATCCACAAAAATTACACTTTTACACATTGCCAAGCTATTTTTCTGCCTTTTTGCTTTCGATAAATTCAAAAAACAGCGAAAAAAAGTTACGATATTCTTACTTTCCCCATTCCATTTCTTTTAAGAGCAGGCTTTAAGAAAGAAGATTCTGATAATTTCCCAGGAAGCTTTTCATTCTTTCCTGCTCCGAAGAAAAGACCTCCTCCGGACTTCCTTCGCAGATCACTTCTCCATCCGCCATAAAAAGAATCCGGTCTGAAATATCTCTGGCAAAGGTCATTTCATGGGTAACAATCACCATCGCCATCTTCTGTCCCTTTAGGGATCGAATCACGGAAAGCACTTCTCCCGTTAGCTCCGGATCAAGTGCAGAGGTAGGCTCATCAAAAAACAAAATCTTCGGCTCTAAGGCAAGGGCTCTGGCAATGGCCACTCTTTGCTTTTGACCGCCGGAAAGGGAATAAGGATACTGCTCCGCCTTTTCCAAAAGCCCCATTTGGGAAAGCACCGCTTTAGCTTTGCCTCCGCTTCTTCCCTGCTTTTTTTCTGCACGTGAATCAGGGGATCCATCACATTTTTCAAAACCGTCCAATGGGGAAAAAGATTGAAATTCTGAAATACCAGGCCGAAAAGCTTCTTGGCCTCTTCCTTTTCTTCCTTTGTAGCCTGCTTTTTTTGCCCTTCCGTCAAAGAAAAAATCGCTTTTCCGTCATAGAAAAGCTCTCCTTCCTCCGCTTTTTCCAGGAGGGTGGCAATGCAAAGCAATGTGGACTTTCCTGAGCCGGAGGGACCGATAATGCTGAGCACCTCGCCCTCCTTACAGGACAGAGAAATCCCTTTCAGGATTTCCTCCCCGGAAAATGCCTTTCGTATATTTTTCATTTCTAAAATCGCCATGCCGCTCTCCTATAGATTGCTCTTATTGATAATAGCTTCTCTTCTTTTCCATCCGCTCCTATTGATAATGCCCTACCTTCTATTCCGTCCGCTCTTATTGATAATAGGCCATCTTCTTTTCCATCTGTTCCATAATAAAGGCTACCACAAAATTGAAGATGTAGTATAGCACCCCTGCCATAATCAAGGGGAACATGGAACTCTGGGAAGAGGACAGAGCCTTAGCCTGGGTAAACATTTCCATAACGGAAATGGAAAAGGCTAAAGAAGTATCCTTTACCAGAGAAATCACCTCGTTGGTAATGGATGGAAGAATCTTCTTCCAAACCTGGGGAAGGATAATGCGGAAGAAACACTGCATTTTGCTGTAACCGAGAATTTCCGCCGCCTCATACTGCCCCCGGTCCATGGATTGAATTCCGGAACGATAGATTTCCGCAAAATAAGCCGCATAATTCAGAATAAAGCCGATATATACCGCCGTCATACGGTAACCCGGATGGAGACTGACTTTGAAAATGTAATAAGGGCCGTAATACACCATAAAAAGCTGGAGCATTAAGGGTGTTCCCCGCATAAAGGAAATGTAGATCTTGATTATTCCAGAAATCAGGGGGTTCTTATGCATTCTGCCAAAAGCCACCAAAAGGCCTAAAGGCAAAGAAAAAAGGAGGGTTATGGCGAAGATTCCCAGGCTCACCAGCAATCCTTCTCCCAGCTTCCACAGCACCACAGTCCACTCCATTTTTTCTCCCCTTTTCGTTTTTATTAGTTTTTTTCTATACTACTCTATTGATTTAGTCTTTCTCTCTTAATCCATTCACTCTATTGTGTTTGTGAATGTTCCGTACTACTCTCTGCAAAACGCCTTTATTTACCGTTTCAAAATTTTGTTTTTCCTATTGTAAGATAAAACCTTCCGTTGTGCCAAACCATTTTTCATTGAGTTTATCAATTACGCCTTCTTCCTTCATTTCCAAAAGGGTTTTCTTCACTTTATCCGCAAGCTCGGTATTTCCCTTCTTAAACCCGATACCGTACTGCTCCTCTGTCAGACTTTCGGAAAGAACCTTGGCCTTCTTTTTAAAGGTCTTAATCTGATATTCCGCCACTACGGAATCCATGCAAATGGCATCACAGGCACCGGATTCCAAATCCATCATGGCATTCTGGTAGTCTCCCACCTCGGTGAGGCTGCCGAAGCTATCCTTTAAGCTCTTATTTTCCTCCCGGTTCAATGCGGTAAGTCCGGTGGAGTCCTTCTGTACCTCTACCGCCTTTCCCTTTAAATCGGAAAGACTGCTGATGTCACTGTCTTCTCTTACCACAAAGACCTGCTTATTGGCCAAGTAAGGTCCCACAAAGGTATAACTGTCCTCACGGCCTTCCATACCGAAGCCGTTCCAGATGCAATCTATGTTTCCGGAATTTAATTCCAGATCCTTGGCGTCCCAGTTAATAGGCTTGGGTACAAAGGTCAAGTCCAATCTCTTTGCCACTTCCTCCGCCAGCTCTAGATCGTAGCCGGTGTAGTTTCCGTCCTCTCCTACAAAGCCCATAGGGGGAAATTCCTGGTCAAAGCCTACGGTAAAGCTTCCCTTACTTCCTTCGAGCTTTGCCTCCGCCTTCTCTGTGCCGGCCTGCTCACTGCCTGCCTGCGTGCTTCCGCCTTCCTTTGTTCCCGCTTCACTACCGCTTGTACTCTTTCCTCCGCAAGCCATCAATCCCAATGCCAAAACTCCTGCAGTTGCCATCCATAAAATATTTCTTCCAAGCTTTTTCATTTTTTCTCCCTTTCCTTCCCTGTTTTCTTTCCCTATTGCCTTTTCCTGTTGCCTTTTGCTTTTCTTTATTAGCATGCTAATACGTTACTATGCTAAAGTATTTTTGTCAAGAATTTTTTTCTTGAAAGTAAAAAAGGCCTGAAATCGGGGAACTTCCCTTTTTCAGACCTTTTTCAATAAAGCGAAATAAATTTTCGCCGATGTCTATTACTCTTTTGCCTTGGTTTCGATGGTAGCCATTACAGAACTTTCCTCTGTGGAAGCGATGGTCTCTTCCTTCTTCTTGGAATCCTCCTTAGCCTTAGAGGATTCTTTGCTTGCAGAAGACTCCTGCTCCTTTGCAGCCTCTGTCTCGGCTTCGCTTGCCTTGCTCTCCTTGCCCTTGTCGCTGTCCTGCTCCATGATTACGGAAGGCTCTTCATTCTTTACGGTAACCTGAGACTCAACGTATTCCATCACTTTATTACGGATAGCCGCTTCTTCTACCAGCTCCTTACCGTACTGCTCAATCAGCTTCACACGATTGGTCTTTTCTCCGGTTAAGGAAGACTCTGCCTCAGCCAGCTCATCCAATAAAGCATCCGTTACCTTAATGCCCTGATCGTCCGCCAGCTTCCGCATTAAGAAGAGCTGCTTTGCGTAATCCTCCGCTCTGGCATAGGCATCCTCTTTATACTCTGCAACGGTCTTTCCGGACATGTTGATGATATCCGCAACGGACATACCGTAGCTCTTCATCTGTTTAAGAGTTGCATCTAAAAGGTAAGCCTTTGCGTACTCCATAAGCTTCTCGGAAGGCTTAATGGTGGCTTTTTCACTAATCGCCTGCATCGCCTGATCCTGAATGTTGGAGTGGTAGTTAAAGTCTTTTCTGGCCTGAAGCTGCTCACGAACCTGATCACGGTAGCTCTCTACGGTTTCTGCAGTGGTGCCGTCATAATTCTTTACCCATTCATCCGTTAAGGTAGCGGGACGCTTTACTTCATGAATCTTTACCGCGAATTCCGCAGCCTTACCGGCAAGCTCTTCATTGCCATAGTTCTCCGGGAAGGTAACCTTTACGGTAACGTCTTCTCCGGCCTTCTTACCAATCAGCTGATCCTCAAATCCGGGGATAAACTGTCCGGAGCCAAGCTTTAAATCCTGCTTCTCCGCTGTACCGCCGTCAAACTTCTTTCCGTCAATGGATCCGCTGTAGTCGATATTTACGGTATCTCCTTCCTTGGCCGCATCATCTACCACTGTAGGATTCTGATCCAAGGTCTGCTGGATAGCATTATCCACTTCTTCCTGGGTTACATTCTCCAATGGCGCTACCGTAACGGTAATGCTCTTTAAATCCGGAAGGGTGATGCTTCCCATCTCGGAAAGCTTGGGCTCTGCAGGAACCTTTAAATCCTCCAGCTCTTTAATCTCAGGGCTGTCCTCGGTTAAAGTAGAGGAACTTACCTCACTTCCGGAAGCCTTCTCGGACTCCTTGGTCTCTGTCTTCTTGCCACAGGCTGCTGCCATAATCGCCATAGCCAGAATGGCTGCTGATGCAAATAATTTTCTTTTTCTCATAATACTCCTTAGTGTATTGGAAAAATTCTTTCCATGGTTTTCGATATTTTTGCTAACAAAGAGTTTACTCTCTATTGAAAGCTAAAAATGCCTTGTAAGTATAATAAACATCCAGCTTAGCTGTCAATTCAAATGGCGCGTGCATGGAAAGAACCGCTACCCCTAAATCCACGGTATCCACATTCATATTGCCCATATACATGGCAATGGTTCCTCCGCCGCCTTCGTCTACCTTACCAAGCTCTCCCACCTGCCAGCAAACCTTGGCATCTTCCATATAGCCGATAACCTTCTGCATGGTTTCTGCGGAAGCATCATTGGAATAGCCCTTTCCTCTGGAACCGGTGTACTTGGTGAGAACCGGACCATGGTTAAAGAAACAGGAGTTCTGCTTCTCATATACATCCGCCCAGGTCGGGTCATAGGCTGCATTTACATCGGAGGAAAGACAGATGGAATTTCTCAGGATATCCCGTACTCTCTCTCCCTCGCACTCCGCCAAATCCTCTACAAAGTGGAGAAGCGCATCGGACTGCATTCCGGTATTTCCGGTGGAACCGATTTCTTCCTTATCTACCAATGCGGTAAGGGAAGTAAATTCCGGAGTCTTGCACTCCAGCTCCGCCATCAAAGCGGTATAGGCACAAACCTTGTCATCCTGTCCGTAAGCACCTACCATGGAACGATCCAGTCCCACATCGCAAGCCTTCTGTGCAGGAACCAAGGTAAGCTCAGCCCGCATAAAGTCCTGCTCCACCATACCGTACTGCTCATGAAGAATAGAAAGAATCTTCAGCTTAAAGGCTTCCTTTACTTCCTTGTCATCAATGGGGGTAGAGCCCAAAAGGATGTTTAACTCCTCTCCCCGGATACCGTCGCTAAGCTTACGGTCGTCCTGCTTCTTGGAAAGGTGGGGAAGCAGGTCGGTAATCACCAGGATTGGATCTCCTTCCTTCTCTCCAAGGTCAAAATCCACATATTTACCATCCCGGAACATCACTCTTCCGTGAAGAGCCAGAGGAATGGTACTCCACTGGTACTTCTTAATTCCTCCATAGTAGTGGGTCTTAAAATAGGAAAGCTCCTCCTGCTCATAAAGAGGATTGGGCTTTAAGTCGATTCTCGGAGAATCAATGTGGGCAATGTTAAAGTGAATTCCCTGATCCAAGGGCTTCTTTCCCATGGTTACCAGGAAAATGTTCTTGCCTCTGTTGATAAAGTAAAACTTATCTCCAGTTTTGTACTTAATTCCTCTTTCAAACTCCTTATAGCCTGCCTTCTTTGCCAACTCTTCACTGTACTTTACACATTCTCTTTCAATCTTAGAATGGTCTAAGAAGGTCTTGTAGCCCTCTGCAAAGTCCATAGCCTTCTGCAAATCCTCCGGTCTTTCCTTCGCGATATGCTGAGGCTTAAAACACAACTTCTCTTCTAACTTCTGTCCCTCTGTCTTTCCCATAAAGACACCTCCTTCAAAGCGTTTTTTAAGATTCTACTGTGTTCCTGTGTTGAAAATGTGAAAAAAAGCGGAGTTTCACCGCTTTTTTACTCTACTGTCTGTTCCGACTTAATGGATTACTCCTGCGCGGTTTAAAGGCCAATAGCAAACATATACCTTTGCCAACATTTTCTCCCGCTTTACAAACTGATTTTCTCCCCAGAAACGGGCATCCGCAGAATTGTTTCGGTTGTCTCCCATCATAAAATAGCAGCCCTCCGGCACGGTCACATCCACCTCCGGGAATTGGTTACCATCCACAATCATAGGCTCCGGCAAATAGCTTTCCGTAATGGCTTCTCCGTTAATGTATACGGTACCCACCGGCACCTTTCCGGTGGAAGACTGCACCGCAAGCTTTTTAATCATTCCGGCATCCACCTCTCCGGTCTTCTTGACTTCCACATGGTCTCCGGGCATGCCGATGACTCTCTTTACATAGTAAATAACCTGGTTTCTCTTATCCTCCCGGCCATCATAGGGGCAGACTCCCTTATCATTTTCCCGGTAAATCTGATGGTCGTTTCGACATTGATAGCCATACAAAAAGATAGCCACATCTCCTCTTTCCACCTGTCCGAAACGGTAATGAAGACGGGAACCGAAAACACGGCTTCCCGCCATAATGGTATTTTCCATGGATCCTGTAGGAATGGTGGAATTAGCAATCACATAGTTGTTCAATATAAATGCGGCAATTCCCGCCACCAGAAGAATCTTCACCCACTCAAAAAGCTCTCCCATAAAGCTTTGGGGCTTTTTCCGACTGCTCTTTTTCTTATCCTGCTCTTCCTGCATAGCTTCTCCCTTTTTCTTATTCAAGAATAGTTCTCTTGTATTTAAGAAGACTTTTTCTTATTTAAAAATCGTTCTCTTTAAGAAGGATTTTCCTCGTTCTGCTGCTCTTGTCTTCTTGCGGTCATATACTGATGCTCTTCCTCCAGCTCCTTATACAACTGCAAAAGACTCCAATCCCTATTATGCTCCGTCTCCATACATTTTAAATCCACCCGAATGCCCAGCTTCTTCAAATCCGTCAAAAATTCTCCCACCTCCTTGGGGGAAAATCCGATGAATTTCAAAAGCTCCGCGTCCTCCGGCAGACTCAGTATTTCCTCTTCCGGTGCAGACAGCAGCCGAATCTTTCGGATGATGGCCACACCCCGGACCTTATTTACTTTATCGACATCTTTTCGATGGATATAGAGTATTTTTTTCTCCATTTCCTCTCCTTCCCGGTAATTTCCTAGTTACGTTCTTGTCTTGCCTCTTCCATAAACGACGTCATTTCCTGTAAAAGAATCGGACGTACCTCTTCATTCAAGACTTCATGCCGTAATTTGGGGAAAATATGAAGCTTAAGCTTGGGATTTCCCAGTTGCTTTAGCATAGCATAAAGGCTTGCCGGTCCCTTGCCGTATTCTCCCACCGGATCCGCACCGCCGGAAAAAAGAAAGCAGGGAATATCCTTCAGCTTTTTGATTTCCGCATATTCATTAACCCTTACCAAAGCAGCCAAGAGATCTGCATAAGCTCCCAGGGTAAAGCCCACTGCCAAAGGATCCCGGGCATTTGCCTGACTCACCTCTTCCTTAGTGCAAATCCAAGCTGATAGGCTCTTGGGATTCGGAATATGTCTGTTGAAATACTTCGCCAGGAGAATGCTTTCCTTTAGCGCATCATCCTTAGCTCCTCGAAGCTTCTTTGAACAGCAATGTAGCCCTGCACTGGAAGCAGTAGAGGGCTTCCCCCTGCCGTTCCGGAAAGTAGTAAGCCCTTTAAGTCCGCCCCATAGCTTGCCGCATAATCTCTTGCCAGGAAGGACCCCATGGAATGGCCAAAGAGAAACACAGGCAGATTTGGAAACCATTTTTTTATCTGCAAGAGGCTTCTGTGAATGTCATGAATCATACTTTCCCAGCCGGAGCTGTCCCCAAAGTAGCCGGGGATATTGGCACTTTTTCCATGCCCCTGCATATCCATACCGCAAACCACATAGCCCTGCTTCGCCATATACTCAAAAAGGTAACGATATTTTCCGATATGCCCCTGCATCCCGTGGAGAACAAAAAGAATCCCTTTCTTTTCAAGACTTTCCTCCTGCCACAGAACATTATAAATTTTCCCAAGCCCGTTGCTGGCTTCCCTTTTCCACTCTCTTCTTTCCATCCTTCTCCTTTTGCTTTCTATCGGCCTTCCCAAAAGCTTCCTATCGACCTTCACGAAAACCTTCTATCAGGATTTTCAATATCCCCCATAATATCATGCTTTCCGCAGGAGATACAAGAAAAGAGCATCTTATCTCTTTACAATTTTTATAATTTTTTTCAAAGGAAGAAAGGGGCTGTATGATGAATTCTATGGTAGAGGTAAAGGATACCGGTATCCGGTCATAGGTCATATGTTGGGGCTTGATACTGATAAAAGAGGAGATTGCAGGAAGTTGCTTTCTATGGTACAGGGTATTAAGGAATCTTTGCGAGGGCTTAGGCTATGCACGAAAAAGACGGTCGCGAGGCTTCCGTAGGGAGCTGCACTCTAGCAACGAAGGCGGGCGCATGTTTGAGCCCGAAGGGCGAGTTTGCGCAGGAGCCTGAGTGAAAAAGCGAGTGCAGCGAGAAGGAAACGTAGTGTGTCTTTGAGGCAGAGCCTAAACCGAAGCAAGACATTCATAAGTCTGTATGATGGAGTTGCCAACGATTACTTGACAGTACCGCGGCCGAAACCATTTCCTCTTCTCCCTATTCTTTTTTCTTCCTTTATGATATATTTAAAAGGTTGCATTTGTTATATTTTTTAAGACTAATGAAAGGAGGGTTCATGCTGATTTGTCCGATATGTGATTCTACCTTAGTGAATCGCTTTTGCCCGGTTTGCAAAAAGATCGTGAAAAATCCCTGGGTTTTGGATGACCGGGTGTTTATCAATCGTTCCCATTCTCTTCCGGACGATTTCTGTGAATATCATGGAAATGGGCGAAAAATCACCTTGCTGAATAAAGTGGATCACAAAGGTTCCTCGGTGATTTCTGCAAAGCAAAATCCCTTAAAGCAAAAGCACGATCCCAGTCAATCTCAAATGGTGGATACGGTTATGAAGAAAACAAATGATCCGCCGAAACCAACATTTTCCTATAATAAAAAGAAAGGATAAAGAATATGCCATTTATTGTTTTTTTTTGGTTGTTGTAATTGTGCTGATCAGCACCACCATTCGTATCGTATCGGAGGCCTGTGCCATGGTTGTAGAGCGTCTTGGACGCTTTCATACTGTATGGCGCCCGGGTATTCACTTCCTGATTCCCTTTGCGGATCGTATCGCCAAGAGAATTAACTTAAAGGAGCAGGTAGCGGACTTCCCGCCCCAGCCGGTTATTACCAAGGATAATGTTACCATGCGAATCGACTCCGTTGTCTTCTTCGTCATCACCGATCCTAAGCTTTATGCCTACGGTGTGGAGAATCCCATCGCAGCGATTGAAAACTTAACCGCTACTACTCTTCGTAACATCATCGGTTCCATGGACTTGGATACCACTTTAACTTCCCGTGATGAAATCAACACCCAGATGCGTTCTCTTTTGGATGTGGCTACCGATCCTTGGGGTATCAAGGTGAACCGTGTAGAGTTAAAGAACATTCTTCCTCCTGAGGCTATCCGCGAGGCCATGGAGAAGCAGATGAAGGCGGAGCGTGAGAAGAGAGAGGCTATTACTCTAGCAGAGGGTAAAAAAGAAGCCGCAATTCAAACTGCACAGGGTAACAAGGAGGCTGCAATCCTGAATGCAGAAGCGGACAAGAAGAAGACCATCCTTGCCGCAGAAGCCCAGAAGGAAAAAGAAATTCAAGAGGCTGAAGGTCGTGCCCAGGCGATTTTGAATGTGCAAAGAGCGGAGGCGGAAGGTATTCGCCTTTTGAAGGAAGCCGGTGCAGATGATGCGGTACTTCGCATTCGTAGCTTAGAAGCCTTTGTCAAGGTATCCGAAGGAAAGGCTACCAAGATTATTATTCCTTCCGACATCCAGAATATGGCCGGCTTGTTAAGCAGTTTGAAGGAAACCCTCGTTTCTCCCTCCACTCCGGTGACTGACTCCGATTCGGGGAACAGCTCTACTCCGGCAGCTGAAAGTAGCTCTACCTCTGATGCTCCTAAAGAGGTAAATGGAAATGAGGAAGCATGATAAAAATCATCTTCTTTGATATCGACGGCACTCTTCGTCCCTTTGAAACCGGAATCATTCCGGAGGATAGCAAGGCTGCCGTCAGAAGAGCGCAGGAGGCAGGAGTGCTTTGTGCCATTGCCACCGGAAGGCACTGGGTGGAAATCTATAATGAAGGCTTGGTGGAGGATATGTATTTCGATGCCTTTGTCACTTTAGACGGAGGCTATGACTACATCCTGCATCCGGAAAAGGCAAGACCTGTTTTCCAAAAGCAGGGAGCCAGAAAGCCTAAGGACTACCACTTCCTGATTGATGAGGCAGGGATTCCCCTGCCTTACTTTGACCCCAAAAACGGAGAGGTACTTTTACAAGAAGCCATCCCCGGAGAAATGGTGGAAAATGTCCTTGCTATGGCGGAAGAAAGCACCTTTCCCATTCTGTTTTTGGAAGAGAGACGGCTCTACGCCAACTTTGTAAATGACGCCTTGCTACATTGTCTTTCGGAAATCAAATCCGGAATTCCTCCCATCCTTCCTTTGTCGGAAGCCAGGAAGAATCCTCTTTATATGCTGATACCGGTGCTCAATGAAGCACAAGTGGAAGAGTTGGAAAGAAGAATTCCGGACTGCCATTTGGTTCGCTGGTCCGACGGTCTATCCTTTGACGTGACCAAAAGAAATATTTCCAAGGTTTCCGGCATAGAAGCCATTTGTAAGGCTTTAGGCATTCAAAGAGAAGAATGTGCCGCCATCGGAGACGGCTGGAATGATGTGGAAATGCTCTCCCATGTGGGAATGGGTATCGCCATGGGCAACGCCAAAGAAGAATGTAAAGCTGTAGCAAACTACATCACCGCCCCTATTCTGGAAGGCGGCTTGCCTCAGGCGGTGGACTACATTCTAAAATATAATCAAACGCAGAAGAAGTGATGAGGAGAAAAGCGAGTATCCATTAGCTTTCGAACAATATAGCTTGTAGTAAGAGGAACACTCTTAGCTCTCACCTACACGCTAAGCATAAATTTTAAAAGAAACACAAAAGAAGTGATGGTAGAAAGGCGAGTATCTATCAGCTTTCGAACAGTATAGCTTGTAGTAAGAGGAACACTCTTAGCTCTCACCTACACGCTAAGCATAAATTTTAAAAGAAACACAGAGGAAGTGATGTTAGCAAGGCGAGTATCCATCAGCTTTCGAACAGTATAGCTTGTGATAAGGGGCAATCTGAGCCCGCGGGTTCTTGGCTTTTGTTTTTTAAAAGCTTAGAACCCCTGCGAGGCGAGGTTAGCGGGAGCGTGCCCCTGCTACAAGCTATACTGCTCGAAAGCGACTATACCATTGCATTGTTTCATCACTTCCTCTGCGTTTCTTTTATTTTTTTGCTTTGCTCCTCCACCTCCTTCTTTTTCTTCTCCTCTTTTTCTTTCTTCTTTTCTTCTTTCTGAATAAAGGCGGATTCTTTGTCAATCTGTCCCAGAGAAATCATAAAGTCGGAACGTTTTTCCAGTTCTTTTTTCACGTGTTTCAGACCATACTCTTCTATAAGAGTTGGGGTTTTGGAAAATAAATTTCTGCCCAATCCCAGCTTATCCCCCGGAATTTCTACCCCCATGGCTGCCAAAGTGGTGGGAAAATCATCAAAAGTACTGTATTCCCGATATTTTTTTTCTTCCACCCCGGGAACAGCATTTAGATAGGTGGTGAAAACCTTTCTTTGATAGCTTTTTTCCACATCATTACAAAAATCGTGATCCATTGTGGGGTGATCCCCGGAAATGACTATGGTTGTATTTTCATAAAAAGGCTGCTGCTGTACCCAGTGAACAAAGTTGGATACCTGCCGGGATGTACATTGGTAAACATCCGCATACTGATTTTTCGGGTGTTTTCTTTCACAAAGTCTGCACACATAACCATCCGGAAAATGGGTATCCACTGTAAGCAGAGTTAAATTAAAGGGTTGTTCCGCCTTCCCCAGATTTTCCAATTCTTCCTTCGCGTACAGAAAAAGCTTCTCGTCCTCAAAGCCCCAGTTCACCCAATAGTTTCTGGGAAATTTGCCTTTTCTCTTCCAATAGGAAAAATCCTCCACGGCTACATTTCCGTGATCCTCCATGAAAAGCTCTCTTCCGCCAAAATAGCCTACAGAGCCTAAGAGGAATTTTTGATTATAACCTTCCTCCTCCAAAATATCGCCCAGGGCGGTTACGGAAGGGAAAAAATGCTTCTGGCTATCCATAGAATTTTGCTCAATGGAGATTTTCAAAGGAAGACCGGTGCTCTCTCCAAAAATCGCTCCCATGGTCCAGGTGGCTCCGGGAAGGGCAATTCCCCCATTCCTTTTCTCACCCTCTCCGGCAAAGTCCTCTCCCTCTTCCCCCAAGGCCATCAGCTCGGGCAGAAGATTCTCCGGAAAATCTCCGCCGTGTTCCTTGTCCATAAAGGTAAGCTCTGTGGACTCCATATAAATATAGATAAGATTTCTTTTCTTCTCCGGAAATTTCAAGTCCACATTCTTCGGATCCACATAATGCTCTTCAATAAACTTGGAGGATTGAAACTGAGAGCTTAAAAAGGAACCAAGAGAAATACCGTCCCAGGCATCTGCAATGGTCACTGCCACAAGGAAAATGCTGAAAAAACCGCATAGAGGCAGGAAGGCCTTCTTGATTTTGGGAAGGAAATTTCGCTTCTTTTGCTTTTGATAGAAATAATAATAAAATACAGAGAGGGATAGCCATAAAAGAATGGCAGGGGCCAAGGCTGTGGTAATAAAAAGCTGTACCAGATGTCCGTTGGCTCCACCCATAGGAGCGAAAATATGAAAGAGAATCTCATCTACCGTAAGCTCTTCCCAGTTGCTGACCAAAAAAAGATAGGACAAGCGAAACAGGCAGCATAATCCCAGCAGAAAAAATAAAAGATAGGGAAGAAGCATTTTCCCTATTGATTTTTTGTTGTCCTTATTTTGTTCCATGAAATATTCACCTTCTCACGCAGGAAGCGGAAAAATAGAGCGACCTCTAAAACCGAAAGTCGCTCCATTTTTATTAGGAGAAAAATCTCCGAAAAATTTTATTCTTCATCTTCTCTGTTCCGTACATAAACCGGTGCCTTCTTGGGAGAAAGATGCAAGATCTCTCTGAATCTGGCAAAGGCATCCACCGCATTTTGCCAAGACTCCTGCAGGGCTACGGTCTTGTCGGATAAGGTCAATAAATAGGCTATCTTGCTGTTGGGAATACGGGTAGAAAGAGGGAACATATGGGTTAAAATCGCTCTCTTCTCTGTCTCCGTTAAAGCAAAATTCTGTGCTTCTGAGTTCTCCACCGCATCCTCCGGATGATAAAAGCAGTACCAACGTCCGTTATGGGTAGTACCGTCATCCTTATGATAGTCAATCATACAAAAATCATGAAGGAAACCGATTCTGGCAGCGCTGTCCGCATCCATGCCCCAGCTTTTTGCCAAATGATACGCCATATAAGCTACTCGAACACTATGGTCGAAGGTATTGGTACTTCCATGCCGAGGCACCGCCTTTAACTTACAATATTCCTTATTTTCCGTAATTTCTTTAAACTGCTGAATAAATTCAAGATGCTCTTTCTTTAAATCCATCTGTTCCCTTTCTATCTATTTAAAATTAAGAAACGTTATTACTATACTCTTTCCCCCATGCTACTGCAATACTCTTTCGAGAATTTTAAAAAAAGAGTAGGAAATCTATACCCCATATTTCGGCGCGGAAGCGGAAATGCATAAGGCTTCTCTTCTTACTCCCTTCTCTGCAAATATCATAAATGACTTCCCTCTTTGCGCCGCTTTCCACAAAAAGAATATCATTCTTCTCTTCGTCTCTCCGTTTTCTACAAATATCCATCAGGACTTTCTACAATGAAAAATATAGAAATACAAAGTTCTCTTAGAGCTTTTCCCGTACTTATGATAAAATAGCTTTGGTCTATTTAGAAAAACTCTCCTATTTTTATAGGAAGAGTCTGGAAAAAATCACTGATTCAGGAGAAAGAGAGGACAGATTATGAAGTGGAGAGAGCTCATTAAGGAACGGAGTTCCATCCGTAGCTATAAGGATAAGAAGGTAGATGAAAAGTTGCTGGAGCAGGTACGGCAGTATATGAAGGAGCTGTCCCCACTCATTCCGGAGCAGAAGACAGAGATTCTTCTATTGGGAAAGGAAGCAGGTCCTCGTTTGGAAGGAATTGTAGGTTATATGGGCAATGCTTTTTTTGCTCCCAACTATATTCTGCTTTTGGGAGAGGATAGCGAAGAAGGCTACATCCATGCAGGTTATCTGGCTGCACAGTTAGAGTTAAAGCTTACAGAACTGAAATTAAATACCTGCTTTTTATCGATTAACGAAGCAAAGGCGGTAAAAACCGCTTTAAATATTAGTTCTCCCCTTACGGTTACCACCTGCATCAGCTTTGGACACGGTAATCCGGAGAAGGACAGCAATCGTATCGATATTAAGTCCAGATCCGATGTACGCATGGAGAAAATCAAAGGACATATTGCACCTAAGATAGCCATGGTTGAACTGGTTTCCCAGTCTGTTTTCGGACAGAGCTGTGATTTTGCCGAGGATGCCATGGATCCGAACTGGGAAAAGGCCTTTTATGCCTCAAGTCTTGCACCGGCTGCATTGAATCGCCAGACCTATCGTTTCTTAATAGAGGACAATATGCTCTATCTTCTGGATCGGGAGGTTAAGCATATCACCAGGGAAGATCGGTATTTAAATGACGGTATCGTTATGTTTTACTTCCATACCGTTCTTACCGCCCACTTCCATAAGCCTGATAGCTGGACCGTAGGCACCGTAGAGAAGAAGCCTGAGTGGAAGGTTCCGGAGGAATATTTCGTAGTGGGAACATACCGCTTGTTCTAAATCGCTCAGACTTGAAAGCGCTGCACTTCGCTTGCGCTGGAGTTACGAATTGCAACTCAACTTTGCTTGCACTGGAGTTATAAGTCGCAACTTAACTTTGCTTGCACTGAAGTTATAAGTCACAACTTAACTTTGCTTGCATTAGAGTTATGAGTCGCGGCTTAACTTCTCTTTTTCTATAGTCCTTTCTCTAAAAAGCTTTTATAATAGAGCTATCTGTATATATGTCTTTAATAGAAAGGAAGCTCCTATGGAAAAAGAGATTCAGATTGTTCGGGAAAATATTCGTAAGGCATGTGAAAGGTCCGGAAGAAAGCCGGAGGAGGTACTGCTCATAGGGGTTTCCAAAACAAAACCCTACGCTGCTGTGCAGGAAGCCTATAGCTATGGTATTCGGGACTTTGGAGAGAACAAGGTACAGGAAATTCGGGATAAGTTTGCTCTCTTGCAGGAGGACGCCCATTTGCAAAAGGAAGCTCCTTCTTTTCATATGATTGGTTCCCTCCAAAAGAACAAGGTAAAATATCTTCCCGGGAAGGTAAAGATGATTCATTCCATTGACTCCCTTCCTTTGGCTTTAGAGGTGGAAAAAGAATACGCCAAGAAAGAGGAAATTGCCTCCGTTTTATTGGAAGTCAATGTGGCCAAGGAGGAAAGTAAGTCCGGCTTCTTTTTAGAAGAGGTGGAACAAGCTTTGGAGGAATGTAAATCCCTCCCCCATGTCAAGCTCTGCGGTTTGATGACCGTTGCTCCCTTTACAGAGAATCCGGAGGAAAACCGGGTACATTTTCGAGCATTAAAAAGTCTCTTAACGGAATTGCAAAAAAAATACCCCGCTCTTCCCCTTAAGGAGCTTTCCATGGGGATGAGCGGAGATTATGAAGTAGCCATCGAAGAAGGAGCTACCATGGTGCGTATCGGCTCCTTTATTTTTGGGGCGCGGGACTATGGAAACGCCCATAAGTCCTAAGCAAGTCCGAAATTAGAGCCTTCTTTTCTTCGCTAAAGGCCTTTTCCGGAAGACGCCACTGCCAGTTTCCTTCCGCAGTTCCCGGCGCATTGATTCTTCCCTCTGCTCCGCATTCCAGGTAGTCTCCTGCCGGAATAATGCATAGGGAGGAAATGCTGGAAAGGGCTGTCTTAATCAAAAGCTCTGTCATTGCATTCCAGTCATTTTGAGAACGGGAAAGATAATGGTACACATTTCCTCTCTCCCAATCTGACAGGGTTTCAAACCAATTTCTTAAAGTATCATTATCATGGGTTCCGGTATAATACACGGAATTACTATCCTGTAGCATGTGGGGTAGGTAAACATTTTCAAAGTCGGAAAAATGCGAACTGCAAAATCTTCATGCCGGGAAAGCCGGTTTTCGCAATCAGCTCTTCCACTTCCTTGGTGATTACCCCCAGATCTTCTGCAATAATCGGCAGTTCTTCCTTCTGAAAAATGTTTCTGAATCGCCTGAAATAGACCGAATCCCGGTCCCTCACGCCACTCTCCCACCATAGCGGTTTCCGCACCATACTCCACCGCATAATAGGATTCAAAGCCACGGAAATGATCTACTCGCAGCAGGTCAAATTGATTCAAGCAATATTCCATCCGCTTACACCACCAGGCGTAGCCTTCCGCCTTGTGCTTCTCCCAGTCGTACAAAGGATTTCCCCAGAGCTGTCCGGTCTCGGAAAAGGCATCGGGTGGAACACCTGCCACGGAAGAGGGGTATCCGGTTTCATCAAACTGGAACAAAGCTCGATTTCCCCAGGCATCCGCACTGTCCATGGCGCAGTAAATGGGAATATCTCCAAAAATCAAGACATCCTTCTCATGGGCATAGGCTAAAAGAGCCTGCCACTGCCTGTCATACTGCATTTGCAAAAAGGCATAATAGCCTACCTCCTGCTTATGCTCCTCCAAAAACTTCTCTATAGTGGCCTGATCCTTATCCCGATAGGGCTTTTCAAAGGAAAGCCAGGGGATACCGTTGAAAAAGTCCTTTAAGGCCATAAAAAGGCAGTAATCAAAATTTTCCTTAGTTCTTCCCGCCAAAAGCTCAGAAAGATTTCCCCCCTTGGAAAGCCAGTTTTCATAGGCCTTTCGGAGGATTTTGTGCTTTAGCTCATATAATAATCCATAGGAAATCTTCTCTTTGGATTCCTTAAAGCGTTCCTTTTCCAGATCCGCCTCTTCCAACAGACCTTCCTCTTTCAGCATTTCCAAATCAATAAAGTACGGATTTCCCGCAAAGGCGGAAAAGGACTGGTAGGGGGAGTCCCCGTAACCTGTAGGCCCCATGGGAAGAATCTGCCAAACCCGGTTTCCCGTCTCCGCCAAAAAGTCTACAAATGCTCTGGCTTCCTTTCCCATGGTTCCGATTCCCTCTTCTCCCGGTAAGGAAAATAAGGGAAGTAATACCCCTGCTTCTCTGTTTTTCATTTATTTTTTCTCCTTTCAAAGGACTTAATGCTTTGCAGTAATAAATGCTCTATTTTATTTCGGCGTTATTATACAGTATATATCTAAAAAGCTAAGTTTGTTTTCTCTGCTAGTTTCCCCTGTAACAAAACAAAATTGCATTTAAATTTTTTTCACTTTACATGGAACTAAGGAATCTGTCAAATAAAATGCGATTGATAGGCTTTTCTTTTTACTATTGATAGGCTTTTCTTTTTCGCCGATATACCTTTACAAGACTGCATAGGGGATTCTCAAAAACCGTAAATTGGAAAAAGCTTCTCAAAAAAATTTTGAAGAAATAAATTTTAAGGAAAATCCTTCTAAAACAAAGGAGTACTACAGACAGCATGGACTTAAAGAAATTAGAACATATCCTAAGAATTGCAGAGGAAAAAAATATCAGCAGGGCGGCAGAACGGCTTTTTATCTCCCAGCCGGCTTTGAATTTACAGCTTTTAAATCTGGAACGGGAGCTGGGCACAAAGCTCTTTGTCCGTAAGGGAAATGAATGTAGCGTCACAGAGGCGGGCAGAATCTATGTGGAAACCGCCCGGAAAATGATGAATATGAAGAAAGACTGCTATGCCAAGATTGCAGAGCTAAGCCAGCTTCATAACGAAGAAATCGCCATCGGAGCCTCAGGACTTCAGGGAGACTATATGATGTGCTACATTTTCCAGAAATTCCATGAATACCATCCCAATGTAAAATTACAATTTACTTCTATGAAGGGCTTAAAAGCACAGGAATTGGTGAAAAACGGCACCATTGATTTAGGCATTGTCCTCATGGGAGACAAGCAAAGCTATCGTATGGAATATAAGCTGTTGGGAAAAGTCGAACTGCTTTTAGCCATTGCCAAAAATCATCCTTTGTTAGAGGTTTTGGAAGAAGAGGGCGAAATTACTGAAATTGATTTGGCTAAGCTTTCCGAGCTTCCCTTTGTGCTGGCACCCAAGGATTCTACAGAACGATCCGTTGCGGAAATGGCCTTCGAAGATGCAGGCATTGACCCCTATGTGCCTATGGATGTGGAAGGAATCCATTACCAGATGGCTCTGGTGGAATCTTCGGATTACTGCTCCTTTATCAGCAGTAATAACCGCGCCCATGTGCCGGACAGTATCCGCCTGATTCCCTGTAAGACACATCCGAAAATGAATGCGGTGGCAGTATATCGGAAAGATAAGCCCTTGACGAAGGCCCTGGTGGAGCTGATTTCCCTAGCGGAGGAATATTGGGCTTCCTTCTCCGAGGAAGAGTCATTCTAACTATCGCTCTACCCTTCCTGCTATGGAAAGAATATGCACTTCCTCCGCTCCGGCTTCTAGGAGCTTTCTGCTACAGGCCTCCATGGTGGCTCCTGTGGTAAAGATATCGTCCACCAAAAGCACCCGTTTTAGGTCGAAGGGTAATGCTTCACAGTGAATGGCTTCCAAGAGATTTAATAAACGTTCCTCCGGGCTACAGTCCTTTAAGGCTTTGGTTTTCTTTACTCTCTGCAAATACTCTGAAGCCAGAGGGATGCCGCAGACCTTTGCCAGACTTTCTCCAATGACCTCTGCCTGGTTATAGCCTCTTTCCCTTCTTCTGTTGGGATGAACCGGCACAGGAATAATAGCCTGAATTCCCAATTCTTTTATCTTTGCCCCAAAAACCTCTCCTGCCTTTTTGCCAAAAAAGATGCCCTTATCCCTTCTGCCCTTATACTTTAGAAGCACTAAAGCATCCTCCACTTCCTCCGTCAGCTCATACAGCATCATACCGGTAGAAAAGGAAAAGCCGTGTCTTTTACAGTTTCCGCAGTACTCCTCCGTTTCCAATAAAATTCCCCTGCCACATTTTTTACAGATTGGCTCCTCCATGATTTTCTCGTAAGCCTTGCAGGCAGGGCAGATTTCTTCTTTTCCGCTTTCCGTAAGCTCATCACAAAGGATGCAGCGAGGAGGAAAGAGGGCATTGATGATGGCTTCTTTCCAGTCTTCCTTTTTTCTCATATTTCCTCCTATCCTCTATCTTCTGAACTAATAACAATCCTCTCTGACTTATTCCTATACTTTCGGACTGATGCCAATACATTCATCTTAAATACATGCAAATTGCTTATTTTTTATAAAATTCATAAGAGAAAAGATAGATATACTCATTATCGGAGAAGGCATCGGTTTTTCCTAAGAGCAATTCATGAAGATTCTGAATCTTTATCTCATCCTTATCATATACCCATGCCAGCAATACGTCTTCCATATCATAAAGGATTTCCGGTTTTCCCTCTATTCGAATTTGTGATCTGATATAGTATTCTCTTCCCTCTACTCCTTCCATAAGAGGCAAGTTTATAGAGGCCTTAGCTTCCGCATCTGTCCAAACCACAAGCTTTATTACTGCATGGTCATAATCCGGAACGATGATAATGCCTCCATTTTTCGGGGAATCCATACCCTCAAAGCCAATCTCTACAGGTTCTTTCCTTAACAGTTTTCCCTTATGATATTCTGAATAATAAATCTTGATTCCGGCATACCGATCCGTTGTCGTAAATTTATAAGCATTTGCTCCATCCGGCCCGGCAATCAGATTCACCGTCTGCATTTCTACACTATTCTCATCCATCGGTGTAATAAAGTTCATCGGCTTGTTGGCACGATATAGGGAAGTAGCAATTACCGCAGTTGTAAGTATGGAAAGAATCAGCAATGCACAAATGATGTACTTCAAGCTTTTTTGTTTGCGCTTACTGTCTGTAACAACACTGATGATATTTTCTTCCGACTTCTTTTCGATATTCTCATGGACAATATCTTCGCCGGCTAAAAACTCGTTAATACTAATGCCCAAAAGGGAACAAAGGTCAAATAAAGCGATACATCCGGAAGGCAAATGCCTCGCTCCCACTTGGAGACAGACTTATCACTCATACCTATTTTCTCGGCAAGCTGCTTTTGGGTCAGCCCCAGATTCTTTCTTTTTCCCGCAATATACTTTCCGATTTTAACAAGATCCATACAGTCCCCCTTTCTTATGATGTGATAGTATCCCATAAGAAAGAGAAATCACAGCTCTCAAAAGTAGAATTTCCTCCTATTCCTCTAAAAATGGATTTCCTCCCTCCATAGAAAATGGGGCGGAAAAACTTTCCCCTATGTCCTGTAATTGCTTTGCCAAACCGGAGTAGCGTTTTAGCTCCTGCTCGTTATGAAGCATTTCCAGAAAGACCTTGGGATGCCCCAAAAGGCAGACACAAGACTTGGCTCTGGTAATGGCGGTGTAAAGAATATTTCTGGTCATCAGCATTTTCGGTCCCGGGTACATGGGAAGCAGTACCGCCGGATATTCCGAACCCTGGGATTTATGGATGGTAATGGCATAGGCCAGCTCCAGATTTTCCAAATCCTGAAAGTTATAGACCACCTTTCTCTCCTCAAAGAACACCGTCACCGTCTTTTGGTAGGCATTGATTTCCGTTATCTTTCCGATATCCCCGTTAAAAACCCCCTCTCCACTTTCTATAGGCAGGTTAAAGTTTCCGGGAATTTCCCAGGCCAGCTGGTAGTCATTTTTAATCTGCATGACCTTGTCCCCCAGCCGGAAAATGTTGCCGCTTCCCTCATACTCCGGCTTGTTCTTTCCGGGAGGGTTCAAGCGTTCCTGCAAAAAGCGGTTCAGATTTTCCACTCCCAAAAGTCCCTTTTTCTGAGGGGACATTACCTGAATGGAAAGAGGCTCGGTGGAAAGATATTTGGGCAGCTTCTCCTTCATCAAAATGGCGATATTTTCCAAAATCTGCTTCGGCTCCTGCCCCCGAATAAAGAAAAAGTCCCCGGATTTCTTTCCCAGATCCGGTTCAATGCCCTGGTTGATTTTATGAGCATTGACCACAATATCCGACTCCATGGCCTGACGGAAAATTTTCTTCAGGGAAATGGTTTTCATGCACTGAGAAGCAATAATGTCCTTCAGCACATTTCCCGCCCCTACGGAAGGAAGCTGTTCACTGTCCCCCACCAAAATCAAACGACAGCCCACAGGAACGGCACGAAGCAAGGCATCCATTAAATACAGATCCACCATACTCATTTCATCCACAATCAGCACATCGTATTCCAGAGGGTTCTCTTCATTTCTTTGGAACAGGGAAAAATCCCTGTCCTCCTGCTCCTGATCCTCCCGGCCCATGTATTCCAAAAGCCGGTGCAGGGTTTTTGCCGGGTAGTCCGTGGCTTCTCCCATTCGTTTCGCCGCTCTTCCGGTGGGGGCAGCCAAAGCAATGCTCTTGCCCTGTCCGGTAAAAAGCTGCAAAATCGTTTTAATAGTGGTAGTCTTTCCCGTTCCCGGCCCTCCGGTAATCACCAAAACACCGGAGGAAGCCGCAAGACTTACCGCCTTTCTTTGGAGAGGATCCAGAGTGATTTTTTCTCTCTCCAAAAGCTTGTCAATGGCCTTTTCCCAGGAATCCACATGGGCCTCTTCCTCTTCCACATTTAGCTGTAAAAGCCGGGAGGCCACCCGCATTTCCCGATAATAGGTACTGGCCCGGTAGACATTTTCCCCCTTAACCTTCACCTTCCCCTGCAGTTGCAGCTCCAGAAGCTGCTCTTCCAAATCCTCCAGAGGCATCTCCAAAATCCGCTCCGCCTCTCTTTTTAAAATCGAAAAAGGAAGGTAGCAATGTCCATGCCACTCTCCCTGTAAGAGGGTATAGTTGATGCCGGCTCGCATACGGAAGGGGGATTCTTTCTCCACCCCCACCCTTTTGGCCAGCTCATCACATTTCTTAAAGCCTACTCCCTCCAGCTCCTCCGCAATACGGTAGGGATTTTCCTGTAAAACCTGCAGGGTTTCCCCTTGAAAATGCTGGTAAATCTTATAGGAGAGATTCAGGCTGATGCCATAGCCCTGTAAGAGAAGGAAAATGTCCTGCTGCTCCCGCTGGCCGGAAAGGTTCGTGGCAATATCCATGGCCTTCTGCATGGAAATGCCGTGAATTTCCGCAAGGCGCTCCGGCTCCTCCTCCATAATCCGTAGGCTGTCTTCTTTAAATTTTTTCACGATTCGGGCGGCAATGGCCTTCCCGATTCCCTTAATGGCTCCCGAAGCCAAATATTGTTCAATGCCAAAAAGACTGTCCGGAACCTCCAGCTGATATTCCTCCACACTAAACTGCTTTCCATATACCGGGTGTTCTTTCCAACGTCCCTTGGCCTTAATCTTTTCGGACACAGAAATATGGGAGAAGCTTCCCACCAAAGTGAACTCTTCTCCCTTGTCAGTAATACTGCATACGGTGTATCCCGTTTCCTCGCTGCGAAAAACGATATGGGATACATTTCCTTCTATTTCTTCCAGACTAGAAGTCATCATCATCGTTGCTTAAATCAATGGACTTTCCTGTTCCGATAGCCACCGCTGTAAGAGGATCCTCTGCCAGCATGGTGGTGATTCCGGTTTTTTCCTGCATCAGCTTGTCTAAACCGTAAAGAAGGGCTCCCCCCCTCCGGTCATCACGATTCCACGCTCATAGATGTCCGCCGCAAGCTCCGGCGGTGTTCTTTCCAGTACATGATGTACCGCATTGACAATCATAGTAGCCGGCTCCAGAAGGGCATCCAAAAGCTCATCAGAGCTTACCACTACCGTCTTTGGCAGAGCCGTAACCAGATTTCGTCCACGAACCTCCATGGTCACATTTTCCGGTCTCTTGCTGGCACAACCGATATTCACCTTCATTTCCTCGGCGGTTCTTTCTCCAATAAGAAGGTTATGCTTCTTTCTCATATAGCGAAGAATGGCCTCATCAAAATCATCTCCGGCCACCTTGATGGACTGGAAACCACCGGGCCGCCTAGCGCAATCACCGCAATGTCGGAGGTTCCTCCACCGATATCGATAATCATATTTCCCTGGGGCTTGTAAATGTCGATGCCTGCACCGATAGCTGCTGCCACAGGCTCCTCGATAATGCTTACCTCTCTGGCTCCTGCATGGCTGGCTGCATCCTGCACCGCCTTCTTCTCCACCTCCGTTGCTCCGCTGGGAATGCAAACGCAGATTCTGGGCTTTCTTAAAGTTCTTCTGCCCACCGCCTTATTGATAAAGTACTTCAGCATCTGCTCGGTTCTGGTGTAATTGGAAATCACACCTTGGCGAAGAGGGCGAACAGCGGAAATATTGTCCGGGGTTCTTCCCAGCATAAGACGGGCATCCTCACCAAAGGCTACCACTTCATCATTTTCTTTATTCACAGCAATGACAGAGGGCTCTTTCAGTACGACCCCTCTACCCTTTATATAAATCAGAATACTGGATGTTCCCAAGTCGATTCCGATATCATTTGAAATCAAGGAAAACATAAATTCCTCCATAAATAGTCGTAATATATCTTTTATAGTATAACGGATTGAAAAAGAAAGGGAAAGTAGTCTAAGGGAGATATTTTTTTAATATTTTTGAATATTTTCTATTTGGCAAATGTTTTATAATTTTAAAAAGTCTAATTAATTAAAAGCATCTTCTTGACCTCTTCCAAAACCGGAACTTCCCTTTGGGCAATCAGCCTCCCCAACTTTGTATTACTGCATTTTTCATATTCCTTTATGGCTGCTTCATAGGACAGCTTCAAGCTTTCCATATGAAACTCTCGGATTTCGTAGGGCATTAAGTTCTTTTCCCCAAAGGAACGGACTTTGCACAAAAAATAATGGTTAATGTTGTGCCGATGTACATGGTTGTAATAATCACTGACGATTCCTATCTCTCGAAGGATTTCCACCTCGGCGCCCAGCTCTTCCTTTAGCTCTCTTTTGATAGCTTCCTCTAGATTTTCACCCTTTTCTACTCCGCCGCCGGAAGTTTCAATCAGAGTCGCCTTTCCGAAAGAATCATCCCTATGAATTCTCACAAAATAGAAATTCTTCTCCTCATCAAAGACGATGCCCCGGGCAATCTCTCTGTCATGGTCAATATATTCAAAGGGAAATTCCCTATCCTGTAATTCTAAATACAATTTTAATGCCCTCCTATTCGTTACAAAAGATAGTATAAATAAAGGAATTAGTCAATTTCCTCTTCTTGCTTTCCAAGAGAAAATATGGCAAGATTTTACACAGAAAAATTAGGGGGTATAAAGATGGCTAAGCTTGTGGATTCCAAAGAGACCATTGCCGTATTGCAAAGGACAAACTTCCAGTTTAAGAAGCAATTCGGTCAAAATTTTTTAATTGATGCATCTGTCTTGGATCATATCATTTCTCACGCCAAGATTCAGAAAGAGGATCTGGTGATTGAGATTGGTCCCGGAATCGGAACCTTAACAGAAGCCCTTTGCGAGCATGCAGGGCAGGTGATTGCCATTGAAATTGATGATAAGTTGATTCCTATTTTAGAGGAGAACCTTGCCGGTAAAGAGAACTTTCGCCTCCTGCATCAGGATGTTTTGAAGGTGGACTTTACGGAGCTTTTAAAGGAATATCCCGACTTTCATTCCGTAAAGGTAGTCGCGAATCTTCCCTACTATATTACCACCCCCATTTTACTCTCTTTACTGGAAAAGAAGCTTCCTCTTAGCTCCATCACCGTCATGGTACAAAAGGAGGTTGCGGAGAGAATGCAGGCCGGCCCCGGTACCAAGGACTACGGCGCTTTATCTCTTGCGGTGCAGTATTACAGTAAGCCGGAGATTGTGCAGGAGGTTCCTCCCCATTGCTTTATTCCCCGTCCCAAGGTAAGCTCCATGGTGATTCACCTCTCTGTTTATAAGGAATCCCTGTGGAATGTGAGAATCCGGAGTATCTCTTTAAGACCATTAAGGCTTCCTTTATGCAGAGAAGGAAGACATTGGTGAATGCCCTGTCTGCCGGCCTTTCTTTAGATAAGGAAGTGATTAAAAGCGTACTTTCCGCCCTTTCCTATCCGGAAAATGTGCGGGAGAGACCCTTAGCTTGGATGAGTTTGCGGAAATCAGTGATAACCTGGATCCGAGTGGAGAGAACAGCAAAAGTCCGTGTTTTGCAGGTTTTGTGAGTAAATAAAAGGGTTATAAGTGAACTAAATAAGCTGTATATGCATAATAGGTCTAAACCAGGGGGCAATCTGAGCCCGCCGGTACTTGCGAAAAACAAATGTAATGCGGTTTTTCGCTTAGTACCGCTGCGCAGGCGAAGTTAGCGAGAGCGTGCCCCGGGTTTAGACCTATTAATGCATATACAAAAGCTTGATTATTTTTACACCTCTTTTATATCTACTTCTTCAAATATCCGTAAAAGGCATTATGCACCTTTTCATATCTGGCGATGGCTTCTTCTCTACTGATATTTCTGGGGATGCTGCTGCCCCCAAGGGTGTATACGGTGATAAAGCTGTTGTTGTAGCCACTGATTAACTCCCACTGATCCTCCATGCGAATCATCAAAGGATAGCCCTTACCCACATAGTAGAGGGCCGCGTGCAGGTCCATACCATAGAGGTTCAGAAGCACGCCGTTATCATAGTCCATAGCTCTTCGAAGCTCCGGTATCTGGGAAACGAAATTGCTGATTTCCTCTTCCTGAATCTTCAGGTTAGCGGTATTGGGACGGTCTGTTCTATTCCAAACAATCCGCTCCTTCTGATCCACCACATAACCGAACTGCTCATAAATCTTCTTATAGGCCGCCTCCATGGTGGAGAACTCTCCCTGATAATGCCCCAGGCTATAGGCGGAGAAAAGTATATTCTCTTCCTTGGTATCTCCCGGAAGCTCAATAGAGCCTGCCTTTCAATAGAGAACTTTTCCGGGTAATGCAGGCTAAACTGGCTAACCGCCTTACCTACCATGGGAAGATACTGCAGTTTTCCGATATTTCCCAGAACCTTGGATTCCAGAGAAATCTTTCTTTCATCTTTGATTTCTTTGTTGGAAAGCAGGCTGTCCTTCCCCACATACTGATACTCTCCGTCCTGAAATTGATATTCATCAAAGCGAAGCTGATTCCCTTCCAAGCTGAAATTTGCAAAGTACAGACCATCTTTTTTATAGGATAGCTTGGTTTTCATATCCTCCCCCACAATGCGAATCTCTGAAACAGGCACCTCCCCCTGGGGATTCCAAATCTGATCCTTGTCGCTATCCTGTAAGCCGTAGAGGAAATCCTCCCCCAGGAAGCCGATTACCTTCAGTCGTTTTCCGTCTTCGGAAATGCTTAAATTCTTATCTCCGTGGAGATTTCGAAAGGCAATTTCCCTGTGCAGTTCTCCGTCATTGTTCTTTTCCCCGTAAGCAATAAATTGCTTACTGCTGCTGGAGGCAAAATCATTTTCCGAAAGCCCGGTAGCCAGCGTAATCACCTCAAAGCTGTTGGTATCCACCCCATAGATACTGCCTGCAAAGAAAATGTAGAACATCCGATTGTCCGCATAGTAGGAAAGATTTTGAATGTTTTCCTCCAGCTTTTCCTTGCTGGCCTTTAAGGGCAGGAAGAAATTCTCCACCACCGTATTTTCCGAATTGTCATAGGTATAAAAGACAATGCCGGTATAGCCCTCGTGTCGGCCTCTTCGGATATAGCCGTATACCAGGAAATCCACATCCCCGTTGGTGTCCACACTCAAAATATGAATGCCGTGGGTAAAGCTCTCCTTCTCCACCGACTTCTCCCCCTCGGAATAGGAGAAAATCCGGTTCATATTTCCCTTTCCTTCTCCGTCGGCACGGTAAAGGGTATTCTTATCGGTAAAGGCATAGAAATTCTTGGTAGCGGATTGCAGGGCCTCAATATCGCTCTTTTCCCCCACACCCAGTAAAATCTTCTTATCCTTGTAACGATAATTCTGTCCGTCAAAAAGCTCCTTGGTTCTTCGGTCAAAGTCCATCAGGAAAATTCTTTGGGGATCATAACGCATCACATAGTTGTCTTCATTAAAAAAACGGTGCACATTGCCGTCCTGATCCGTGGCTCTGGAGGCATATTGGATTTGCACTAATGCCATGGTGCCGTCCAGCTCCTTCAAACGAATCTCCGGCTCCCCGTCCATTTCCATACCGCTGTCTCCCCAGGTAATCTGCTGGAAGGAGGAATGCAGATTCACATGGGCAAGAGAACTGTTATCCATGGTATCGTCACTTTCCAGATAAGTGCTAAGGCTCTTTGCCTCGTTCTTGGAAAAGCTCTTTCTGGTAAAATCCTCCGCAAGGCTCAGGACTTCCTGCCCCATATCTTCCTTCCCCAGTAAAACGCGGGTGTAGTAATAGACGCTGCTTTCTCCCAGGTCCAGTCGAAGACGAAGCAGGTACTCCTTTCCCTCCTTCATCAGGTTTTGGATAGGAAGGATAATGTGAACCCTTCCCCCTTCCTCCTGCAAGCTTCCTTCCTGGTCCTTTTCCAAAAGCTCCGTCCCATCCAGGGAACGAATATCATAATGCACAGACTTGGGGGCAGACTTTCCCTCCTCCAAAATCAACTCACACTGCCGATTTTCCGGAAGTAAGGTCAAGCTGTCCCGCACAAAGGCATCATCCATTTCCTGCAAATAGCCGTAGAGAGGATTGATTTCTTTTCCGGAGGAAAGCACATGAAGCACCGGTAATTTGCTTTTTCCCATGTTGGCATAAATTCTATTGTTTTGATCCATGGAACGATAAGAATGGAAGAAATAAAAAAGCAGAGCGACAAAAAAAATGCCGCCCAATACCAAAGCTCTGCTTCTTCTTTTATTCCAAAACTTCTGCTTACTTTCTCCTAGTCGTTTTAACAAAGTTTAACCCTTCTTCCTAATCCGGTCTTCCTATGCCCTAAGGCTTTTTTCTATCTCTGAATCTTTCCTAAGTCTGGGGCTTTTTCCTATCTCTGAATCTTTTCTAAGTCTGGGGCTTTTTCCTATAGCCTAAGGCCTCTTCCAGAGCCAGCTTTTCCTCCGCTCCCAGTTCTACGGAAGTACTGCCTTCCTCCACCTCTTTGATATAGAGGAAGCCTCCTTCTTTGGCATGGACAGAGTTAAAGATAAAGCCGCTGTTATCATAATTCAAAATCGCCAGGGCAAAGGAGAGATTTCCTCCCATACCGCCATAAGCATTATAGCGAACGATACCCCATTTTTGGAAGGAACGTCTGATATTCTTATGCAAAATCTTAAGCATTTCCCTCTGTTCTTCTTCCAGGTCTTCCAGCTTTTCCACATGCCTCTGCAGCTCGATAAAATAATCCTCCAGGGTTTCCGCATCCTTCCCCCGCATGAAATAATCATACTGGCGATAAAGCTTTTTATATTTGGCCTCCGCCTTCAAGGCGAAAAAGAGAGAAATGAGCGAAATCAATGTGGAAACCAGTACGAAAACCAATTTACCATGTTGTAGCAATACTTCCATTTATTCTTCTCCCCTTCCCTCTAAAATCCGGGTGATTCTATCCAAGTCCTCCTTGGAGTAATATTCGATTTCCACCTTACCCTTATCCTCGTTCTTGGCGGTGATTTTTACCTTTGTTCCCAAATGCTCTTTCATCTTCTCTTCCAAGCCGTGAACAATGGTTTTCCACTGAGAACTTAGTTTCTTGGGCTTTTCCTGCTTTTCCGTCGGAGCTTTTTCCTCCTTTGCCCGTCTTTCCATTTCCCGGACACTCCATTTTTTCTCTACACATTCCTTGGCAAGAGAAAGTCTTTTCTCTGTATTTTCCACGGAAAGCAGTGCTCTGGCATGTCCCTCGGACAAAAGGTTCTGACGGAGATATTCTAAAATCTCTTCCTCAAGCTTTAAAAGTCGAAGACTGTTGGCAATGGTGGAACGCTTCTTTGCCACCCTTTCCGCCAGCTCCTCCTGACTCAAATGATATTCCGTCAGCAGGCTTTGGTAAGCCATGGCTTCCTCCACCGCATTTAAGTCTTCTCTTTGGATATTTTCAATGATGGCTACTTCCTTGCTGAGCTTTTCATCATAGTCCCGAATCAAAACGGGGATTTCCGTAAGACCGGCCATCTTTGCCGCCCGAAATCTTCTTTCTCCGGCAATGATTTCATAGAGAGGGCCTTCCTTTTTTACCAGTAAGGGTTGTAAAACACCGAATTGCTTAATGCTCTGAGAAAGTTCCTCCAGCTCTTCCTGGGAAAATTGTTTTCTGGGCTGCTTTGGATTGGCCTGAATCAAAGAAAGCTTCACCATTGCCTGCTCCTCTTTCTTCTCCCGTCCATCCTTCTTTCCGGCAAAAAGGGTATCCACCCCTCTTCCCAAACCATGCTTTGCCATGTTCTTCCCTTCCTTTCTCTATCCGGCTGAAATCTATGTTTAAGCTTCTGTTCTTTCCTGTTTTTCCGATTTTTTCTAAACTTTAGTAAATGATATTCTTTGCAAAAATCTCCGCCATAAGCTTTTAGTCAGCTACATCCTTCTCCAGAATCTCCGCTGCAAATTTTTAATATGCTATATCTTTCTCCAAAATCTCCGCTGCAAGCTTTCTGTAGGACTCCGCCCCTGTAGAGCTATTGTCGTAAAGGGAGATGGGAAGACCGTGGCTGGGAGCCTCCGCCAAACGAACATTTCTGGGAATTATCGTCTTGAAAATAGGATCCGAAAAATGCTCCTGCACCGCTTTTACCACCTCCTGAGACAGGAGATTTCTGCTGTCATACATGGTGAATAAAATTCCCTCGATTGTTAAATCCGGATTCAAGGCGTCCTTTACCATGGAAATGGTATCCGTCATTTGGCTAAGTCCTTCCAATGCATAGTATTCACACTGAATGGGAATCAACACGGAATGAGAAGCCGTTAAAGCATTTACTGTAAGAGTACCAAGGCTGGGAGGGCAATCAATAAAGATATAGTCATAGTCCTTTTGAATATTCTCCAGGGCTTCCTTTAGTAAGAAATTTTTATTTTCCTCCTCTGCAAGTTCTGCATCCATGGCGGAAAGATTCCTGTCTGCTGCAATAAAATCCAGATTTTCCAAAACTTCCCGAACAATGCCCTTTTCTATAGGAAATTCCCCGCTAAGAATCCGGTAAATACTGATTTCTTCCTCCCGGACGCCAATACCGCTTCCCGCATTTCCCTGAGGATCAAAGTCCAAAAGCAAAACTCTCTGTTTTGCCTCCGCTAAGGAAGCCGCCAAATTGACAGCGGTGGTGGTTTTCCCCACACCCCCCTTTTGGTTTGCAATTGTAATAATCTTCGCCATAAGTCCCCTTAGCCTTTCTTTTTGTGCTGTAACTATTTCCTAACAAGCTATTGTTTACCGATATTTAAATACGATATTTATATCCATTCTTGCTATGAATTGTATTCCATTTCCGCTTTTGTTTCACGTGAAACATTTTAGCCCAGCTCTATATTACTGTCAATTTATCTTCCCGCTACTTTTTACTATCTATTTCCTTGCTAAGCTATCTCTTTTAGCAGCTATTCCATTGCTATCCTTCTTCCAAAAACAAAAAATTCTAGCTTCTTTTCTTCTGCTTTTCCGGCATCTGGGCATAAACCACCGCAATGGTCATGATGATGCAGCCGAAGATTTCCCGAATTCCCAAGGACTCTCCCAAAAACAACCATCCCCAAATCGCCGCATAAATGGCGGTAGTGGACATGAGAAGGGAAGCAAGAGTATCCTCCAATCTTTTTTGAGCATAGCTTTGCATGGTAAAGCCACTGCCCCGGACATAATACCGGCATAAGCAATGGGAAGGAAGGCTGCTTTCAAACTCATTAGGGAGAACTTTTCAAAGAAAATAAAGCCCATTAACCCCACCAGAGAGCCTGCTAAAAACTGTGTGGACATATACCAACTGATATTGACCTTCTTCACATAATGCCCCACCTGCATAATCTGTATAGCATAGAGCACCGAACAAAGAATGATGTACATATCTCCCCTACCAATGGTGAATTTCGTCCCTGCCTTAATCGCGATAAAATAAACGCCAACCAAAGCCAGAATTGCACAAAACCAGATTTTCTTTTCCGGTTTTTTTCCGATAACTAAGCCGAAAATCGGAATCAGGATAATATAAAGTACCGTTAAAAAGGCTGACTTTCCCACGGTTGTTTCTTTGACGCCAAATTGCTGAATCACACTGGCAAATCCCAGTACAATACCGGTAATGGCTCCCCCTTTTATTCCCGCTCTTTTTTCCTCCTTAGAGCATGGCTTTAAAAAGGCAAAGGGCAATAAGCAAAGTCCGGATAAAAAGTGCCGATAAAACACAAAGGCGCAGGGACCAATCTGATCCATTGCGGTACTTTGGGCAATAAAGGCCAAACTCCAAATCACAGTCGTAATCAAAAGAATAATGATTCCCTTATTTCTCTCCCTATAGGGATGCTCTTTTTCTGTCAAAAGCCTTTCCTGTTCTTTTGGAAAAATGCTTTCTTCCTCTATTTCATTTAACTTTTTCACTTGATAATATTTCTCTAACTAAGAGGTGACTTAGCCGGAGTTCCCGCCTTTCTAGGATATTTTTTTCCGCAGGGCTCTATCTTCTGAATCAAAAGCATAGCTCTTCCCATATCGGTTTCCGGCAGAGTATAGAGCTTCTTCTCCACACATTTTCCTCCTAAAAGGAAAATAGCCTTCTTACCCTGCTCTAATTCTTCTTCCACTTCTCTGCCCTTTAAGGCCAGAAAATAGCCTCCTACCTTCACAAAGGGAAGGTCATACTCACTTAAAGTGGCAAGATTTGCCACTGCCCGGGAAACTACCAAATCATACTGTTCCCGCAAGCTCTTATCATGTCCCAGATCCTCAGCCCGACCGTGATAAAATTTTACCCCTTCTAAGCCAAGGCTTTCCACTAGCTCTTCCAAAAAGCGAATCCGCTTTTGTAAGGAATCACTTAAAGAAAGCTGAATACTTGGAAAGGCGATTTTTAGAACAAGCCCGGGAAATCCTGCCCCTGTTCCCACATCCATCACCGACTTTCCCTCTATCCATTCCGAAAATGTTTCACGTGAAACATTCATTTGACAAATTGCCAGACAATCCACAAAATGCTTAACAATTACCTCTTCTTCTTCCGTAATGGCGGTAAGATTCATTACCTTATTTTTTTCTACCAGAATCTGATAATATTGATAAAACTGTAAAAGCTGTTGCTCTGTTAAAGAAAGTCCTAAGCTCTCTGTTAAATGGGAAAGCTTCTCTCGAAAAAACTCGGTCATTTCTCTTCCTTTCTTCTTTCCTTTTCCTTCTCCAGATAAATCAAAAGCACCGATAAATCCGCAGGGCTGACACCGCTGATGCGGGAAGCCATGCCCATATTTTCCGGACGAATCAAATCCAGCTTCTGTCTGGCTTCCAAGCGGAGATTATGAATATCCTGATAGCAGATATCCTTTGGCAGCTTTTTCCGTTCCATCTTCTTAAAGGCTTCCACCTGCTGAATCTGTCTCTTGATATAGCCCTCATATTTAATTTCTATTTCCACTTCTTCCTGTATAAAGGGAGAAAGAAAAGGTCTTTCCGGATCCAAGGGAGCAATGTTTTGATAATTACACTCCGGTCTCTTACAAAGCTCTCTCAGAGAAATACCGGACTGGATAGGAGAAGAGGAAATGCTTTCCAAATCCTGTTATTCTCCGCATTTGCCCCGATATAGGTATTTTCCATACGGCGAAGCTCTTTTTGAATGGCCTCCTGCTTTTCTCTGGTGGCCTTGATTTCCTCCTCGGAAACCATCCCCAGAGCATAGCCCTTTTCCCGAAGACGAAGGTCCGCATTGTCCTGTCGAAGCAGAAGACGATACTCCGCCCTGCTGGTCATCATTCTATAGGGCTCTTTATTCTCCTTTGTCACCAGGTCATCAATTAAAACGCCAATATAGGCCTCGGAACGATCTAATACAAAGGGCTCTTTCCCTTCAATTTTTTGTACCGCATTGATTCCCGCCATAAAGCCCTGTACCGCCGCCTCCTCATATCCGGAGGAACCGTTCATTTGTCCTGCAAAATACAGGCCGGAAATTTTCTTTGTTTCCAAGGTATTTTCCAGTTCCAAAGAATTTAGGCAGTCGTATTCAATGGCATAGCCGGTTCTCACCATTTCCGCCTTTTCAAAGCCCGCCATGGTACGAAGAATTCTCATCTGCACATCTTCCGGAAGAGAAGAGGAAAGACCGGAAAGATACATTTCGTTGGTGTATCTTCCCTCCGGCTCCACAAAAATCTGATGCCGATTTTTCTCCGGGAACTTCATGACCTTATCTTCGATGGAAGGACAGTATCTGGGGCCGGTTCCCTGGATCACCCCGTTATACATGGGGGAACGGTCAATATTTTCCCGAATAATCTCATGACCTTCTTCACAGGTATAGGTCAGATAGCAATCTTCCTGAGAAATTTGCACACTGGCAGGATCAGTGGAAAAGGAGAAGGGCACCACAGGCACATCTCCCTTCTGGACTTCCATCTTGCTAAAATCCAGAGACCTTCTATCCACTCTGGCAGGGGTTCCGGTTTTAAAACGCTGAAGCCTGAAGCCCAAATCCAAAAGAGCCTGACTCAGCTTTGTAGCTCTACGAAGGCCGTTTGGCCCGGTTTCCTCAGACACCTCCCCGTAAATGCAGCGGGCGTTCAAGTACACTCCGGTGCAAATCAGTACTGCCTTGGCATAGTATCTGGCCCCGGTACTGCTCACAACCCCGCGAATTTCCGTCTTTTCCTCATTGCACAGTAAAGAGACAATTTCTCCCTGCCGAATATGAAGATTCTCCTGATTTTCCACAATATGCCGCATATTCTGGGAATAGACCTGCTTATCCGCCTGGGCTCTTAAGGAATGAACCGCCGGACCCTTAGACTTATTTAACATCCTGGACTGGAGAAAGGATTGGTCGCAGACCTTTCCCATCATTCCCCCCAGGGCATCCAATTCTCTTACCAGATGCCCCTTGGAGCTTCCCCCGATATTGGGGTTACAGGCCATCATGGAAATGCTGTCCGGACTCAGGGTAAAAAGAAGGGTTTTATGCCCCCGCCTAGCGGAAACCAGGGCCGCCTCCACTCCTGCATGCCCTGCTCCCACCACTACAATATCCACCTGTTCTTCTAAAAATGCCATATTCCCTCTTTACTATTTTCCCATGCAAAACTTTGCGAAAATCTCATTAATTAAATCCTCGGAAACATCCTCTCCCAGAATTCTTCCTAAGGCACTGTATGCCCCCATTAAATCTATGCTCAAGAAATCCTCGGACATTCCCAGACGGATTCCCTCCAAAACCAATTCCAAAGCGGACTTAGCCTCTTCCAATGCTGCAATCTGCCGTTCACTATGGATATAAGTTTCCGTGGAAAAGGAAAGACTTCCGGTATAGAAAAGCTCTTCCAGCTTCTGGCCAAGCTCCTCAATGCCCCTTCCCTCCTTGGCGGAAATAGGAAGCACGGGAAAACCGGTAGCCTTTTCCAGCTCTTCCTTTTGTAAAATGCTTTCCTTATCCATTTTATTGAGAAGCACCAGGACCTTTTTTCCCTCTAAAAGGGATAAAATCTTTCGGTCCTCCTCCTCTAAGGGAAGGCTTCCATCCAAAACCAGAAGAACGCAGTCCGCCTTTTCAATCCCTTCCTTTGCCCGATTCACGCCGATTTCTTCTACAATATCTTCCGTTTCCCGGATTCCTGCGGTATCCATCAAATGAAGAGAAAGGGAGCCGATACGAATATCCTCCTCCACCGTATCTCTGGTGGTTCCCGGAATATTGCTTACAATAGCCTTATCCGCCTTAACCAGACAATTTAAAAGAGAAGACTTTCCCGCATTGGGCTTTCCCACAATAACGGTTTGAATTCCCTCCTTTAAGAGTCTTCCTTCCCTTTGGTGCTTCAAAAGCTCTGAAATTTCAGAGAGAATCCCTTCCACATGGCCTTGACACTGCTCGGAAAAGCCCTCCAAAGAAATATGCTCCGGATCATCCAAAGCCGCCTCAATAAAGGCGGTATCCTCCAGGATTCTGCTCCGCATTCCCTTGATTTTCTCCTTCAGTGAACCCTGTAGCAGGGAAAGGGAAGAGCGAATGCTGTCCTCACTTTTTGCAGCAATCAAATCCGCCACTGCCTCCGCCTGAGAAAGGTCGATACGCCCATTTAAAAAGGCTCGTTTACTGAACTCTCCCGGCTCCGCCGGTCTGGCTCCGGCCTTAAGAGTGGCCTGAAAAACCTTTTGCATCAAAAGGATTCCGCCGTGACAGTTGATTTCCACGGTATCTTCTCCGGTAAAGGATTTGGGCGCTAAAAAAGTGGAAACCAAAACCTCATCAATTTCCTTTTCCCCGTCAAAAACAAAGCCATAGCGAATCCGGTGGCTTTCCCTGATATCTAAGGGTTTTCCCCCCTTAGTTCTTAAAATTTTTCCGGCAATTTCCACAGCCTGATTTCCGCTAATCCGGATAATGCCGATTCCGCTTTCTACTAATGCGGTGGCAATTCCGCTAATGGTATTTTCCAAATCCTCACCTCCTCAGCAATTCTGTATTTTACTAAGATTTGCCCTACAATGCAATGAAAAGCCTAGGATGGAAATTATAAATAAGCCTAAATAGCTTGTATACAAATAAGCAATAGAAGCCTGAAATCAGGGTAGAACTAACTCTCCCTATTTCAGACCTCTACTGCTTAAATATCACACAATTCTTTAACTTACATTTTATGACTTCTTTTGATGACTTCTTTTAACTACTTCTTCTTACTGAATATGTTCCTCTTACCGAATGAATTTTCTTACTAATTATTCTTCTTATTTCTTCCATGGGGTGCAAGAAAGTCTTATTCTTCGCTCTTCTCTTCTCTCTTTTCTTCTTTCCTGTCCTCTCTTCTCATCCTGTTTCCCTTGTGGCGGAAATCCTTTTGGAACTTTCCTCCATTTTTACAGAAAATTACCACATGGCGGAAGGGATCCTCTCCCTCGGATTTTGTGGAAACCTGACTGTCACTTTGCAGTGCGGCATGGATGATTCTTCTCTCATAAGGATTCATTGGCTCCAAATGAACAGATTTCCGATTCTTCTTTACCTTGTAGGCAATGTTTTTAGCAAGGCTTCTTAAAGTCTGCTCTCTTCTCTTACGGTAATCCTCTGTATCCAGCTTTACCCGAAGATACTCGTCTCCATGGTTTTTATTGACCACCAAGGAGCAAAGATACTGTAAGGAATCCAGGGTTTGTCCTCTTTTTCCGATAAGGATGCCCATATCCGGCCCTACCAGGTTGATGTAAAGCTCATTGCTGCTGTTTCTAAATTCTGTCTGAAGCTCCACTTCCATTTCCATACCCTGAAATACAGAGTTTAAGAAATCTAAAGCAGCCTTAGTTACCGCTGCAATCTCCTCTTCGGAAAGGGGCGTAAGTTCTCTCTTTCTCGGAACTTCTTCCTTCAAAGGACTTTTCCTCTCTCTTTACGGGAACGGAAGACATAGGCGCAGGGATAGGATCGTAGCCTCCTCTGCTAAAGCCCTTAAAGCCTTCCTTCTTTTCAAACTTCCTCTCTCTTTTTTCCTGAGAAGAATTATGGGAAAATGTTTTATTTTCCTCGTAAGCTTTTTCTTCTTTTTTCTCGGAAGACTGCATTTTTTCATCTACAGAAGAGCTTTCCCTCTTTCTTTCCGCTTCCTTCTTTTCAAATGTCGCTTTCTCTACTGCCACCGGCTTTTCCGCTGCAGCTCTTTCTTTTGCGATTTCCGCTTCATCTTTTTCCCAGGCTTCAATAATCCAGGGCTTTGCCCCGATACCGAATAAGCCGTTGCTTCCCTGTACGATTACATTGTAGGAAATTCTGTCAGATGTACAACCCAAAGAGATGGTTGCCTTCGTAATCGCTTCTTCTACCGTCTTTGCAGAAACTCTAAACTTGTCCATAGCTTTTCTCCCTAAGCTTTTTACTTTTTCTCTTTTTTCTCATGCTTTTCATTGTAAAGCTGTACCATGTTTGCCTTGCTGGCTAATGATCCCTCTTTCGCATTTTGATTGTAATAGTCTGTAGATTCTTTTGTCTTCAGATTTTGCTTTGCAATCTTTTCCATACGATTCTTTTCTTCAGAATCTTCCTTAGCCTGCATAAGCTTTAATCTGTTTTCCACGGTCTTTTCATCAATGGGAGGTAAGCCTTTTTTTGCTCTTTTTTCATTGGCCTTAGCCATAGCATCCTGTAAAAGCTCTTCATTGGTCTTCTTTCCGAAGTACCAGTTTAAATCAACTGCTGTAAGAGCATAAATACGGAAGAAGCAATCCAGTATAAACCGATTCCGGAAGCGAAGCTGAAGCAGAACCACACAGACATCAAAGGCATCATCACGTTCATGCTCTTCATCATCTGCTGGGACTGATCTCCCTCCTCTGTTGCGGTAGGCATGGTTTGCTTTTGCATCAGCAGGGTGGAAGCCCACTGGCTTAAGCCTGCCAAAATGGGAATTAACCAGTAAATATTTGGGGTAAATCCATAAGCAGAGGGGGCAGTGGAAAGGTTTAAGCCTAAGAAGCTGTTAATCTCTGTAGACTTTGCCGCAGCCTGCTGAATTACCTGGGTAGCAGAGGGGAAAATTTCCGGAAGCTTTGCCCACTGCGCAGGATTTAACTTATACAAAAAGTCAATGACAAAGTTATGAACCGCGTCTGCATTATACTTAGCGGGGTCATCCAGACCTAAGTTGTGTAAGGTCTTTAAAATAGATTCCATGCCGTTGGCTTTTCCGAAGTCCAGAAGACTTTGAGCCGCAGAAGAACCTCCGATAGCGGTGGAAACACTTTCATAAACCGCCTTTACGGAAGGAACATAGGCAGGAATGTTCATAATAATACGATACAGGGCAAAAATAATCGGCATTTGTAAAAACAAAGGCAAACACCCTGCAGTCATAGAAGTGCCGTACTTTTCATAAATGGCTTTCATCTCGGTTTGCTGCGCCATCATGGAAGCATTGTCTGTTTTGTTCTTATACTTTTCCTGTACAGCACGAATTTCCGGTTGCATAATCTGCATCATTCTGGAGGATTTTTGCTGTTTTAAAGAAGTCGGGAACAGCAAAATACGAGTTACCAAGGTAAACAGAATGATGGCTAGTCCAATGTTTGGAATACCGATTCCATCTAAGAAAAGGTAAATCCAGTTCATAATCCAACCTAAAGCACTTACGATCAAGTTCCAGATAGGCCCGAACAAGGGTAGATTGGATGTGTTTTTAGTTAAAATAATCAGATTTTGAATCAAGTTTTTCTCCCTTCATCTCTAGGGAACAGGATCATATCCGCCTTTAGCAAAGGGATTACAACGCAGTAATCTCCAAATTGCCAACAATAGTCCTTTCACACACCCGTGCTTTTGTATGGCCTCATAGGCGTATTGAGAACATGTGGGTGTGTATTTACAATGAGAATGTCCCTTCATAGGAGATAAAAATTTTTGATAAAAACGAATCATCTTTAACATCAGTTTTTTCATCAAAGCTCTCCTTCGGAATAAGCTTCTTCATAATTTTCCAAGCTTATTTCCTGATAAAACGTATTTTTTGTCCGAGTTTCTTCCTATTATAATAGGGCTTTTATTTCCCTTTGGAAAAAATCAGAATTTCAGAACTTCTCTCCATTACTAAGTATATGATGCCTGCTACATAAATCGAGATAAGCAATCTCCAATTCCGAATAGCTTGCAAAAGCTACCTTCTGTCTTACGACTAAAACGATGTCTAACCCCTCTTTGATTTCTTTGTGTAATCGAAATATCTCTCGAAGCTTTCTGCTGATTCCATGGCGAACTACAGAATTTCCCACCTTCTTGGAACAGGATATTCCCAGTCGGGAATAGTCTAAGCCGTTTTCCACTATCAACATCACAAAATAAGCATTGGCATAGGATTTTCCTTTTTTATAACAATGCTGAAACTCTTCATTTGACTTCATGGAAGGAAAACGTTTCATAAAATATCTCCAAGGTTGAAGAAAGACCGCTTTCCAGCGGCCTCATTTCTGTATTCTACAGGGGAATTACTCCCCTTAAGCTTTTCAAGAAAGCTTCCTTTATGTTTCTGCATTATGCAGATAATCTTGCTCTACCTTTAGCTCTTCTAGCAGACAAAACCTTTCTACCGTTAGCTGTGGACATTCTCTTTCTAAATCCATGCACTTTTGCTCTCTGTCTTGTCTTTGGCTGATAAGTCATTTTTCCCTTATGCATACGGACACCTCCCTTTTTTTAGTGTATGGCCTGAAGCCACCGATCGTTTCTCCGGGAATTATTCGTCCTTATCCGAAAGGTCCCGAATAAACTCCTAATTTTGGGTAAACATCGCAGATTATTATATAGAAAGGGCTATAAATCGTCAATACCCTTTGGAAAAAACTTATTTTTTGGAAGGAATGTGTATATCTTACCCTCTTTATCCCCTAAAAAAGGCCGTAAAATCCTATAAAAACAGAGTTTATCCACAAATTTATGCACTTATCCACAAATTCTATCCACAAAAACATCTGTTCACCTTATCCACAAACTGTTTATAAACTGTGGATAAGTGTATAATTTTCCTTTTTTCTCATGGAAAAAGGCTTCTTTTGGCTTTATTCTGTGGATATCTCTTATTTTTATACTCCATTTATACTCTTTCCCTGTTGAATTATTCCTTTTTCTAAAAGGATGTGAACTTGCGAAAGAGGCTCTCTTGCTGTAAAATAAAAGGAACTGTCTTTTCAGAAAAAAGGGTACTTTTTTTTTGGAAAAATAGCGAGAACCCCCTTGTCGTTGATTTTAAGGAGTCTGGGAATGGCAAAAGACTTTAACCTCATAAAAGAAAAATGGGAAGAAATCCTCCTACATACCAGAGAAATAAATGAAATGCCGGATGTAGCCTATAATGTTTGGATTGCCCCTTTAAAATTATACGATTCTATCGGGGATCAACTGATTATACTGGCTGAGAGGAAGGAATTTATCAGTATGATCCGGAAACGCTATGCCGAAACCTTAAAGATTTCCATTATGGAAGTCACCGGCATTTATACCGAGATTCTCATCACCGATGAGGAAGGTTTGAAAGAACTCTATCCTAAGAAAAATCAGGAAGAACAGTTAGGACTGGAGGAGGCCTTAAAAAATGCCAACCTGAACTCCCGCTATACCTTCGACAGCTTTGTAGTAGGTTCCTCCAACGCCTTAGCCCATGCAGCCTGTGTGGCGGCGGCGGAAATGCCGGGAGAACAGTACAATCCTCTTTATATCTACGGAGGAGCAGGCTTAGGGAAAACCCACTTGATGCAATCTGTGGCCCATTACATTTTACAGCAAAACAAAAATGCCAAGATTCGCTATGTTACCTCCGAAACCTTTATTAATGAATTTGTCGACAGTATCCGTAATAAAAATAACATTTCCCCGGCGGAATTCAGAAGAAAGTATAGAGAACTGGATGTTCTTCTCATAGACGATATTCAGTTCCTTATCGGTAAGGAAGGAACCCAGGAAGAATTCTTCCATACCTTCAATGCCCTCTATGATAATAGAAAACAGATTATCATCGCCTCCGATAAGCCGCCGAAGAAGATTGACAATATTGAAGAGCGACTTCTCTCCCGCTTCGAAGTGGGACTCACCGTGGATATCCAGCTTCCGGATGTGGAAACCAGGATGGCGATTCTTCGGAAAAGGAAGAACTGGAAGGCTACAACATTGACAACGAAGTCATCAAATACATTGCAGACAATATTAAGTCCAATGTCCGGGAACTGGAGGGAGCCTTAACCAAGGTGGTGGCAAAGTCCCGCCTGATTAAACAGCCCGTTACCCTAAGTCTTGCAGAGGAGCTTTTAAAGGACAATATTACTCCGGCAGAGAAAAAGGAGCTTACCCCAAAATGGATTATCGAAGTGGTGGCGGAGCATCACGGCCTGAGTCTTTCCGACCTTGTTTCCAAAAGAAAGAACAAGGAAATCGTCGTTCCCCGGCAGATTGCCATGTATCTTTGCCGGGAAATGACCAGTATCCCCTTAAATACTGTGGGAGAACTTCTGGGAGGCAGAGACCATTCCACCATCATTCACGGTTGCGACAAGATATCCAAGGAATTGTCCACAAATGAACAATTACAATCCACAATAGAGGTTTTACGGAAAAAAATCTCTCCCTAATCCCCAATTCATCCTTTCCCTTTCCACAGAAAAAAAGAAGGCTTGGAAGATTGAAAAATCAAGGGATTTTGGCAATTACACATTTCCACAGCCCCTAATAACACTACTAGAGAAAAAGAAAGAACAAAAACAAAATATCGCGAGGCTCAAAAGCGATATTTGCGAAGAATAAAATTTAGCGGCTTTTTAAAAAGCTTCTACAGAATAAAAAGAAAGGACTCCTATGAAATTATCTTTTCAAAAAAATGATTTGCTTTCCACCCTGCAAGTGGTAGGGAAGGCCGTTGCTTCCAAAACCACCCTGAGCATTATGGAGTGCATCCTGGTGGATGCCACTGAAGGGCAGATTCGTTTAACAGGAAACAAAAATGATTTTGGAATAGAAAGCATTTGTCCGGGAGACATACTGGAGCCGGGAAAGATTGCCTTGGAGGCAAGACTTTTCCAAGAGATTATCAAGCGTTTACCCCAGACGGAGGGAAAGAATATTCTTCTCAGTACAGAGGAAAACGGAAACTGTACCATTCAGTGTGAAAAGTCCGTCTTTAAAATCATGGGCAGAAATCCTGAGGAATTTACCTCCCTTCCTTCCGTGGAGAAGCAGGAGATTGTGGAGATTTCTCAGTTGAGTCTCAGAAACATGATTAATCAGACTATTTTTTCAACCGCATCGGGGGGAGAACAATAAGAAGATGACGGGAGAATATTTCGAAATTACCGACAATCAATTCTCCATTACCGCCCTGGACGGACATAGAATTGCCATTCGAAAGACCGAGCTTTCCGAGTCCTATGACAACTGCTCCGCCATTGTTCCCAAGGAAGTTCTTTCAGAGCTTTCCAAGATTATCAGCGGAGGCTTGGAGGATAAGGTGGAGATTTGCTTTTCCAAGCAGTATCTGCAATTTTCCTTTGAAGACACCATCGTGGTAACTCAGCTGGTGGAGGGAGAATATTTCCATGTTCGCCAGATGTTGTCCACCGATTATGAAACCAAGATTCGCTTAAACCGTAAGCAGTTTTTGGAAAATATCGACAGAGCCAGAATCCTGGCCAGAGACAATGATAAGCAGCCTTTGATTTTAAAAATCGAAGACCAGAGTCTTTCTTTGAAAATTGTTTCCGATATCGGAAGGATGGATGCGGAAATGCCGGTACAGCAGGAAGGAAAGGATCTTCTCATCGGCTTTAATCCTACTTACCTGATGGATGCTCTTCAGAATATTGAAGAGGAAGAGGTGGATTTGTACTTTACCATTTCCCGCTCTCCCGTCTTTATTCGGGATCAGGAGGAAAGCTACAATTACATGATTTTACCGGTTAACTTTAATGCGGAAGCCGTAGGATGATTATCGAATCCATAGAATTACAAAATTATAGAAATATAGAAAAATTGAAGCTTTCTCTGGGAGAGAAGAACAATATTCTTTACGGAGACAATGCCCAGGGGAAGACCAATCTTTTGGAGGCCATTTTCTTTGGCAGCACCGGAAAGTCTTTTCGCTTTTGTAAGGACAAGGAACTGATTCATTTCGGGGCGGAGGAAGCCCATTTGAAGATGATCCTGAAGAAAAAGGGAATTTCCCACCGGATAGACATTCACCTAAAGAAAAATAAAACTAAGGGAGTGGCTATAGACGGATTTCCTGTGAAGAGAAGCTCCGAGCTTTTCGGTCTGGGAAATATCATTATCTTTTCCCCGGAGGACCTGTCCTTAATTAAGAACGGGCCAAAGGAAAGAAGAAGATTTATTGATTTGGAGCTTTGTCAGCTGGATAAGATTTATCTCTACCACTTATCCATGTATAATAAAGTTTTGCAGCAAAGAAATAAGCTTTTAAAGGAACTGTATTTTCGACCAAAGCTGGAGGAAACCCTCTTTGCCTGGGATGAGGAACTGGTAAAGCATGGGAAGATAGTCATTTCTCTCCGTAGAGATTTTGTGGAAAACTTACGGAAAAAGGTGGAAAACATCCACGGAGAAATCAGTGGAAAGCGGGAAGAACTTCTTCTAAGTTATGAGGAAAATGTTTCCGAGGAAAATTTCTCCTTGCAGCTGGAAAAAAACAGGGAAGCGGAGAAAAAGCAACAAACCACTCTCTCCGGTCCCCACCGGGATGACCTGTCCTTTCAGATAAACGGTCAGGATATTCGACATTTCGGTTCCCAGGGACAGCAAAGAACCGCTGCCTTGTCCCTGAAATTAGCGGAGATTGATTTGGTGAGAGAAAGAATTCAGGATAATCCCATTTTATTGTTGGATGATGTGTTTTCGGAGCTGGATCAAAAAAGACAGAATTTTTTACTAGAGCAGTTAGGAAATTTACAAAGTCTGATTACTTGTACAGGCTTAGAAGAATTGGTAAAGCATCGATTCCCCATAGACCATGTGTTTTATGTGGAAAATGGACAGGTGCAGTGTCAGTAAAGAGGAGGAACTATGTCGATAGAGATGGAAGAATTTGAAGGAAATGAAGCAGAATTTCTTCATGGTTCTAAGGAATACGGTGCAGATCAGATTCAGATTTTAGAGGGACTGGAAGCGGTTCGGAAAAGACCGGGAATGTATATCGGAAGTACTTCTATTCGCGGTTTGCATCATTTGGTTTATGAAATCGTGGATAACTCCGTAGACGAGGCTCTGGCCGGATTTTGTAATACCATTACCGTTAAAATTCATCAGGATAACTCCATTACCGTAAGAGATAATGGACGAGGAATTCCTGTAGATATACAGAAAAAGGCGGGAAAGTCCGCCTTGGAAGTTGTTTTCACCGTCCTTCATGCAGGAGGAAAGTTCGGAGGAGCCGGATACAAGGTCTCCGGCGGTCTTCACGGTGTAGGAGCCAGCGTAGTAAATGCCCTTTCCGAGTGGCTTCATGTTAAGGTTTATAAAGAGGGCAAAATTTATACCATGTCCTTTGCCAAGGGAAAGGTAACAAAGCCTATCGAGTGTATCGGAACTTGCAGCGAAGAGGAGCAGGGAACAGAGGTACACTTCCTTCCGGATGCGAGCATTTTCGAAGAAAGCGTTTATGAGTTTGAAACCTTGAAAATTCGTCTTCGGGAAACCGCCTTCTTAACCAAGAATCTGAAGATTCGCCTTGTGGATGAGCGGGAAGGGCAGGAGAAAGAAAAGGAGTTCCACTATGAGGGAGGAATTCAGGAGTTTGTCAGCTTCTTAAACAAGGGCAAGGAAGCTCTTTATCCGGATGTGATTTACTGCGAAGGTGAGAAAGAAAAGATTCTGGTGGAAGTGGCTATGCAGCATAACGACTCCTACACGGAAAATATCTATACCTTCGTAAACAACATTAACACTCCGGAGGGGGGAACCCACCTGACCGGTTTTAAAAATGCTTTAACCAAAACCTTCAATGACTATGCAAGACAGAATAAGCTTTTAAAGGACAGTGAAGCCAATCTTTCCGGAGAGGATATCCGTGAGGGCTTAACCTGTATTATTTCCGTAAAGATTGAGGATCCCCAGTTTGAGGGACAGACCAAGCAGAAGCTGGGAACCTCCGAGGCTCAGGTTGCGGTACAGGGTATTGTTTCCGAGCAGTTGACTTATTTCTTAGAGCAAAATCCTGCGGTTGCCAAGGTGATTTGTGAAAGTCTATTTTGGCGCAAAGAGCAAGGGCTGCAGCTAGAAAGGCCAGAGATTTAACCAGAAGAAAGTCCGCCTTGGACGGTGTGGGACTTCCCGGTAAGCTTGCGGATTGCAGCAGCAAGGATCCGGAAAGATGTGAAATCTTTATCGTAGAGGGAGATTCCGCATTGGGACCTGCCAAGGAAGGAAGAAATCCGGAAACCCAGGCCGTGCTGCCTCTTAGAGGAAAGGTTTTAAATGTACAGAAGGCAAGATTGGACAGAATCTATGCCAATGAAGAAATCAAGGGAATGATTACCGCCTTCGGAACCGGTATTCACGAGGATTTTGATTTAAGCAAATTACGTTATCACAAAATCATCATTATGACGGATGCGGATGTGGACGGTGCCCACATTTCCACTTTAATGCTGACCTTTATTTATAATTTTATGCCGGAGCTTATCCGAAAGGGACATGTATATCTGGCTCAACCGCCACTTTTTACCATTCAGAAGAATAAAAAGCATTACTATGCCTACTCCGATGAGGAATATCAGAGAATTTTAAAGGAAATCGGATCGGATGGAGCAGACGTATCCCGATTCAAGGGTCTTGGAGAGATGAATACCGAGGAGCTGCAGGAAACCACCCTGGATCCGGAAAGCAGAACATTGCTTAGGGTAAATATGAGTGACGAGGATAAGGCGGAACTGGATATTACCTTTACTACTTTAATGGGAGATCAGGTAGAGCCCAGAAGAGAATTTATCGAGCAAAATGCCCGCTATGTTACAAATTTGGATATTTAAAGACTTTTCCAAAAAGAATTGCAAGTTAAAGGAGGCCAATTTTGGAGCCAAATATTTTTGATAAAGTGCAGGATGTGGACTTAAAAAAGACCATGGAAAATGCGTATATCGACTACGCCATGAGTGTCATTGTGTCCAGAGCGATTCCCGATGTCCGGGATGGTCTTAAGCCTGTACAAAGAAGAGTGCTTTATGCTTTGCAAAGTCTGGGTGTTACTCCGGATAAAAAAACCAAAAAATGTGCCACAATTGTTGGAGAAACCATGGGTAAATATCACCCCCACGGTGACTCCTCCATTTACGGTTCTTTGGTTTATATGGGACAGCCCTGGTCTATGCGGCACGTCCTGATTGACAAGCAGGGAAATTTTGGTTCCGAGGACGGAGACAGCCCTGCGGCAATGCGTTATACCGAGGCTAAGATGTCCAGATTAGCCGGAGAAATGTTGGCGGGAATCAATAAGAACACCGTGGATTTCATGCCGAACTTCTCCAACGAATATGAGGAGCCGGTGGTTCTTCCTTCCCGTTTTCCCAATCTTTTGGTAAACGGTGCCACAGGTATTGCAGTAGGTATGTCCACCAATATCCCTCCCCATAATCTGAGAGAAGTGATTAAGGGTGTGGATTGCATTATTGACAATAAAATTGCGGGAAGAAAGACGGAAATAGAGGAACTGCTTCCCATTATTCAGGGACCGGATTTTCCTACAGGGGCGACGATTTAGGAAAAAGAGGAATTGAAGAAGCTTACAGAACCGGAAGAGGAAAGATTAAGATGCGGGCGATTTGCGAGATTGAGCCCATGCACAACGGCAAAAATCGCATTTTGGTAAAGGAGCTTCCCTATCTTGTATACCGTTCCCGCGTCATTGAAAAGATTGCAGAGCTTGTAAAGGATAAAAGGATTGACGGTATCACCTATATCCATGATGCGGCAGGAAAAAATTCCAAGGCAAAGATTGCCATTGAGTGCAGAAAAGACGTAAATCCTCATGTGATTTTGAATCAGCTGTATAAGCACACCCAGTTACAGGAAACCTTCGGTGTGATTATGCTTTGTATCGTTGGAGGGGAACCGAAGATTTTAAATCTTCTGGAAATTCTGGAAGAGTTTTTGGCACATCAGATTCAGGTGGTCACCAGAAGAACTCAGTACGACCTGCAAAAGTGTGAGGACAGAGCCCATATCTTAGAAGGATTGTTAAAGGCTCTTGACCATATTGATGAGATTGTTGCCATTATCCGTGCCGCAAAAAATGTAGAAGAGGCTAAGCAAAACTTGATTACCCGCTTTGCCTTCACCGAAGTGCAGGCCCAGGCTATCGTAGATATGCGTTTGCGTGCTCTCACCGGTTTGGAAAGAGAACGTCTGGAAAACGAGTACCAGGATTTACTGGCAAAGATTGCCTACTATAAGGAAATTCTGGGAGATGAGAGAAGGCTTCTTGCGGTAATTAAGGAAGAGTTGGATGTTATTGCAGATAAGTACGGAGAGGATAGAAAAACGTCCTTTAGCTATGATGATATCCTGGATGCGGAGGATTTAATTGCCGACGATGATGTGGTGATTACTTCCACCAGCCTTGGTTATATCAAGAGAATGTCTCCGGAAAATTTCCGTCAACAAAACCGTGGCGGAAAGGGTATTAAGGGAATGCAGACCATAGAGAAGGACTATATTGAAGACCTCTTTATGACCACAAACCATCATTACATTATGTTCTTTACCAATATGGGAAGAGTTTTCCGTATTAAGGGCTATGAGATTCCGGAAGCCAGCAGAACCGCAAGAGGTACGGCTTTAGTGAATCTTCTTCCCTTGCAGGAGGGAGAAAAGGTCAATGCCAGCCTCTGCCTGAGAGATCCTAAGGATGAGCAGGACTTAATCCTCACCACTAAGTCCGGAATGGTGAAAAAGACCGCCCTTTCCGAATATGCCAATGTACGAAGAAACGGCTTAATTGCCATTAGCTTGAAGGAAGACGACCAGTTAATAGAAGCTAAGCTTCTTTCCAAGGATGAAAATATTATTCTGGTGACCAAGAAGGGAATGGCTATTCAGTTCAATGAGAAGGATGTGCGTAGAACCGGACGTTCCTCCATGGGTGTAATCGGTATCCGACTGAATGATGGAGATGAAGTAATCGGTATGCAGGAATCTTCTCAGGGAGAAAATATGCTGGTAGTTTCTGAAAAGGGTTACGGCAAGCTTACGGAGAAATCCGCCTTTAAGGCACAAAACCGTGGCGGAAAGGGTATGCGTTGCTACAAGATTACGGAGAAACCGGAGATCTGGTAGGCTTTAAGCTTTGTGACCAGGATAGAGAAATTCTTTTGATTACCACAGAGGGTATTATGATTCGGATGAGTCTGGAAAATATCAGTATCATCGGAAGAAATGCCTCCGGGGTAAAACTGATGAATATCGATAAGGATGGAGATACCACCATTGCTTCCGTTGCCAAGGTAAGAGAAAGTGAAAACGATGGGGAAGAAGATTCAGAAGCGGATCCGGGAGAAAATGCGGATACAGAAATCGCAGAAATAAATGGAGAGGATACCAAAGAGAATCAAGAAGAATAGAATAAAAAAACAGAATCAAGAAGAATAGAATAAAAAAATAGAAGCAAAAAGAATAGAATTAAAAAAGAGCGAAATGAAGAAAATAAGGAATAAAAAAGCTGATTCATGAATATTATTCATTAGCTAAAAAAATCCATTCCGGAAAAAATCACCGGAGTGGATTTTTTAAAATAAGTCCGGTAGGGCTAAAAAAATTATAAATTTTTCTTGACAGTAAATGGGGAATTTGCTACTCTAATTAGGCACCTAAGAACCAAAATGTTCGGTACGAAAGAAGAAATTCAAAAAGTATAGGTGAATCCCTTTTGGCAGGGATAAACGAGGAGTAATACTCAAGAGGCCGAAGAGGCGCCCCTGCTAAGGGTGTAGGTCGGGCAACCGGCGCGAGGGTTCAAATCCCTCTTACTCCGTTTTCCGAATTTTTTTTCGGAAAGTGCTTGACAAAGTTAATCACTTTGTTATAATAGCATGGCTGTCTCGAAAGAGAACAGTAAAGTCTGAAGAGAAAAATAAAAAAATTAAGAGGAAACGATTAAAGTTTTATTGA
>BNJS01001398.1_pt1 | contig 161354 bp, 232 predicted proteins | sample 8540461 | NCBI WGS metagenome assembly BNJS01 (sample SAMD00202454, study PRJDB9452) | human saliva metagenome | isolation source: human saliva | place: Japan | reverse complement strand
ATGTGCCTGCGGAAGAGGCTTTCATGGAGGCGGAGCTTGCCTGTTATCCCAATGGACAGCGCTCTGCATGCCCGTCCGAGATGCCAGCTAAAAGTGCGACGCGAATACCGCCAGCTTTGCCAAACAGCCATAGATTCGCGCTGGATATGACCTTGCAATCGATCGCGCTATGACAAGCGGAAACCATACGGGCAATGCTGACCGCTCATGGAGAAAAGTCTTATGCCGGCACGCAAATATTTTCGCAAGCGGAGCTTCTCGCGCAAAGCGGTTTGCTGTCGCATGGACCTCCATTCTGCACCACTGGCTGAAGCGAGGTATCGTTTGGAAATACAGCTTCACGACCAAGCCAAGCAACATGCGACTGATAATCGCGACCTCTCCGGAGTTGGTTGAGCCTACGCTCACGCCTTGCCTCACGACTGGACTGAGGCCTACCCCCGCAAGGGCAAAGAGTGGCCGGTGCTTTTTGCGGTGAAATCACGTCACCGAAGAAAAGCCGGACGAAGTACCCAATTTTGACGGCAAAGTTTGACGATGTGTACACTTTAGCGCATGAATTGGGACATGGCTACAATTATTGATGAAAGGCGTTGCGCCGGTCAACACCGATTCGCCGATGCAATTAGCAGAAACGGCATCTATCTTCTGCAGAAACCACTCGTTGCTAACGCCAGCTGGCAAAGAGCGTCGCAGGAAAAAGTCGTGATTTCGACGTATTGTAGTCCACCGCCCAAGTAATTGTTGATATTTTCTGAGTCGGTATTACTTTTGAGTGAACTCATCGAAAAGCGACAAAAATGGATCGCTTTCTCGTTGACGAGCTGAAAGACGCTATGATTCGGGCACAAAAAGAACGTATGGCGACGGACTTGATGAGAATTATTTGCATCCCATATGTGGATGTGTAAGCTCCCATTATTATTCCTCTCAATTTGAACTTTTTATAACTTCCCCTATGGCATTCGGGGGAACTGTTTGCTAAGGGTCTGTATGCGTGAGTATCAAAGAGGCGAGTAGCTTTGTTCCGAAGTATAAGGAATTGCTGCGTTCCACCGGCAGCCGTGCAGTATCCACGATGTGTTAGCGATTGTCGGCATGGATTCGCATAGTCCGGAGTTCTCCGAGGCTCGCTGGGACTGACGATTGCCAAAACTGAAGAATGGCTGAAATTGGTGTAAAGGGCAGTCTTTCCTCAAGGGAAAGGATAGGCTTATCATCAGCCTGCCTTGGCTTATATCAAATGGGGGAAAAAGATTAGTTTTCGGTATCCTTTGATATGTTAATAGACATAGGCAAAAATGCATAATGAGCATATAATGTCCACGGCTCAGCCCGTGGCTTTTTGATTCTGCTTTTGGCCTGGTCGCTTAGCTGCTTTTGCTTTCCTCGGCTTTACCCTGCCCTGATACTCCAGCACCGCATTCGGTCCGCTATGATGCCCCGCCGGATGCTGGCGGTAGCAGTCGGAATAATCCGCTTTTAGCTGAAAAAGGATCCCTATTGGCTGTGCAATATGCCTGTAAGCCCTGCCGGTATCGCTCCAGCAACGGCTGATACTCGGGAAATGCCGCTAAGTTTTTCTGCTCCAGCGAATCTTCTACCATATCATAAAGCTTCCTCCAGCATGTTTATCCTGATATGCTATGTATTTATGTTTTATCCACATACATCTGAGCCGGCACAACATCCTCAAACTCATCATGCCACTGGCTAATCACATAGCTTTCAGTCGGATAATCGCTGCCATTAGCGGCACAAAGCCGTCCCGCCCGCCGGTAGCTTCCTGCTGTTTCTTTTTCTGCTCCAAGGAAAACTCCGCTGTAAGCGCTCGCCAGTGCGATACACCGGCAGACACCGGCAGTCACCGGCAATCGGCATAATCCGCCAAGGTCGCGCAGATCAAGCTGAGCGAAAACAAACGGTCATAATCGGCGAGATTTCTCTCCCAGCACTTCTCCGCTTAGCACAAACGGCACTCTGGCTGTTCTATCATAAAAAGTACCGGACTTCGTTACAATCCGGTAGCCGCCATACCTTCGCCATGATCTGCCAGGAAATACAATTAAAGTATCTTTTTCTTTCCCCTGATTGTTTTAGCGCCGTCAGCACTTCGCCAATCTGCCGCTCAACTTTTGCAAAATAATAATAAGATAGGCGAAAGATAGTGCTGAAAATCCTGCTCCGTCCAATCCGTTGTTTGGCTTTGTCATGGCGATGCCTGCAGCAAAGGTATTGTAAGAAAGAGGCTCTGTATGCGTATCGGTATCGCCAAAGTTTTCCGGAAGTGGCGGTAAGTTCTCCGCACTACATAATTTGCCCTGCCTCAGCATGAGCACCGATATATCCACAAATATTATGGATTTTGTGTCAACCGCCATAAGAAGAGGCTCTAAACCGGGGACTGTCTGGTCTCAAATAGCGAACCGCTTTTTCCGTAGTATCGATATCAAAATAGGTTTCATAATCATAGGGGATTGCCGGATTCTCCGGTTCTGCTTTTTTCTGTTCGTTGACCACCTTGGTAAATCCCCGCAGTGCCCCATAATCATGCTCTTTGCCAAAATGAATGCACTCATAACCGCCCTGTCGGAAAACTCCTCCCATGGTAGTGATATTCGCCGGAAAATCCGCCACCTTTTGTCGGGGCAGGTTACTGATTACTCCACTTTGATGCGGATAGTCTGCTGCTCCAAAAGGAGGATCTCGCCGGCTGGCATAGCGGACAAGGCGTATATGCCTGTTCAAACACAATGCCGTTTTCTGTCAATGTGTCGATTGCCGGTGTGTCCGAATAGGAATTGCCATACGCCTTTAAGGCTCGCACTCAATTGATCGCAAATTAAAAATTAAAAATATTTTTCATTGTCCGCTCCTTTTTTTGCTTTTTTCTTTCTCGGCTATCTGCCGCTCCCTTTGCTATTTTTCCAAAATAAAGAGCCGCCGCACGAAAAGCGTTTTCAAAGTCTACACCAATTCGGTGTATTCTACAAAAGCTTTTTGTCTGCTGACCCCTTTTCCGGTTTTACCGGATAGTCTTTGCTGGATTTTTCAGTCGAAAGAGGACTCTCTGCAAAAGGATTATCCTCTTTATCCGGTTAAGCTTCCTTATCTATTCAAGAAAGTTTCGTACGCAGTCTGGTTGATTTCGGTTGCCCGCTCAATCTACGATTTTTCAGTTCTTTTTACAAACTCATCGTGAGGTTGCTTCCACGTCCTTGGTGCCCAAAATCCATTCCTGTAACATCTGATTGACATACGGTTTAATGTTGGACATAATGTTTTGATACTCGGTTTCATCTTCCGAGTATACTTTCAGGTTCAATGCACCGTCAAAATACGGCGGCAAGTTTTTCGGGAACCATTCCGGATGCGATTCATAAAGTGCGTGCAGCTTCCTTAGCAGCCGGTTGAGCAAACGCATACTCATGCCGGATTTTGTACCATACCAATCCGGTATCTGAATACCCTGCGAACGCAAGTAGTTTAACGGAGTAAAGTCCGGATTTTCCATAACTAACGGAGTAAACGACTTCGTTCCGTCGGCTGCCTTGGTATAGGTTACGCCCTCTATACCGAGTTCATCATCATCCGAACCCTTTTTCGGTAAAGAAGAGTTAAAGAACTTAATCAAGGTTACCGGATCTTGGCACTGCGAGGAAATTCCCCAGCGGCTACCGGATAACGGGTGGTTCTTTTCAATGATTTCGCCGTTTTGGTTTTTCATCGGCGCAATCTGCTACGTTGTTAAAGCCCGGTACGCTGTCTGCCAGCTTCACATTGTAATCACCGGTGCTCGGCCAGTCATGGGTAAAGCCGCCTTGGTTCGCTGCATACAAGGTATCCCTGACTCTTCGGTCCACGGGTAAAGATTTCGGATCAATCAAGCCTTCCTTGTACCATTTTTGCCAAGGTCTTAACGCCCAAAACAAAGTTATCTTTCATCAACGGTTCGTATACGATTTTACCATCATGCGGATAGGAATTCCGCTACTGGTATCAAACATATATAAATACTCATCTTGCATCTTCGGAGCAGCCCTGGTCAAATAACGGAATTTCGTCCTTTTCGCCGTTGCCGTTCGGATCGTTGTTGCGGAATGCCGTCAATACTTCATATAATTCATCAATCGTAGTCGGAGCCTTTAAGTTCAGCTTATCTAACCAGTCCTGACGAATCCACCAGAACTCTGCCGACTTCAAGGTCAAGTCTTTGGAATGAAGTAAATATTTCCGTCTCATGAAGTAGCAAACGAACGGAACTTCGCATCGCTATCCAAAACCTTCTGGATATCCGGTGCATATTCCTTAATCAAATCGTTCAGCGGAATTAAGCCACCGTCACGACCTAATTTTTCCAAATCCGCCGGATTTTTGTAACCGATAATGTCGGCTAATTTACCGCTTGCTAACATCATGCTGAATGCTTCTTCTTCATTAGCGTTTGATTAGAAATTACGCCTCTAAGCTCACATTGGTTTCCTTGGCAATTTCTTTCCAAATCATCCATTCGAGTTAAACGGCATATTGTTAAAAGTTCAAGAGAAAATCGAAAAGGTCTTCGGCGTTTCCGAAACTAAGCTGCCGGTTGCTTCTTCTTGCTTTGCTTCTGTTTCTTTTGTTTCTTCCTTTGTCGTCTCCGTCTTTTGTTTCCTCTTTCTTCTCCTCGGTCTTCGTTTCCGTCTTGCCACAGCCGGCAAACAGAGAAACTACCAACACCAGCGCCAAAAGCAGGCTCAGTCTTTTTTCATCATCTTCTCCTTTTGATAATTTACTATGTTTCTACATAAGAGCGAACTTTCCCATCGTAATAGGGAAGATACTCAAACGGGACTCCTTTTTGTTTTATGCAAGCCCGCCCTGAACCCCTATCTTGGCGGTGAAAAATCCGTTCTTTTTATATCAAATGAATTCATCATTTTGATATCCTTTTTCTTAGGCGATGGTATCAGCCCTTCACTGCACCAATCGTTGCACCGCTCTTAAAATACTTCTGCACGAACGGATATACAATCAGCATCGGAACAATAGAAATCACGATGGTTGCATAAATAATCGTCGTCGGCGAAGTCAGAGATGCTGTTGTCAAAAATCGCCGAGTCGGTTTCGTTTGATATTTTATCAACAATCATTTTCTTCAAAAACACCTGCAGTGGCGCCTTGTTGTCGCTGGTTAGACAAAGCTCATTGCCCAGAAGTAACCATTCCAGCGGGCAACCGCATAAAAACATACCCACCGTTGCAAGCGCCGGCTTAGATAGGGCAGATAAATCCGCCAGAAAATGCTGCAGGTTTCTGGCTCCGCTCGACAATTGCCGCCTCTTCAATCGACTCCGGCAGCTGCTCAAAAAGCTCTTCAAAATAATCAGGTTATAGGTGTTAATCGCAAAGCCGAACAAAATAGCGGCTCTGGTATCAATCATATGAAAATCCACAAAATTGACATAAGTCGGAATGATACCGGCGTTAAACCACAGAGTAAAAACAGTCAGCACGTAAAGAACTTCTTAAAAATCAGTCGCTTTTTGATAAACGCATATGCCATCGTAGCGGTAAAAACATATTAACCAGTACACCGAGCGCCGTATAAAAATGGTGTTGGCATACGCCAGCCAAATGCCCTGCTTGTTCGCCGCTGCCACATAGCTGGCAATGGTCGGCGACTTCAGCCAAAAACATCACTTCCCGCCATCGACATAGCGGCTCGGCAGAGGCATCACAACATAATAAATCCGGGTACAGTGATAAAATCGTAATAATAATACCGAGTGCCACCATAATGGCATTAAATATTTTCTCATTCCTCGTCATAGAAAGGCAGTTTCGGATATTCTTTTTCTCGTCCATAATCCCTCCTACCAGATTGAAGTCTGCGATACTTTTTGCTGGGTTTATTGGCAACCACAACCAAAACGAGCGCTACAATCGCTTCAAATAAGCTGCCGACTGTCTGCCAGTCCGTAGTTACGGTTACTCGCCCGTCCGATAAACATAAGTCGCAATCACATCGGCAGTTGAAAATGTCGACGGCAGATAAAGCAAAATGATAGCCTCAAATCCAACCTTAACCATTTTTACCGATATTTAATACCAACATAACCAACACAATCGGCATAATCCCCGGTATGGTTACGTTCCAAATCCGCTGAATCTTCGTGGCACCGTCCACTTAGCGACCCTCATACAGCGCCGGATCAATGCCGCATAATCGCTGCAATATATACAATCGAGCTAAAAGCCGGCTGTCTGCCACAAGGTCATCAAAGTACTCGATCGGGCGAAAATATTCGGGTTTGGTCATAAAATAAATCGGATCACCGCCCAATAATGAAGAAATTGATAATCCCGGTACTTGGCGATAGAAGTTAATCACCATACCGCAAACAACCACGACCGAAATAAAAATACGGCAGGAATGTTGCGGTTTGCGTCAAAGCAGCTCACCCATTTGTTCTTCATCTCCGTAATGGCAATCGCCAATAAAATCGGTAGAGGAAAGACAATTAAAAAGTGCGCCAGACGGCAATCATCAAAGTATTGACTACGGTGCGGGGAAATCCGGACCGCTCAAAAATTGAACAAAGTTCTGTAAAAGGCAACAAAACGGCTCATCAATGCCGAAAAAGATTGTATCTCATAAAATGCAATCCTTAGACCAATCATCGGGCGGTAAGCAAATAACAGTACCAAATCAATCCTGCAACAACAAAATCGAAAAAGATCCCCATCTCGTTTGAGTGCTTCTACAGGAAAGTCCTTTTTCCCGGTCTTTTTCTTTCTTGATTTTTCTGTTTTTCCATGTACTCCTTACTCCGTTTCTTCGGTTTCGTTTCGTTTTACGTTGCCTTTATCTTATCATAAGTTTTGCCAAAAGATACGCCATTTTTCCAGTAATTGTCATTTTTCCATAATCAAAATCGGAACGCCCTTATTTTTAGGGAAAAACTTCACCGATTATTCCCCTCCGCAAAGGCTTTGAAAAGGTGTCATGCACACGTTTGGAAAAATACTCGGATAAAAGTATTGGCACTAGTAAATCAACCCGCTCCGCTACATCGCTGATTTTTGCGTTCGGCTCTGCTTTCAAAATCTCTTTTGCCCGCTCAATTCGAAAATTATTCAAATACGTTTTGAAGTTTTCTCCGACCGACTGCTTAAATAGCATCGAGCAATATTTTTCCGAGGCATTGATTTTTCTGCCAAATCGACCAGCATAATATCCCTGCATGATAATGCTCCTGGATATATAGGTCAAAAAGCGTTTTGGCTAAATCATCGTCCTCCTGCTTTTCTTTTGATTCAACAAAGCTTAAAAATATCGCTGATATTCTGCCGGATCCCTATCAAACACCTCCGGATTTTTGCCACTCCTCGTCCAGCTCACTCAAATCATAGCCTCAGCGGAATCTCCATATAAAACTCCCGCAAAATCCGGTGCAACGTGCCGGTCAGCATCAGGACAAATCGCCTGCGCGTCTGTGCAGACAGCATAATCTTTTCATTTTGGCTGATGATTCGGTCAAATAACTTCAAGCTTTCGGATTTCCTCTTAGTACTGCTTCGATGAAAATTATTTTTCCGCCGACAAAGGATACGAATAATTTTTCATCCGCTTTTTAACTGAATCAAATCTGCACTTAAAAACCGTTGCTCGCTGGTATAAATACTTATACTGCAAAAAGCAAAGAGCACTGCACATACGAGCGTCTTAATGCTCTCTAATCCAAATCCCGGATCACTCAGGGCAATCTGCACCGCATCGTCCGCCGGACTTCCCTCTAACATCTCATTGATAAAGCGCTTTGCCTGCTCAAGCGATCCTGCCTCCAAAATCAATGCGCAGGAAATGTCCTCGGTATTGATATAGCGAGCACCGGCACTGCCCTCCAATTTTTCCTGTAAATACTGTTTCAATAAATAACGCTGTTGCTTCTGTTGCCAGATTGTGCAAGCTCAATACCGCTACTACATAAAAGGCTGCTCCTCTTTCCGGTCAGCCTCCGGCGGCAAAATGCCAAACAACAAATCTCGGTTTTGCTTGTAATTTAACAATCTTTCTTTTTCTGACAGCGTTTCCCGCAAATCCTTAGAAAGCTGCTGCGCCTGTGCCGCTCCCCGCTTATGCAGGGTAATCTCATCGTCCTCATTATCCGCCGGCAGCAATCCCCTTGGTTTCTGACACCAATTCTCGAATCGGTCGGTACAGGCTTTTGCGTAATTAGCGAGCTAATCATCCGCAATCATCGGCGCCAGTGCCAAAAAGGCAGAAAAATAAAGAAGAAGAACGCCATATCCGGTTTTTCTTCCTCGCAAGAGGCGGTCAAAAATCCAGTTCAGTCCATCCAACCAGCGGGCAAACACCACTTCCTTCGGCGACTCTATCAGTCCCTGATGCTCGCTGACAATCGCTTCGCAGCTCTTCATAGCTGATATTTTTACCGGCAAAAATCATCTGCTGGTCCGCCGACTCCCACGAAACTGCCGGTGCAAAATCAATCAGCTCCTTTCAGCGGAATCTGCAAAAAGATAAAGATAGGGCTGACTCTGCCGCCGGTCATACTTCATATAATGCGAAAGACTCCGTTTCGTTCAAAGGACACGCTGGCATTTTCTCCCTGCGCTATTCTCGCCGCCAGCTGCTCGACTGCACCGCCAACGCTCCGGCATCAGCAAAAATCTGACGAAAAAGCTCTCCTTACCGGTAGTGCCATAGGGCGTAATCACCGAGGCAGCTTTTTCCGGAATCGTAATGGACAGCACAAACGCCGCATTCAAATAGCGGGACGATACTCTCGTCAGCCAACTTTAGCCGAAAGCTATACAAGTAGTATTCCCCTGAGTGGATGCGTTTACAAAGTTTTGCAATTCCTGACTATTTTTCGATACTTTTGCAAAGCCTCGGCAATAATCTCGCCCTTGAGCGAGGCATTGCCGAGCGTTTTTCAACCGATTCATCCATCGCCGTCCGATAATCTCTGGCATTCATCTGAAAAACCAAGCCAAAAATAATCGGCACCAAAAATAGATGTCAGAACCAAGGAAAGCATCAAATCCATGATGTACATTTTCCTTTGATATTTCCTATAGCGTTGAAAAATGACTTTGCGTTTCATTTTACCAATATAACTCCCAATCTTTGCAGCATCTTACCAATGCTTCCAAGTAAAAATAATCTCCCACGTATTGCACTCGTCCACATTGCGGTTGACACCGGCATTAAACGGACTCTTTCTGACATATACGCCGTGTAAGAGCAAAACCATTGGATTGAGCCGGGCTTTTTACTGCATAATTTTTCAATCAACGATTTCAGAATCCGCATTGCTACATTGGTATAGTATTCCGCCTTATCTGCCGGCAAATACTTTTGCCATTTCCAGCATACCGCAAACAGCAATCGCTGCCGCCGAGCTGTCTCTAGTTCGTCCGAACCGTCCGTAAACTCAAAATCCAGTACGGTACCAAATCCTTCGGCAAATGCTCAATAAAGAAATCCGTCATCTTATAGAAGGTTTCCTAGTATTCCGGACGCTGCACATAGCGGTAGCTCAGCGCCGTTCCGTAAATACCCCAAGCCTGTCCTCTTGACCATGCCGAGTATTGCTGTATCCCTGATGGGTTACGCCGTACATCGGTTCTCCTGTTTCCTTATTAAAATAATAGGTGTGGTGCGTCGAATTATCTTCTCTTAGCACAACCTTTAACGCCGTATGAATATGTTTTGGTCGCAATTTCCTCCTACTTCTTATCGCCCGTTACCTCGCTTGCCCAGTACAGCAGCGGCAGGTTTAACAAACAGTCGATAATCAAGCGGTAGTGTCGTCCGCTCCCATTTGTCCCCATGCCTGAATAAAATCACCCTTGGGCTGATAGCGGGAAATCAAATTATCAGGCGCCAAAATAGCCGCTTGCTTTCCTCTTCGCGCCAACCAATTTGTAGCGGCTACACAAGAGAGGCTATACAAAAAGCCCATATCATGGTGATCCACATCAATCCGCTCTTTAATGCGGTTCAAAAAGCTATGGACATGCTTTTGCCAATTTCCTTAAACCGCTCATCGCCGGTCATTTCATACGCCAGCCACAGCTGTCCCGTCCAAAATCCCGACGTCCACGTGGTGTTATCCCAGGGCTCGTAGAAATTATTGGTCGTTCCGTCCACCTTAAACTTGTCCGTAAACTTATCCAGGTCGGCACGAATTACGGTTACTGCGGTATTTACCGCCTCTTTAATCTCTGCTTTGTTTGCGGCTTGGTATTCCATCACGTTCATGTTTCTTTTTCCTTTCTTCTTCTAAGTTAAAAATTAAAAATTGACTGCATTAAAAACGGATCTTTAATTAACTGCAAATGCTTCTCCAGCACCGGATCCCACTTCCGACAAAACGCATCATACGGCAAAAGCTCAACCGGCGAAAGCTGATACGGATCTTTCGTTAAATCATAATAATACCGTTTTGCTTTTTCCCCGGCTCAATGCCGTTATCAATTACATAAGTAAAGTCTTTTTCCCCGAAGTCCCCGCCAGCCAAAGGCTTTTGTTATTTAAGCCCAGCCGCTGATAAGAGCAATCAAATCCGGCATACCCGGAATCATGGATAAAAAGACAGCGTCGGTTTCTTCTTGCAGGCGATACGCCCTGATTGGTCAAATCCTGTGCCGCTCCCGCCGGATCAATCAGCGGGTAAAGCTCTTCCTCGCACCGTATCCGGTATCGGCAATCCCGCCATATCCAGCAGGGTTGGCATATGATCCATGCTGGCAAAGAGGGCATCGGTTCGTCCGGCGGCAATTCCCTTGCCCCTAACCATAAAAAGGAATCTGATCGACCTCATACCAAATATTCTTTCCCATTAAGCCCTGTGAGCCCATCATCTCGCCATGGTCAGCACTTAAAATCACAATCGTATCGTCCTTTAAGCCCGCCTCTTCCAAATAATCTAGGAGTCTGCCGAGTTCTCGTCCAACCCCGAATAGCGGCATAATATTCTCGGTATTTTTCAAATACGCCGGATCCTCTCGCCACTCCTGCGGCACATTCGGCGAAAAACCGTCCGCCTCGGGCTGCTCCGCCAAATATTTTTCCGGCACCAGCTCATACGGCGGGTGTGGCGGATTCCACGAAACGACCATACAGAACGGCTTCGTTTGATCCGTCGCTGTAAAATCCAATCGCTTGATTCGTTTCCGCTTCCACCGACCATTCTCCCGGATAAATCGGCTTCTCCAGATTCCTGCCAATAGTGCGGGTTCAAATGCTCATCCATTGCACCATAGGGAAAACCAGTAATCAAAGCCATGTCGCCGTTCTCCGGCAGGGCGTATAAGCGTCCCACTCGCTCAGCCGTTGACGCCGGCTCCCTGAAAAGAAGTTCTTTTTCGCTGGCGTCCAAATGCCACCTGCCAATATAAAGTGCCGTTTGATAACCATGATCGTGGAATACTTCGCCGCTGCTATTTCTTGCGGTTTTTAAGCATACCACCTTTCATCTAAGCCGATTTTACAATTCGTCCACATACCGCAGGCATAGGGATATTTGCTCGGTCAGCGGTGCCGCCCGATGCGGCGAACACAGGGGATAACTGCTGATTGCCTGATCAAAACCAAGCTTTCCGCCGCAAAACCATCCATTCAGGGCGTCTGCACCGGCTCGCCCTCAAAAGCCCAGCCCCTGTTTTTCGCCATTGATCGGCAAAGACTACAAAATATTTTTCATCGCAACCTCGTTTCTAATCTTGCATTGTTGTCAGACTCTCTATTTTTATCCTCGCCAAAAAGCCGCTCTTTCCGTTTGCCGCCCCTTGACGTAGTTTAGACGAAATACTTCTGTATCCCGGTCTAAGCCATATTTTTCTGCCGGATAACTCTCGCCTGCCGGTCGCTTTCCTGCCATTTGGGCAAAAACACTCTTTCCGCCGTATCCTAAAGAAACGTCGCTACATCACCTGCGTATACAGCCATAGCGACAGCAAATGCACCGGATAAAACGCATAAAAGAGTATTTTAACGCCGGACGCTTTTTGCCGTTAAACATCAGCAAAAAGCGGGAAGCTCAATGCCGCACAACATTCCACATACTCTTCCCAGAAAAACGCACCGATCATCATCATATAAAAACGCCATAACCGACCAGCAAAAAGGTACGCAATCCCATATTTGCGCACCGGGTCAGCGTACGATATGCATAAAAAACCAGTACCCAAATCACACCCCAACCGCCGTAATCCGTATTCAGGAACGAGGCAACGCAGGCAAACACTAACTCAATCAGCCAGTAAGCGGGATTTTTCCGGCTCCGGCGGCACTTTTGATAAGGTACACCGCCAATATCACTAAGCTTAAACGTCCACATCACATTTTGCTGTTCAAAAATACATCGATTTTTCCGAAAAATGCCAAATCAAACGGAAGCTCCGAAATAGCGGCAAAAACAAGCATCCGGATCAGATATTTCTCAGACTTTTCGTCCGCACCATTCCCTCTACAATCAAAAATGCAAAAATTGGAAAGGCAATTCTGCCAATCACTCGAAAAACTCATACTCCGGAAACAGAACCGCCTTGATATGGTCAATCGCCATCGTTACACTGCTATTATTTTCAGCCATAAAAGTTGACATTGCCCATCCTTTCTCCTAACTCACCCGCATTCCGTCAAGTCCTTTGTTGCTTATCTTCATTCCTATTCTCTATCTATTATTTTTTTATCTGATATCTCTTTATTATCCTAGTTTGCCGTCCAAATATTTAGACGTCTATCGGCTCTTCCTTCTCTGCTCCGTCCGGAATCAGACAGCGCTCCACCGGAAAACACATCGCAAACTCACTTCGCTCCCTTTTCGAGCGGGCTCTGATTTCTGACCGCCTTGCCCAATCACCAGCGCCTTGGCAATCGCCAGCCCCAGCCCATGCCCACCGGTTTCTCTGGCTCTGGACTCATCCAAACGATAAAAACGCTCAAACAAACGTGGCGGCCTCTTCTTTCTCCACGCCAATGCCCTGATCCCGCACACCGGCGTAAACAAAGCGGTTATCCGTATAGCAAAATACCGTAACCTCTTTTCCCGAATCTGTATACTTAATGGCATTATCCATAAAAATCCGTAGCACCTGCTTGATTTTTCGCCATATCTAAATTATAACCAGAGTTCCGCACCGGTTTCTGCCTGAATTATCTGCTTTTTCACATCTACCAGTCTCGCTTGCTCGGCAATCTGGCGGATGAGCGCCGATAAATCAAAAATCTCATATTCAAAGGTCAGCGTCTGATTATCTGACCGAGCTAAAAGTCAGCAGGTTTTCCACTAAGCCCCTGCATATTCTGCGCCTCATCTAAAAATAGCATCCAGTGCCTCATGCAAAAATCTTTTTCATCGGTCTTGCCCCAGCGGCTTTACTCATTTTACCGTAGCCACCGATAAGTGGCAATCGGCGTCCGCAATTCATGCGCGATACGTCCGATACGAATTGCTTTTTGCCGGATATAATCTTGACTAAGTCGGTCAAGCATATCGTTAATGGTAATCGCCAAATCCCCGCAGTTCATACTTGGTCGCCGAAACGTCCAGGCGCTCTGCCATATTTTTACTGGAAAATTGCGCCGCCGTCCGAGTCATTTTTCAATCGGGCTAAGCACGGCTTTTACCCGTCCGCCACCAATTACGCTCAAAAAGAAAAACTGATACCACTTTGCCAACATCATCAAAAGCACCAAAATCGCCGTATCTCGAAAATGCCTACCAAAGCTATGGAGCTGATAAATCACATAATCGTTCCTGCCCACGCCGTCGGACTGTAGATTAAGATGATACGGCTTTTTACAATATAATTGTAGACGATTAAGTAGTACAACCTTTGCGACAGCGAAGTCGGAAACTTTCCCGCACGAAATGCTCCGTTCGGACCTGCTCTGCGGAATCCTTCCTGATAATATCGACCGCCAGCTCAATCGCACTGCCCTCGCTAAACTATCCAGTCTTTTTCTTTAGTGCCTGCTTATTATACGTTCCTCGGTCATACGCCAGCAAAGTCTTATTTACGTTGACATTGATTTCCACTCCCAAATGGTCAACATTATAATAAGTAAATAAAATCGAAACAACCACAATCGAAAGCATGGTCATTGCACCACATATAGGGTTAAAAGTCAAAAGGTAATCTTACTGAATGGAAAAATGAATACCCCAAAAGGCAGAGCGAAAAGTCTATCATTCCGCTAAAATGCCCCATCCACCGGACGCTTTCCTTACCTGCTCTTCTAATCATAAATAATATATCCCACTCCCCGCACCGTTCGAATCATTTCAACCCCGTACTTCTGATCAATCTTAGAGCGCAGATACCGGACATACACATCAATCACATTGGTATCGCCATAATAGTCATATCCCCATACCCGCTCCAATATCTTTTCCCGCTCTAAGGCAATGTTCTTGTTGGAAATCAGATATTTTAGCAGTTCATATTCTTTCTTCGTCAGAGCAACCAGCTCATCCTTATACTTGACCTGCCGTCTCATCATCGTCCAGCACCAAATCGCCGTACTGATAGATATTGCCGTTTTCTTTGGGTTCTTCGGATTTTTCCCGCTTCAGGGCAACCCGAATCCTCGCCAAAAGCTCCTCAATCGCAAAGGGCTTGGTCATATAATCGTTCGCCCCCATATCCAGTCCCATGACCTTATCCGACACATCATCTTTCGCTGTCAGCATAATAATAGCGACATTGCGGTCGGTCTGACGAATCCGGCGGCAAACTTCAATGCCGCTCATCACCGGCGAGATCAAATCCAAAAATAATCAAATCCACCGCCTCAGACAGCGCCTTTGTCAGTCCTGTTCTGCCGTCTGCCGCTGTAATTACTTCATAGCCTTCGTATGTCAGCTCCAGCTCCAAAAAGCGGGAAATCTTGACTTCATCTTCAACAATCAATATTTTGCTCAATTTTTTCACTCCTGTCGGTTTTATTTCATTCTCTTCTGTGCTTACCTGCCGTATCTTAGAGTCTGCCATATTTTAGCGAACTCAGCAGACCGATTAGGGACACTTTACTTAATCATAATTTCTGCATATCCCGCCTCAGCGGCGTCTCATCCTCTGCTCGGAAGTGCTTTCCTTACCGTCTGTCTCTAGATACTTGCAGAAGCTTTCGTTTCTGCCGAAAAAGCTCCCCGCTCCGCCGATTCCGCTGCTCGGCGCCGCTCCGTTTCCCGATAGCGGCTAACCGGCATCGTCAGCCCTATCTGCTACCGGTCTTATAACGCCTCAGTTCCGAACCGGATACTATCACTAACCCCACCAAAATCAGGAATGGCAGAAAAAGCTCGATTCCCATAATAGTAAGTGTCAGCAACAGGAAAAAGAAGATATAAAAAGGGATATTGATAAACATTCTGATCCGATCGGCAAATCACCAGCCGATACTGCCACAAAGGCGAGTGATTTTGTCTTTCACTGCCTCGCTCAGCTTTATAAAATCCCTGATTCTTTCGGCTTATACGCCAAATAAATTGCCCGGTCAAGGTCGCCGCCGGCTTTTTAGATAATACTGAGCCTCTTCAAAAAGACAGACCTTCCCTCTCCTGCAAATCTCTAATCAATTCATTCATGCCTTAAGCTTCCTTCTCTTAATTAAAAAGCCTCTGGTGCCGCCACTACTGCGGCTGGTGCTACCGCTGGAACGACTTCCGCCCGATCCACCGCTGGAACGCTCAATTCTCCGGCTGGTAACATTCTTATGCGAGAAGGTATCGGTTCTTTGCGCTAACCGAAAACTGCCGCCCACCTCAAACATGGACGCCTGCGGTTTGCCGTTCTTATTATGGTTTGCCCGAAAACCAAGCACAACCAAAAAGCCCGCCAACCAAAGCCACGCCCAGTCCTTTCCAGAAAACAGCACACCGCCTACTCTTTCCAGAAAAGTCCGGTTCTGCCGGCGGTATAAACGATACGCCTCGCTGACAAAAGCATCCACCGCACCGGCGTAGTCCTCGCGCGCAGCTTTTCTCCCTACTTTTTCGGTAACATTATCATATTGGTATCGCTGTCAAACACCGGATACATCTTGTCGCCAAAACCCCGAACCGAAATCTTGCGGTTTGCCATATCTACCAGCATCACCGTTCCTATCCGGTCGCTCCCCTAAGCCATAGTTATTATCATCATAAAAGTTTTCGATATAGCGGGTATACTCGGATTGTGTCGGGCTTGAAAACGGCTCCGAGAAAAATAACCAAAAATCAATCTGCTTAGCAGTACTAAACTCCGCCAGCTTCGTGTTGATTTCTACTTCTGTTTGACCTGAAAAACGCCATAATCATCAATTAAATGTTTGTTTTTTCTGCCATAACCAGCGTCCCCACGTTGTCATTAGAAAAAACGAACAACAGCACCTCCGATTATGCTCACTTTATATGTTTTTCATGCTCTCCTCCCAAAGATTCTGTCTTCTTTGTCCGTCACAGGTCAAAAATCTTCCGGTTCTCCGCCGCTGTCGCTATCACTGCTGGATTTTCCATCTTCTGACCGGTAACGGTCTTATGCGATCCTATTTCATATCCAAGAGAAAACAATCCGAAACCTCAGAGCCGATAATTTCGGTTTTGTCGTTTTTATAGTACTTTCCCAAAACCCCCATCCGGACCGATTTTTTTACCAACCCAGCATCAACATTCCGCCGCCAACAAATCCCGTTAGCAGCCAAATTATCATAAATGCCGTACCAAATACCGCTGCCATTCTGGCTTTGCTGACCGGTACATCGCCGTATATTTTGCCGGTTTGATCATTCACCACATACTGCATGCGGCTTTTCGCTGAGTAAATATTTGTCAATAATAAACCGGAAGCAGCGTATAATCTGCATTTACATTTTGAAAATCAATCTGCTCCGTCCGTGAGTTATAGCCGGAGTAGCTAATTGTTCCTCGCATCTTATTTCTGGCATAATCACGCATTCGAGCTTTGGCTCGCTCCTGCAGCTCTTCTTTGGTCTGGTCAAAACGCTCGGCAAAAAAGCCAGTCATATAATCCATGGAAAACTCTCTCATTTCCTCAAACTGGAACGGCTCAATCGCATTCATGGCGGTATCGTCCATCTTAGTGGAAGAGTCAACCGGTACATTCTGATAAGAAATCGTTCATCTCGAACGACATCGTAATACGACGTTTTCCGTATATTCGATATCGCCACTTCTCCATGATCCTCGTCGTTGTGCCCACACCCGCCATATAAACCTCGAACATTATCCGAGCCATACAGCCAAAACGGTGCGTATACACCCCGAATCTTTTCAATTTCTTCATCTTGTTTAAATGCCTTAGGCGCCAAAAATGACCTTTAATCCACTTGGCATAAAAGCGTCTTTGCCTGCTTTTTGATCCAGCTTAAACGGAATCACATAGCGTGGAAAAACTCTCCCTGCATTCTGGCTTTGATAATCATCGGTGATTTACAGTACAAGCAAAAAGTAGCAATCGTGCTGGCATCCCCGACAATTTCCCGCTCCGCAGTTTTGCAGTGATACGAATCCAGTTCCACTGTTTTTCGTGGTTCTGCGCCGGCTGTGGCTGCCCGTTTTGCGCCTGCCGCGCTTTCGTTCTCTTTGCCTCTTTTTGGCTCATAAAAGCTGATCCACGCTGTTGTTTGGTAAAAAGCGCTCTGGCAATAATCACATTTCCAGTTTTTGCGTCCCCGGATCAAAGCGCAAACCCGCTCCACCGATAAGCACTCTATAATCTCTCACGTTTCTCCATACTCCACCTCTCCCTCATTTTTGACGCTTTCTTTTTGCTTTCCCGCAAGGAAAACCTATTTTTCATTATTCCTTACTCTTTTTCCCTATCCCTGTTCTAAGAGCAGAGCAAACGTTATCATCTGCTCTGCTCCCATTGCTTTTTGAATTTCTGTTTTATTTTCCTAACAACTTTCCCTTAGCTATTGTTGATCCGGCTGTTGCGGCTGTTGTGGCTGTTGTGGTTGATAGCCCTGCTGCCCGCTTTTGTTGCGTGATAACCTCTGACCGTTTTGTTGCGGATATCCCTGCTGCCCGTTCTGCTGCGGATATCCTTGCGGCTGACCTTGTCTGCGGATAGCCCTGTTGCGGATAGCCTTGTTGCGGATATCCCTGTTGTGGTAGCCCTGCTGCGGGTAGCCCTGTTGCGGGTAAGCCCTGTTGCGGGTAACCTTGTTGTGGCTAACCTTGTTGTGGGTAGCCCTGTTGCGGGTAACCCTGCTGTGGATAGCCCTGCTGTGGTAGCCCTGTTGCGGGGTAGCCCCTGTTGCGGGTAACCTTGTTGTGGATAGCCCTGTTGCGGGTAGCCCTGTTGCGGATAGCCCTTGTTGCGGGTTCATAATCCCTGCCCCATGCCCTGCACCCATACTGGTTGCATTCATTCCCATACCAATCACCGGCAAAGCCCATCATGGCTCCGCCTTCATTGCTACCAGCCGCTTCAATTCCGGCAGCAACGCCACGAGTCGCATGAGCAGCCCGGCGGTTCGGATCCATCAAGATGGAATCGGCATTCATGCTCTCTAAGACTTCCGTAGTCTTATCATCTCGTCAATCGAGGCAATACCAACCGAGGCAATGTAAAAGCCACGTTTTGCTTTGCCATTCCGCATCTAACACGTCAGCCATTTCGTTACCAATTCGGCTGGTGCTGATTTGAATTTCAACAACGCTCATACCCTCTTTTGCCAGAGATGCCAAAGCGGTTTGCAGCGCCATCAAGTATTCATTGGTATATTGCTCTGCCATATCCTCCGGCAGTAAACGTCTCCTTACCGGTCTTACTGCATACTTCCTGATAAAACAGCATCGGATCGCTAATTTTAATCGAATACGTACCAAAAGACGTAACCTTAGCGGTTAACAGCGTTCCGTTTAAGGTTGCCCGGTCAGCAAACAAAATCGGTACTGCTTTGTGCCGAGCGAAAATCCGGAATCTCCTGTTGGTTGATATAGACAACCGTTTGTTTTACCGGTGTCGTTCCTCCAAACTTAAACCGCTCCCACGAATCCAGCAGTGTATTTTTCAATCCTCCCGGTCTTTGAATCGCATTCCGGTTGGTATTGTTATAACCGGGAATCACCGTTTCCTGCGCCGAGCGGAAGAACAGCGACGGCGACCTGGAATTATCCACCTGATAGTAGCCTGCCTCATCGGTTGCCGACACGATTTTACCGCCATCGACCAAAAGCATATATGTATTTTTCCGGCACTGAATTACCGAGCCGTTACTGATAACATCTGCCGTTCCTTTTTGCGTTCACACTTCTCTTGTCATTTGCTCTAACTCTGACGCCATAGGTTGCGATGACCTGATTGTTTAATTCCGCCGGTTCAATCGTTTCCCAACCATTGCTCTCCCAGCGCTCCGCCGATTGCACCGCCTGCTGCGCCTGCTACTCCACCTACAAGTTGAATCAATCCCATACTCTTACCTCCATCATTGGTCAACTTTATCTGTATGTGTTGCAATCATTGAATCTTTCCGCCCCGCTCCCGTCCGAGCAAAGATGAATTTGGAAAAATCAAAATCCGAAGTTACACAACTCCTTTTTAATTATAACACATAATTTATACAAGTGCCAGAAAAATAGACCGGATTTTTGGGAATTTTAATCCCTTTCTTTTCGCTGAAAAATCAGCCTCATCGGCTCATCAGCGAAAAAGAACCTCTTTTGATTATAAATATACGTCCAAACCCACTCCCTCGTCTTGGATTTATCCTTGACATCATTTTCCCCTTTTTCTATAATATATATAGAGAAAGATATTTCCTTGTTTTAGCATAAGGAGTTTTTATAGATTCAGATTGATTTTTACAGCCAGGACATCATCAGCCTCCTGACGCCCATTTATTCCTGCAGCCGGAAACGCTTTATTTGCTGATTGATTCTGCCGAGACGGCTACTACAGACCTTGCAGGCATTCGGGAAACCATCTTATCGTGGGGCTTTGTTCGCCGGCTTCATTTTCAGCCGGTGGATTGCTACTGGATGAAAGACATTTTTAGAGTGCTTGCAGCAAATCGCCGCCGAGTAGCACCGAGCCGATTTATATTGATTTGACCGGCGGCTGGGAGCTCTTTTGCCGCCGCCGGCTATCACATTTCGCAAAACGCCATTACACCGGTATATGGATTTGGAAAGAAGGTGATTTATCAGGTTGATACCGGCGCTCCTTTGGCTAAGGTTCGTCATATCCGGGCGGGCGATTTTATCTCCGCTATCGGTGCCAAACGGCTGGAGGACTCTCATTACCTGCCCGTCAAGGCAGACTATCCCGCCACTTTGGCAATGGCAGAGGCGATTTTTGCACATCTCCCCGAATGGCACGCCCTAAGCGCCTACCTTGCCGAGCGACTCAGAGTTTCTGAAAAACCAGCATAACGATGCTATCGCCGAGCAAACTAAAGCAAATCAGCATTGCCATTCCGCCACATATTCACTATCAGGGATTTCCTATCCCACCGGTTTTTAGTTCGGCAATTTGTCCGGCATGGCTTTTTGACCGTCAAGGAAAACCGGCGTTATCGCTTTTGCTTTCAGCCACCGCCATGCAGTATCTGCATACTTTCGGCATTTGGCTGGAGCTTTATATTTATATCAAGGCTACAGAGCTTTTTGACGAGGCTGCGCCTCGGGCGTAGTAATTGATTGGCAAAGGGCGATGACCTCGACACCAAGGACAATGAAATTGATGTTTTGGTTATGTATCATTCCTCGCCGGTCTCTTTATTTTCCTGTAAAATGCGTGACGTCAAAGCCTATGATGTATACACGAAGTCGGCTATTTGGCTAACCGTTTGGGCGGTCGTCAGGGCAAAAAGCATTATCGCCACCACTCCCCATTCTGGGCAGAGGGGCGACAATCCCACCGGTATTTTTAAGCGACTGGAAAAATGAAAATCGGCTTGCTGGAAACCGGCGACTTTGCCAATTTTCCGGTCGAGGAGGTTTTTCGTCAGGCTGTGCAATGACAAAACTAGCCCGATTTCCGCTCCGGCATTATCCGGTTCCTCTCCGTTCTTTTGTAACATAGTGCGGACATTAGCCATCGCTAATCTTCCGCCTTTTTCTCTCTTTCTTCTTTTTCGGCTATCTCTGTGCGCTAACCTATCGCCGCACTGACAGCCTGCTTGCTGTTATGTTTCGCTGTCGGTTGCTGCTTTTGGCTATCTGCGTTACATCAGCCCGCTGCATCGCAAGCCTCTCCCTTTAAAAGCGCATTCCTGCGGTCGGCAGTCCCCACCAAATCTTCTCTGCCGATATAAACATTCACATGAACGCCTGCCGTTTCAACATCTAAGCAGTAAAAAGACTTATTGGTCAAAAACATTGGTTACTACCACTTCAATTTTCACCCAAAATAGAATATCAGGTCTTCCGTTTCGCTTAGTATGGATAAAAAAATACTCCCGCGAGCACCGTCAGCATTTCTTCTTTTTGGATTCTTTCATATAAATAGCGTGTAAGCTCTTTGGCATTGGTTGATAATTCATCTGCCGCCAGCTCATCTCCGTTCCGAACCCGCCTCAACAGTCCGGTGTTCCCGACCGCCTCTTTCAGTGCCTCTCTTCCCGCCGGTCCTTTTGATTGGCGACCGGAAAAATCACCATACCCTCAATGGAAAAACCAGCCACCGATACCCCGCATATTGGTCTTTATCTTCATCATGCAGGCATACCAGTCGCTTAGGTCTTTGCAGATAAAGGAAAAGTAACAGAACCCCCGCTATGCGTTGCTCCTCGCACAAAGCGCCGCTGGTTTCGCTGTCTTCATCAAGCATTTTCAATCTCTATATCCCTCGACCATCGGGCCGCCCTGAGCGTAAGGGCCCATGGATAAGATATTCAGCCAATTATCTTATCCTTTTCGCCTCGGATTACTGGCCCGAAGCCCCTCGCCGAATTCCTTTTATAATATTCTACTTTTTCCATTGTCCTCTTCCTCAAACTCATGATACTGCGTTACGCTTTTAATAATATCCCGAGCGATTCTTTTAATATCTAAATCCTCTTCTCCAAAAGTCAATTGCTTTTAAATATCGAAACACCTGATTCACCCTCTTCTCCTACCGGGTTAACTGCGTTTTTCCACTAAACTGTTTCCGCCAGCCGCCCAATTTTGCCACCGGCTAATTACAAATGAAACCTATCATATCACCGTTTTCACTTTTTGTCAAATATAACTGTTTGGCAAGGATTGCCCGCCGTCTGTCAATCTTGTTTTTCCTTATAAAAGCGGAATCTATCCGATCGTTTCAGGAAATAACGCTTGGTCCGCTTTCTTTCCTTGCACCATAGTTGCCGCCGCCGAAGCTTAGCGCATGAAACTTCTATTTATTCGGCTTGTAGCGCCACTATAATCTCGGCATAATTGGTAAACGGGCGAATTTTCCGCTCTTATCCTCTTGATAATACTTGCGTAAAGCCGCTTTGGCAAAAACCACTCTGCCTCCTCCGCGCCGAAATGTCCGGCAGTGAATCTCCTGCAGCTAAATTGATGTCATACTCCGCCCGCAGCCAGCGAATTACCTTGCCTTTATCAATCCCGTACTGCTCCGAAAAAAACGGCGATGTCGCTTCATGCTGAAGCTGAATATGTCCGTCCGCCAGCACCCCTTGGTTAGAAATAATGCGCTGCGCCGGAAAGCCGTTTAATTTCAAAGCGTCCTTGATATATAGCCCGTCCCCGCACTCAAAATCAAATGATCCATTTCCTGACCTTAAGAAGCTCGCAAAAATCCGAAAACGCTCCGTCAAACACAATCTCTGCGACCAGCTGTCGGTACTCCTCCTCCGTAATGCGGCACATTGCAAAGACATCATTCAAAAACTGATAGCTGGGGTTATTCCAGCCGCCGGTATGCCGCCAAATACCAGCTGCCCTTCTTCCCCCAAAAACGATCCATAAAACAACAAAAAGAAATCCTGTTGCGTAATGGTTGCGTCAAAATCCGATACAAATATTAGCCATGATATGTCCTTTCTGGATGTTATTATACCATACTTTTAGCGTGAGTGCGAGAAAATCCCTTGCGAAGAAGAAAGCCTTGATATGCTATATCTACTCATACCATCATCAAGCGCCGATCTTTGATTCGATTGTGTCAACCGTATCGATCATTTTTCCAACTGTCTGCGTTTAATCGGAATACGGTTTGCCGTTCATAACAACCCTATTTGCAGTAGGATTTTCTTCCGCCAGCTTTCGCCGCTTACTTTTCTCCGATGCGAAGCAAGCTGTCCTACTCTTTGCTTTACGGTAGAATATTCCTCGCTCGGCTTCCGGTTAGGAGGTGTCATGGCGTATTCTCCGCACAGCTAAGGCATAAGGAGGAAAGTGTCCGGTTTGCCCTATGATACGCCGCCGTTATCTTGCATGGGTATTTTTCGCTCTGTATCTTTTCTGATTTGCAATCATGTTTTTGTTTTTGCAAATAGGACAGAGTAACCATTGTCGTTCCTCGTTTATATCATTCCTCCTCATAAAAATACCTATCCAATCTTCCAACCGATCGCCTGTCTTCTGTGTCAACGAATCTACGATAGATTCCATCTTGCTTCATTAACTTATCATGAGTTCCGCACTGAACAATTTGTCCTTTATCTATGACAAATATTTGATCTGCCTTCCTCACCGTTTTCAAGCGATGCGCAATCATTAAAACGGTCTTTTCTTTTGTCAGTTCTTGAAATGGCTTCCATAAGATCCCTTTCATTTTCTGGATCTCACATTAGCCGTCGCTTCGTCGAGTATGATAATAGGTGCATCCTTCATGCAATTGCTCTGGCAATAGAGATCCGCCGCTTTTCGCCTCCTGACAGCGAAGCGATCATTTCTCTCCAATAACTGTGTTATATCCATCCGGCAAAAGTCATAATAAAATCATGGCAACAAGCTTTTCTTTTGCAGCCATTACATCTGTCCATCGGTGTATTTGCTGTCCAAGTTGAATGTTGTCGCAATTGTATCATGGAATAGATATACATTTTGGAATACAGCTATGAGTAATTCTTTTCACCAAAGCGTCCTATCGAATATTCTTTAACATTCTTTTCGTCGAGAGACATCGTACCTTTCATCAACATCCCAAAAAGCGAGCAATCAAATGGCAAAGTGTAGTCTTACCTCCACCAGATGGTCCCACGGCTACTGAAGTTTTTCTGGTATTATCAAAGAAACATTATCAATACATTTTCTTCTTGTCATAAGCAAAATCAACGCTGGATATTTTCAGATGTTGTCTGTTTTTTGTGAGTATATTCTTCGCCAGATATATCCATGGGGCTCAATACTCAAGGTTTCTTTTGCTCGTTCTACACATACATCTACCACCTCGTAGAAAGAGCAGAATAAGCTCCCATCGTTTCAAGACCTGAAAATACCGTAAACGACATAATCATCATTATAATCGCTGTAAGTAGTCCAGGGAGCCATTAAGATAAAAACCCAATGGAGGAAATCAAAATAGCAACGCCTGTGAGTTTTCATCACAATCGTTTTGAAACGGAATATATCGGTTACAAATCATCTCAAACTTAGTAGTCGTATCACCCGCCGTACGGATGGTATCGTCTAATTTGTTTCCCAAGAGGAAACACCATATTGTAAGCTTTTACTCTGCATACACTTTTGAATATATTCTAATACCCTGATATCACTCTGTGTCAACGGATATCTTTTATAGCAGTGTCTACATTTGCTTTTCTTTCACTGCATGGTTTATTAAAGAAAAATATTAAAACTACAACACAAATTATCTTATTCTCCAATCGAATGCGAGAATCATCAAAACGATAATTGCTGTATTAATCCTCTTGAGTGTAAGCATTACTACACGTGTAGCAACATCGCTCTAGTTGTTCCATTACATCTGTGGTAATGGTAGTTAGTTTGACCAAGACTATTTTTCATTAGGCACCCCATGGTAACATCTCAATGCTCCGCTATTTTCAATCCTTTTGTTTCAATGACACCTCCCATACCCCGCCTTTACATTGCGCATGGTGGATATGCCCTCAGGAATGATTCAAAAATTACAGAAAATGAGCAATATGCTAAATCCCTCCAAGAATCCCATCCTCCAGATATCCTATTCGAGAAGTCCATCCACAACAAGATAAATTGTTGAAATTTGCATTTGCTTCGCACAGTAAATGAAAACCCAATTCCCGGCGTATAATAAAACAGGCGTCGATTTTCTTTTTGAACAGAATTGAGAACTTTTGAGTGTGGTAATCATGCGAACGCACCCCTTCCGATTCATATACGTCTTTCGCATAAACATGAGCCTCCTCACATATTTTTTGTAAAGATTGCTGGAATTAAGTAGCTCGATATGGGTTCCTTTTGCCTCAATATTACCATCCTTTATCACAACAATCTGGTCGGCATTCGTTATCGTAGAAAGTCTATGCGCTATCACAATAAGTGTCTTTCCTTTTCGATAGTTCCGAAACAGACCTCTGTAACAGCTTCATTCTCAGGGTCAGTGTGCGGTTGCTCTCATCCAGAATTAAAATTGGCGCATTCTTTAGCATTGCTCTAGCAATAGAAATACGTTGTCGTTCTCCCCACTAAGATGAGCCCCACTGCCTCCGACAATCGTGTCAAAACCATTCTCTAAGTTCATGATGAAATCATACAGTCCACTTTTTCTTGCAATATTTTTCAACATCTTCGTTTGACGCAGATGGTTTACCCATGAATATTTTTCTCTATAGAAGTATTAAACAGAAAACTCTCTTATGTGAAACATATGCTGTTTGCTCATTGTAATCGGATAGTGATATATCCCGAATGTCAACTCCGCCGATTTTGATATTTCCGCCATGTACATCCCACATGATGAGGCTACGAGGCGTGCTGCTGACTTTCCACTGCCAGAAGCGCCTTACAAGCGCAGTCACACCTCCGTTTGGTATATTTAGGTTGAAATTATGAAGTACTTCTTTTTCCCCATATCCAAAGCAAAACATGATTGAGTGTAATATCATGAGTCATGAGTGGGCAACTTACCTCGTTTCTGGGCGTTTTAGTTCCATAAGATTCAAAAATATCACTCAATCTCTTTGAAAATGGAAGATGCTTTTGTAATATCATCGCTATAGCTCATCACGGTAATGAGTGGTAATAAGTCCGCAGGACAGTATAACAATCATAATGTAGTCTGTAAGATTAAGAGAGCTATTCATCGTAAAATTGCACCAATCGGTAACACAGAAAGCAAGGTTGCTGGAGTAATCATCTATACCGATGGAGAAAGGAATAATACAAGACCTCATCCAGTCAATGAAGCTGCTTGCATTTTCCTTTGCAGCATCTACAAATCTCTCGTATGAGCTTCCGCTTTCCAAATGCCTTAATAACTCAATACCACCTATAGCTATTCTACTGCCGTATCATTTAAAATCTTTTGTTTTTCGTTTGCGTATTTTTGAAACTGTTCCTTTGCTGTCTGAACATCCAAATCATTGCAATTGCCGCAATCGGAAGCGTAGCAAGTGACAGTGCTATACGCTAGTCAATCGCTATGATATATATAAATATATAATTGGTGCACATAGATTGGCTGTGATCTTCGGTATTACACGCGATAAAATTGGTTCCATAGAATCCGTTCTCTCACAGATAATGTTTTTAATTCTCCACTGGCATCCCCTGTAGCCTTTTGTGCCATGGAAGACGGATAGCTTATCTATAATGTAATCGCACATTGCTGATTAGCTTAAAGGTTGTACTGGATGGGAAGTCATTTGTTGAAAGGGTACGAAACACCACTCTAAATATCCAAAAGCACAGCCATCCAAATCCTCTTCCATCAGGTATATATTGAAAGTTCCTTTCTCCTGAAAGAAGTTTCTTTTACCATATCCCATTAAAATATATGGGATGAGAGAAAAAATACCAATTACAGCAAAGATAACGCTTTTATATATGCGCCTGTACTTTCCTCGCGAATTGAAAGACGTAATCCATAATTCCTTTTTCTTTCCATATATCACTCCTCCTTAATGTCCCCTGATTTTGATATTCATTTGGAGTCATCCATATTTTTTGAAGATAGCTCCACACCTGCTTGGCTCTATAACCTACCGCCATTGCAATATCTAATTATACTCCTATCTTCTTTTTCCAAGTTAAATATTCTTTGGCTTTTTCTATACGATATCTCTTAAGCCACGTGTAGATTGGTTGCGATAGGCTCTTGAAACAATCTTAAGAGCTGTTTGGGAAATATCAAACCTCTCATAAACTCTTAATTGTATATTCCTGATCTCATGTTTTTCGGAAATCAATTTTCTGTACTGCTTGCGTTTTTCTACCTTTGTCTTTGTAGAAGTACTGGACCTTCTTTTTGTTATGTTATTTGCCTCGATGACAGACAAGCAAACTAATAATCCAATACTTTTGGCACGGAAATATGGGATTTTCGCACCATCTGGCACCATATACAAAATCCGTAAAAAGACGTTTCAGAGTTTCTTCCTCATGTATGATGAAATAACCATCTTCTCCGCAGACCTCTCTCTCTGCATCTCTGACAGAGTCAATAGGAATACCTGTCGATTCTCGGAAAGTGATTTTTCTGCAATAGAATTCTACAAATCCTATTGTAATCCCATGATAGTGATTCGTTGGAAAATAGTTCATTCCTTTTATGATGAACACGGAATCAATACAGATATTGCCAGGCTTTTTATATAATACATACAGTTATCCGATCCCATCGTAAGACTGCCCTCACGACAATAATCCACTGCAAAACATCGTATCGGTAGCCTGATACATGGAATGTGATACTGACATGTGAAAATCGTTATATATTAAAAATATACCGTCAAAAACCCTGGTAGATAATCATCATCTCCTTCCCCTGTCTCATTTTTCCAAGCGAATTATAATGCAATCGTCTGTTTGAGCTAAAACTCTATATTCTCCAATCGTTCCAAAGCCATGAAAAGTCATTTTGAAGTCCATCCGATATCGTATTATCATTTCCCGTCTGTTCATCAAAGCTGCATGAATACCCCAAGCCATGCTATACCTCCTCCATAGGAATAACATTATCAGCAAAGATTCTATGAATTCGCTGTCGTGCGTTACTGTAATTATTGTTCTTCCTTCTTTTTAATTGATTCAAGTACTGAGCAACCGCATTCATCTGCAGGCAATCTAATCCGCTTGTCGGTTCATCTAAAAGAAGAATTAAGCGATTTGAAGCACGCACATGCCAAGGCGAGCCTTTGCTTTTGCCCACCGGAAAGCGACATGGAGTGTCTATCGTAAAACGCTTCTAATCCGACATCGGAAAGCGTTTTTGCTTCCTCCTCTTTTTCACTCGGCTGACTAATCAACACCTCATCAAGAACGGATTCTGTAAAAAGTTGATGATTCACATCTTGCATAACCATAAATATTTTGCCAACCTGTTTTTACAAGTATAGGTATTCCATCCACAGCATGATGCCGTTATTCTTTTCTTATACCACATATGGATTCCAAAAATGTGGTTTTCTCTCTCAGCAACTCACTGTACCTAAACAATAGCAGCTCACTTTGCCTTTTGGATTTTCATTTCTTTTGATAGAGAAAACCTCTCGTTTTTGTCATATGAGTAGTTAAAAATCTTTAAGTAAGATATCATCATCGGAATTGAGTACCTGTTCTGGTAAGACTTTGTTGGTGCTACTTTGAGAGATCGCATGCCAAACCGTTTTGCATCATCCTCCCGTGAAACGGATAAGTTCACTCTTTGGTATCTCCTTTTTAAGAGCCATTTTCCAGAATGATAACCCTATTCTGCCAAATCCCAAACGTAGTTGTAGGTGATGCTCAGCAATTAGAATTGTTTTCCTGCCTTTTTCCAACATTTGATCAATTCACGAAGATTTTTCGCCGCTCGTAATCCAATGGCCGATTTCGGCTCATCCAGAAGGATAATTTCTAGGTGCAGAACATCAATGGAGCTACAGGCAATTTTTGTTTTTCCCCACCGGAGAGTTCAAAAATATTTCTGATCCATCAGCGGTTCTATTTGAAAATCTCTCACCGTTCTGCTAATGCGATCTAATATTTTCTTTCTCTGGAAATAGCTAACTCTCTAAACCAAATGCAAGTTCGCTCGTAGTATCCACATTATGGGAGCGTGATTTTGAAAAACTGTACCAATTATTCCAGCCTTATCATCCATTCTGACTTCTTGCATATTCTTACTATCTATATATATGTCCTTTGACTTTATCCACTATAAAACTCTAGGATTAATCCATCCAATAACCTCAAAAGAGTGATTTCACATCCAAGTCTCGTTAAAACACACTTCCTTTTTACAGTCAAAGAAAGATTTCTAATGCCTTTTATTTCCGGCGTTGCATCATAGTAAAAGCTGACATTATTACAAATCGAATCATGCCAAAACCCCTATAGCCAATAAATCAATGTTGAAACAATATCAAAGAATTGTATAATCCGCCCATCCCAAAACCGATTTTGACAAATATTTGTGCGTTTTGCTTTTCCAAATCTCTTGTGGAGGGCTGAAGCTGACAATTCTTCTCCTATCTTCGCCACGCATGTAATAATTGAACAATTCAGTATTCCAGCATTTTCCCAACCTTACCTCCTCGAACTGGATTCCTCGCATTTATAGCTGCATGGATGGAATCCATTTCTCTCACGAATGGTTGGAAAGAAGCGAAACATGACGCACTATAGGGAATTGTTAGTGCATCTGCATATGCAGCTTTCCATTGCTGCTTTAAACCCGCTTAAACTGTTGTTGTATTGATTACATATAGCCCCACTCATGTAAGTAGGGAAGAAATCTGATTAATCAACTATAATGATAATTACAGTATATTTGCCAGCAACCCTTTACATGGGGAAATGCTGCACTCTTAAAAAAGTAAATCGCACTCAGAACAATTGGTTTCTAAAATGCAATTCTAGTATCTCTTCGCCGCAAGTAATGAGTAAGAATGGAAGGAAGGCAAGCAACTGAAAACTAAAACAATCTACTTCCAGCTGTCGATAAAACAAGAACGGATTCTACAAGAATAAGGCTAGTAGTTCTAGGATCAAGCAGACTCTATGTGGTGTCCATGTAGCTTCAATCATGCAATGCTCAGCCCTTTCAAAAATGCTTTTTCAACAAAGCTTTTGCCTATAAAACCTCGATAATACCACAGATAACAGTCGCAATTAGAAGAACAAAATACATCCAGTTCGGAGTAAGCTTTTACGGCACAAATCAATATATTCCTGTCCATAGTAGATCTTCCCGCAAAATAATCAGCCTTTTGTAAAAATAATGGTAGAGTAGTTTCTCCGCATGACCAAAGGGGAAATATTCCAGTTATGAATAGTAGTAGAACGCATACTCTTATACCTCCTATTCCAATAAACAAGTTCTGAAATAGCTCCCGTAACTATTGAAAAATGGAATGGTACTTCATGTCATACCTGTTACAAACATCATAATTCCTATAATAGACTCATGATAGAGAATCATACTGGGCTTTTTCTTACTTTCGTAAGGGAAAAGCATAAATGGAATGCCCTCAAATGATCCCTAAATCATAGAGGAAAGTAGTATGAGAAAAATCGAATCGAGTCCTGTCACTAGCTAGTGCCATACACACAAAAGATAGATTGCCGTACAGATTCCAGATGTTGATAAAATTCTACCATTTAATTTGTTTCCCAATTCTTGTTTACCTCACAAAAGTTTAGTCCTTTCTATCCTTATTTAGTTAGAGTAGTTCAACATAACTACTATACATATGTGTGCATTTATGTATTCCATTTAGACACTTTTATTCTATTTAGTTATTAATTTTATTGAGTAACAGCACAGGCAAGATGAATATCAAAAATCAACTTGCAAATCAGAAACACATTTTATAGGGAGGTTGGCCATTCTTCCTTTCCATGGTTGTAGAGATTAAGGGATAAATGATGGATAGAAATTAGGGATAAGTGGCAACTTCGCGACCAGCGGTCGTACTCTCTCCTTCGTGTGCGGTACATTGCAAACATAATCATCGCTTCCTATAAAGCCGCCTCAGCAAACAGAAACAGCTTATCGGCAGTAAAAGAAAGTGTTGAATCTTTTAGATAGCAAAAACACGTCGACAAACGCAAAATAAACGTCATACAATGGTATAGCACATGCAGCAAAAGCAGGGGAGATTAAGAAATCTTATGGAGATATAGAAGTGCATTTCTTTTACACTCCGTAAAACAATTTCAGAAGATAAGAAATTGGCAAATGTTAATGCAACAGGCAGCATTAGTAACTCGCTGAAACGTTTTGGGAGGAGTAATCGTCAACTTGGAGATCAGGGGATAGGGTGATAATTCATGTTAGATAATCTGTCTCTGGCGGCGTGGTGGGAAAACCCTATGATATTATTAATATAATACTTTAATTTTTCTCGGAAAGAGGTTGATATGAAAAGTAAATCTCATAAACTACTTAACAGGAATAATACTTCTCTCAATCCTATTAGGTAATTATTGTATTAGTAAACACAACATAGACTAGAAATAAAAATGTAAGATCGTAAGTGGAAATTTAGCAATCTCATCAAACTGTCATGAGTAATACCGGAGGTGAAATCGCTAAGGATTTGACTATTTATGGATTTAATTTTCATGCCTAATCAAGACTTTAGTGAGAAAGAGAAATGTACAGTGACACTATGTTTTTGAGATTATAAAATAGTTGATTCTTTTATTATAGATGATATTATACGAGCTATGACTTTGCTTTATCCGAAAAAGGTAATTTCAAAAGAGAAAATATAAAGATTGCAAAAAGAACAGGATTGTAAAAAGAACTATCTCATCGCAATTATAAGAATGCCTATTTTATGGTAGAGAGACGATATTGCAGAGCTTACTGCTATAGCGAGAGAATATTAGTAAGCCTACGATACAATGTCATGAAAGTAATAATAGTAGCAACAAATTAATTGATTAGCAATAGTAATATACTCAAAACTATTCCTATAAATCAAGACAATATAGCATTCCCATATACATATATATTACTAAAAATATAAATGAACGCACAGTAATAACAACTTTCAAGAAGTATAATCAATAATGCGGCCCAGCCAAAGAGCACGGATTATGCGGAAGTTATTGCGAATGACAAATTGGAATCCAGTTAACATAAATGACAAAAGTAGTTTAATTTTATCAGTGTCCCTTCTAGTGCAGTATAATATATTCCAATTTGTCATTTCCATCGAAAGAGATAGCAATTACCAAATACTGAAGCTTCTTTCCAAAACCGCCACAATATGTCCAAAGAAGATTATGATAATTTATATATTTATGGTTCCTCATAGAGTCTCATTTATTGATAGCATGTGGCTATGTTACATTATATTTGCTGTTGATCGGCCAGGCTACTATGCACTCGCTGAAACGTTTTGGGGAGGAGTAGTAGTGCTGCATTATGATCCTATGATAGGGATGGTACATGTTTAGATAATCTGTTCTTTTTGAGCGCGCGTGGTGAAACTTATGTCAAGCGAGAGTCGGACATTGATTTTGTGTTCGGTTATATACTAGCATATTAGATCATTATATTGAAGGTGGCTTTGATTTGGCGCCTTGATTTTGCTGGTACCGTACGTTGCATTTCACGATCTGTAATTTCGCCAAAGTGAAAAGCAAAACATCCTGAGTCGATGCCGACGATTGGGGAGTTTTCTCCTGATTTTCGCTCGGATATAAGCAGCGAAGATGCGGCGGCGAGCTTTTCACCCGCTTTACTGTGTTATATATAATCTGTTCTCGCGAAAAATAGTTTATTTTCTACAATTTCCATTTTGTTGAAATTTTGCGGCAGCCTCCCATACAATAAGCTAGCAGTGGGATTAAAAATACCCAAACTTCGAGAAATGTAGTAATTTTAACTTGACTTGTGGTATACAGTATACTGATATGCTTCTTAAGAAAAGAAATCACTTTCCCTCGAACGACGGCTACTCTTTGCAGCCGCTGTCCATTCTCTCCGGTGAAGGGCTTCTAGAGAAACAAGGACTTCCTTTCTCAAAAGCCAAGTCAAAGCCTGCAAGCTGCTATAAAGCAACAGGAGGAAAATTGTGAGGTAATCAAAGAGCACTGGCGTGTGCTTGCAAGGCGGCATGGAAGAAAAATATTGATGTTCAGGGACTTTTATCGTTTCATGACTTCTATGCTTTATACAGTGACGATGCTTTCTGTAGCTGACCTGACGACTCGATGCCACCTAGCCGCTGTGGGCTGAGTGTGGAGCCTGACCAAGAAAGAAAGTGAAGCCGGCGGTACTTCTGAGACATGGATACCAAGATTGTTTCTTCGATCGTGTCGCATGGTCCAGCAGTTAGCGGATAAAGAACTTGGATTGTCGGTTTCCAGACGCATTCAGCCTTTCAAGTCGTTCCTCAGCAGCCCTTGTTTCAGCGCATCCGTATGGCGGTGAAAATGCTTTGCGAAGCCTATGGCCATATAAGGTTGATGATGAAGTCGCCGCACTCACCGACTACCGCAAGATACACAATCAGGGGCGCATTTTGACGCTTACACTCCGGAAATGAAAATGCTCGCAAGACCGGTGACTATCACCGGGTTTACCCTGATGCCCATGGACGCAGAACGATCGCGACATCGCCGGGTGGCTCGGTACGGAGACTCGACCAGCTGATCGCCGATAAGAGGCTAACAGCTGCACAGCACCTTGAGGGGTGTCATGGAGCCGGGCGGATTCCACCAGAGAAGAAACTCTCGAGCAGAGATCTGGGCCTGAGCGGGTATTAGAAAGACCTTAAGGCGAGATTTACGGCTTTGATATCTCCCGTCCGGCAGAAAATGCACAGGAAGCCATCTCAGTGGGCTGTATGTGGCATTCATGGCTGACTGTTAAAGAACAAAAACGGTGCGCCATGAGCTGTGGCAGAACCCTACCTTTCCTTGATATTTATATTCCAAAGAGATCGAAGAATTGGCGCCTCGACGCAGGCCACGGGCACAGGAACTGATTGACCACTTCCATTGCTGAAGTCATGCGTTTGATCAAGTTCGCTCGTACTCCGGAAATATATAACGGAAGCCGTTCTCCGGCGATCCGACTGGGTGGTAACCGAATCCATTGCCGGTATTGGTCTTGACGGTCGCGATGGCAGCGAAAACTTCGTTCCGTTACCCGCATACGCTGACCAACTTAGGACCCGCACCGGAGCTCGAATATGACAGTTCCAGGCTGGTCAACTAGGCTCCCGGAAAACTTCAAGCGTTTCTGTGCGACATGTCGATTGAAACCTCTTCCTGACCAATACCGAAAAACGATGATTTGACGCGGTCCTGTTCATGGCGATGACTATGCGATTGCCTCTGCGTATCCTCGATGCGTTTGGGTAGAAATGCAATCTTCGGTGCCAGAGCAAACTTAGCAAAATGCTGGCTGTACGCAATCAACGCGGCGTTGATGAAAAGACCAAAACGCAAGTCGGTCCGAAATATCGTGCCGGTAGAGGGCGATGTGCTTAATTTGAAGATGTTATGCAAAAATACGATGATATGATGGAATGGTTACGAGCTTTATGTCAATACTTTAAACATCATTCACTATATGCATGATAAATACTGCCATGAAAGATTACAAATGGACGCTGCGCGACAGAGATGTCAAATGACTTTACTACCGGTATTGCTCGGCTTATCGGTTGTTGCCGACTCGTTAAGTGCTATCAAACATGCTACTGTTAAGCCAATCAGAGATGAAAATGGCGTAGTGGTAGACTTTGAAACCACCGGCGACTTCCCGAAATCACGGGTAACAAATGACGATCGTAGATAGAACTGGCTGTTAATCTGGTTCATACCCTTTTATGGAAAAGATCTGCAAGCACTACACCTACCGTCGCGGCGTTCCGACCATGTCCATCCTGACAATTATCGTAATGGTGTACGGGAAAAAGACTGGAAATACTCCGGACGGACGTCGTTTGGGCGAGAGCCTTGGCTCCGGGGTGCCAACCTGATGCATCGTCGGGATACCCATGGTGCTTTGGCACAGCTGGCATCGGCTGCGCAAGCTCCCGTTCCAGGATTCCGCAGGGACTGTTACTCGGTAAATACTCTTCTCCATCATTCCAGAATGCTCTGGGCAAAAGGCGCGCGTGTCTTATAGGGCGAGCTGGACTTTGATAAATTGCTGGAAGAAGCAGGAGAATAATGTGCAGGACAGATACCAATAGTCGTCGACGAGTGGCAATTGCTGATCAGTTTATGACCGGCGGCGGCGGACACTTGAATGTCCGGACAGAAAACGGCGCCTCTGCCGACGACTGCCCCCTGCGGTTGAGTACCAGCCGCAACGACTGTCAGACTCACGGGCTTGCAGCGTGCCCACCCCTGCATCAGGCATTGACGATGAGGACGAACCTACGACTGTAATGGTGAAAAGCACCGGTATACCATCACTTTTCAAAGCGCAGCCTGCCTCTTTTACGGGCTGCGTAAAGATAAAGAATAAGTAATCAATTTTACTGATACAAACATACCTGCACCTATGACTTCCTGCATTCCTTTGGGTGTTGCCTTTTTAAGCAACGCAGCGGAATACCTCAAGGGCGACTTGCTTGGCGCCAAATCCGCAGGAGCAAGCCCCAAAAAGAAAAGGAGATTTTACCATGCGAATGAACAAAAGACTCACAAAATAGATAACTTAGTATCCGTGTTGACGACTATATGCGGAAAGGGCGGTCATCCTTAAACGTTAACGTTTTCAGCACGAAACCTTTGTTAGACGCACTAGGCTCATCCGGAATTCATAATCCGCGCTGACGGTTCGTGCTCGGTTATGCTGTAAAGCTTCGTTAAGCTGACCGGAACAGCAGGACGACTTGCCATTTCTCGGACCTTCCACGCCGGAATGTAAGAAAATGAGCCAATTACGTTACCGCTTAGGGTAGCGATACGTTAGCGCCAACGCAGAATACGATATCATAGAAAATACCCCAACTCGGGGTATTTTCTATTCTATCTTATTCCGCCATCATTTATCCGACAAAAGCAGAAAGCCACGCCTCCCATTCAGGCTGGGGATTTTACTTTTTATGAGAAAGGATTATCATGAAAGGCTGTGTTCATTCGATTGAAAACCCTTCGGCACCGTCGACGGCGGAATCGCTGTTGTTTTGTTGCAGGGCTGTCCGATGTGCCTATATTGTCATAATCCTGATACTGGGCACTCCAAACCGACCGAAAAGACCGTAAGGAAATCCTGACTGATTATGAGATGATACCGTCCCTTTCTCAAAACACGGCGGCCTAATCTGTTACCGGCGGCGAGCCCTCAATGTAGCTCCCTTGCTACTGAACTTTTCCAGCGAGCCAAACAGCGAGATATTCAGTACTTGCCTTGATACCTCGGCATCGCCTTCCGCCGAACTTCGGACTATTTGTCGAAGATTGACGCCCTGCTGGAAAATGTACGACTTGGTTTCTGCTGGATATCAAACACATCTGATCTGGACCGGCATGAGTCCTGACCTCCTGATGCCCAGCTGAGCTCCGGATTTTTGCTTCATTACTCAGCGCAAGAAAAATCCCATTTGGGCTTTCGATACGTTGTCATCTGATGGTAACGGATAAAACCTGACATCTGGAATCGACTGATATTTTTCTTTGGGCGATTTGACAATGTCAAGGCACTTGATGTTCTCCCTATCATACTATGGGAAAAGATAAATATCGGCAAATTTCCATATGGATGTGTATCCTCGGACAGCTGTTCCGCCCATGTCCACTCAAGGGTGCGTGCCATTGAGCAAGTAGCAACATCTTAAAATCGGCATCAGTCAAAAGCGAGCTGATTGAGCGCAAAGCATGAGCAGGAGCACCCGTCCGCAGTGCAGAACAAAATAAATCAGAAATGAATATTTATACATCTTTTGACGATAATGAGAATATTTTCAATCTCACCTGACTGCTTTTCTTTCAATCAGTAGTGGGCTGGGCATTTTGCATATGCTAGACATATGGTACAGGCTAAAGAAATGACCGGTACGCTATACTCAAGTGCATTTGCAGATTCTATCAAGGTTGCGCTTTTGATAAAGATTCTCCCGCCGTCGGCGAGCTGTGTACTCACCGCTGGAGAGGAAAACCAAAGAGCCTGCCAAGGTTGCAAAAGGTTACAGAGGATGTTAGATTGGAGGCTCGGTCATGGCATATGTAATTGCGCAGATCTATGTGTTGCTTGTGGAGCTTGTGAGCGGGAGTGCCCGGGCAGAAGCTATTTCGGCTAGCAGGCACTATTCGATTGATGACAATATGCGTTGACTGTGGCGCTTGCGCAGAAGTCGCCCTGTAGGCGCACCCGCAACACAAGCGCAAGCTCTAAAACAAGAACATAAAAAATCAAAGCAGATGCCAAACGGCATCTGCCGGTGCCTCTATATCCCGCCATTTTTAGCTTTATCCCCTTTTCCGGTAGGTATCTGGCACTGGCTCCTTTCCTATAGATGTTAAAATTAGTGCTAGGGCATGGAACCTGTATCTCATTTTCTGCTTATCTCCATGTTGACTGCACATTTAATTTGGTCTTCCCAGCCCTCTGGATCCAGAGCCTCTCGCCCAACCAAATAGCAATCCAGCAAGAGCGGTGAAACCGCTAAGTAGTAATGATACACCGATAATTGCAAAGAAAAAGTTATCTATCGTATATCCCATCAACACGCCTCCGCTGTCGCAGGCAACCAGCAGCACTAAAAGTCTGGCGAGTTGGCAACCGAAGCGTTCTTACCCATAAATCCCAAGGCCGCCAACACTGCTGCCAATCATCATGTACAGGGCGAGTGCTATATTTCAAATTGATACCATATACCGGGCTCGAATGCCCAGCACACTCAGTAAAGCTGGCGGAGGCCAAGCTGTTCTCCTTGTTTCGGATTTTCACGCAGTGCCACTTCGCTTTTAAGCCTGGCCGCCTTTTGAGCGGGTATTATGATACCAGCATACCGGGCCTGACCACCGCATCATGGCCTACAGTTGTCGGTTATTCAAAGCAATCGGAACTGTCATAGTGCGTTCCAAGCCATAAATTCATGAGTGATGAAAAGATACTGACAACTTATATAATCCATGCGCCAGTTCCTTTGGGTTTCAAGTAGTGAACACTAACCAGCCTGATGCCTATGTTCAGTGGCCCCAGACTGCCAGCGTACAACCCGGCAGCAACTGGGCCGTTTGGGCAATCGAACGAAAGAACTTCTACCTGCCTTTCTGCAAACCTTTGCACAAATCTCCATATAGGGATATTGCAACCAAACGCCCAAAATAATAGGAAGCACTGATGAGAGGCATAGCCTGTTACCGTCTGAAACTTCAAGAATGCCAAAGAGTTTAATCGAGGCTGGCGCCCTCGGCAACCGTTCCCGCCGTCAGGAGTCAGAAGGCCTCTGGGGTAAGAATCCCACGCTGCAACCGCTTTGCTGTTTCGTTCGCCACCGGTTTCTACTCAAATCAGCTGACTGATAAACTAATAGTCCCCAATGCCATCGCTGTTCCTTGATTAAAATTTTAAACTTCTTTGTACAAGAGTCGCTGAAAGAGGGGCAAAAGTAAAACGCCGCATCTGCCATCGCATTTGAAAATTACAGGTCTGCGTTCCGGCCTTTAACCAGCCCAGCGTTGAACCCAGTGCCATAACCGCTCTTTGAGTAAGCCGGCACTGTACCGCCGGAATGATTTTGGCTGAAAATACTTCATAACGACTCCAACAGCCGAGAGAAAGAGGTGATTTTTTCTCCTTTTTCCGGCCTCTACCACCAACTCGCCGGGTCGCCTCTGATATCTCCTGTAGAGAAATAACCTCCTGATATACCTGGCAACATCGGCCTGACAATTTGATATTGACCGCCGGTATCTACTACCTTGAGCACACCTTTAACGCACTAATCTTTTCCATCCGCCAGTGCGGTATCATTTAGGTAAATCAGCCGAGTTTGCTAAATGCACCATTCGATTTGTACTTTCGCTACCAATATTTTCTAGAATTGCTTTGCGCAAGTCGCTATAATCCATTCCTTTCCTTTTCTAGGAACTGCTCTATTTTTAACCCAAAACCGCACCTGCGCATTATCGAATTCATTTGGCCATACCCAATAAAGTCATTCCTTCCTCATCTTTCCAACCCGTCACTAAGCTACCTGTTTATCCGTTATAACCATACCTTACAGCGCTTCATTCCCGCCCAAGCCGGTTTGAACCAAATCAGCGCAAAACCCCAGTAGCAGCAAGTGTGAGCCCATCACCGGTATCCTGTCTCACGCCGCCAGCATCGCCTTGATATGCCCTCTCATATACCCCATCCGGTACGAATCATGAATCGTCCCATCCGGCTCCAACACAACACGTTTGGCCCCTGTTCATCTTCCACGATAAAAGCGCTCGTATCGGTCATGAGTATTTATGCAATTCAGGTCCCAACGGATTAACCTGCCAGCCCCATCTGGCCAGGATAAGGGCTAATTATCGCATGAATCACTGCATCTCGGCTACCTTTCTAAGCACCTCCGATCAGCAAGGACTACAGTAGTAGCCTTCAGTTGATAAAGCCAACTGTCCTTCCTTCCAGCGTTTTCTTCATCTCTCCTGGCCTAGCACATTGTGCCGTACGCCTGCCTCTTTCCATTCTTTGACTGCCTGTGACTGGACATACCCTTCTGTTCTTGAACACTGTACAAAAACACCATCCTGATCATGTCCTCCATTGCTTTATAAATATTCCTTCCTGCACTGGTATATGGGTATAAACTGATCATGCCTAGCATAATAGCTGATTTTAGCCTGGTATCGTTTTGGTGTGCCAGCTTTACTTCGCTCTTGCACTGCAATCAGCCTATGATGTGCCGCTTTATTTTGTCTCGCCCTGATCTTCCTCTTCAACACATGATTCCTGGCTCTATAAACGTATAAGGCAAGCAAAGATAATATCTCTGGCCAAAGGTCAAATCTAGTACTTTACTTTTCTCCGTAATTTGAAACAAAGCTCTGATAATGAACAAACGTGCATTTACCATTTCTCCTTTCGGTCTTTCCAGCTGCTATATTTTAATCAACGCAATCGGCGTACTAAAATGATAAATCGTTATGAGTGGCTCCCATTCCAGTATTCTGACATCTTCAACTGAATTATAAACTGTCCCCGCCTCATTGGGCTTTTTCATCATCCCATTCGGTGGACTTTGTCCATGCAATTGAAAGTGTTATAGCATTTCTAACCTATTCGCAAATAAGCAAGGAGCATCTCCTGTCAGATGATGTTATCGATGGCGTCATGAGCAGGATATGGCGCGGTTGAGCCATGCTCGCATTTCATCCGCCCTCTTGCCACCTCTATCTGATCCTTCCAAACGGGAAATGACATCAACGCTTGAGGGCCCTCTGCCTCCCTTTTATAACCGCCTCGCACCGATTGGCGGCTGTTGCTCCGCCCCAGTAGAAAATTATCTGGCATTTTCGGTCAGGGCCTCCTCCTTATGGCTTCCAAGTATGATAAGCCGCTGCATTCGCTTTCACTGTTGGTTCTAATATACTAAAGGTTCTATTCAGCATTTACACATAAGGCTTTCTTCTAATTTTTGCAACATTAAAAATCAGCCAGAAACCACATAAAATGCTGATTAAGTAATCAAAGTCTCCTGGCGGCTGTACACCTCACTACAAAATCAGACTGATTCTATTCTCACTATGCGCAAACCAGGTGCAGTCACCTCCCGGCTCTTTCTGCCATTTTATCGCAAGTATCTTCATTCTGTCCGTCTTGTCACAAGGATAGCTGCATCTGACTTGCGGATTCGAATTTGTTCCGAATAAACTGTCTAACCTTGATCTTTGTCATGGATAGGACGGAGTAGCCTTGACTATAAATTCACAGTTGATAGTCCTGACTATAGCCCTGCTGGGAGCAGCTGTAGCCCCAGCTTGATAGCCCTGACCATAGCCCTGTTGCTGATAGCCTGGCTCATATGTTCCATTGGATAATCTCACAACTGGATTACAGGAAGAAGGTGTGTTTTGCCGTAATCTTGCCCATAACCTGGCCTGAATAGCTTGTAGCCTATTGCGTAATCTCGCGCCCACAACTGGATTTTGCAATTCTAAGCTGGTGATAATCCTGTCCAAGAACTGGTTGGGAAATAACTATATCCTGCGGGCTGATAACTGTCTATAGCCTGCCAAGTGAATAGCCAGCATCCCCAGCCGGCTGGGAATCTTGCCCATGTAAGGAAGCCATGGGTGAATCTGTCCAACTATAACCTGATTCCATCCTGGGGACTGTCCCGATTAAAATCTTGTGTGTTTCCAGTGAATCTTGACGGACAGCCAATGAATCGACTGACCTCTCGTTATTGGTTGTGATTACGCTTCCACTTGAATACTCTCTTCTACCGCCTGCCTAACCTTTCCTGTCAGAAGTGGGTGTTCTGGTTATCCAAACACTTTCTTTGATCATATTCTCTAATGGCATTTCAGCATTCTAATGCTACCGCTTGTGCTGAGGCAGTTTCGGCATCGCCCATCACGAAACTGGCGTTTCAAAACTGGTACTTGCCATTATCCATCACTGCTTCCTGGCTAAAACCGTTACTGCTGTTTATCCATCGTCATCGCCGGTGTTCTCACCAGCCGGTATCGCTGCTATCCATCGCCACTTTGACAAACCCACCCAAATCAGCAATGCTGTTATCCACCATAGTGGGATGCTTCACAAAGCCTCAGCATCATCAAATCCACGCCATGTTCCACCAAAGTTTCCATATTACTTTCAAGTATCCACATCGCCAATGGTGTTTCAGTTTCAGCTGGTAATGCCACATCCATTTGCCGCCAGGCGTTCCAAATCAAACCCATGATTGCCATCCACTGCTGCTTGTGTCCTGCCATAGTCGTGGCATTACACTCTCCATTGCTGGCCGGTGCCCGCCATAGCCCATATTGCCACTTCCCATTGCTGTCGTGGTGCCGCCAGCATTGCCGCTTTCATTATCGTCGGTGCTCCAGCCCATATATTGTTGCTATCCATTGCCGTCGGCGCCCGCCATAGCCTACATTGCTACTTCCACGCTGTCGGTGCCCGCGCAGCTCTATATTGCCCTGATTCATCAGGTGTCGGTGCCCGCTATAGCCCCATTTTGCCATTATCTATTGCCGTTCCGGGATAGCCTATTGCCACTTTCCATTGCTGTCGGTGCTCCGCTATAGCCTATGGCTGCTGATTCATTGATGCTGGCGCTCCGATAGCCTGGATTAAGCATTATTCATCGGGTGTCGGCGCTCCTGAATAGCCTTGCGGGCTGATGTGCAGGCTTTTTCCGCCCTACAAGCGCAATCACAATCATCAGTACTTAAAACGATAATCGTAATCCCAAGAACAATCATCAGTACCTGATTGCCTCCTGACATTTTGGATTGTTTGATCCTTAGACCTTTTGTCGTCCTTTGCTGCATGAATCTTTTCTTTCTCTTTTACTATCGGAACTGTTTGACCTTTCAGTGCCAACAGGCCTTGACTCCTGAACTGATTAAGGAATCCTCCGCTGTTTTCGATGGCGCTGTGGCATCGTAAACTTCACGATATCCGGCTCATTGCGCTAACCGCCGCCGCTACCGCCGCATTTTCTCCAAAATACATCAGTGTCCAGCGGCTTCATCCTTCAGACATGGTGAAGCAACTACCATATCATCTGCCAAGCCCGCCTTTTCATCAGTCTTCATACTAATTTCAAATATTCTGACTATCGGGTATAAGTGGATGGCATTTTCTGCACCAGAATAACACAGGTTAATCTGCCTCTTCTAAGTCTTGAACTGGGTTTAGAGAGTTTATCATTCCCCAGAAAAAGCATCTTCTGTTCCCAAATATTCGGCCTCTACGTTTCTTGTCGCACAAGTAAGAAGCTCCAGCATACCTGGCTTTCATAGGAAAAGACTGGAACTCCTTTCATAACTGCCTTCTTTGTGGCCTTTCTCCAAAGCCTTTGGCAGCTGGCTTCTCCACTGTCTCATGCATTCCTTTTCCAAACTTTCAAAGTTCCCATTCATCTTCCAAAGCACCTGCCTGCTCCCACATCAACTAGAGTAAGCATCCCGTTTATCTACGCCGTAACTCCTGAAAAACGTCAAATTCATTCTTCATAGTCTGATTCTTCTATATCCTTTTCTGCCATTCGCCATGTATGAATAAAATGATAAAAGGTTTCTGAACTTTGCATATCGTACGCTTGTTGATCCAGCCATTCCGGGCTTAAGCCTCCATGGCTTAAAATTAATTCCTACATTGGATAAACTGTAAGCTCTGAGCCAGCTGGTCATATCATCCTTCCTACTGAAAGTGGGATAGGTGCACTTGGATTCACAATTTTCAATCCAGACATACTGCCCTTAAAATGTCATAATCAGTATTCATAATCCCTCAGGCACTTCATTTGCCAGATTATCCATCGTACCTGGGAGTAATCCTGATAGGATTTACTGCAAAATTAACCGCCAGTCTCCCGGAAGTCCGACTATAGCCACAAAGGTACCTGACTTCCTACCGCCGGCTACCATATCCCCAGAAAGTACTCAATGTAATTTACTGCAACCTGGCTTCATTGTGAAGTATCACCTAATAAAAATCATTGATATCCTGCTCGGCATAATTGCGCCAAGTTTACGACTTGCTGGGCTCATGCCGATACATCATCAATATCATCTCCTGTTGATTCTACTGATGACCCCTGATAGTAATAACCCTAACCTGCCCAATGAACTTAAGCCAACTGAATCGTGACCGACTCTGCGGATTTGATAATACCGGCTCAAGACCTTAATAATATGATCCGCTCAATTGGTGTAATTAAGCGCCTCACGCCCTGTCGGAATAATCCTGCTGTGGATGATGCCATTTGACGTATCAGATTGATAAACAGCAACGAACTGGCTTCCCATCAAGCAATTTCTATACCATAATCTGCTCTCGGCTGGTCAAATCCAGTTTACCATTTCGAATCTGTCCCAGTAGTAAACAGTACCTCAGTCATTAAAACACCGAAAACAACTTGCTCTCCTCCCTGCATATCGCCCAGCATCAAGGTCACTGCCAGATATTCCGAATCCACAGCGGCCCACGACTGAATGGACAAACCACCAACCTGCCAGCACCGAGACTTGGTAATCCATGAGTTTGGTGCAGCAAGCACCAGCCAGCCTGTCTTTGTTTAGAAAACCCCTTTGTTTTTTCAATGTTGCCTCCTTTTGTTCTTGCCGGTGAAGGGAAGCTCTTCCTCCCGCCATTGGCTAAGTAACCAATCTGCCCCAGCAGTCCTACCTTCTGCCCATCGCTGGCTTCCCTGCAGCGACCTTTTACGCCCTTTGAAAAGTTTCGATCCGGCCACGATACTGTCTTTTGGCTCTAATTTTGGTGTGTTTATTATATCATTTTTCTATTTTTTCAAGCAAAATATCCTACTGCTCTCGGCCATAAAGCAGTAATCTGTAACTCTCCTGACTGTTTTGTATTCTTGCATCCTTGAAAAAGCTGTTTTCTATCCACATAGTGTTAAGTAGGCTGTCGCAAAAAGAGCTGATATGTATTCTGTAAATACTGTCGTGGCTTGGGAAAGCTCTTAACATGCAACAGTCCCCATTCTTTTATTTCTTTTTCCGTGCGACTCCGGCCATCCATTCGGTACAAGTGGTCAGTATAAGCGGGTGCCTCTGTTTCGTGGGTTATTAGTGTACTGCCGCCTTGATTTGCCGCCTCCCAAAAAAGTCCGGCACAATATGCGTATTTTCATTATCCAAATCACCGGGTCGGCTTGTCCGCTAAAAGAACAGCTGGCTGTCTGAGCAATGCCTGAGCACTGCCAGTCGGCGCATTTCCCCGCCGGACAGCCTTATCTGATAAACGCCTTGCAAATGAGCACCCTAGTCGCTCCAGGCAAAGGCCAGTCCTAAGCAATTGCCTTATCTTCAGCTCGCATACATCTGGCCTGGCAAAGCAAATATTTTCCAGCACTGGGCCAAGCCCTGTGTCTAGTTTGCCCCTGTGCAATCACAACTCAATTTCCGATTGTGGAAAGCTCGAACGCTTCCGCATCATCTAATGCATAAATATCGGTTCACTATAATAGGACCTTGCCCGCCGGTCGGCTGCAAAATTTCTGCCAGCATATTATGTATACTTTCCACGCCTGGAACGTCCAATGTAGATTACCAGTCAGTCTCATTTGATATGGGAAACCTGTAACTGCATAAATACATTACTGCTCTGCGAGCGCCAAAATACTGGCGGCTGATGTTATCTGGCTTTTTACTTTCATGCTTTTCCCCATCAAACGCTATCCTAAGTACCAAACCGGGTTCCTTTGCTGCAATATTTCATCAAGTGGAGAAAATGCCAGCCACCCCAGCTAGTACTGAAAGACACCGCCATAAGCAAAGAGTAAACTCTGTCGCCGTCCGGCAAAAAGATACGGCAGACTCTAGCTGGCTCCTGAATTGGCTCACAAACGAAAAGACTCACCAGTGCCGCCAGCACTGTTCCTAACGGTCATGCACCCTTCGCTTAGCCTAACTACATCGACCTACATAAGTTTCAAAATAAAAACGCCGTGGTTGCCCCAATCATTCGTGGTAGTACTGGCAAACTTTGGTCCGCTCATTGGTAACTGCGGCAAAAGGCGTAATAATTATATAAACGCATCGCCAGCAGCCCAACACGGCAACCTTTGCCGCCAAGCAATCACGCAGGACATTACTAAAACTTCGCCGGCAATACTGGAAATTATACTTTTGCTGGTGCCGCCTGAACTAAGAATATGCAAATTGATACGCTGGTACATCTTCTATATTATATCCGTCTTTAATCTTTATCATCAGCAAGAAATCACCTGATTGGTATTTTACATCCTAGCTTCAGCAAGGCCTGTGCCTTTCATCATCATGCGAATGGTATTTGATCACATAAACTGCACCGTCCAGGTCCCGCACTGGTTTCTGGTCTAGTTGTGCCAGGCGACTGGCACCCCGTATTATAAAACTTTATTGATATAGTTTGTCGAATGCAAATCCGCCGCCGATAAATCACATCGCCATCAACTAATCCCGCCGCTATAGCTTCCTGAACGGCGCCGAACTGAAAACCTGTTTCCGCCTGCAACCTAATTAATGTACCGGCACCGGAGAAAATGGGTACTGCAGCAGATGCGCCAAAACTGTGGCGATACCTGATTGACCTGTCAATCGCCCGAACCTTGCCAATGTACGAGTTGATCCAGTAAAAATACCTGAATCCCTTTTGGAGCAGTAACTGACTTGAAAGGATGCTCTTATTTCTATGTAAACGGCAGGCAAATTACCACAATATCAGCCCAATCGTGATTGATAACTTTTAAATCTAGCTTGTAGGCCTATCATAATCACTCCCCACAAAGACCGAAAACGCTAAAGAAAACAATGCCACGTCCGAATTTGGTTTCAGTTTCAGGCTTTTAGGCTTAACTCTACTCCAGGCTCTAATCATCTACTGGAACCAGTCAAAAGCTACTCAATTACATAAACCACTGCTGCTAGCATAACTACCTGAGCACTGCTGCACTGGGCGTCATGGCAGTGCATATCCGGCATCATACAAACTGATGGAGCTGTCTCGAAATAAAAGTATGCCAATGCTGCAGAATGTTGATGCTATGCTAGCCCCAGCTTTGTCTTTAGCACCTGCATCATTAAATGCACACTGCCAGCACAACCAATACCACTGCAATTCCGATGATGGCTGTTCCGGGCATGATGGCACATCATAAAATGCTGTCCTCTTCTTTCGGGCCGCAAGGCGGGGAACATAAACCAATCCTGACTCAAAAAGCAAAAGCCTCCCACAATTGGTATACACATCCTATAACTCTGATTTTTAATTTTTCATTTCTTTTCTTCCTTTCCAGTATAAACCCATGCCGTTAAACTTTTATGTTGGCCTCAAAACATTTTTCCAGATCATCTTTACTGGAACTAATCTAAGAGCCCCACCGCAATGCCAACCGGATTGTAAATGCTAAGGACAAGCCAGCCGATCTTCCGCGCCCTGATAAACTGCTGCCTGCAAGCCCCGTCATCGCCTTTCCGCACCTCCGTCCGCTCCAATTCAAGATACGATAAACGGGCACCGATGCCATACCGGCAAACGCCCCATAATCAGCATCAAACATGTTCCTGGACCGTACAAATGAGCTGACCTGTACAACCTCCGGACTGCTTTCTCTCCCTCGACAGCACTGCCTCCAGCCAGTCCCAGCCGCTCTCCAGGCTTTCCTGCACAATGCCCAGTCAACTCAAACCACAATCAACGGAAACCTTTCAGCGGGTCTTCAAATGCCCTCGACGTCTGACTAACCGCACCCACACAAGCCAGCGCCGGCTTACCATTAATCACCATCGCATAGCACCCGCATTTTTGCAGACAGTTACATTCTCCCAGCGAATCGGCTGTGCCAACAGCCCCTTAACATCGGTAAGTCCGGCTCCCCTCACTGATTAAGGCCAGCCAGCCCAACAACCGTTTCATGGGTCTCTGTTCTCCATAGCAAAAAGATTGCCAAAATACGGGACTGCCCAGCCATCCTCAAGCACGCCGTATCCCACATGACTATCTCAACCGCTCCCCTGCCGGTGCCGTCTCGCTATTTCTTCTAAATATCCGCTCCGCTACCAGCTAACCTTGACCTTGCCAGTCAATCACTACATTCGGCAACCGGTGGCTGCCCTGCCGTTCCGTCGTCAATGACCGTCTATTTCCAGATGCTTGCCCTCTGCCCGGCTAACCTTGACCTTGCCGGTCAATCACCCACATTCGGCGGCTGGTAGCGAGCGATTGTCATTTGCCGGTACGCTTCTACCGCTGCGGGTAATCCTCCTCGCCAGTGTGCCTCGGCTTTCCCTACGCTCCAGTGCCGATGTGCAGCATCAGCCTGCCCCAGTCGAATCCGGTCTTTTTCTGCCGCCGATAAACCGCCCTCCTTTAGCCAGTCCTCAGCTTTGACGCAGTGCCGCCAAAAGCCCACCTTCCGTCCGAACCATACCCAGTCCCGCCTTTAGGATTTCTCATAACCGCTGAACCGCTGCCGGAGCAACGGAAAACTCTGCCATTTCTTCGCGCTGTCATTGGAATTGGCTCGCAAGGGCGAATCTCTCCATCGCTATCTCCGCCACGCACTTTCTGCCGCTGCCGCCATAAAGCGCCGCCAGCAAAGAATTCCCCTAAGCGATTGGCGCCATGATACTGGCAGGACATTCCCCGCCGCATAAAGCTCCTGCTATCTCGGTGCGATGACAGTCATCACCCAAACACCGCCCATAAAAATGAATCTCGGACCAACGGCAATCGGCTGCACCGCCGGATCAAAAATAGAGTATTCCTTAATTTCGCTACGCAAATCCGGCAGCTTATCCTGCCACACCTTTGCGGCTAAGTCCGGTCCAAAGCTAAACCGGCGGTTCACAGTCCGCTTAGTGCACAGCTTTTCACCATTTCCTGAGAAATCACATCTCGTGGTGCTAAGTTCCCAAGCTCCGGATAACGCTCTTCCATAAAAATACCAGGCTTTTCCCGCTCGGCGGGATAACAAACGTCCGCCTTCCCCGAGCCGCCTCGCTGATTAGCAGTCGTTTCCTGCAATTGCCACCGTAGTCGGGTGATACTGTATCATTTCCAGATTGCTGAACGCAAGCCCCCGGCAAACAACGCGCCGAGCCGCTAAATTACCGGTATTATATACGGTTCCGGTCGTTTGCCCCGGAAAAAGCCGTTTTAAAACCGCCGTTGCTAAAATAACCTCCCCGAAAACTGCCATACCTGATTGGTATAAACATCTTGCAGTTTTACACCGGTGCAGTGCCGCCCCGCTTCTTCCGCTGAAACAGTAAGTCCAGCACTGTGATGACAATAGCGATGAATTCTGCCAGCGACTTCCCATTTGCGAGCTTCGTCAATCAGTGCCGAGCATCATCACTTTTCCGGTCTTTCGCTTTTGGCATCAAGCCGTCCGCTTTCTGTCCGCCGAAATTACGCAGCAGCAATCGTCCGTCCGCTTTTTGCAGACATTTCCCCAACTGTAACAGCCACTTCTACTATCTCCGGTGCGCCCGCCGTCATCGCTCGAACCGCATGAGGATTTGCCAAATCACAACCGCCACGCATCGTATCCTGAAAATGCTCTTCGACCGTATCGCTCTCGCCCATCGTGTTCAAAAGCGGCATTGATACTCAGCCCTCTGCCAGCACCGATTGTGCCTTAGCTCCGATGGCTGCCGGGAAATCAAAGCTGCAGACCGCCCCATGTTTCCGCCAGCCAAATCGCCGCCGATAGCCCGCTGCTCCTGCTCCGATAATATTGATTTGTTTCATCGCTCACCTCTAAAAGCCGCCCTATCGCCCAAATATTCTCTGTAAGCACCGCTACTCCGCCTTCCAACCCGCATAGCTAAAGCCCGCCTCACGGACCAGCCGCATCAAACACTCCGCCGGCGCTCCATTTACGCCGCCGCGTTTAGCCTAGCACCTACGCAAGGCGATTGCCCGCTGGCTAAAAGCATTTCTACATACAGCACTGCTACTCCGCAAAACCGCATAGCTACAGCTCGCATTTCAAGACCAACCTGCCCATCAAAGCACTCCGCTGGCACTCACAGGCGCAAGCCGCCGGTACTTTAGCTCTAGCACTACGCAAGCGATTACCCGCTCTTAAAAGCATACTACAGCAGCTGCCCGCCTTTAACTCCGCTATAGCTAAAAGCACATTCCAGCGTCAACAATATACCACAAAACGCTGCCGCCAGCTAAAAGAGCAATAAAGACCGACAGCGCCACCAGCAGATCGCCAGCCACCTCCGCAGATGCCCGAAAGCCAAAGCAACAGCGGCTTGAGATTGGTTATCGATGCAACCTATCGCCGCCAGCAGAGCAGCTGCGTCGTCAGACGCCCCGCCGTAAACCAGTGCAGTCGGTATGCTCGCATCCTATCATAGCGAATGCCGTCAAATGGCAAAAACAATAGCAGTAGGATTGCCATACCGCTCACTCTTCTTGTCCAAAAAGCTTGTTTTCTTTCCAGTAGGCAGCACCGCTTCGTCTTTGTGCCTTGCAGGGTATCTACTGTTAATTTCAGTCCAATCAGCGTATGGAATAGCAATCAGCCGAGCGTTACCCAAAGCTATGCTTTTCCACACTGTCTTGCCCACGCCCAGCATTTGTAAACTGCCAAATACAGCATGCAGCAAAAACAAAAGAAAAATCAGCACGCCGTCAGGAGTCCATTTTTCTCATCAAGGCGTTTCTCCCTTCACCGATAAAATATCCGGCTGTTGCGATAACGTAGCTACCTGATAACGCTCCGCCATTTCTTTGGACATGACAATCGCATCAAATAATCCCACCTCGGCTTTGGAAATTAAGAGCAAACCATTTTCCGCCTTAAAGCTGCATTTTGATTTTCCGGCAAACGCAGACTGATAGCGGCGAGCCAGCTGCGATAGCAGACGTATCGCTCTGTGCCACCTCGGCAGTCCACATCACTCATAATCACCCGGCATCCCGCCACTAAAAAAGCTGCCACTGTGCTATTGTATCCGTATCGCTTTGCCGGTTGAGCAAAACCACAAATCTCACCGGACGTGCTGCTCCGGCAGCGGCATCGTGGCACTCGCTTACGGCATCTCGCCTGTTCCTTTGCCGAAAACAACGCCGGGAAAATATCCACCGACATCGCTACCGGTATCCCTGGGTTAAACACAGAGCTAACACCACAACCGCAATATGCCCGACCGCTTTCACCGGATCGCCCTCCTTCGTTGTCGTTTTCTTTTTCGCCATTTTCTTAATTACAGGCACTCTTTTCCATATCTCCGCAAGACTGCCTTGCTATGATAACTTCTATTGTCTAATCCCTGTTACAGCTATACATCTTCCATATTACCGCAAAATCACTCTATGAAAGCGTATCGACTTTTTAACGATTTGCTCCTGATTGCAGCGTCTCTGCTTTTCTCTGCAAAATCACTCTGCAAGCCTTATCCTCTATTTCTTGATGCCTCACTCCTGATTGCAGTGTCTTTTGTTTCCGCCGCAAAAAAGCGTTCTGCAAACGTTGCTATCCTCTGTTCTTGACACCCACTCCCTGATGGCAGTCGTCTTTCATTTCCCCGCAAAACCGCTCTACCAAATCACTTTGCAAGCACTATTCCTTCTCGCCTTGCTTAAAAGCGTCTTCTACCGCCTCTTGAAACTCATGATAGGAAAATCGTAGCACCGGATATCGCATCAACCTTAGCCAAATCGCCGCTTTCTGCATATTGCGCAGCATATTTCCCACAAGCCAGCACTGCTTTTTGTGCCTTATTATAAAAATCGGCATTGGCAATCTCGCCGTCTTTCTTGCTGTAATTCTCATCTTTGAGCGTTCCGTCCGTTTGGTAGGTCAAATACTGGCAACCCGTAATCTTATTATCCTGAACCGTCAAAGTAACCACGCCATAGCCATCGCCATTGCCATCCTCATCGCCCTCATATACTTGGCTTTTGCCCCTCATACGTTCCGTCCTATATTTAGCAGCAGAACTTCCGCACGCAGTAAGCCCAAGCGCTAACAGCACCGTACATAATAACGTCTATATTTCTCGTTTGCTCATTTTTCGTCCTTTTCTTTTGATTATCCTTCCTGATTTCTCGAATCTTTTTGGTCTCCTTTTGTGTTTTCCTTGCTTTATTTTCTTAAGGAAAAATCGCACATCTCGCCATCTGAAAAGTTTTCTACTTTTTCGCTCTTTTCTCCAGCTTTATTTTCCCACACCTATTCTTCAAAAAAGAAATCGGCACTCCTTGCCAATCATTCGAAACGCTTGCTACTCACTCTTTTCTCCGGGCTTGTTTTTCCCTTACCTATTTTTCAAAGAAAATCGCTACTCTCTTGCAGAAATCCAGAATGCACTGCTACTTCCCAAAGTTTCGTTTTGGATATCGCTTTTTAATTCTGCCGTAATCCAGCGTAATTGTCCGCTGCGCCGACTCCGCCACTTCCAAATCATGCGTAACTACAATTAGCGTTGCCCCCTCATTATGCAGACTGACGAAAAATATCCAGCACAATATTTTCGTTCGCCCCATCTAAGTTACCGGTCGGCTCGTCCGCTAAAATCAGCTCCGGGTGATTGATGAGTGCTCTGGCAATGCAAACCGCTGTTGCTCTCCGCCGGAAGCTGGCGGGTAAGTGCTTAGCTCATCTGCTAAGCCAACCTGCTTTTAGTGCCTCAAGCGCCTCTTTTCATCGGGCAAAGAATGGTAATACTGAGCCACCATTGCATTTTCCACTGCTGTCAAATAATTGATTAAATGAAACTGCTGAAAAATCAAGCCAATCTTATCCCGCCGAGTGCCGTCAGCCCCTTGGCACTTTCGCCCGAAATATCAATCCCATCAATGAAAACCCTCGCCTAAGTGACGGTTTATCCATACAGCCGATAATATTCATCAGTGTACTTTTTCTCTGATCCGGACGGCCCCATAATCGCCGTCCATTCGCCTTTATTGACCGTCAACGCGGCATCGTCCAGCGCTCTTTAGGCTGCCGTAAATCTTTGAAATGTTTTTAGCGCAATAAACTCATAATCCAGTCTCCTTTTATCGCTCATCGGCTCTATCTGTCCTATCTGCTCAAACGCTCCATCCTATCCCGCTTATTTCTCGCCCTTTCATACCAACGCCGGACGAGCATCTACGGCATTTCTCACCGGCAGCTCAATCGTAACCGTTTTTCCTGCTGCCTTTGCTAACAAAAACTAACAAATCGATTTCGCCGTATCGCTTCAGCCGAACCCCTAATCGGCTCCATCCTATTCACCGCTATTTACTCACCCTTTAACACCGGAGCCGGACTGAGCATCCACGTGCATTTCTCACCAGCAACTCCAATCCTGACCGTTTTTCCGCCGCCTTTGCTGACAAAAAACTGACGGCCTCGATTTCGCCGTATCGCTTCAGCCGAACCCTAATCGGCTCCATCCTATTCACCGCTGTATTTACTCGCCCTTTAATACCAGTGCCGGATCAGCATCAATGGCATTTCTCACCGGCAATAAGCAGGCACAGCCTGTAATGATAACCGATACTGCCATTGTTACCGGCAGCAGCAACGCAGCTGAAAGGTAATGGAACCATTAAAACACATCTCATACTGACAAACTGAGCAAAGCCAAACCCGAACAGCGAACCCAGAAGTCCGCCAATTCCGCCCAGCAAAGTCCTTCGCCCATAAAGCCCCAAATAATATCGCCATCCGCAGCGCCCAGCGCTTTGCGTAAAGCCAACTCTGCGACGCTCGGTTACTACTGCCGTCATCAGTCGTTGCCACGCAAATCATAGTTAGCGCCAGCACAACCACTCGTTACGATGAAAACCAGCGCCTGTAGCTTGGTCAGGACAGCACTTTCTGATTGCGTAACCCGTTTTACCAGCTGCGGCGTAATCCCGCTGACCTCGGCGGTAATTTTTCCCTATAGCTTTCTAATTTCTCTGGAAGCGGAAATACTAAAGCTCGGCAATGTCAATCTGTTCCCCGCCGCCGGTAATTGCCTGCAAATCCGCCATTGCCATATAAATATATTCTTCTTCCGAACCGCCGGTTTCTAAGATACCGGCAACCGTTAGCGTAATCTCCGCACCGGCTGCCACTTTTTCTTTCTTGTCTTCATTGGCAAACGCCGCCACTTCAAAGGAATCGCTGACCTTTAGCCCCCATAAAGGCGAGCCGCCTTTTGCCCGCCAGTACCTCACCTGTTTTTCCGGCCACGCCCCTCAATATGCCAATAGGGACTGGTAATGCGAACTCCAGCCAAATCCGTACCGGCAACAACGACCGGCTGTTCGTGAATCTTTAATGTTTCATAGCGATATGGCGTAACGCCCAAAAGCTCCTTATCCTCTATATAGAAACACCTTTTTCCACATCTGCCATGGTAAAATCCGCTTCCTTTTCTCCCGCCATAAAAATCATATTGGCACCGTAATTGCGAAACTGTGCCCCCATTTGCCTTGGCACATCATAGTAAATCGTTACCAATCCCGACAAAAATCGTTGCTCTGACTGCAATCGCCAGTAGTGCCACCAACATTCTCGACCGGCGCCGAACCAGCGATGCCGTAATCATTTTCAAAAACATCTTTTTGTTTGGTCATAGTATGCTCCTCTAAGCCAATGCCTGCCTTTCTTGTCGCCTACTCCTATCTGCCATGCAAAAACTTCTGCCGGTCTGAGCTGGAGTAATATTCAATTGCCGGAATACTGCCCGCCAAAATAACACGTCAGCACCAGCACCCCAATCAGCGGAATGACAAATAATTTCATTTCAATCGGTGAGCCAAACACCGTCTGACCAATGATTTGTGCAAAGCCAAAGCCAATCACATATCCGACCACCGCTCCAATCACGCCGGTAAGAGCAATCTCCGTCAAAACCAGCGCCGAAATCGCACCGTCTTTCGCACCAATTGCCTTTAATGAGCTAATCTCACTGCTTCGTTCCATCACGCTGGCAGTAACCAAATTGGTAATGCCCAGTGCCGAACCTGCTAAGCTTAAAATCGTAATCAGCACCATTAACAGCTGAATCTTTTCCAAAATCGCTCCTTCCGAGTCTGCCACCTGCCGCACCGGAGACGCCACCGAGTCGGTAATGACGTCCTGAATCTGATAGCAAATGGAGCTGACATAAGCCGTACAGTACCAAAAGCTCATATTGTTTAATCGTTAACGAACTCGGATCTTTTGCCGCTTTGACTGCCAGTTCATTATCCGGCGTTGTCAGCGCACTAACTTCAATACTGGTTAAATATCCCTTTTTATCCGCCAAGACTTGCACCAGACTCATGGGAGCAAAAATCTGCTCCTCTGCCTGATCGCCGGAGTTAAAAATGCCTCGCACCGTTACTTCTTCCTGTCCAAAGGAGCTGGACAGGCGAATCGTATCGCCGGCATGAATATTTTCCCGCTCCGCCAAGGTTTCCCCAATCATTACGGATTTTTCGCCTTGCGCAGCATTTTGCTCATCTAACCATTCGCCCTCCCGCAAGTCCCACCAAGTTCTTAGGTTATGCAGTCCCGTATTTAAGGTTTCCCCGGTCGGCAGCTCCAAATGATGATTAAACCAAGTTCCGACAACTGTTGCCTGCGTTCCGTCCGGCAGGGTAACATTCGTATCCAAAAACGGCGCAAAATCCACAATATTAAACGCCCAGAAAATCGTCTTGATATTGCCCAGCTCCGACTCCAACAGATACGCCCTTTGGTAGAACCGCCCTCAATTTCATAGAGATTATTCACCACCGACGCCGATTTTTGGCACAACCATAATATTAGCGCCATAGGGTTTTCAGCTCCTGATTTACCTTATCGCCCACGTCCATCATCACATTCAGCATTGCCGTTGCCAAAGACGCTCCCAAGGCAATCGTCATGGCAATCATCAGCATTTTTCCACTGGCGCCTGAATGCGCCCTTTATCATTCTGAAAAACATCTTATGCCCTCATTTCTTAAAGGTCTTTTCGTGTTTTCGTCAAAGTTTCCAGCGGCACAATAATATAACCATCGGAAACACTATAATCAATCACAATCGGAGTTGTACCCTCTTAAACCCAATGGTATTGATATTCATCACCACATCGCATAGATTGCAGACGACTTGCCCGTTTCGCTCATAATACCCCGTTTCACCGCAAATGTCACAAGCATCTAAGCCCACACCGTATGACGAAGAATTGGGCTTTTTAATCACAATAAAGCGAATCGCCACTCCATTTTCAGTCGTATAGGCAAAGCGGTGAAGCTTGCCGTCCTCTACCTGCGTCAGGGAAATATACATCTTATTGTCCCTTTGCTCACATTCTTCAATCGGCGAGAGGGCGGCTACCTTTGTTATCCCACGCCCGAAAAAGTCAGCACCAAAACCACAACCGCAAAGCACATCGTCAGCGTCGTTGACCAGCGCCGAATATTCCAGCCATTTTGCCCGAATCTTGCGATGCTCCGCCGGATGGTATACGGCTCTTGCACTCTTAGGCTTTGGAGCCATAATAAAAGCGGTACGGCAAAGGCAACCGCCATCACCGCATACAAAAACCAGTCGCTTAAATTGGCGCTATACCTTGCCAGTAAGAAAACATCCCGCCGCTTTGACCAGCCGTTTGGCGTGCAAAATCTGCACCGCCTTGGCGACCTGCTGAAAGCCATTGATAAATAAGCCAGATTTAAAAACCATAGCCATTCGCCCAATCTCCAGCCGCTTAGCGGTATGCCCCCTGCCAGCCCCACAACAAGCGCCAGCACTAAGCCCATGAGATAGCCAATCAGCCGGTAAAGAAGGCAGGTGGGAAAAAACGGACTCGCCATTTAAGTTGAAATTAAAGGGATACGCCAGCACTTCCGGCAGGGCGTAAAAAGAAGGGTAAACGCCAGCAGTCCCGCCAGCACCGGCGTGATCCATTCGCTCGTCTGCTCCCATTTTTTTGCCGGAGCTTTCGATTACTAAAAATATAGTAAAGCAGTGCAAGCGTAGATACCGCAAAGATACGGACATCCCACATTCCCGTTCCGCCGGTGTTGTCAATCAGCTTAGTCGTATTTTTAGAATTGCCCGAACCACCGCCGCCAGTACCCCTACTCCGGCGCCAACGCTCAAGATCGCTGCCCTTTTTGCTTAAACTCAGCAAAAAAATAACAGCATAGCAGACCCCTAACAAAATTGCCGTCATAACGGTATTTTTCCGTAACTAAGATTAAATATTTCAGCATATCGCCAACTCCTGTCCTTATGATTCTTATTCTTCCTGCTTATATGATGTCTGGAGTGTCTGAAACGAAAAGTCGCTCGTACCGCCGCTTTCTCTCTTTTCACACACTCCACACAGCATATCTTTTTTTGCACGATAAGCCAATGCCGCCAAACGGCACTGGCTTATTCTGTTCTAATCGGCAAATGCCGATTCCCTGACCAATTAAGCTTTGCTTGCGATAGGACGATTTCGCCAAGCTTTTTTTACCACTTTTGCGGAGTGTATTCCCAGCCTTCATGCGTAATTTGCAGATTGCCGTCTTTGAAAATACTCGTCAAAGGTTCCTCCCGGGCCGGTTACTGCATCGGTGTGCAGCAGGTATCCGTTTTCTTCCGGACTGTGGAAGGTAAAGGTAACGGCGTAGGTATCTGCCTTATCTAACTTAATATTAGCGCCGTAGTGCGGGCCGTCCGATGCATTCATAACCATGAAAGTACCTTCAGCAGCAACATCGCCTTTTCCGTTATTTCCAACTACCTTGTAATCAACCGTCAAATACGGTACCCAGTCGCTCTTGCCGTAGCCGAGCTTATTTTCCAATGCTTTGATATCACATTCCAAGTGAATGTTCAAAGCCTTCGATATTTTCGTTGCCGTTTGACATCGGTACCGGCTGGAAATAAACCGCCGACACATTCATAAAACCAACTTCTTCATCTTCAAAAATCGGATATTCGGTAAACCCTGCCTCGTTACCGGTAGCAGCCTGCTCGGTTTCTACCTTAGCAGTATTTTTCCTTGGACTCTTCTTTTGGTCTGTTCCGTTTTTGTTCCTTCGGCTGTTCTGCGCTCTTACCGCAACCAGCCAGCGCCAAAACCATCACCAGCGCCAAAAGCATTGCACCATACTTTTTCATTTTTAGTATCTCCTTCCAGAAAAACATCGTTACCGGTCATTTTTCCCTCTGCAAAACAGCCGGTAAAAAGTAACTAAAATTATTTTGCCAAATCTGAATGAATCGTCCCATCATCCTCCCCTTTTGGCATTTATCATTACCCCGCACCGAAAACGGTGCCGGAATAATTCTCACTCGCAATTTCTATTTTTGAGCGGATGCCGCCCGATTTTTCGCCTTTGCCTCCAGCTCCAGTCTGGTCTTCTTATTTTTCTGAACCTGCGGCCAAAACGTAACAACCGTAATTACCAGCAGAGTTTGCGGAATCAAGGTTTCTATAACGGATAAATGCCTAAGATATCCAGCACGTCCGTAACCTGAAACCAGTTTTGATACGATGCCTCAATCACACCGCCCTCAATAAACTCCTTAATTCCGGCACCCAAAAAGCAAATTGCCATTACCGCCATCAAAATACTGGTCGCCAGGAAAAACGGCTTTAACGGCAAGCAGAATGCTCAAAAACCGAATCAGTAAAAAGACAATTACCAAAATCACGCAACCTGACAAAAAGCCAAGCCAAACCATATTGGCGTTACTTTCCTGCATCAGCGGCTGATAGAACAAAAATCACTTCCGCTCCTTCCCGAAAAACCGCCAACCATGCCGTAAAACCAAGAGCAATCGCACTTCCCGCCCATCGATCCGGCTACCTTACTTTCGATATACTGCGACCAGAGCGCTGACTCGGATTTGGACACCATCCAGTTACTGACATAAACAAAACCACTACCGCCAGCAGCGCCGCCACTCCTTCAATAATCTCCTGCGACATCGCATTTTCGGGTTAATCTTTTTCAGGTAATCAATAAAGTATGCCATAATAAAGCTACATACTACCGCAAATGCCGCTCCGAAATAAACCGGTTTTACGCTCTTTTGATTGCCGGACTTGATTAAATAAGCAATAATCGCTCCCACAATCAAAATTGCCTCTAAGCCTTCCCGCAAAATAATCGCTAGCTTCCGATAAAAGCCGCTACCGATCCGCCTGCGGATTTGGTCGCTGTTTGATTTTGCCCGTCCGCCGGATTAGCCGTTTGATTTCCACTTTCTGCGGGTGCTTCCGGTCTGCCGTCCGGCTGTAAAATATCAGCGTCTTCGTGCAGCATAGCGCTTAGCTTTTGTCCTTCTGTTTTGACTGCCTCTAAGCGCCACCCTCTTTTTGACGGTTTTACGAAAAAGCCACAAATTGCAGCTCCACCTCACTAACCCGACTACCGGAAATATAGGGTCATAACATTGCGCTCAAAAACCGGTGGTTTCATAATATCCCCAGTAAGTCGCTTTGGCATATCTCATAGCTTCTTTTTGATTGCCGCCGCATAAAGCTCCTCGACTTGCCCGATTACACATCAATCGCATCTGCCACTTCATGCCAGTTACGAGCTTCCAAATCCTTTCGCAGTCGAATATTCCTCCCATGTTTTGTAATACTTCGTTTCTTCCCGCCAACGCCACCGTCGGTAGCATCGTCAAAAAGAACCAGCACCAACACCACACTAAATAAGTTCCGTAATCCTTGTTGCTTTTGCTCATTTTGCTCCCTCTTTATGACCTTGCTGCTCCCGTTGCCGGAGTATAGTCCGTTTTTGCAATCGGATATTGCCGGGCAAACTCTCCTGTTGCAAACTCTTCCTTAAAGATATGATCCGGCACGCCCGCCGCCCCTCTTAAAAAGTAGGAATAGCGTTCCTGACCGGCGTCCCATGTGGCGTCCAAATGATAATACTTGCCGCCGATTTCACAAGATTCCAGGTATGTAGCCGTTCTGCGTTTTTTCCGGTTACAGAACCGGTTACAATCCTTGTCTGTAGCCCCGCCTGCCGCAATAAGCGATACAGTGCCACGCAGTAGCCCTGACAAGTAGCCGTTTCCTGAACCAGTGCCGCATATGCCGTAGAACGCATTACGTAATAGGGGTTTTTGACGATGAATCGGTCGTAGGTTACATGGCAAATGTAATCATAAATAACTTTGACCTTATCGTACTCTGTCATCTCCCCATTTCGATTAATCGCTGCTTCAATCTCGCCAATCTTTGCACCGACCTCTTCCTCTTGAAATAAATACAAATAATACTTAGGAATAATCTCCAGGGTATAAGAATACCGACCGGCTGAACGGCGATAACTGCATTTTTGTTCATAACCGCCATATTGGTAGCGAATATAATCCCCCTCATCCGCTCGCTCGGTTTCCTCGCAGCGCCGCCTCTACCCATCGCATCAACCAGTGCCGGCAGCTCCGCCAACACGTCCCGCTCCCGTTCAAAGAAATCACAATCCGCTGTGAATGGAGCCGTAACCTTGCCGAATCTGCGCAACCACTTCGCTTTCATTGGTAATCATAGGCTCCGGCATTTGCCGGCTCAGGCGGTTAAACATCCCCGCAAGGAGGAAGCAAGCCACCAACCTGCTACATGCCGCCGGCAATCCACCGCTCTTTTTCCTTTTCACCCCGTTCCCCTTTCTTTCCGGTAATGTTCCGTTTTGAGCGGTTCGCAGGCGCTAACCCTTGCCCCCAAAAAGGAAATACGAAAGTGCAATCTTTTAAGGCTTCAGCATCCCTGTTTTCCCATCCGTTTTTAATTAGAGTGTTAATGATAATCATTCTTAACAAGATTTATTAAAAAGCATAAATATTATGCCACAGGAGATTTTCCTTGTCAATAGTCAAATATTTCCTATCCATCTGCCCCTATCTCACTTGATTCGGCGGAAAATAAGAATATATATCTATTTCCTTAGACATTTTCTCTTAGAAAATGGTAGTTCTGTCGATACAAATATTTTTCCAAATAAGACCAACTCCGCTCCAATCTTATAAGCAATTTTGACAGTTCTTCTATATAATTTGTACATTTTCAAATCATAGTTTATATTTGATATTTTCTTGTGTTAATTCTAATGTCTAGTACTTTCTTCCATTGTTTCCGTGTTAGGAAGTGTGCTATACTCAGGTTGGATTATACTACCCCCTATAAATTCCTTGGAGGACTTCATCTAAGACTTTTTAGACCATGGGGAGAAAGTGGCAACACCACTTCGGTCTGTGCGGGATAGTGGGAGGTTATAATATGAAAGATATTCTATCAGCAATCAAACAACGACAAGTGGGCATTCTTTGTCTGCCGCTCTTTTTACGGGGCTTTTCTTGCTGTACCTTATTTTTGACGTACTAGGCGAGTTTCTCCGGAAACCTACCGAAAGCTGACCGATTTGACGATTACCGTCGAGCACAAGGACGGAAACAATCGACACCTTCAACTCTCATCTATTTAATTTCACTTCACACGAAGATGTCATCCGATTCATATTCCTTTAAGAATGGCAAAGGATCATCAGTCCGTTAACTTCTTTTCTATAACAGCGTCGTAAAAGCTTACTATAAGAATCGCTTTTTGATTTCGCACGGGAAAATATTAATCGGCATATGATTGGCAAATGTCAAAGTATCTATTCCTGTTCCGCCGGAGGCTTTTTGGCGATGAAATCGGTTTTGATTTATCCCCGCTAAATATTTTAGAAGATACGTTTCGTGTCCCTGTGCTGATGTCGGAATTGGCATCGCCGTTTTTCCCCGATTATCGGGCTGGAAGCGTTTTATGCTATTTTCTCGGTTATCCTCGTTTTTCTTTCATTGGCATCATTATGTTTGCCTTCATCTATCCGATTATGGATTTCGCTGAGAGGGTACTATGGCTGATGGCTTTTGATTTTTGCGATTACCCTGTGGTATATGGGGAATCCCGTATGATTTATATGATTGTTGCTCGAGGACATCACCGCAATTAGCAATACATTGGTATGTATCTCTATTTTCGGCTGCTCCGCTTTATGCCAGCTATGAAACCGAAAGACCGCTTCGATATTTGACAATTTCCGGATACATCCTTTTTGGCTTCTTTTGGCTGTGCCTGATTCTTTATATTTTGCCAACCGGACTTAACTATGTTACATATCTGCGGCAAATGCAAACCTTTGCAAATTGTAATGGTATTTTTCTTCCTTAATTACCTTACTGCTGCCGGATAAAAAGAAAACATACGTCCGACCATGTGATGGGATACGGAATGACAATTGTGGCTTTTGTTCGGTATATTAGAACAGGTGCGCATCATTCTTTCCGCTCAAATTACGGAAGACTGGCCATGGATTATTCAGTGGTTTACCAAAGCGCATTTTTCTATCGCTCTGATTTTAGCACTGGTTATTACCCTGTTTTCTTCTTATATTATTAGGGTGAAGCATCTCTTGCAGCGAAACCTTGGGAAAAGCATTTGGAAATCTTGGCTTATACCGATAACCTGACGTCCCTCGGGAACCGGCAGTTTTTGCAGAGAAAAACTAAACATCTTAGACGCCGGTCGCAAGGACGACTATGCGATTATCTTTATTGATATCATCGATTTGAAAAATAACGAACGATCATTGGGGACATGGGGCGGGCGACCAGCTAATTAAAATGGTAGCCGGTGCGGCAAAGGACGCTATGGAAAAATAATTATGAGGGGCTTTGTCGGCGGAAACGGCGGCGATGAGTTTTATCTGTGTCGTTATTCCCGCTACCAAAAGCACCCTCGATTGCCAAAGCCATTCAGGACAATCTGGTGCGAACAAAGAACAAGAAAAACCACCATTTCCCGCTTAGTGTCGCACTGGGCGTTGCCACCCTATCGGGAGGTACTTGATACGCCTGCCGCTAATCGCCGGGCGATTAACTCCAGTCATAGTTATTAAGTTAGCAGACGAAAAGAATGTATGAGGGCAAAAACAATTCAAAAAGAAAAATCGCCTGCAATAGGCGTTTTTCTGATGACTTTTATTTTCGGGTTTTTCTGCTATGTTTCGTATTTGTTATCCTTTATTCGTGTTTGTGGTGTTTGAGATTTCCAAACGCCGTTATATAAAAAGAAATAAGATATTAGAGGAGGAGAGAAAAGAAAAATTACAGCGTGAGCTGCCGGTATTATCCGAGGTCTATTCCAGACTGGAAGACAGTCTGACTATTTATTAAGCGAATCTGCACCGTTTTTTCTCGTTGCCCGTAAAGCCGAGTAAAGCGATGATAAGCAAACAGATAAATTGACATTTTAGGAGGTATCGCATGAAGTTTTTCTTGGACACTGCTAATGTAGAAGACATTCGCAAGGCGGCTGCTATGGGCGTAATTTGCGGCGTAACTCACTAACCCCTCGCTGATTGCTCGAAGGTCGGGATTTTAAAGAGGTTTTGCAGGAAATCAGTCGTATCGTGGACGGTCGATTAGCGGAGAAGTCAAAGCCACCACTACCGATGCCGAAGGTATGATTGCCGAGGCACGAGAAATCGCCGAGCTGCACCCCAATATGGTTGTAAAAATCCCGATGACCGTCGAGGGCTTAAAAGCAGTTACCGTATTATCCAAAGAAAAGATTAAGACCAATGTTACCTTGATTTTAGTGCCAATCAGGCATTATTGGCAGCCTGAGCCGGAGCAAACTATGTTTCGCCTTCCTTGGGCGCTTAGATGATATTTCTACGGACGGCGGGAGCTGTGCGAACGATTGCTGCAGATTTTTGCGATTTATGACCTGCCGACCGAAATGTATCGCCCAGTGTCCGCCACCCGATGCACATTACGCAATGTGCGTTGGCAGGCGCAGACATCGCCACCGTTCTATATGCGGTCATTGGAGGGCGATGACCAGCACTCTTAACCGATGCTGGAATTGAAAAGTTTAAGCAGGATTATTGGAAAGCATTTGGAAAATAACACTTCCCTCGCCTGCTCTTTGCATATGCTCTGCCGAAAGCACTGCCAAAACCAGCAGCGATTTCGGCGTAGGATTCTTATCGGGGAAATCGATATTTCTACTTGATTTTGGTCAATCATTGTTAGAATAAAGAGTGTTAAATGTAAAATGCTGGAAAGAAAGCTATCTGTTGTTTTTGGACTGCCCCGCCGAGCCTCTTAAGCGGTGTGCAACTGACGCAAAAGTATCATTGTTTCGGCTCAGAACTGGTGCAGAAAACCATAAGTTTTGCCAACCAAACTGACAGCAGCGGTGGCTTGGGTTTTAGGAGGGTTTTGCGCCGCGCGTTACTAATTTTACTAATCGTGCTTGCCGTCGTGGCAGTGGTTTTTATTTGCACTGTATTATTTCGGCAACAAAATGCAAAAGGCAAATGACGGTCAGGAATGATTGAGCAAAAAGCAGGTCGTAACCTCAGCGCTTATCATTGATAAAAGAAACCAGGCGCAGGATTCTTCGTTGCCGCAAATGGTGCAGGATCAGATTCCGGCTTACTTTGCGCTGGCGAAAGCTCATGGTCAAACGCATCGACCGAAAATTGCCAACTTTGTTATGCGATGAAAATGTTTATCAACAATTACCGCTTAAAGAAAAATGGTAAAAGATTGAATTAGCCGGTCTTTATATTGTCAGCGTGAAAAGCGGCAAGGTAGAGACAACGGAAAAACCGAGCTGGCGTCAGCGGTTAGCCGCATGGGCAAAGAATGCTCAGCCAAGGCAAGCGCCGAAAGCAGTTCAAAAATAGTTTTACCCAAAGAGCGACTGCGTAGAAGTTTCGGCAGTCGCTTTCTTTGTTACCGCAGCCGCTATGAGCGGCAAGGAGGAAATGATGTCTAATTTTTCATGGCGGCTGATGTGGATCGCCGGAGTATGCGGTGTCCCCGCAGGATTTGATTAATTTCGGCGTAAATGCCATCCTCTTTGCTTGCCCGAAAGCTCAAAAGCTCTTTTCGGAAAATACTGTCTTTTGTGGCAGCTATCCGATCCGGAATATGTTTCGGCTGAAAATGCCCTCAGCCGCTATCTGGCGGTTGATTTCCGCCCGAGATACGCCTGCTAACGGCACCAGCGAACTGATTCATCAAATCATTCGGTATTTTGCGCCCAAAACGCATTGCTCTATACTCCCACCTATTCCGAGTATGGCAGCGAAGTGCAGCAGGGCGGCAAGGTGCATGCTGCCCCGTTAGCTAAGGAAAATCTCTTCAGTTTCGGTCAGCGACATTTCAGCAGCTTTTTGCCGGCGGCTGATTTTGTTTTGCTATGCAATCCCAACAATCCCACTGCCACACTTTTTAAGCACCGAGGAGCTGGCACCGCTGATTCGCCTTGCACAGGAAAAGGCAAATCTTTTGTGATTGACGAAACTATATTGAGTTTACCGACAAGCCGCAAAAATACAGCGGAGTTTCTCTGGTCTCGGCACCTCAACTCTCATCATCTTGCGGAGCTTTTCCAAGTTCTTTGCCGCTCCGGGCTTGCGGTTAGGCTATGCCGTATTCGGCAGCCCCAACTGGCTGCGCAGTATGCAAAGCGGCTATCCTGGGGAATTCACGCTCTGGCTGCCTGTGCCGGCGAGATTTTGGAGGATTCGGATTATATCAAACCAGCCATCAGTTTGTGCTGGCGGAAAGAGAGCGGATTTTTAAGCTTTTGCGGACCTTACCTAATATCATCGTTTATCCGCCAACGGCAAACTTTTTCTCTTGGAGTTAAAGCGCAAAGCGCAACGGATTTATTCCTTTATCTGCTCCGCCGAGAGACTACTGGTTCGTAATTTTCATGATGAGATCGGCACCGGCTTTTTCCGGTTCTGTCTTGATTGACGAGCAGTAGCCGGTTGCTCGCAGCAGTGCTGAGTTTGTAAAACCGGCTTTAATCACGAACAAAAACACTGAAAACACCATTATGGGAAAAGCTGCGAATCAGGCTTATTGGGCTGACAAACTAAGCTCACCCTATTTTCCCGTCAATCATTATCGGCGGTTACCCCTGCCGGCATTCCGGAATCGAAAGCAAGGAAAGAGAAGTTGAAGCAGCTTGCTATCATCGGCATAAAAACACACCAAATCATAAAGGAGAAAAGAATGGCAACATTTGTAGGTTTTGTATTACTAAAAGCAACCTTTGATGCAAATAAATATATTCAAGATTTGAAAGCCGACTGGGGTTTAGATGCAGATTTTGAAATTACGCATGATGGGAATACTATACATTACCGAAGAATGCGGTGCTTTTTCTAACTGCCAGCTTAATGCCTGCTCCCATTCCCAATGGCGAGGCGGTAGAGAGCAGCCAGAACCAATTACCGCTGGGACGGAGCAGTGGCGGCAGCCGAGCAGCATCAGGCACATTTACTGGTATCAGCGCTAGCAGCAAATCCATTGCACCGACAGCTTTAGCCAAGCAGTATGTCAAGCTCCTGGCGAGTGCGACTCATCAAGACGGCTCGTGCAGGCATCCACATTTTAGGCACCGTTATGCATCCGCAAATGTATTATGATTTTCGCCAAAATGTATGCGAAAACGATGATTTCACTGGAAAATCTGGTTTTATATCGGATTTCGCCGCACAAAAACAACACCATATCCGGGCTATACCTATGGTTTGGATCAGTTTGGAGAGCTTGAAATTATGGAAAGTACGGAAAGTCCGGAAGAAGTGTATATTTCTTGCAAAAGCATTGCCGATTATGTGATTACAAGCAATGTTGTCCTAAATGACGGGAAACAATCGGTTTTAGTAAAGATCAAAGATTTCCATTACCGTTTCCGCCGGAATCGGCTGTTGATGGCAAACCATTAAACTCGGTTTTTAGCGCTTTTCGATTCGTCAAGCGGGCTCGCATCTATCCGAAGCCTCGCTTGGCGGGAGAGTATGACTCTCGGCGTTTTGGCTCTGCTACCGAGTAACACTAGGTCGAGAAAGCTATGCCGCTTCTCTTAGCTATTTTTCGGAAATACAGCATCACAGGATAGACAGGGAACAGCCGATAACACGCTGCTCCTTAAACATATGCCACCTGCGGGGCGAAACACCGCTTACGAGTGCCTGTAAAATCCGGCTCTTGGAATAGTCAAACTCCTGAAAGCGTTTTGAGTGCCGCCTTTTCTTTGGCATATACCTTCCAATATCCGGTCAGCAGACGGTCCTTGCGGCAATCGGCAAACGCCTTGACATCGTACAACGGATAGTCCAAAAAGACGCCAATTTCATGAGGACAAGCGACCTGATGGTGCTCCGCTAAAACAGCCAGCTTCTCACCCACACTCATCTCCGGCGCACAGCCAAGAGTGTGCCAAAACTGCTCTGTTCCGGATTCTGCAAACAATCCTCCAGCAAATCCGGCTGATAAAACAAAAACACCGACACTATCCTGCCGTTCATACAAACAAAAGAACGCAACGGAAAACACTGCTCACAGCGCTCGCTATTTTCCCGCCAAACCTGCTTGAGCGGTCGGCTGCCATTTCTAAAAATAATCAGCGATGCTGCTTTTTGGTGCATAATCGTCGGAGCCATCATAAGCTTAATAATATAACATAGATATTCCATATCCAGAATACTTCTTTAAGATTTCTGGATTGGAAATTTCTATCTTTTGCTCTCATCTTGTCGTTCCTCTCTGCGCCGAGTTTTTCCTTGCATTTCGTCTTAGTGTTCTGACCTTTATTTTCCTTTATTTTCAGCAATTTCTATCAGTTTGACTTTTTGTATATTTCCTGCGTTTGGATTTCTTCCTATTATAATAGAAGGGTTCTTTGTCCAATGGTGTCAGTCAGCTTGGAGCATAAAATACTCTAAGCTTTAGCTTAATCTTCCGCTCACTCTATGGGTTTCGCCCGCAGAGTTTTCTGCCCCGAGGGGCGGAAAATCAAGTATCGTATTAGCGTGCCTTTGCCAATATTTTAAACTGCAAAGGTTTTTAAGGATTATAGGGCTTTGCCCAATTCCCGGCAAGCTGCCAGCGCCTCATTATCCGGCTCTAAATTAGCAATCAAGCCTTCCCTCACAACATTTGCACCGTAGCCTTTCATTCTCTCCGGCCAATCTCATCATTGTCCGTCGCCCCAATCATAAGAGCCAAAACAGCACAACTTTTCTTACCCTTTACGCACCGCAATCGACTCTACAAATGGCTCCATTTCATCTTCTTCTAAGACTTCATCGCCCATGTGAGGACGGCCCAAAGCAACTGCCTCAGCACTCTCGACATCTGCTACCGTGGCATCGCCAACTGCCAGAGCTTTGCCTCTTTCCCGTTTGCCTTAATTCCCTCAACAACAGCCTTAGCCATCAGCCTGTATTGCCGCTTCCGCTCCAATAAATAACAGGTATTGCCATAATGTTCCGCTCCTTTCAAGCCTCTGGTCTAAGTTTTCTATCCTCCGGCATTTGCCTTCTTGCTGCTTTTCTCATAACGCCAAAAGCGCTCTCCGCTGTAGCCTAAGCCCATTGCTTAAGCTTGTCGCCGAAGTTGACGCAAGTTTGCCGGTTCAAGTATTTGGTTTATAGTTTTTGATAATGATTGTCAATATCAAAATTGACTACTCATTCAAAGTTATTTTTGTGTAATTTAAGAAACCCCTCATTTTACTCTCCTGCCTTACTATACAAAAGGTGCTACCGCTAAAAGCTCCATACCGCACCGGAAACATATTCCCGATACCATATCCTTAGCTGCAATAGCCCTATTCGCTTTTTATGAGTAAAGCGTTTTATAACTTCCTTTTCCCGCTTTTCTATGAGCAAAAGCGTTTTATACTTCCTTTTCCCGCTTTTATGAGGCAAAACGTTTTTATAACTTCCTTTTTCTGCTTTTCTATGGGTAAAACGCTTTTATAACTTCCTTTTCCCGCTTTTCTATGAGTAAAATGCTTTATAACTTCCTTTTTCCGCTTTTTATGAGCAAAGACTTTTTATAACTTCCTTTTTCCACTATGAATAAAACGCTTTATAACTTCTTTTTCCACTTTTATGAGGAAAACGTTTTATTTCACTATTGATTTTATTTTTCTCTTTTTGATATTTTTCCACAAAAGCCATAGCAGTCTCAAATACCAACACATAAATACCGGTTATCACAACAGCAAACAAAATTTCAAAAACCAATCCGGTAAAGCGATAGATACGGCGGTGTCCGAATATGCGAAAAGGTGTTTAAGATATTGGCTTGCCCCATTGCCGCCATAATCGTGAAAATCGGATAAAAGCCACTGATATCGCTTCTGATACGCAAAGTAGCCGCAACAACAGCACTCGGATACCCCCAGCAAAAAGGCTTTGTTTCGTGGGCGAGCCGGTAACAGCTCCTCTAAAAGATTGCGTACAAATAGCTCCAGTTCGCCAGCTGCACTCGGTTTCATGCCCCGCTTCAGATAATCAACAACGCCACCGCCGCAAGTAACCCCATACCAACTCATGGCATGCCAAAAACTTAATATTCATATTCAGAAAATAAATCGTCCGTTCCTTAGCAGTCAGCTCGGCTGCCCAAAATATCATTGCAAAATAGCGCAGTGCCACGAAAACTGCCAGCACCAAAGGCCAAAAGCTGGGATATCTTAACACCGGTAAAAGACCTTTAATTCCAGCAAATATTCACTTTTTCTGCATAAAAGGCGGTTTCTTTAATGCCCCGCTAACGAAATCACTACCGCTCCCACCAGTAGCCATAAGCTCCTGCCAATGCCCCCGGTCTTAGATGGCGCAGCACCCGCATCAAAAGCTCGTTTGCTCTCCGCTGCCACAAACTGAACCGCCAAAACCGAAAAATAAAATCGTTGCCGCTAAACCAAATAGAATATTCAATAAGCTAAGCCGGATTTGCAGCAAATAAGCCGCAACCGTCGGCAAAGCCGCTAAAAACAAACAGGGCATATGAAACAACCGATTTCACCGCCAGCATATTTTCTACTAACAGCAAGAAGCAGGCAATCATCACGCCAGTGCTGCCAGCATTTGATATGCCGGACGAGGACGGAGCTGCGGCATCAGCTCAATTTTTCTCCGTCTGCCACTCGGCGAATGCCATGCTCCAACCAGCGCTCAAGTCGGCAAACCGAGCCTTATAAACCGCATAATCGCTCACCAAATCATTTTGCGGATTGATAAAGAGCAAAAATCACCAGAATATTGCGCTCGTAATCGCCGATAAAGGTATTGATAATTTCTGCCCCTGATGATGCCTCGGCATATTATATAGTCATAGCGTCTTTGAACATAATTCCATGTAGAACACCGCACCGCCTGATAATTCGTTCCCGCACGTGCCTCTAAACCTACGGCTCCAAATGTTCTGCCGCACACACGCTGCCTCACAACCATGGCGTGGTTGCAATCTCATTTCTCCCGCATCGCCTGAATCATATCCCCGGAGGCTGTCCGCGCCCAAAATGGTATCGCCAAAGAAAATCGCATATAGCTTTGATGGGAATACTCTTTTACCATCGCCACAAAGCTTGATCAATCGAGCGTTTGGCGTCTTAGCACCTCCGAGCAGAACAGGGTCCGAGAAGGCCGAAACCGAATCGCTATCCCTGCCGCTCAGGTCGTACTCTCAATCTCCGCCGGAACATAGCCTAAGCTCACCAGCTCCAGCTTTGACATTTGCCCGACTTTATCCGTTCCGATCTCCATCCCGCACCACTTCATATTTAGCAAAATCCGGAAGCACACGCCGGGTCAGCACCAAGCTTGTATCCTCGCTGTCTGGTAAACGTTCTGCCGTCCACTCCAGCGCTTCCTTTAAGTCCTTTTCACAAAAGTCAGCCGTCTTTTGGTCGCCCCAACCACGACATCGCATCCCTCAAAGGAAGTCCGCAGCCTAAAATCATTGTTCCATTTCATAGCGTGTCAAAGACTGCTGCGGTAATCGTAACCGACCCAGTCCCACTTCTTTCCAGGTCGGCTAAGGACTCTGCCAGCGTTTTGCCCTCGACAGCGGCAATAATTTCCTTCCAAATCCATCGTCATGCTCATACTTTTTATACCGGTTTTCCGTCCGTACTCTGCCAACGCCAAAAAGCCGTCCGCTGCCGCTACTCTAATTACCAAAATTGCCGCTATTAGCTTTATTCCCTTTCATTTTCTTCCTCATTTCTGTCACTATGTCTCACCTCGATTCGTTCCGGCCTTCGACTTTTTCTTTCCCTAATAAAGCGTTTCACTTCCGCCAGTCCTTGGACTTTTCAGCAGGAAAATGCAATACCATAAACACAACGCCCAATCCCGTTAATATCCCTAAAAGACAGGATTTTGTATCAGTCTCGCCGCCGGTTAATTCGCCTGCAAACGGTTTCATCGCCGTAAATCGCCGCCGCCATCGCTCCCGCCGCCAGCGCAGCATTTTTACCGATATCGGCAAAGAACGCGTCCGGTCAAAAATCCGATATTCCGTTTTTGCACCAACAAAGGCAGCAGCAACGCTACGCCCGTAAATCGTCGAAGACAGCGAAGACGCCAGAGCCAGTCCGCCGATTTTCATTTGCGGTTGCCAGTACCGTGCATAACAGTACATTCGATAAAATAGCAATCATTGCTCCCAATCATCGCACCCTTTCCCCCGCCGCTCGGCGAAAGCACACCCGAGCTCGGCACCGTTTGCAGAGCGGTAGCCAGCATACCCAGCGCAAAGTAAACAGCCTGCGAAGTAATGGCAATCGAAAACTCTTCAAAGCGGTTACCCGCATAAATCAGGCGAATCGCCTCGCTACTAATCGCCCGCCATCAGCCCCACCATCATCAGCGTACCACAAACAGCAAAAATGCATGTCTAGCGTTCACTGCCCGTCAGCTGCGCGCTACCTCCGCTTTTTCCCTTGATTGACCAAATCGGACATTCGGGGATCACATTCATCACCGACAGCACAAAAGACGCTGATAATCATCGTGCTATATAAGTCACTGGCGAAGCTACGCACTAACCGCCGCTCGTCCGGATAAATCCCCGAAGCAAAGCGGATATTGACCGACAATGCAGAGGGCTGCGCACCTGACGTGCTGACCATGCATAACCGGCAGCATAACAGTATCACCCAGACCCGCCTAGCTCATCGCTATTCCACTGAAAATTAAAATGAAAGCGATAGCCTAGCAGCATGTGCGGTGCCGGAACTTGAATCGCCGCCTGCATCGCAACCAATCAGGAAAACCACCGCCAAGCCACATGACCGCCAGCGAGCATTCGCCATGAGAAATAGCCGATAATGCACTGCATTAAAGACCACGCTGGTGCGCTGCGGCACCAGCTCTCTAAGGACTGCAAAATCGATAAAGCGAAAAGGCAATGCCGTGCACATGGTCGGAAACAGGATCACCTCAACAGCTCCGGACGTCGGCTTTTAGCGCTGGCGTACAGCCGGTAGCGGAAAAAGCCGCCATCTGATCGGACGCACCCTGCCTCGACAGCTACCAACCATCAGCAGTCCAACCAGCGTAATAAAAGCTGTCCGACCAAACGCTTTGCTTCTTTCTTCTGCCCTCCTGCATGTTAAGACATTTGCTAAAGACCGGAATAAAGCTCATCGTAATCGCCGACACGAGTCAGCATCACTCGCAGCAGCTGGCCCAGCGACGGAAAAAGGCATTCGCCTCCATACCGGTAACAAACGTGCAGCCTGACTCAACAAACTCCCCCGCAGCAAAGCTTTACAGCTTTTGCCGGCATATACGTTATTATCATTACATAACCTAATCGTTTTGACCGTATTTCTTTTCTTTTTCCATTCTTCTTCCGTTCTCGTTCGATGGTTGTCTATTCGCCCGCTTCCCATCGTTTCGCCAGTTTTTGCTCTATCCGGGCTTTTCCCCTATCGGCATTTGATACACGCACAGCCCACTGGCACCGCATCTTCTGGCAACAGACGCCGCAAAAAGTCGCTCCGGTTTCGCCGGTTTTGCTCTCGCCAGTGCTTTCTACCTATATCTGATATGCCCATACAGCCGCATCCGCATTTTTCTGGTAATAGACAGCTTCAAAATCGCTCTGTTTTTCGCCAACTTTCCACTCATCCGGCACTCTTTTCTCTATCGGTGTTTGATATGCCACACATAGCCACGCCGCACCGCATTTCTCGGCAAAAGCTCGCCTTCTGTTCCGGTAGTTTTCGCCCTATCCGGTGCTTTCCTACCGGCATTTGATACATCAGCCGCCGCGACCGCTACTTTTCGGCAAAAGCCGCTCTGATTTCACCGGCTTTTGCTCTGCCGGTGCTTTCCCTGCCAGTTTTCGGATGTCCTTGCACACTCGATTTGGCATAAGCTTTCACCTTTCCTGAAAATCAGCGCTCGCCTCTTCGCTAAAATTGCGGTAAAAAGTATGGCTGGCGGCCACCGCCGGTGAAAGCGGCACACGCCCGTCCTGCACTCTGTGATGACGAGCCAGCCGAACCGCTTCTGCCATATCTTCTGCCCGATATTTGTCCGCATGACATGGCCCCGCTAAGAGCTTTGTATGTCCGGTCGCCGGCAGACAAACTCGTTTCTAAATCCGGTCGCCGGTTTAACTCCTGCACAAAGTCATCATAGCCAATTCCCCGATCTGTAACCGCCCATCAAAGTTTGTAGCGAATACTCGCCAATCGCCGCCGGTGCCGCCGCCGGAATCGTAGAAATGGAATCATCATAAAAATCAATCCCGCAAAGCGGCCCACATGCTCTAAGCGATGCTCCAACCGGCAAAATCTACCAATCACCTGAAACAGTCGTGCCAATCGCTCCGGCGTCAGCTCCCAGCAATTCTTTCTGCTACCGCCAAAAGTAACCAGCGGGATTGGTGTTACTATGCTGCCCTAGAGCCGGCAGGGAGGAAAAACGCCCTGCCCAAAATCGATTTTCTTCCGACTGCCGCCGGCATTGCCCTGCAGTCGCCTTTTTCCGGCTCTCCTTTTAAGTATTTTTCCCGTTCGCACCGCTATTCGGGCTGCTGCCATTTCCGCTGCCGCCACCGAACAATCTGTGTCCGTCTTTTAAGAAAAACCGTCATCATTTTAGCTGTTATTTTCCCAGCAGCCAAGTTGTCTGATGCCGAACATACGCCACAAATCGGCATAGCTTTTTCAATTTTCGCTGTCTGCAAACATATACAAAACAGGCTCTCTCTGCTCCGCTGTAACGACCGATATTTAATTTCGCCGAATATATCTCTTCATAATCGGTACAAACATATGCAAATGCTCTTTCAAAATAGGTTTCAGTACCCGGCTTCCCACTCGCAAAGGATAATGCAAAAACTGGGTTTGATGCGAGGACATTTCATAAACATACAATCGCTCCGGCTCATCTTCTCAAAAAGCGCCCAAGGCAGGCTTTCCGGATAGTGCCCACCAGCAAGACGTCCTCATTTATAGCGCCTTTAATCCGGCATAAACGAGCGAGGAAGTCGTGCGCTTTTCCTTTCGTGCCGGTAATCCCAATCACCCCGATTGCCGACCAAGCAGGCAAACCATTGGTCTGTGGGGTAATCTTCTTTGCCGGTACGCGCCTTGCGGCGGTAGCCGGAAGCCCGAGCGTTTTGAAAATGATGACGCCATATGCCGCCAAGTCCTGCAAATACTGCGTCCCTGTTAAAAAGCTAACACTTTGGATCAAAGCTGCCCATATCTTTCCCGCCATGGAATCCTGCGGGTTAACCGCCGTTTCGTCCATTAGCGACCGCCGCCTCCGGCGGAGACCGCCGCAAGAAAATGATAGCTAGTGTTTGCCCTCTGCCAGCCCAAATCAATATGACCTTGATAACGCTGCCGTAATCTTAACTGTTGATAGCTTCCATTTTTCCTTTATTCTCGCCTAAAAACCAAAACCCACCCACCAAACAACCCAACCACCCCCCAACAAAAACCAACACCCACACCACCACCCCCCCCCAACCCCACCCCCAACAACCACCAACACCCACACCACCAACCCCCCCCCCAAACCACCCCCCAACAAAAACCAACACCCACACCCCACCCCCCCCCCACAACCCCACCTTCCGCCACATACGACTAATCCGCCGGCATCCGTCAGCCCCCGAAATGCTCCGGCAAACAGTCGCCGCTTTCGCTGGTTCTCGTCCGGTACCGGCGTTTGGCGAAAGCCGCTTTACAAAACTCGGCAATCGAGTACTCGGCGTATCGTTCGCTCGAGTACAGGTATTAGCGGGTGACCGTCTTCTTCCAGTGCGCTAACGTGCTTCGAGTCGTGCGACACACCCAAACGGCTTTTGTTTCCGCTAAGCCCATAAGCTCATATAGCACCGGCTGCGAAGCTTTTCGTCCGTCAGCGCAAGTCCTTGCCGAACATTTGCTTTTTAGCTTTTCCGCTCTACATAAGGGCTTAAAAATAATATAGACAAACAAACACTTCGGACAATGCCCGCACCAAGTATTGCTCTCGCTCGGTTGCAGCTCCGAAATGCACGCATGGTGCGCGGATGTCGGCAACGCGTGCCGATTTCAATGTTTACATATAGCGGACGCAGCAAACTGAAAATACCGCCGAATTTCTCTGGCATCACCCCTGACTCCGCCGTAAAACTCCCGCCTCCGACTCCAGCGTCTTGGAATACTGATGATTAAACATCGTCCCGGAACAGACGGCTCATTGGCTGATTTTCATTGGATAGAGCACGGTAACGCTTGACGCGTCAGCCGCTCCCAGAGCAGCAATAAATGCCATCGCTTCGAAAAGCGACATGCCCGTTCAAATATCCCTCCTTATTTAGCCGCAATAACTGCGCATCAATTTTTCGCTCCGCCTGCAAATAGCGGTCATATCCGGCAATCGCACCGCCAGTCGTACGCCGCTTGCGGCGCACTCATCACAAAAGGCGGATTATCTGCCACTCTCCGGTCTTCGCGCTCGACTGACCACCAGATCACTTGCTCGCCGCAAGCCGGAATCAGCGAAACCGCAGCAGTCCTGCCCGCTGACCGGCGGCGATCAAACCGCGATGCCAGGCTTGCTGACAATTTTCTAGCCAATTTTCTGGCGTTACTGCCGGCGCCAGACGCAGTGAATCCCATTAAGATAAAATAAACCCGCCCAAACCATTATAGTAGTATGCCTCTGCGCAAAGCCACCTCTCGCTGATTAAGCCTGCTGCGGGCAATCCGCGATTTCAGGCGGACACGCCAGCTCAATAATTTTGATGGTTTCTGCCAGCCCAATTTGAAAAATCAGATTTTTCCAGTTCCTTGGAGCCGTTCCAGCACCTGCGGCAATGCGGCACCAGGTTTTCCTGCTCTACCAGCTGATAACGAATGATAGCAGGTAAACGCAACTGCTTTTCCCGTCAGCCGCTATCAGACGATAGACAAAGAAAGCTCCAGCTCCTCCGGTCGGAGCTGGCTGGTATAGCTTCATAACAAAAGCTCGGTATATTTCCGGCGTAAAACAGCAAAGTCCATGCGCTTTCCTTTCTTTTGCTTTCACATTTTCTTTTAAGTCGCACAGCGCCCAGTTATCCTTAAAGGTAACAATCATCGTGCGCAGTATTACGACAGAACACCGGCGGACTGCACCAAATGCGGCGTCCGCAGTTCGGGCAGCACGCTTTCCTTTTTCTCCTTTTTGTCGCTCTTTTGGAAAACTCCAAATGGTATACTTCCTTGCGGCTATCGCTCTGGTTTCCGGACAAAAGTGTGCCGTTCTCATTGAGTTTTTATAATGGCAAATGCGGCTCTGACCTCCACCGTCAAGCGCCCCTGCTTTTGCTGCTTTTGCCCTGCAAAATCTTAGCCCCTAGTAGTCATGAATCTTATAGACGTCCGAATCCGTTCCTTTTTATTCGCCTGAATAATGGCGTTATGCCGCTGAAACAGCAAATCCGTTTCAAAAGACTTGAGCAGACGGTTGTCATTTCGCTCATTGCCTGACAATACTTGCGAAACGATCCTCCACCCGACGCAAGGAACCGTCCCAGTCAAAGTCCTCGTCCAGTTTTTGACTTCTTCTTTGATAATATATTCCTTAAAATCAATCCCGCCGTCTTCTGCCATTTCTTCCTTCAGGGGCTCGGTTTTGCCGCCCGCATCAGATAGCCAAAGGTGCTGTTACGAACCCGCCGGTATAGATATGTCTTCCCCAATCCATGCACTGCCCACCACAATCACTGCCGCCAAAACCCCTGAGGGATATAGACTCGAGATTTCCCATCTTTTTCTCCTACTGCTGTCTGCCGCTTGTTACGGCTTCCGCTTTTTCTTTTATTTTTCTTGATTTTTCTCTTTTTCTATTTTTGCTTTTCTGTTTCTGCATTTTTCTGTTTCTTTTCTGTTTTTGTTTCTGTATTTGTTCTATATTTCTATGTTTCTGTGTTTTTGGTTTCTGTGTGTGTTTCTGTGTTTTTGATTCCTGTGCTTTTTGTTTCTGTGTTTTTGTTTCTGTGTTTTGGTTTCTTCGTTTTTCTATTTCGTATTTGTTCTTTTTATTTCTCTTATTTTTGTGTTTCTCGTTTATTTCTGTGCTTTCTGTGCTTTCATTCTTTTCCAGTTTCTTCCTGGTTGAGACAAGCTCCGCATACTCCTGTGCACCATTGCCTGCTCCTTCTCCAGTCAAATCCGTCCCTGCAAGCAAATCGGGACGCTTGCGAGCCGTCGCAAATAAGCGCTTTGCCTTTGAAATTTCGCTAATCTTGGCATGATGCTGACAGCAAACCTCCGGCACCTTTCGCCTTCAAACTCCGCCGGTCTTGTATGCTGCGGATATTCCAGAAGATTTTTTCAAAGCTTTCCTCGCCCGCCGACTCCTGATTGGACAGCACCCCTTCCACATAGCGGCTGACAGCGTCAATGACCACCATCACCGCCATTTCTCCGCCGGTCAGAACGCAATCGCCAATGGACGGCTCCTCGGTAACCCATTCTTCCAGCACTCTTTCGTCAACGCCCTCATAATGTCCGCACAAAAGACCAGCTCTTTTTCCGCCGCCAATTCTTTGACAATTTCCTGATTTAGCGTCCGCCCTGCGGCGACATATAAATCAGCCGTTTTAAGTCCACGCCGTTTCGTTTTGCAAATCCCGACAAGCCCGAAAAATCGGCGGTGCTTGCATTAACGATTCCGGCTCCGCCACCAGGGGATAATCGTCCACCTGATGATATTTATTGTCGGCGTAATCCTGATATTTATCGTATTGAGCGTTATCAGCCCCTTATCCATTGCCCGCTTTAAGATGCTGTCGGACAATCCTTTTTCAATTTGCTCCGGGAAACAATGTCAGTACATGGAACTTCATCGCATTCCCTCCAATAGACTGGACTTTTCACCCACTTTTTCTCGGTATCGACCTCCAGCACGCAGTCAGGAATGACCGGAATCAAAATCTCGCGCCGTCCTCGGCAGTAACCTCATGAGACATCATTTGCACCGGTTTCAATCACTTCCGTCAGCTTCCCAAATATTCTCCGGTGTCGGTAAAGACTTCCGCCAATAATTTCAAAATAGTAATACTCATCCTCCGCCAGCTCCAGCGCCTGACTGCGGGATCATCAAAAACGCCCCCGAAACGCTAGGGGCGGCATTAATATCGCCAATTTCCTGAAACTCCATTAAAAGCCTTCTTTAAAGAGGCTGCACGGTTTTTACCGTCAGCACCCTTCTGCCCGCCGCTCGCCAGCTCCGCCATAATTTTGCGTCAAATCATAAAACCGGTCGCATGTCCTCGGTCATCGGTAAAACCTTAACGGCGCCTTTTAAGCCATGTGTCGTTTGTAATTTTTGCCAATCACCACCGTATCGTTACTGAGCCGCATATCTTATCCTCTTTTCCTGTTTTGGCGGGAATCGGTCGTCTTGCTCGCCGCTATCGACAAATTTACCCATTCCCCTGACGCCAACATTTCTTTCTTGTCAAATATTTATTTTACTATATTTTGACCATTTTCGTCAGAGTCCTGAAACATCTAGCTTTATGGAAATTCGGCATATGCCGCGCGTATCGCCGGCAAACATATCGTCAGCACCGCTTACGGCACCGGCTCGCCGGAAATGGTAAAGCAGCAGAGGATCCCTGCCAGAAGCTTTTTAAGCCGCACACGCAAAAAGCGTCGGATTTTTCCGACGCCTTTCTTTCTTTCAATTAACTTAAGGCTGCAAGCTACATTTCCCATTGCTTAGCAACTTCATCTACGAAATTTTCTTGCCTTTTTCTCCAAGCCTCGCCGGTGTTTCCGGTGAAAGCTCTTTACCTTAATCACGAGCCCAATTCCTGACATCTTCTCCAGTAAGCAGCTGCTGTTAAATCGCCGTCCTAACAAACGCCTGATCCAGCAAGCAGATTTCCCTGCAGCTCCTTTGCCAAACGGCCTTTGACCATTTGCTCCAAGATATTTTCGGGCTTACCCGGATTTTTCGTTACGAGCCTGATTCTTTAAAACTTCCATCTCGTTGGCGATATATTTCCTGATCGACTTCTTCCCGAGAAACATAGCGAGGACTTAATGCCGCTACCTGCATGGCAATATCGCTTTAAGACGGTAACTACCTTGCCGTTAGCACCATCTGCTTCGGCATTAACCAGTACACCAATCTTACCGTTCGTATGGTCGCCTACACTGCCACTGCACCGGCGGATTGTACTCTCTCAAAGCGGCGAATCTTCAGGTTTTCCCCAATCGTTGCAATCTTCGATGCCAATACCTGCTCTACCGTTTGACTGTTGTCCGCTCAGCCACGGCTCTGCCAATCAAGCTTTCTACATCTTTTGCCGAAGATACCAAAATCTGATCGGCGACTTCCTCCAACAAAAGCCTCTAAAATCAGCATTCTTTGCCACGAAAGTCCGTTTCCGAGTTGACATCTACCGCAACTGCGTTTTTCCGATCTGCCAGACAGCTTTAACAAAACCATGCCCTCTGCCGCAATTCTGCCGGCTTTTTGGCCATGCCTTTTGCCATACCGTTTTCTCTTAAATAATCAACTGCTTTTATCCATATCGCCGTCGGTTTCGGTTAATGCTTTTGCAATCCATCATACCGGCGCCGGTCGATTTCTCTCAGCTCTTTTACCATTTGTGCTGTTACAGCCATTTTTCCTCCTTCTTGACTTATTCCTTTGAATGATTCCTTTTATTGCTTTTTGAATTATTCGTTAATTTTTCCTGCTCTTCTGCTACCGGCGGTAATCAGCGGTATCGGTTAACTGTACGCCCTGCTTTGCTTCCAAAACAGCGTCCGCTACCATTCCTGCCAATAATTTTTACCGCCCGAATGGCATCATCTACCCGGAACCCGACATAATCCGCTTCCTCCGGATCGCAGTTGAGTATCCAACTACTGCCACAATCAGAATACCAGCAAATGTGCTATCCCGTACTGCAATTTCTTCATTCTTCGGATCAATTACAAACATCACTGCCGGCAGGTTTTCCATTTCCTTAATGCCGCCCAGATTCATTTCCAATTTTCCATTTCTGCCCGCGGTCCCATACTTCCCCTTCTTCGGCGGCAGCTGGAATGTACCGTTTGCTTCCATTTCTTCCAATTCGTCACAAACGCTTAATTCTTTCCTTAATCGTCTTGTGGTTGGTCAACATACCACCCAACCAACGATTGCTCGCCATGATATACCGCAACGCTCCGCTTCGGTTTTGATTGCCTCTTGAGCCTGCTTTTTCGTACCAACAAACAGCACATCGCCGCCTCTTGCTACAATGTCTTTTACCACGTCATAGGCTTTGTCAATCAAAACCAAAGACGTCTTTTGCAGGTCAATAATATAAATCCCGTTTCTTTCGAGTGTAGATGTATTCCTTCATCTTAGGATTCCATCTGCGGGTTTGGTGTCCGAAATGAACACCGGCTTCTAACAGTTGTTTCATTGAAATTACGCATCATGTTTTTCCTCCATTTGGTTTTTAATACTTTCTTCCATATTCTTCACTCTCCGCACGACCTGACGGCACCGGTGCGAAAAATCCGAATATGTGCTTTGTCCAACCGCCATTTTAACATAGACGGAGAAAATTTTTTCAAGTCAAATTTCTTTTTGTTACCAAAGCTTACTCTTCCTTCTTTTTCGAAAAATCGAGGAAAATGACAGCTTAAGCCCATCGTTTTTCTGTCAGGCTACTGCCGACTTCCTGCCGACCACATCGGCGGCCTCTTTCAAAAGAGATTCATCGCCCGCCGGAGTCTTTTTTTCTCGCCGGTCATTGGGGCCATTCATCACCTTCAAAAAACTCGGCAGCCTCGCTTCCAGTTCATGATTGACCAAATCCATAACCGTTTCAATCTTCGCTTCCGCCAAAACGCCAAACAAGGTATCGACAAATCGCTTTCGGTCGCTTTTCGTCCATTTTATCCAGCCATTGCTTCCAGCGTCAGCTCGACCATATCACTTCGCATCGAGTTCTTCGGCATATTCAAATGTTTTTCCCCTGCACCTGCCATGTAAAAGCATCATGCTGCCAAAGCCCTGTAGCGTCCGCTTTTCACGACTTGATAGTTTTTCCGAATGTTCTCAAGAGCTCGCCGATTACCGAAGATTCCGGCAAATAGGTTCGGACCTTGCCATTGTTTGACTGTACTTAGCGTGTTTCACGACGGATTCCCGAAAACCGGGACTGTCATAATTATCCACCGTCATAATCCTCCGACTAATTTCCTCATTGATATGCATCGCCGCATAAACCGCCAGATTGCCGCCCTTAGAATGTCCCCAAGCGCAATTTCAAGTTCGTCATTCAAAAACCCGCTCCAGATAATTCACCGCCTCTAACTGCGCCGGCACTCGATCCATATAAGACATATTTAAGTCCTCTCGCCAGCCGACCATGGTCGCATCGGTCACTCCTCGATGAGCAACATAAATACCTGCCGTCCGGAGATCAAAACTGTCATTGCCGAAAAACTGTTTCCTGCTTTTCTTCGTCAATCCGGTTGATATAGTTGGCAAAAACCAGCTCGAAAAACGGCGACTTTCTTCGAAAAGCCCAAATAAACGCTTTGCCGAATTGGGAATAATGCCTCATCTTATTCGGTTCTTCTGCCTGCCGGTGTTTCAGCCAATATTTTTCAATCAGCTCTGCCATAGAAACTGAGCTTTTTCATTCCATGCCGGAACGATACCGTCCAATTCAAATACGCCAGTTGCGTCAAAATCAAGCCGTCCACTTCATTAAACGAATCCTGCAAAACTCAAATCGCCCTCGCCATTTAATATAATCTCCTATATTTGCCATAACTTTCTCCTGTCATTGCTTTGCTCATGGCTTTTTCTTTTTATGTTTGTAGTCCTGCTTGTGCCTTTTCTGCTCTGCTCGCCCAACCTTAGGGGCAATCTATAAACGACCCTGCCCCACTCTTTTTACTATGCTTATTTGTCGCTTGCCATTATTGCTCTCGCTGTTGCTATTATCCTCTATGAAATATTTTTGCTATTGCTCCTCTGCCTTCGTTGTTTTTGGGTTGTTTTTGCTATTTTTCCGCTGTTTTTCGCTATTTCCGTTATTTTCCGCCGTTTTTCGTTGTTTTTCATTATTCCCGTTATTTCCTGTTATTTTCCGTTACATAACGCACTGTAGTCTGTAGGGCTATTTTCTACTACAGAACGCAAGGGGCGGGAGAAGGTCCCCATCAAAAACACAACCATTTTCTTTATGTTACTGTGTTGTTATGTTTGTTTCCCTATTCTTTGCTAAGTAGTCGCCCTTTTTCGGCACAAAACATATTCCTTTATTTGGTAACTACTGTCCAATGCCCATTTTCATCCTGTTCCGCCAAAACCTCATTGATGATTTCCTCACCAATCGTAAAGAACCGGCGAATATTTTCCAGCGTCTGCTTCAGCGATATTGGTTACCGCTTCCTTGGTAAAAACGCCTGGTGCGAGTAATCAGCACATTGTTTACGATAACAGCCGAGCCAGCACATCATCGGCAATAATCGAGTTGGAGCAATCCTCAAAAGAAATATTCACTTTCTTCCTCGTACACATCAAGCCCCGCCGCAATCACTTTTCTGGTCTTTAGTGCTTCCAGCAAATGCTCCGAATCAATCAAGCCGCCCCGAGAGGTATTGATAATCATGACTCCGTCCTTCATCTTATAAAATGCTTTCCTGGTCTATCATATGATAGCTTTCATCGGTCAGCAGACGGTGCAGGGAAATAATGTCGGACTCGCAAAACAGCGTGTCCAAACCGTATATTCTACGTCCAGCTTCGGATTCGGGTACTTATCATACGCCAGCACCTTCATACCAAAGCCTTGACAATATCAATAAATGCCTGTCCACCCTGCCGGTGCCAATGACGCCGGCAGTCTTGCCCCGCAGGTCACGCCCAGTAAGCCGTTGATACTGAAGTTATTTTCTTGTCCGGTTATACGCCCGATGTGTCTGCCGGTTCAAGGTCAAAATCATTGCCATGGCATGCTCAGCAATCGCATAGGGGCTATATGCCGGCACTCTGACGATATGAATCTTCCTGCTGGCGGTCCGAAAGTCAACGTTGTGTAGCCGGCGGCCTCTCATCGCAATCAAGGTAATGCCGTTTGCCACCAGCGCTTCAATCGTTTTTGTACCAAGGTCATCATTGACAAAGGCACAAACTACGTCAAAGCCCTTTGCCAAAGGTGCTGTTTCTTCGTTTTAACTTATACTCAAAAACTTAATCGTGTAATTGTATTTTCATTTTAGCTCCATAAAAACTGGATATCATACGGTTTTTGCATCAAACAGAGCAATCTTTCAAATGCTCATTGGTTGTTTTTAATAATTCTCTTTTTCTTTTCCATTTGTTTTCCTTCCTATATAATATATGGCTCTTGTTTCTAACCTCGCCCTTTTCGCCAAACCTTATTCCTGCTTTTTTCTCGTTGCGGGCTTTCGCCCTTTGCTCGCTTGCACCGGCGGCACAAGCACGCTACCGCCCTTTCCGTTCCAAAAAGAAACCGCTATTCTTCTAATGTATCCTCCAGCCAATCACCACTATCTGCCGCCGCTGTCGCTCAACCGGTCGCAACGCTCGTCTCTGCGGGTGTCCATTGTGCCCCGCACCCAGTGATATTCCACGCTATGCACATTCATCAGCTCTAACAGCCGTTTCCACAAGTCCCGATTCTTTACCGGCTCTTTTTGCCCTCTCGTCCAGTTGTTTTTGCCACGCACTTCCCAGTCCTTGGCAAAAGCGTCCACAATATACTTCGAATCGGAAAAAACTGTTACCTGACAGCCGGTTTTTAGTTCTTCCAAGCCTTTAATCACCGCCAAAAAGCTCCATTCTGTTATTGGTCGTCTGCCGGTAGCCGGCTGACAGCTCCCGCTGATGGAGCCGCCCCGCTACTATCCGTATACTCTAAAACACTGCCGTAGCCGCTGTTTCCGGGATTACCCCGACAAGCTCCGTCGGTATATAAGGTTACTTTTTTTCATTCTTCTTCCTTTTTCCGGCATTTCAATCCGGTTGCGAATCCGCTCCATTCGCTCGTCCAGTGCCGTAATAATGTCGGCACATTCCCGCACTCCTCGGAAATATCATCGGCATTCGGCAAATCCTTTTGTAATGCAGCTTATGGTCAAGACTCTGCCCAAAAGTCCATCGCAATCGTCCGGAACTGCACCTCTACCTTGATATTTTCTTGCCGGTCGATAGGAAAATGGGAATCTCCATAATTAAATGCAGACTCCGGTAGCCATTCGGCTTAGGACGAACAATATAGTCCTTTTTCATCAAAAGATGCACATCGTCTTGCTGAATCAGCAATGTGCCAAGCTATAAATGTCATCAATAAAGGAGCAAATAATGCGAATCCCGCCACATCAAAACAGGTTTTCCTCAATGCCTCCAGCGTAACGGGAAGCCCTTGCGCCGCAGACTTTTCCATAATGCTCAGCGGCTGCTTGACTCGGGTTTTAATCGACTCAAACGGATTTTCGATTATGCTGAATCGAAAATTCTTCATTTAATATCTTTAGCTTTGTTTCCATTTCCAGCAGCGCCGATCTCGTATTGCAGCATCAAGTTCATAAATGGTCCTGCCTGCTCCCACAAAACTTTGTGGATCCTGTAAATTAGCGACATCCGCTAAACTAAACTTATCCATTTTTCCCTTTCCCCTCCGGCATGGTTTTCCTCTCCTTTTATAGGGTAATGAGTTTAACCGGCTTGTCAATGTTTTTCCATTAATTTTTCTTGTTTTTTATCCTGTTATTTTTAGAAAATACTACTTCTTGCCTGTATTTTTGCTGGAGATAGCTTTTGCAAAACCACTTTCTACCGACAAACGGCAAACCGTCCCACCCCTATTCCCTCTGCGGATAAACTACATTTTGCTAAGCTTCTACTATCGCCGCTTTTGCTCGCTTGCAAAAAATAGCATAAAAAGCGGAACCTTCTGCCCTATAGTTCCATCAGCGAAAGGCTCCACCATATTATCGCACTTTCTGCCGTAGGCGTAAAAATGATTCGCCCAATAAGCATCTGTCAGCGGTGTAATCTGTACCCGATTGCCCGTCGCATGAATTATCTGACCGTCCCCAATATAAATCGCAGAATGAGTGATTGTGGCTCTGGTTGAATAGGTACGGGTAAAAAGACCAAGTCGCCGACCTTTAAATCAGCCGCCGCAACCGGATCACATAATGCAAACAAGGACTGCGAAGATCCTCTGGTATAAGATGCCGTTCCCGAATTCGTCAGCACCCAGTGAACAAAACCGGAACAATCAAACGCATTCGGTCCAGCTGCCCTCCAACATAGGGCATTCCCAAGCGGGATTTTTGCCAGCTCCAGCAAAGAAGCTTGCTGATTTATCGCCTCCTCGCTGCTGTGCCTGTCCCTGCAAAATAGGTTAAAAACTCTTCGACAAACCTTGCCTCCGGCACTTGCCTCTCCGGCGAGCTTTACGGTCTGCAAAATCTTGCCATTTTTGATAAACAAGCAACGCCGACGTTTCCGGAATCCATCGATAGGAAATACCCAGCGCCGTCAAAACTTCTGCAACCGGAACGGCAACGCCGCTCCCTTTGTACCACGTCCGGCGAAATATCCGCCACTGCCACACCTTTTATAATAAACCTTATTTTCCGGTAACGAAATCGCAGCGTATTTCCCCGCCACATCAAAATCGCCGAAAAATCCTGTAAATCCTAAGTAATCGGTATTCCCAGCGCCTCCTCTAACAGAGAAAGCGGCACATAGGTTCGACCATCCGGAATATACGGCCCCCAAGCGGCTTCTCTTACTTCTCCGTCCGCCAAATACTGAGTTTCCCCAACCGCCAGATAAAGGCTGTTAATCGGCTTATCTTCTGCTAATTCATGTCTCAATTTCGTATTGCGGGAAAGATGTACTTCCGTCATCGCCTGTACCGGTGACGCACTCGCTAAAAACCAGTGCTGTCGCCACGATTGTCCAATATTTTTCAAAACTGCCTCCGCCTTTTAACCAAGTCTTGTCAGCCAACATTTTTTTGTCAAAATGTACTATCTATTACGCTACTCTTTATTATATCAAAACAGTCAGAGAAATCAAGTTAAACTTTCCATTTGAAAATTTTGTATACTTTTTATGTCTAAAATCAGCCTATTCTTCCCGCTTAAATCGCCATTTTCGTTCCCGGTCCTTCAGGCTGGCATAAGCAATCCCAATTCGCCGGTAGCGACCGACCTTGGCTTTTTGTCCCGTCCTCTTCCAGCCACAACTCACCGGCAGAGGATAACGCTTGTCCGTTTTGCGTCTTATCAATCTGCATTGCTTTTGTCAGCTTGCCCGGACCGTCATAGCCTTCACCCCTGAATCAAAAACTGCCTCCGGAAAAATCTGCCGGACCGGTAACGATATTGAGCAAATAATGAATCCCACAGCACAAGTAAACATACGCTACCCCGCCTGCCCTGATACATGACTCCGGTTCTGGCTGTCCGCCCCTTATGAGCATGACAGGCGGTATCTTTTTCACCATAATAGCATTCCTGTTTCCGTAATCCGGTAACGCAAAATCTCGCCATTTGCCAGTCGCCGGCTAGCAACAGCTTTTCCGATGAGCCTTGGTGCCAATTCCTTGGCAGACGCCCGAAAAACTCCGGCGCCAGCTCTCTGGTGATATCCTTTGGCTTTTTCCTGCCGCAATTTGTGAAAAAGCGTTTTAGCAGCGCTGTACATTCCGCCGCTAAAACGCCGTTTGTCTACCGCAACCTGATGATTAAAGCCCGCCACGTTCATCAAATCAAGAATGGTTCCGGCACTGCCTGCCTTTTAAGTTTGCCGTTCCGTATACCAGTCGCTCCACCCTTGCCTGTACAATCGCACCGGCAACATCGGCAAGGCTCTAAGGTTACATATAGCGTTGCCTCTTCCAGCCGCCAGTCCTGCAAAAACCTGCCGCCTCCGCCATCGCCAGCGAGCTCCGCATGAGCGAATACCGAGTGCTCGGTTGCCCTACGGTTGTAACCTCTTCCAATCACCTGACCTCGCCAGACAATCACGCAGCCCACCGGTGTTTTCGCCCAAGGCTTCCGCTTTTTTTCCGCCTCCGCTAAGGCAAGACGCACATACGCCTCATCTCCGGCTGTGCCGCTCCAAAAATCACCGTCTTTTTCTATCCTACCGCCGGCATGACTATCTCCGCCGGCTGTCTTCTTCTTTCCACATCACGCCCTCGGTTTTCCATACTACAGCAAAGTCAAAAGCCGAAGTCAAAAGCTCGATGAGTTTAGTCTCGCCTGCCTTGTATATCTCGTTAAAAATCAATATCGGCAGTGCTGTCTGCCCGGTCGGTAATCGAGCGCACCGCTACAAACGGAATGCGGTTAGGGCGACAGACCTGCGCAATTGCCGCTCCGCCCTCTATCTCCGCACAATCACCGGCATACACCTGATAAAGATCTTCTCGTTCCTCCGCCTTAGAAATAAACTGATCCCCGCCCAAAACTCGGCCGGCAATCACCTTAATCTTAGCATCTCAACACATCGCAGGCTTTCTCCGTCAAATGAAGCAAATGCGATCCGTCTTAAAACCGACGTATCCATCTGCGGATTTCTCCTCTACCGTACCCGAACGCAGATGCATTGACATCATGCTGAATCAGCTCTCTGAAATCACAACATCGCAAATGCTTAGCTCCGGCGAAATCGCACCGGCAACTCCTAAACTAATCAACGCATCAATCCTAAATATATCAATCATCACTTGGTACAAATAGCGGCATTGACCTTGCCAATGCCGGACTTGGCTAAGACAATTTCTCTGCCGGCGAGGTTTCCCTAATATACTCGGTGTGAGCAATGCTGCGAACATCTCGTAACTGTCATCTGTTCTCTGAGCATCATGACTTCTTCTTCCATTGCGCCAATAATTCCGACCAATTTTACAACACCTCCTTGTAAAGCGTTCTGCATCCTTATCCTTACAGTGAGCCTCGCCTATTCCTCGACTCTCTTACATCATAGCCTATTTTTCGATAAAATACAAGTGATTTTTCGCTTATCTTGCGGCATTATCCCAAATACGCCTGCCGCACCCGATCGTTATGCAAAAGCTCCTCGCCGGAGCCACTCATAACAATGCCGCCCGTTTCCAGTACATACGCTCGATCTGCAATGGAAAGCGCTTTATTGGCATTTTGCTCTCACCAAAAGCACCGTCACACCTGCTTGTTGATATCCTTTATAATATGAAAGATTTCATTCACCAAAATCGGTGCCAGTCCCATCGACGGTCTCGTCCATCAGCAGCGAGCTTAGGGACGGCTCATCAGTGCTCGGGCAATCGCCAACATCTGCTGTTCTCCGCCGCTCATCGTACCGGCAAGCTGCTTGCTCCGCTCCTTTAAACGTGGAAAACGATGATACATTTTTCAATATCTTCGGCAATTTCTTTTTATCCTGCCGCAACATACGCTCCCATCGTCAAGTTCTCCAGCACACCTCATCCGCCCAAAAATCCGGCGTCCTTCCGCTACCTGTGCCAAGCCCATACCAACAATCCTTTCTGCCGGCACTGACGTAATATCCGTACCCTGCAGCCAAAATCTTGCCGCCGGAAGAACGCAACGAACCCCGATAAGGTATGCATAATCGTCGTCTTTCCAGCTCCGTTAGCGCCAATCAGAGAAACCACTTCTCCCTCATTTACTTCAAAGCTGACATTTTTCAAAGCATGGATTGCGCCATAAAATACATTGATTGATTCCACTCTCAGCATTTCCCGCCTCCTAACTGCCCAAGTACGCCTTTGATGACCTGTTTATTGACTTTGATTTCCTCCGGCGTCCCTTTTGGCAATAATCTGACCGTAATCAATCACAATCAAGCGTTCACAAAATCCCCATGACCAAATTCATATCATGTTCGATTAATAAAAATCGTCAAATGGTAATATTTTCCCGCACCAGCTGAATCGTTTCCATTAATTCCCTTCGTTTCCTGCGGATTCATACTGCGCAGCCGGCCTCGTCCAGCAGTAGGAGCTTGGGGATGTTGCCAGCGCCCGACAAATTTTCCAGCTTGCGCCGCTTGCCATAGGGCAGATTTTTGGCTAATTTATCCGCATCGCCCTCCATATGAAAGAGCGCCAACAGCTTGAGTGCCTCTTCCTCGATTTGCTTTTCCTGCCGCCAATACACCCTGGCAAAGCAGCACTGCCGCCAGCGCCGAATAATTCAGCTCTGAAAGGCACCTGATATTGTCAATGATGCTCAAATCCTTAAACAGACGAATATTTTTGAAAGGTTCTCGCCATTCCCAGTTCTACAATCTCTCGCTGGTTTTTCTGATTCGTCTTTTGCCCGTAAAATAAATCTCGCCCTCGGTTGGCTGATACACGCCGGTCAGCGAGATTAAAATATCGTCGTTTTTCCCGCTCCGTTTGGACCAATTAGCCGACCAGTTCGACTTTTCATGCGAGGAAATATCAAATGACCAACCGCCTGCAGGCCGCCGGAAAGCAATTCCTACGTCCTTTGTTGTCAGTAATTCCATTTCGCCCTCCTATTTCTTCCCGGTCAGCTTGTTTTTGAGCCAGTCTACGTGCCTGTCAAGGAAAAACTCCCGATTGCCCAAAAGTCCACTCGGCTTAAAAATCATCACCAAAACTCAAAGCACTGCGTAAATAATCAGTCGCAGACTCATCGACCTGATACAAAAACTCATTAACCAGCGCCAAAAACAGCCCGCTAAAATCGTGCCGGTAAAGCTCGCCCATGCCGCCCAGTACCACGATAATGAAAACTCAACCGACAGCATAAACTTAAACTTATTCGGATCCAGCGCTCGTTGAAAGAACGCCAACGCTCCGCCTGCCACCCCCGCCAAAAACGCCGATACGGCAAAGCCATAAACCTTGTAATAAATCGTCGGCACACCGACCGATTCAGGACAATCCTCATCTTCCTTAATTGACAACAGCGCCCGCCCAGTGACGAGAACGCACAAATAAAAATAAAAACGCCATCACCAGCAGCAAAATCGCCAGTAAAATCGGCAAATTGATTAACTGGAGTTTTTCAAGCCCGCTGCTCCACCGGTAAATGGCAGATTATAAAGAGCAATCCGAATAATCTCGCCAAAGCCAGGGGTAACAATTCCCAAATAATCGCCCCGCAGACGCAATGCCGGAATCCTGATGATAATTCCAAAATCCCCGCCATCAATGCGCCGCATAAAATGCCGACTACCAGCTTCAGCCTGCCCGGCAGACTGGTATGCAGACCAATCAAAGCAGCCGTATAAGCGCCAATCGCCATAAAACCGCGGATGCCCCAGCGCCAACTGCCGATATATCCCGCCGCTAAGTTCTAGCGACGCCGCCGCCATAATATTGATGCCGGCAACAATCAAAAGTCCTTGATAATAGCTGTTTAATATACCCTGCCTGCACGCAGAACCAAACTACTCCCGAAAAGGGAGCAGAACGGCAATAAAATTAATCATATAACTTTTTCGGATTTTATTGATTTTCCATTTCGCTCCCCTTTCTATACTTTTTCCTTGATATTCTTACCCAAAAATACCTGCCGGCTTAAAGATTAATACCAAAAATTGAATCCTGAACACAAAAGCGTCCGCCCAAGTGAGTGGAAATATAGCCTCTGGTAATCGTTTCCACACCGCCAATTACAAAGCCGCCCAGCATTGCTCCCGGAATACTGCCAATTCCGCCCAGAACCGCCGCTACAAACGCTTTTAGTCCCGGCATCATACCCATATAAGGCTGCACTTCATAATAATTCATACTGTATAAAATACCGCCAACTGCACCCAGTGCCGAGCCGATGGCAAAGGTAACCGCAATCGTCCGGTCAACATTAATTTCCCATCAGCTGCGATGCTTTTGGTATCCTCCGACACCGCCCGCATGGCTCTGCCGGTCTTGGTGTAATGAATAATCAGCTGGAGCAGGAGCATAAACGCCACCGCCACTCCAATGGTAATAAAAGTCATATAAGAAATCGCACCCCGCCCAAAAGTGCAAGGCATTTTCCGGATTGATAATCTCCGGCATCCGCTTAGAATCCGCTCCAAACAAATAGCGAAAGCCGTTTTCCAGCATACTAACACCCAGCGCCGTAATCAGCGCCGAAAATTTCTCGGCGCATTGCGCAAGGGCTTATAGGCGACTCGGTCAATCAACATTCCCAAAAGCGCACAGACAATCACCGCTCCCAAAAGTGCTACCCCAAAGGGCAGACGATACGCCGTCAAGCCAAAGAAGGTGAAGTGAAGCGCCTACCATCAAAAATATCTCCATGCGCAAAATTAATTAACTGAACGATACCGTACACCATCGTATAGCCCAAAGGCAATCAAGGCATAAATACTGCCCACATGAAGACTGTTTATAAGTTGTTGGAACAATCTCGCCATTGATATCCTCCTCGTTCGGTTTGCAAAAGACCGCCTCTGAAAGCTTTTCTCTATATTCTTATGTCAAACCTTTATGCTGGCCTGTCATTAGACCTTATCGGTTATACGCTCAGTTTGCTCCCTTATGCCGGTAATCCTAAAGGCATCACCGGCACGAAAGTATCTGCGCCCGACCTATCGTTTTTATTTTCCTTTGATTTTTGTTTCTACAACGGTTTCCCGTCTACTACTTTGATAACGGTAACGTCCTTGTTTTTCGGGTTTCGCTTTTCATCAAATCTCAGTACGCCGGTGATGCCCTCATTCCATTTCATTCATCGCTTTGACGATTGCTTCCGGTCTCGGTCGAGCCGGCTGTAATCGCCTCTGCAAATCACTTGACCGGCATCATAGCCCAAAGCCGCAAACGAACTCGGCTCCCGGCGTTATACTTCTCCCTGATAAGCGTTCACAAAGGCAACTCGCCGCTTCGCTCGTATCTGCCGTTGAAAAGTGCGTCAAATAATAGCAGACCTTCGGCTCTTTGGCATAATTTTGCCAAAACGCCGTCCCAGCCATCGCCGCCCAGAAAGTAGCCTTAATTACCGGCGGTTTTTAATTGACCGACTAAGATACCAACCTTATTATAATAATCTGGCACAAAGACCAGTTCCGGCTCGCTCGCCTTAATCTTCGCCGCCAGTGCGCTAAAGTCCTTGTCGTCCTCGCTATAGCCCTTCGTTATTGACAACGGTAAGACCGGCTGCCTCTACTACTTTCTTAAACTCTTCTGCCAATCCCACCGAATAATCACTGCCGACATTGTAAACAATCGCTACTTTTTTTACCCCCAAATTTTCCACGGCAAACTGTCCGGCAAGGACACCCTGATAAGGATCAATAAAGCAAGCCGGAAAAACATTCGGATAATCCGGAGTAATATCTAAGTGCGTACCGGTCGGAGTAATCATCGAATGTTTTCTTCCTTGCGCTACTGGCGCTACCGCCAACGATGTGAGACGAAAATAACCGGTCCGACCAGTGCAACGATCTTATCATTACTAACCAGCTTATTAAATAGGTTTACTGCCTTGGTTTGGTCAGCCTCGGTATCATAAATAACCGGCTCAATAGCCTGTCCTTCCAAATAGTTCTTACCATTTAACACATCAAACGCCAGCTTTGTACCATTGCTGGACGCTATGCCATACTCCGCAATCGCTCCGCTAAGCGGTGCTATACATACCGATTTTTAACTGCAGCTCGCCCTGGCTATTTTCTGTTTTGGCGTCTGCCGCCGTCTCTGTCTTATTTTCTGACCTCCGTCTTTGTCCCCGTCGTAGAATTCCTGCAGGCGGTAACCGCCAGCGCCAAGCCCAGCAATAATGCTAACATTTTTCTTCATAAAAGATTCCCCTCTCTTGCTTTTGCAACTCATTTCATTTTCTTGCACTTTTACAATCTTTCTTCCACTATAATCGTGATTTCTTATGTCGGTTGTAAATGTAAATGCAATTATACAACAAGCAACTTGCAAAATCAAGTGTTTTTGCAAAAGTTCAGGCAAGCAAAGATAGTCTTGATGCGGCTGGGAAGCTTGCTTTTTCCAGTCCGTAGCAAGACTATCTTTTTATTTGCTTAACGCAAACATGAGCAATTCGCAGAATTGCGAATGCTTCTGAACTTTTTATATTTCTTCGCAAAAAGATAGTCCTGATACCACCGACACCCTTGCTTTTCCAGTCCGTAGCAAGACTATCTTTTATTTGGCTTAACGCCTTCCCACTCTCCGCTCATGCCGTCCGCAAAAGCTCCCCCAGTCGCACTGTCGTTCCACCGGCTCTTTTTCCGCCGCCGGCAAATACACCCTTAATATACTCTCTGGTATGTCCCACGGTATAGCGCCGACCGGCAATCTGCACCTCTTCCTCCGGCAGCACTTCCGCCGTTTTCCCGATAAAGCCCTGTAAATACGCCCGCTTAGACGCCTCCGCCCAAAGCAATCATTTGGCTGCTTCTGGCATTTTACTTCTTCGGCGACTTGGTTTGGCATATCGGGCTCGCTTTTTGTGCCGACTCGTTTGGAATACTTAAAACACATGCAAATCCGCAAAACCAACTTTTTACAAACTGCAAGCTATCGGCAAAATCGGTATCGCTCTCGCCCGGAAAACCGACAATCACGTCCGTCGTAATCGCCGGTGCAGCATACACCTGACGCAACAGCCGAATCCCGCCGCAAAATCCGCCGTCCGGTAACGCCGGTTCATTCCCGCCAGCACTGCATCCGAGCCGCTTTGCGGCGACAAGTGAAAATGCGGGCACAGGTGCTTTTCGCTTCGCAATCCGCTCGGCAAACTCCGGCGTAATCAATCTCGGCCCCAAAAGAGCCCAAGCGAATCCGCGCACACCCCTATGTTGGTCAATTTCTTCCAATAAAGTCAATCAAACCGATTTCTTCGGTAAAATCGAGCCCATACGAAGTCAAATGAATTCCGGTAATGACAAACTCCTGATAGCCTGCCGCCACCAGTCCTCCGATTTCTTCCATCCTTCCCTGGTCGCCGGCTCCGGACTCGTCCTCTGGCAAAGGGAATGATACAGTCAGGTGCAAAACTGGTTGCGACTGTCCTGAATCTTAATCGTTGCTCTTGCCCGTTCGTGCTGATTGGCAATCACAAGCTCCTCATACTCCGGCCTATGATATCCCTCAACCACAGCGTCAACGATTTCCGCCCCGATAATAATCACTAAGCAAAGTTAAAGTACCTATTTTGCGGTCATTGCCGATTAAAATATCAATCCCCAGCTCCTTAACAGCTGATGCTCCCGCTGCACAGCAGCCCACCGCAATCACGACACAGTTAGGGGTTTCTTTCTTTTGCCTCTGGCTAACATCTGCCGAGATTTTTGGCGCACATTGGTAACCGTACAGGTATTGACAATATAGACATCTGCCGTTTCCAGTGCCGCACTTTCCCGATAGCCGTCCGCCAAAAAAATCTCCCGAATTGCCTCGCTTTCGTATTGATTGACCTTGCAGCCAAGCGTAAGAATATGAAAGGTTTTTGCCGGCTATCCGCCCTGCTTATCCCCGCAGCGACAGCCGCTCCCGGCTGGCTGGCTGTATTTTTTTCTATGCTGTAATCCATCTTATTTCCTCCTGATTTCCATCTCCCTTTCCCCACCTCAAAGCGCAGGCTAACCGCATAATCACAATCCCCGAAGCTATTTTTTCTACGGCTTTCCTTCTCTCGACGAAATAGGTAAAAGCGCAAAATGCTAACGCCCCATTTTTCCTCTTTCGCTCGTGCCAATTCATCGCTTTTTCAATTTCAAAAGCTTTCCTTTGACTATGATTATGAATCGCTTTGGCTCTCTTCGGCAAGCGCTTTTGTTTTCTTGTCTGTCAAATTTCTGCCAATTTCAAAGAAACCCGCTCCCCAAGAGAGCTTAAACACCATTTCTTTTTAATCTTTTAACTTGACTATCCGTCAGTCTGTGATATAGTAAAAAAACAGAGTGGTTATGCCGCAGGTAATTTCTTCAGCGAGTCATTAAGCGAAAAAGGAGGAAAAACAATGAATACGGTTTCTGTATCGCTGAACTCCATTGATAAGGTGAAAATCTTTTGTCAACGTTGTCGGCAAGTACAAAGCAGACTTCGACTTAGTTTCCGGTCGGTATGTTATCGACGCCAAATCCATCATGGGTATCTTCAGCCAGATTTATCCAAACCGATTACGCTAAAGATACGATACGGATGAAATGAATCAGATTTTTAGAAGATTTAAAACCTTTTTAGTGGAAGCATCAATAAGAAATACCGCAGAGATGACTTTCTGCGGCATTTTTATTTTAATCTACCGGCACTCTGCAGCCGGCATCCTTTCCTGCCGGTTCTCCCTACTTTTACTGCTCCATAGCATTTTGCTAAGCGAGGTTTTTATGAGTAAATACTTGATTTTGATTTCATTGACGCCTTAAACGCCAGGATCACGCTATTTTTAAGCATTACCCTGTTTTTCAGGATTTTTATTGAAAATGGCTGCTACTCCCAAGGTTACACCCATTTATCCCAGCCTGACCTACCCCTGCCATACAGTATTATTACCGGCACACCGCCAAATGTCTCATGGCATTTTTAACAACGAGATACCGGAACCCGACAAAGCCCCGAGCATGACTGGTTCTGGTACGAAAAAGACATCAAAGCTCCGACCTTGTTGATGCGGCATATTCTGCCGGTCTGACCTCGACAGACGGTGCTTTATCCCGTTATAGGCAGGCAGCAAAAGCATTACCCATAATTTTCCGGAGATTTTTCCAACACCGGTGAAAGCCAGCTTTCTCTCTTTTTGGAAGAACGGCAGTCGCTCGCTCCTATTTGACGCTTTGCGCCACGCCTCCAAAGCCAAAGGAACCTGCAGCAGCCGTATTTGGATAACTTTTCTGCCGCTTTGTTCAAGGATATCCTGCGCAGACCTCAGCTGTCCGCTCTTCATTTGACGGAATTAGATGACGCCCGCCACCATCATGGCACATTTTCTACCGAGGCAAAAAGCGGCTCTCCTCTCCGCCGCCAAGCGGGTGGAGGAGATTATCACCTAACCACGCAAATGGGGATTTACGAAGATACCACCTTTTGCCATTTTCGGCGATCACGGCTTTCAAGACTACCGCACCGCCATTTCTTTTTAACCGATTATTAAAAGATTTGGGCTTTTTGCAAACCGACGAACAAGGCAAAATTACCGAGTGGAAGCCTACGGTGCCCATGCTGACGGCTCTTTGCGGCTTTTATCTGCGATCCGCAGGACATCAAGCTGCAAAGCCAAATGGAAATCCTGCTGGACGCCCTATTAGAGCTTCCGCAAAACCATTTAAAGGCGCTATACCAGAGCCGAGGCATCTTCGCTTTCAGTTAAACGGTCCGTTTTCCTACGTTTTAGAAGCGAATGACGGCTATGCCTTTGTTCAGCCGATTTTAGACCATTATTTAACGCCGGTTGACCGGATTCCCGGCTCTTATTTGGCAACGCATGGGTTCTTGCCTAGCCAGCCCAACCTAAAACCGCTCTGCTCATCAAAGGTCCGGATATCCGGAAGCATTTGCATTTGCAGAAATCAGTCTTTTTAGACGTAGCGCCGACCTTTGCTAAAATCCTGGATTTGCCTTGGCAAACCGGTCGAGCTTTTGGATATTTTCCGTCGCTCTTGACGACGTTTGGCAGCTATCACTTCTGCCAGTACCGGCTCATGTGCTTTACCGAGCGCAGCTTTTGGAAAGGCAGAAAAGCAGCCTGGCGCTGCTGAGCGTTTAACTTTTGCAGGAACTCCTCATGTAAGCTATTGAGCTTGAGATAAAGGGGCAGAGGCACGCACCACGTCCTCTGCCTCTTCTCTTTTGGGCTAAGCCGTCTGCAAACGCCGACAGCCGTTCGTTAAAAGCCGGCAGCCTCTCAGCGTAACTATAATATCAAGGCTAAATGCCGTCAAAAGGAAAAAGCAACACCGAAGGCTGTCCCGACAAATGATTGGTCAAGCGAGACCACCGCCGGCTCGCAGCACGCTAATCAGCACCACCGAAACGTACCGAATACCACACCGCCCCAATCAGGCAAACTCTCCTTGGATATTAAACTTTTCGATCCGAATAATCCCACCAGCGAGCATGCAAAGATAGTTTCTCCATCGCATACGAGGTCAAATACTCAACGTACAGGTAACCACTGCTCTGAGCAGCAGGGCGGATTTTGCACTTTTCCCAACAACAAAAGGTCAAAGAGTGCCCGCAGACCGACAAATCGGACAATACGGACCATTCAAAAATCCCTGCGTTGACAAACCGCCGCTCCGTCACCGAACAAAGAATACTTTCATAAATCCAGCCGCCGACACTATACACCATAAACCAGCATATCGCTTTTTCCAGCAGTTCCATTTTCTACTTCCTCATTCTTTCTATGCTTCCTATGCTCTTATTTCTTTTTGTTTCGTAAGCCCGATAGCGTTTCCTGAACTGCGCAAATCTTATCGGCAATACATAGGATAACGCTTTCTCGGTATTTCGGCAAAGTCGGCGTTATGGGAACATATGCGAGTCAAATCATATTGCGCCTCGATTTCATTGAGCGAAAAATCCCGCTCTACGTTTCGGCAAGCACACTTGGCATGAGTAAAAGCCATGCAAGCGATGACTTTTTATCCGGAATATGCCAGTCATCACAGAAAATAGTCGATGAAGAAGCGCTCCTTTAATAAAAGAAGCGCTGTCTACTTTTAACGAAAGCCGGTCTGCAATTTGCAGGCATAGCACCGCTACCGCTACCGAGTGTTCAAACACAGTAACCTTGCCATGCTGAAGAAAGCGCTTTTTCCAGTGCCATTCCCTTCGAGCGTAAAAATCTCATCGCCATACTGCCAAATCAGCTTTTTGCCTGTTTCTTTGTCAAAACCCTTCCTCTTTTCTAAACCTGTCGCCAGCCGTATGCGATATATATACCACGCCGGCGCAAGGCAAGCGGTTATTTCTACAAAGAATATTCCTATTCGGTTTTATTCTAAGTTTAGCTTATTCTTGCACAAATAGTTGACCAGAAGCCACTCGACCGCCAGCGCCAGCACTGCAATCAATAAAGAAATTCCAATTAAGCCATTGATTGCGTCCGGCATGAACTTCTCATTCAAAGTCTCCAAAATATCCGGTCATAAAGAAAACCACCATCGTCAGCGTCCCTGACGACCTGTTTTACCATATAAATCCCGATATAGGCACAATGGAAAATACGACCTTATTGCGGTTTGCCAGCTGTCCAAAGCTCATTGCCAAATAAAAATCCATAATCTGGATAATCATACTAATCACTATTGTTATGCCAACCAGAATCAAAGTAAGCGGCGAATAGCCAGCCTTTAGATATTCCCGTATAAAGCTCACTGCTATCTCGGTAAACTGGTTAACATTCAAAAAGCTAATTCCGACGGTTACCGTTACAATTAGCGCACCAGCATAATCATCAAACCTACTAACAGTTTAGAAAACACATTTTGTCCGGTTTTTACCGGCAAGGTAAAGGTCAGGTATCCCTCCCGGTAAACATATTTTTGGTAAAAAGCGTAAGATGACCACGACAAAGGTAATTAAATGCATGGCAATTAAGCTGAATATCAACACCGGTATCGCTGTGGCACCCGCTATTTGCAGTAACAGCATATCGCTATCTCGAAATTCAATCAGCACTCTTTGCGATATAATCATCAGCACAAGTCCCACCCAAATCAGCAGCAAATATCTGCCCAAATATTTAAATCTATGCTTTGATTAATTTTTAATACCATCTCATTACCTCCCGGAACATCCTCGTCAACGGATTTCGCTCCTTTCTCGATATTTTTCCACCGAATCATATAGGAAAATATTGCCGTTTTTAATCATAATTGCATCGTCAAGCACATTTTTCCACCCTCAGTAGATTAAGTGCGTAGAAATAATCACCAGAGCTTCCCTATTATACTGCGAAATAATCGTTTTGCAGGATATAATCTCTTGCTACCGGATCTCACCTCGCCAATCGGTTCATCTAAGCAATAAACTTCCGCCTCCCGGCTCATTACCAGCTGCCAGCTGCACCTTTTCCTGCGTCCCCTTAGACAGGGTTTCATTTTCTTCGCACCGGAATATTTAAGTCGTGAAGTAAGCCGTTTACTTTGGTCAGCATTAAAATCCGCATAAAAATCAGCAAACAAGTCAACCAGCTGTTCTACGGTCATTTTGCATGAGTTTAAGCACGTTTTTATCCGGCAAATAGGAAATCTCGCTTTCGACTCCGGTCCCGGCTTTTCCCGTCCAGCAGGATTTTGCCTGTACTCGATTGAATCAGCCCGTTAAGCGGCTTAATTAAAGTCGTCTTGCCGGAGCCAGTTTCGGCCCCCAATAAACCAACAATTCTGCCTTGCCCCAACGTCAAGTTTACATTTTGCAGCGCCGGAAAAGAACCAAACTTTTTCCCCAGCTGAATCATCTCTATTTTCATTTCTTCCTCCTTGTATCGATATAGCGACAGGGCTCTCGCCCTTCGCCCTATTCCGGTAATGGTTCTCTGCCTTTACTGTACCGCTTGCACTTCTGCCCCTGTGCCGTCGGTTCCTTTACAATATCATAATCTCTCTTCGCTCAGTCCCAGCGATTTCTATATCCGCCAAAGTCCCTCGCCCAGCTGGCGAGCCAGTTGCCCTGCCCTTGGCTTTAATTCGCTCTCTATCCTGCGTTACATAGCGACCGACTGTTCGATCGGCAAATAGCATGCCCTCTTGCTCCAGCTGCGAAAACGCCTTTTTGCATCGTATTGGGATTTACTCGGCAATCTCCGCCACGCCCCTGACCGTCGGCATTTTCTCACCCGGGTGATATTTGCCGGCACTAATCTCTCGAGTAATCCGTTCCACCAATTGAATATAAATCGCCGGTTAGGAATCCATCTGCCACACGTTATATCCTCCTTCCATTGCCTTTCCTTTTTGTACTATTGTATTGTTGTGTTATTATATTAGTACAACGGAAGAGAAAATGTCAAGCAAAGAAATGTAAAAATCTTTCTTTCTGAAAAACCACCCCATCGCTAACGAAAACCATCCGGACTATACCATATTTTTCCGCACCTTGTTCCACCATAACGCTTGACACAACAATTGGCACAAGTTAAAAACGAAAACCCGTCCGCCGGTATACTCGGCAAACGGGTTTTTGCTTTTTCTATCGCCGGTAAATCTTACCGGAAATAGGCTAGACGCTTTGTCTATTTGTTTCTTCTACAACCTTTTTGGCCACGACCTCATCATTTCGCTGAGCGCTTTATCTACATCATTTTCACCAAGCAAATATTTTTCCGTTTCTTCCGTCAAAAATCTTGGTCAGCTGAACCTGATATTTGGGAATCGTTACAAATAAATTATCTTCCCAAGCCGGATTATTCAATACGTTCTTTAAGGCGTCCATATCGCAGTATTTCGGATCATCCACCATCTTTTGAACATATTCCATCCGGTCTCGCACCCTTAACTGCCGAAATGCTGACGCCACGAATCTTCATACCCCTCGGTGGTATAAAAACGCAGGAAATCATATGCTTCTGCGGGTGCTTCGAGGTTTTTCGATACCGAGTAGAAATGGCTTCTACCAAGGTACGGCCTGCTTTTCCGTCTCTAAATACCGGTAGCGGTGCAAAGGTGGTCTGGAAATCATGCGGATATTTATCCTGATCGTCCAGCTCATTGATCATCCAAGTACCAATCAGGGAGCATGGCAATCTCGCCGTTAAAGAACTTCGAGCGATAGTTCACGCTCATCGCCTTTGCCTCTGCCAGCGGAATCGAGCATTTATCTACGTTTTTCCAGCTGATTTCTAAAACTCAATCCAAGCTTTCAGGTTCGGATCATCATAATTTAAAGCTGCCGTCTGCTTTTGAGCATGGCATTGTCCATTTTGGTGGAAACAACGCCCATGTAGTTAAACGTATCCCATACATGGAAATAACCGCCAAAATCTCTTTTTCGGCGCCATCGCCCTGGTCAATTTCGCATATTCTTCATAATCTTCCCATGTCCAGTCAGGCTCGGCACCGGCAAGCCGGCTTCTTCCAAGTAGCTCTTATTCAAAAGAACAACCCATGCCTTCCAGTCAGCCGGCATACAATAAACCTTACCATCTACTACCGGCAAACAGGAATAAATATCTTCCGGATTTACTCCTCAGCCTTAAAAATAATCATCTAATGCCAAATAAGCTCCGGAAGACGCTCTTTGGGTATGCTCCGCACAGCTGCCGTTGCCACGATATCCATTTCTCGCCGCCCATCAACATCAAGTCAACCTTTTTGGTATACTCACTGGCGTTTTTGGTCGCCATAATAATCAAAGACAACCTTTACATTCGGGTGAAGCTTGTTACATTCTTCTGCCGCTTTCTTGTCTACCTCCTGATGATTGGTCTGCCAGCCGACAAAGCGAAGCGTTACTTCTTCGCCTGACTTTTCCGCCGGTGTTTCCGTCTTATTCGCCTCGGTTTTTGTTTCCTCTGTCTTGTTTTTCTGCCGGTGTTTCCTTTTTCGGTCTTAGCCGACTCTCCGCACGCCGCCAAAGAAACGACCAGCATCATTGCCAAGATAAAACTTACCACTTTTTCATACATTTTCCTCCCTTTGCTTACTTACCGCTTTGACCTATCCGTCCTGCCAAGGGCTTAACCGGTGGCAGCGCCGGCGTTTCTCTTTTTCAGCCGTTTGCTTTCCCCGCAGCCTAAGAAACGTCCGCCCAAACGGTAACATTTATTGTACTTGCCGGCGCCGAAAAGCGTCCGCAAAAAGTTACCACAACCAAAAATCCATTATCCTTTCACCGCACCACTGGCAATTCCGTCAATAACAAAGCGTTGCCCGAATAAAAAGGCAATCACCAGCGGAATGATGGACGACACCGCTGCCGCCATAATCAAGGAATAATAATTTCCCCGCCTCCGAGGCAAACTGCTTCATGCCCAGCTGAATCGTATATAGCTTTCTGGAGCTTAAAAATACAAGCGGCGCCTGATAATCATTCCATGTCCAGACAAATTTAAAATCCCCAGTGTCGCCAATGCCGGCTTCGTCAACGGAAAACAATCTGTAAAACACGCTGAAAATGACTCGCTCCGTCAATCTTTGCCGACTCCGACAAGGACTCCGAATCCCCAGCATGCTCTGGCGCAGCAAAACACACCATCACACTGAACATATACAGCAAAAATCAAGCCCAAATGCGTATTATAAAGCCCAATTTGCTTAGCAATCAAAAACTGCGAAACAATCGTTACCTGCGGCGGAATCATCATCGTTTGCCAGATAAAGCACAAACACCTTATCCCGCCCTTTCCAGTGCACCTTGGAAAAGCCATACGCTCAGCGCCGACACAAACATCTGTAGTGCCGTCGCCGTAACCGTCAGAAAAATGGAGTTCCAATAATAAAGTCCAAAATTATACTGCTTACCCCAAACTGCCTTATAATTTTCAATCCCGATCAAACCTTAGCGGAATCCACTGAATGGGAAAAATTAAAAACGTCCGCCTCCATCTTAAACGATGCCGAAATCATCCAAAAGCAGCGGCAAAAGCATACTAAAGCCAATTCCCAAAAAATAACCGTTAGAATAATCTTGCTCACACTTATTTTTGTTTTCATCATTTCACCCTGCCCGTCAACGCTCTTTTGCAGCCGAAACTGAATCAAAGTAACCGCAAAAATCAGCACAAACAACGCCCACGCCAGCGCATTGGCATATCCCATCTCATAGTCCTCAAACGCCTTACGATAAACATAATACGCCATCACCGAGCTTGAACTTCCGACCGCCCTGCGTCAAGACGCTGATATGATCAAACACCTTAAACGAACCGATGATCCCATGGTTACCAAAAAGAAAGTCGTCGGCCGAATCAGCGGTACCGTTACCGAGAAAAACTGCCGCACCGGACCAGCCCGTCAATGGGACGCCGCTTCATACAGTTCTTTGAAATCCCTAAGTCCCGCCAAAAAGACGACCGCATAATAGCCGACATTTTGCCAAACATAAATAATCATAACCGATGGCAAGACCATTTCAAATCCGCTAACCATTTGGGCGATTCTCCATTCCGATGGAATGTAAAAATGCGTTAATCGGGCCAAAGCTGGGGTGAAACAGCACCTGCCACACAGCACAAACGGCAACTACACTGGCAATATAGGGAATAAAAACATTACCCGCACTGCCGCCTTGCCTAAAATATAACGATTTAAGATTTCTGCTGTGATTAGTCCCAGCACTGTCAAAGACAGTACGGTAATTAAAGTAAACATAATATTGTTTCGATAGGACTCCAAAACCAACTGTCCGTAAAAAGCTTTTTATAATTACCAAAGCCATAAAACTGAATGGCGGAAAGTCCCTGCAAAAATCCCATTTGCAAAAAGCTCAAAATTACCGAGATAATGACGGGAATCAAAATAAATACAAAAAGCCCATCAATCCTGGTAAAATAAACAGAATTCCCGTCCAGAACTCTCTCGCTCCCTTTACTATGTTTGGTACGTTTTTCCATAGATTCTTCTCCTTTTGTTGCCGGTGCGGCAAAATAACTCTTGCCGCACCGGCACCTTGTCTCCCTATCGGGACTTTTTAATAATTCAGCAAGTCCCCACACAGACATCAATATTACTAACTCCGGTAAACGGACTCTGACCGATCGGCTTTTCGGTCCAGCACTTCCAGTGTTACCTGACGGCTATCGTAAGTATTGATATAGGTTTTGCGCCTGCGGGAATATCCGCTAAGTGATACGGACACTGAACCGATACCACCAGCGTCGGCACTTCATGCACATAAACGGTACGTCCGGCGTTCCCTTTACTCAGCGGCCAAAGTCGGGCGTTGCACCGTTGACGGATTGACATTCACCACATTAATGACCAAATCATAATTATCCGTAATTTGAGCAATCGGCGCTTTTTCGAGAATAAACCGCACCAATATTTTTGCAAAAATCCTCCTTCGGCATTTTCGCCAGCTTTTGTGCCTGCGATTCGTAAATCGTAACGGCAAAGCCTTTTTGCTTCCAAGCTTTCTTTTAACCACTCCATCGGCTGTCCGTCGCCGCCTAACAGCTCGCCAAAGCCGCCCTCAACTCCTTTAATTTCAACTAATAGAACACGAGGATATTTTTGCGGCGTCATCGGCAATATACCCTTTTTCTTCCCGCACCAGCGTAATCGCCTTATCTGCCACTTCTCGAAAAGAACTTCTGTTCTCCGGTAACCCAATCTTTGCCAGCGCCTCTGCCTTGGGCTGCACAATTTCGGTCTTTGCCTTGCGGTGCAGCCCCAAATGCGCTTTCAAGCCCGAAAATCGCTGCAGTGCTTCTTCCAGCCGTTCCTCTGTCAAAACGCCGTCCCGATAACCCTGCATCATATATCCAAAATCCTCGTCCGTATCATTAAAAGAACAAGAACAAATCACAGCCGGCAGCAATCGCCGTCGGCAAAATCTCCGACCGTTTCATGAGCAGACGTCATGCCGAGCATATGGCTGGCATCGGTAACAATCAATCCATTAAAGCCAAGCTTTCCCCGCAGCAAATCCGTCAGCAGCTCTTTGGATAAGGTTGCCGGCAAGGTCTGCCGCTCCTTTAGCGCCGGATTAAAAATGACGGCTGTATGCCGGCATGTGAATATGCCCTGCCATAATTGACGGCAAGTCCGCCTCAATCAATCCCCGATATACCTTGCCGTAGGTTTCATCCCACTCCTGACAAGATAAGCTATTGATACTAAAGGACAAATGCTGATCCCTCTCATCAATACCGTCTCCGGAAAATGCTTGGCAGCCGGAGCAATGCCGCTCTCTTACCCTTCTCATATAAGCCAGTGCCATTTCTAAGACCTTATCCGGATTATTGGCAAAGGAACGACTGGAAATGATGGGATTGCGCCAGTTATACATAATATCAACAATCGGAGCAGCACCAGTTGTAGCCAACCGCCGCTGCCTCAACACCGGCAATCCGCCCCATTTCATATGCATAATGCGTTATCGGTTGCACCGATTTTGACCTCTACTCCAACCTCCGTGCTGTCCTCATAGCACCGTTGCCTCCTCGCCCGGTCGGTATTAGGCTGCAATCAGCAGTGAATTTTCTGAGTTTTCTGCAGAATCCGGTTTTGTTCTATATACTTCTTCCGCTAACCCGGAGTATAACGCACCGCCCCAATGTGATAGTTCTGCGCACTATATTTTTCAAATAGTCTTCTCTCGAAGAACCCATATTAACAAAAAGCTGTCCAATCTTTTTCTTCCAGCGTCATCGACGCAATCGTATCTTTCACCCACTGAATATCTTCCGCTTTCAAATAATACGGTCTTGCTGTTAAATCTACCATCTCTTATCCCTATCCTTCCTAAATGCTTTTGCCCTTGCACCTGCCGGTCGCTAAAGTCCAAAACGAAACTGCCCTTTTTCATCAAGCCCTGCCTCGATTTCCGGTAGCCTTGCCTTTCCTGTTTTGCTCCTCTTTGGGCAATGGCTTCTTTGCTAACCATCTGCCCGTCAAGCCAAAAGCTCTTTTGTCCTGTCAGCACGCCCGGCTTCCTTCGCCATAAAACCCTTCCACGCAGGAGAAAAGAAGATTGCTCCTTTGATTAGAAATATCATATTTTCCTACTCTACCTAGTCTTTTTATTTATTTTTAAGAAAAGTCATTGCTGATTATTGTTTTTGTTTGTTTTATATACTTTTATTGATTGATTTTTGTTCACTTCGCTCGAAAAGCTTTTTCGCCTTTTTGTGTATTTTGAAAAATCTGAATCTTTGCCATTCTTCGTTTATACTCGAAAAGAAGACGGCAGGCAAAACATATTGCCAGCCACCACGATTTGCATATGGGAGGTAGTCTAGCTCAGCTGTCTCATACCACAGATAAAGAATATCATATCGGACCATAAAGCCGGCGATGTCGGCGAATACGTTATCCCGCCCGGCGATCCGGACGGGTACAAAAATCGCCGAGCATTTGGATAACCCCGCTTTTCGTTGGGCAAAATCGAATACACCACCCATACCGGCACATTAAACGGCGTTAAGGTCAGTGTAACGTCCACCGGCATGGGCGAATCCCTCCACCGCTATCGGCGTCGAAGAGCTGGTTCTATATCGGGGCAAAAACTTTAATTCGAGTCGGTACTCCGGCGGAATGCAGCCGGAGGTAGAGGCAGGTCATGTGGTCGTTGCCAGCGGCGCTGTTCGAATGGACGGAACTGCCGGCGAATATGCTCCGGTTGAGTTTCCGGCCGTGCCGGATTTTTACCGTTGCCAGTGCGCTCGCCGAAGCCTCGCCCGCAACTAAATCTGCCGCACCATGTCGGGTGTTGTCCAGTGCAAAGACCTCTTTTATGGGCAGCATGAGCCGGAAAAATGCCGACCAGCTATATGCCTTAAATAAATGGGAGGCTTGGAAACGCCGCGGCGTTTTTGACTTCGGAAACGGAGTCTGCTACTTATTTGTCGTCGTCGCCATTCGGCGGGTACGAGCCGGCTCTCATTCTGCTGGTTGTCGCTAATCAAACCCGGCGGAAATGGCTGCCCGACCGACAGGTGCATGATACCGAAGCCGCCATTAAAAGCGGCAGTTGAAGCGTCCGCCTGCTAATCGCTCAAGATCAGGCAGCCAAACAAAGATGGAGTCCTTTTCGGGAAAGCCGGCAATGAATTCGTTCCTTTGTCGGGCACCATTATCAAAAACTTATTATCTCAATATCTATAAAAGGTGAGATAGCGAGACCATCCCACCTTAAACCTGATTTTATTTCTAAAAACTTACCGGCATCCTTGACTGGTATAAAACCGATATTCAGCAAGCCCTTCCAAGAAAGCATTTACCGAATATCGGCTTTTCCTATTTTAATTTTATGGATTGATTCTTCCTCCGCTCCGCATTATCTTTACAGAAATACCGAAGTCCGATGAGGTTAAGCCAAGCCCCATTATTGATTTTTAATATTGCTTTTCCAAATCCATAACGGAGCATACTCGCCCAGCCACAGGAGCTTCTGGCACCACCGGTCGGACCGTTTCTGTGCTAGCGATAATAACCTCCGCTTGTCCCTTTTATTTTTCCGAAGTGGCACTGTAATATCTCTTCTCGAAAGAGGAACATCACCACATCGGCGTCCTGCTCAATCGCCCGGACTTTCTCAACACTTTCAGCATCGGCCGGTGATCGCTCTGCTTTCCACCGCCCGGCCCAGCTGAGACAGCGCAATGACCGGCGCCTGCATTTCTCTGGCAATCGCCTTTAGCGAACGGAAATCTCGGAAATTTCCTGCTGTCTGACTCAGAACGGCACCGCCGGTCATCAGCTGCAAATAGTCACGACAATCGTCAAGACCATGTTACATTCTCAGCTACGGCATTTTGCTCTAAGGTCCGCCACCGAAAATGCCCGGCGTATCATCAATAAATATTGCCTCGCCCAAGACACTGGCGCCGCTTTAACAAACTGCTCAAAATCCTGTCCTTCCAAATTGCTGCGTTCTTGATTTTTGTGCATCAATCATCGCCTCAGCACTAATCATACGGCTGGTTAGCTGCCTTTGCTCATTTTCCAAGCTAAAAAGCAGATTTTTTCCCTTCACCGCCGCATACCGGGTGATATTCAGCATCAAGCGAAGATTTTCCCATTGACGGACGAGCCGCTCACCAAAATCAAAACTGAGGGCTGAGCCCGCCGTCATATGATCCAAATCCAGAAAAGCCGCTCGGAAGTCCCGTTACCGCTCCATGCTGGCCATAAGCCTTAGCACGCATCCAGCGCCGGACTAATCATTAGACTCTAATCATCACCAAACCCGACGTCCGCCGGTTTTGATGATACGTTAAAACCCGCCCTTCTGCTCTTATTTAAAATATCCTCTCAACTTTTCTCAGCTCTCAAAACTGTCTGCACGCAATATCATTGGCAGACCGGATTAATCGCCGTAAAATGATTTTTCCTGTACACCACGCAGGCCCTCAACATGGGCAGCAGAAGCCTGGCACATTCAAAGGAAATATTGGTCAAATATTCCACGCCGCCAACTTCTTCCACCTTTCCCATTTTATGTAACTGATTTCTGCACCGTAATCAGGTCAATCGTGGCTGATTTTCCCGCGAAAAAGAGACGAATCGCCGCAAAAGCGTGATCGCCGCTCGGGCGACAAAATCATCTTCGTTGACATACCCGTTGCCGTATAAACGGCATCTCGGCTCATCACATTGAGCCACCGACCGTCCAGTTCCGCCTCCAGAGACTGTGGGAGGAATTCGCTTGATTTCGTCTGCCAGCGACCGCCTCCCTTGCGCTTTTTATTCCGCCTCCACCTTGACCTTCCTTCAGTTTCCCGACCACTTTCCGCATGCAGCCTAATCCCTACCATATATGTATCGCCCAGCGTCTTAATCGGTTCCTTCAGCACACCTTTTTCCGATCCAAATCCAGCTTTAGCTGTTCCTCAATCGCCCGTCCGGATATCCTTCGCCGCCACCGAGCCAGGCTGTCTCTTCCGCCCTCGCCGCTTTTAATCTTTAAGACAACCCTCTGTGCCCTGGAGGTTGGTGCCTCCGCATTTCTTTTGGCGCTCGCCAGTTCCATTTCTTTTTATGAATTGCCGCCTGTTTTGCCTGTTGGCATCATTGATTGTCCCCACTGGTTGCCGCGACCGCCAATCTCTTAAACAGGAAGCTAGCAGCATAACCATCACCGACCTCCACCATTTCTCCCTCCTACTACATCATCGAGCAGAACTACTTTCATCGTTGTTTTCTCCTTCTTGCAAATATTCGTCAATCTTTCTTTCACCAAGGCAACGCTCTCCATAGTCATCATACCCGCAGTTCCGTCAGCACCTGCCATTCAGGTGTCCGCCGTCCGCCGCCCAGCTTTTTCGGGCAATCAGGCCGCAACATTGACCGTACTCAAACGAACGAGCACTGACATAAATCGTATCTTCCACTGCGTCAAAACAAAGGACGTGCCCTGGAATGGTTGCCACAATATCAGCAGCTCGTCCGCCCGCCCGCGCCGCCACCAAAACCGGATTGGGGATATTGCTCGGACAAGTGGAAATCGCCATCCCATCCTCGATAAATCACCACTTCATTTACCGCTGCCGCTCTTGCCTTATAGCTTTCCAAATCATTGCGAAAAAGCTCTCTAACTCTGGTAATATCGGCACCGTTTCGCTTCAAAAACGCCGCCGCCTCGAAAGTCTTAACCCCCGCCTTAACGGTAAAAGTTCTTTGGTATTCACCGTAATACCGGCTAACATCGCATCCGCCTCGACCGCAGCTGAGCTTTGTGCCTTCATCGGAAACAGGAACGTAAAAATCTCCACTCACCATTTCACACGCCGAGGACGCAAAGGGCTTCCCACATAGCGAAGCGCACCGGATTTTCTACTCGTTTTCACGCTCGTCCGGTGATGGTCAAATACCACCACTCGAGACGCCATCGTCAAAATCTCCGGAAACTCGGTATACGACGGCCGGTTAACATCAACCACCACTACAACCGTATTTTCCCGAATCAGTGCCTTTGCCTCATTGTTTTTCACCAGCTAACGTATTCCCCGATAAATTTTACTCTTCCGCCAACCTGGTCATATAAGCTTTTCAATTGAAGTTGACATACTATTAACAATGACATGCGCTCTCTTTTTCATTCTCACGAGCTAACAAACACACATATCATCCGGACCAAGCCGCTCCCAGCGAATCCATATCCGGATTATGATGTCCCATAATCACGATAAAAGTTATCCGCCTCCATAAAAGCTCCTTTAAGGCATAGGCTCTCATTCGAGCCTTAACCCGAGAGGTATTTTCCAACACCCTCTGGTTTTCCCGCCGCCATAAAAGAGTCTTATCGCCCCTTTAATTACCGCCTCGATCACCGCCCCCGTCCGAGTGCCAGCTCCATACCGGCTTTGGCGTATTCCACGCTGGTTGAAAACTGGTCGGGTGAATCTCCTCAAGGCAATACTACCGATGGTTACCGGCACTCATTTCCCAAATGCAGTTCCCCGATTTTCACCCGCGATAGCAAACCTCTCTTTCCTGTAAAGCTCCACCTGCTCGCCGCAAAATCAGCAAACATTTCTATCCTTTTCGTAGCGTCTTAAAACCCTTTAAACTCATTGGCAAACGCTGCAGTGTCTCGCATCAACCAGCGCCATCAGCGGCGCGACTGCTTCACTTCCCTCGGTGCTTTGCAAAACTTCTTCATAATTATCAATAAAAATAACTGCTCGTGCTAACATTACTCTGTGCCTCGCAGTAACCTGCCTAACGCCGCCATTTTCCGCAATATCATAAAGATACAGAGCGAATAATAAAAGCTTTGTGTCGACTTCTGCGCCATTGCGTTATTGCCTTGACAGCAACAGTCTATGCACGCCACCCCCATAAATCCGCTCATTGAACCTGGATTTCTCCTGCCGAAACGGAACATGATCGACCGGCAACGTCCACGTCAAATCCGTAAAATATTGAAACAGACTTTTTGCCCTTGATGTTTTGATCCGAATCAATTCTCCAAACTTTTCATCATACACCACTCATCTTCCGTCCGCATCTACCACGGCATGCGGAATATCAGTAATACAAATGCCTTGCAGCTCCGAGGTATTTAACGAAAGACGCAAATCTTCCCAAGTTGCAGCGCTTTTTCGTTCCTAAAATCATATAAACAAAACGCCCTTATGTGCTGCAGACACAGCACCAAAAACGCCAAACCCGATTTCCGGCTGAGCAAATATGCAATTAACAAATACTAACAGCAAAACCGGATTCAACCCACGGCCATAGCAAATACTTTTTAGCCCTTGCTGACGTTGAATATTTTGATTTTCATGTTAAGTTCTTGATTTTCATTCCTCGTTTTATTTGTCAGCCTTAGCGTCCTTTTTCTTTTATTTCCGCTTGACCGACGGCCGATCCCGGTAACGATAGTTGGTACGCTTTTGCTTTTCCCTTGAAAGCAAACTTCTGTACACCATAACATAGACAGGCGCTTTTTCATCGTCGGCTGCCAACGCCTCATAATAGCACCTTTGGCAGAGCCTGTTTGACAAATATTTCGTCGGATTCACCCCTCAATAATCGTTGATATAAATCTCAAATGGCAATGGTTTCTGAAATTATTACCGGTCGAACCGACCTCACCGATTTTTTTCACCCTGTGCCACCTGACCAACCGTACACGAGATACCTTACTCATATGTCCGTATAAAGTCTGCGTGCCGTTGTTGTGTTGAATCTTTAACCATATAACCATAACCGCCGAAGGTCTAGCCGGCTGAAATAACCGTTCCTTACTCGTCCGATGCCACGATTTCGCGGCACCACGAGGTGTCGCCAAATCAATACCGCCATGGAACGAACCCCAGCGATATCCGTAACCAGATGAGAAAATAAAGCGTTTCAGCGGATAACAACACCTGTTGTTGCTGGCGGTAGCGGCATCGTGCCGACCAGCCGAATCTTCGGTCAGTGCATTTCCGTCAACACCTCCGTATTTAATACTTGCGATGCACGCATACCGTTGGACCTTGGTAATCACCGCTCTTAACATTTTTGAAGGCCGTCCTGACCTTTCTGATTTAATCTTGGACGAACCAACATACTGCGGATCTTTTTCCACTACTGTTTCTTTAAAAATCGGTTCATTATAAGTAGTTTCACTGCACATCACTTTTAGTAGCGGCTCCGGTGCCATAACCACAACCGGATCTCCTACGTGAATTACCGCCTCGCCGTTTTTCAGCCGCGATTGCTGATAGAGCTTTCGCTTAACCCCATGTCATTCTTTTTCGGCAATCACGCTGGGCGAATCGCCCTTTTCGACATAATATACTTTTGCTCAATCTGATTTTGTGTTACCAAATTGGTCGCTGTTTCCACATCTACAATCTTACTCGGTGCAACATAGCTTTCCGCAATCATCATCACATCCTTTGGCAAACCGACCCTCCAGCAGTTATTGCCAGCTTGCCAGCCGCCGCTCGCCGTTCGTTCCTCGGCTAATTCCGTGGATTGTACCAAGCCTTTTTGTGCCTTATTGGCACGCGGAGAGCTTAATCTCAATTGCTGGATACGATCCCGTTTAACCCGCTCGGACCGCCGCTGCCATCTGCCGTAGTCGGATCACCGGGAGGTTGGCTGAGGTTCCGTTCGTCCTCCGCCGGATCAAACACCAAAAGCTTCGGCGTCGCAACCGTTGGCTATGCTGATCTTTCCGTTAAATCAACATCGACCACCATATCGCTGGTCCGGTGTCCAAAATCCTCTGCGCCCCTGCGCAAAACCCTTTGGCAGATTCCCTGATCCGCCAGCGCTACCGTAAACCCATTGCCAATCTCACGACGGTATGCTTTTTGCTTCTCCCGAAGTAACAGAGGCAAAGGCAATTCCCGCTTCGCAATCAGCTCATAATCGTCCGCCGGAGTCTCGCGCTTTTTACCTCCGTCAAAGTGAGCTCTCGCATCACTTTCGGATCGCAGCCCACTCCCTCTTTTCAAAGACGCTACGTTTCTCCGGCCAGCTCGGCGTCGGCTTGTTTCTACACCCTGCTTTCTCCGTTGTACTACTTTGTAGGCTTTTTCACCCATTTGACGACCGCACGGTTCTGCAACATGTTCAGAATGTGATAAGCCGGATATTCCGGCGAGAACCTCGTTATCGTTGTAATGGCAACTACTGCCGCTACCGTTACGGCAGACCTCTTTTTGTGTTTCCACCAAAAGGTTCTTCGGCATTTTGGCACTCCAGCACATTGTCAGACCTCCTCTAATCTGCGTTGTCCATTATTAAACTGTTTTATGGAACTGCTGCCGTCATGCCCTATTTCTAACAATCGTAGTCTCTTCCCCCACTTTTCTCTCCATACGACATGACATACTGATTCGGCTGGCTGACTGATTCAAGCTCTCACTCGGCAAAGCAATCTTCCTGTCCTGCGCTGTCTCGTGCCGGTTCCTCTGACCAACCCACCAAATATCCGGCATTTTCTGTAAGTTAAGACAAGACTTTTGAATAGCTATGACGCAAGGGAAATCAAGTAATCATTTTGAACACATCGGTATTATAATATCATATTCCGTCAAAATGTAAAGTTTATCTTTTTATTTTAGTAAATGGCAACAGTTTTTCGTCATTTTGCATAAATTATTATTTATGAACTCCCTCACCTTTTCCAAAAGTTTTGTATTCAAAAACTTTATGTTCACTAAATATTCAGTCCCCGCAAAAGTCTCCTTCTATGTTAACTTTACAAAAACCTTGTTTCTAACTTAAATTTATTTTCCAGCTTGTTTTTACAAAACCGGTGCCATTAGCGACGATGCCGCATCCGGTAATCCAGTCCGATAACACCCAAAATAACAACAACCAGTACCATGACCGTAACTCCAATGCCGCCATAAGCGCCATATAAACTTGCTTGGGCTTAAACTCCCTTTGCCTTTTGCTGCTCATCTCAACCTCACCGGTCGGCTCCGTTCTTTCTGGCTGTTCCAGGTGCCCTGAGCGACTTCCCTCATCGGCAATCCGAGTTCTCTGCGGTAAACTCCACACCAAAATCGTATTTCTTTTCCGCCTCAACCGTAAAACTCAGCCCACGCCGCCTTTCCGGCAATGTGTACTTCTCCGATACCACCCGATAAACATAATCTCCTTGCTCTAATGCCAGCAGCATAAGGCCCCACGTTATGCTTTTGCGAATCACTGACAAAACGACCGACTTCTTCTCCGGCACCACCGGTGCATTTTTCCGGAGTAATTTTCCAGCTCTACCCCGGCACTGTCGTGCTTCTTCCGCCGTCTCGCCCACGATCAGCAGTACCTGTTCCTTCTTCCCTCAGTCGTTGAAACATAAGATCAATCGACGAAGTTAGTAGTGTCAAAATCATTGTTACCACACACATCATCCGGCTCTTTAAAAACTTTTTCATAACTTTTCCTTGGTATAGGCTCTTGTCCCTATAGATAGTTCCGTGGCTCCTCCATTCTATTCCATAATACCATAGTTCAGTTATAAAAGCAATAGGTTTTTCTGTTTTAGTGAATACCGGTTCTTCTCCTCTGTCCTTTTTCCGCATCGCCGACGCAGTGCAGTTATTTTCTCCTGCTTTCTGCTTTATTTTCAACACCTCCGTCTTGATTTTCAATCCGGCGATTTGGCAGGTTTGCTTTTCCTATTTTAATCGGTTCTTTTTGTTTTTCTCACTCTATTACAAAAATCCTCCCTTAAGTATTTTTCCTTTGATTTTAGTATCCCTTCCCTCCTCACTGCATGTGAGCATTCTCCCCACTCCATTTTTACCGCTTTTACTGATTTACTGATCTTACCGGATTTACGCTTTCTCCTCTAAAAATCAGTTGTCCCCGGCTCATCAAAAAGGAGCCGCAAAGTCTCCCTTTACGCTGCATTTACACAGCACCAGCAATCTTTTTCCACTTCCACTGCCGGCGAGTCTTTTCACCGTATTGATTCCGTTAAACTCTAAAACTTTTTACCTTAGTTCGTAAGTCTCTATTCGGATTATAATTTGGAGCATTCAGCATTAATACGCCGTCCGTCGATGGAGTGACGCCCAAAATATACACAGTTCTTGCTTGGTTTCCTTTATCATAAATCCGGTAATTATCCACATCTAAGTTTGGCACCGCTGCCACCGGTTCGCCAGTAAATCTGCACCGCATTATCGCCAACGTAAATCACCTTTTCAAACTGCACCCTGATTCTTTCCATATCCGTTACCTCAAAACGCAGCCTTACAGCAACGTCCTTGCGCTCATTCGCCATTAGCACCCTTTAATATCGGATTTTCGCATACAGATAATAGGTTGCAGAATTGTTTTCCTTAACGGTTCTGCCAAATACATCAACATTCTGCCGTTCTCATAATCGTGGTAAATCGCCGCCGGAACAATCATTTTGCTGTTCAGCTGCGCAGATACAATACCTCGGATCGTTTCGCCGTCCGCCGATCCATCATCGCCGTATCGTGTAAACCGAAATGGTAAACGGATCAAGCTTCGTCTTTGCCTCACCAGATCGTAGCCGCTCGTTCCGGTTACGTTAGCGGTGAAACGGTAATCTTTTCAATAATCGACCCTCGTCCCTCGGCGTAGAGCTGATTGATTTTTAAGGTATAGGTTTTTATTTTCTGTTAGCATACGGGCAGTTTTAGCAAAATGCTTGCTCTCCTGTTGTCCTCGCTCAGCACCGTCGCCCTTATCAACGGCAATCGGCGAGCCGTTATTATCCGTTAAATAATAGGAAAAATACCTGTTCGTCGTAGCGCTGCTGCGATCGGTTTATTGGCTAAGAGCCGAATCGTATTTTATCTAAAAGCGCACATGGAAGTAATATCAAACTGCCTCTTCGGTTTGCTTACCTCCAAAACAGGAGCTTGTCTTCCTTGCCCGAGTTAATCCTAACACCCAATTTTTGACTGCGCATTGCCCGATACGATTACAAGCATAGACTTCATTTTCCACGAAGTTATCCTTTTGCATCCGGATTCGCACCTTAGCATCTCCCGCCAGACTCACCTTTAAAGGAAGCGCTGTCTGCCATGCTACATCTTGATTGTGTTTAATCTGATAAAAGCTTTTGGTTTCGTCATAATATCGCCAATCGGGTGCGTAAACTCTACTTCCAGCGTCCGGCGATCCAGCACCGTAATCCGGTTAATCCGGAACAGGTCGGTTTCAATTCCTTGTTTTGCGAGGACACAAACCCTTTTATATTCCCGGAAATAAAGTATTGTCCCCTGGCAATGACATCTTTAATCAGGATTTGGTACTTCACGTTTTCCGTCGGCTGATTGGTATCCACCACAAAGGAATTGAGTAAACTGTTGCCCGAATGGACTTTACCTTCACTGCAGGCCGCCCTCTTCCACCAAAATCATATTTTCCGCCGAAAAACCTTGGGCGATTGCTAAACGCACGCTGTGTCTACCGGCAGACATTTCTTTTACCTTCACCGTATATTTTCGTTCGGCGAAGTGTTCGCCTCTCGCCAGTGTTGCCTCGGTTACTCCCTCATTTTTCAGCAGGTTATAAAACATTTCCTTTTCGCTCTGCACGTTTTTCATGCTTAGCACACTCCGATCCAGCAGCTTAATCCACATCACCTCTGGTGCAGCGATTTTGACGCCGCCGAAACTCACTTCACCGGCGGTTACGATTTTTAAACCGGCTCAAGGTCGTTGTCAGGTAAAACCTTTTCGTACTGATACCCCAGTGCCACCAAAAGGAGCTCAGCAAATGCCCGTATCTCTAACTTCGCTCGGGCGAAATGTCCGTCGGTATAACCATTGATAATCCCTTTTTGCAGGCAGTAGCTCGATGGCCGTGCCGCCCAATTCTGTCTTTGAGCATTGATATCGGTAAAGCCCAATCGATAACCCCGCGTGAATTCGCCATTACTCCCGCTCCCAGCAGCCGCACATAAAAGGCTGCGCCTCTTGTCTGGTCAAAGTTCCGGTCAAATTATAGATTTGCCGTCGCCCTTTTAGAACGTCCCAATTTATTCAGTCTTGCTGCTTTTCCTCTTAAGGTACTTCTGCCGCTCGCACCGGAATACCGGTCAGCAGAATCATTATTCCAAAGTAACAGCGCTAATATTCGTTTCATGCTTACCTCCACTTTTCTTGATTTGGCGGGTTGCCCCGCTCTGCAGATATATCCTTATTATACATGAGTATTAATCTGTTTTAACAGGGTTTCTTCCATTTTAAGCTAATTTTAATATGTTTGTCATTTTGGCAAAAACCCGTCGTCTTTTGTTTTTCAGAAGGGCTCCTGCCGGCAAGCTTAATCCATAAGTTTTCTGGTAGCAAAAGTTTTTTCTCGTCTATTGCTACTATTTCCAGCGCTTTTCCCCACATAAAAACTCTGTTTTCTCATCCTATTTTTAAAAATAAAGGGTTGACATTACAGCCTTATTTAGTATAATCATTTTTGCGTTTGAAAAATCATTGTGCGCACAAGCTTTTTGCTCCCCGAGGTGTGGCTCAGCTTGGCTAGAGTACCCGATTTGGGGATCAGGGGTCGCAGGTTCAAATCCTGTCACCTCGATATGTGCGTGTGTAGTTCAGTGGTAGAACACTAGCCTTCCAAGCTAGATATGTCTGATTCCATCACACGCTTTCTCCGAGAAAGCTATTGTCGGATTTGTGCCTGTAGCTCAGTAGGATAGAGCAGTGGCCTCTGAAGCCACGTGTCGGGGGTTCAGAATCCTCAGGCACGTCTGCTCTGTACCTTTTCGTCAGGGCAGAACTATGGTGGGTGTAGCTCAGTTAGTTAGAGCAGGTCAGGCCCTAGAGGCCGTGGGTTCGAGTCCCATCTCTCACCTTACTTCGGAGTAATCATTTTTATGGGTTATTAGCTCAGACGTAGAGCACTTGACTCTTTTAATCAAAGTGTCCCGGGCTTTCGAGTCCCGGATAGCTCATTTTGAGCGGGATGTGCGGAATTGGTAGACGCATCAGACTTAGGATTCTGACGCTTCACGGCGGGGGTTCGAGTCCCTTCATCCGCAGATAGCATACAAGGCCGTCAGGTCTTTTTATGCTTATTGTACGAAGAAGAAGCCGGAAACTGGCAGAGTAAAATCCGCTCCCGTTTCGAATCTCTCTCTCCTATGCGGGCGGCGGAAGTCCCTGCTTCCATAGCAGAACAACATTTTTGTGCTTATTGCGAAGAAGAGGTCTTCAAACGAAGGCGTAAAAGAAAACCGCCGGCAGACCAGACAATCCCTTTGCCGACGGGCAAAACGAAAGAAAAAGAAAAGCAGGTACAGCTATGATTTTTAAGCCTTTATCCGGCTCATAAAGATTATTTATGGGGCGGCACCTCGCTTTCAAGGAAGAATTTGTCAAACATCACACCGGTATTGTAGCCGAAAACATGGGAACTATCGGTTCATCCGGACGGGCCGTCTATCATCACCGGTTCCGGTACTGCCTACGACGGGAAGCCTTTGCAGAATACTTAGTCGCCGAGCCGCAAGCACTGGGGCAAGCAGGCGAGCTGCCGATTTTTGATTAAATTGATTGATGCCGCTAAAGACCTGTCTCATTCAGGTGCATCCGGACAACGAATATGCACTGGAACACGAACACCAATTTTGGCAAAACCGAATGCTGGTATGTGCTCAGACGCAGCCCCCGACGCTTTTCACTTTATTATGGTGTCAATCGCCCGCTCAGCCGAGCGGGAGTTTCGGGCAAGCTCATTGAAGATAACACCTGCTCGATGTGCTGCGTCGAGCACCGGTCCAGGAGATTTTTCTTTTTATTCCGGCAGGCACCATTCATGCCATCGGAGCAGGCCTTTCATCGCCGAGCTCAGCAAAAGCTCCAAACAGCCACCTATCGCGTGACGATTTTAATCGCAAGGACGCCAACGCCAAAACCAGGGAGCTCCATGCGAACAGGCGATTGCCGTTGCCGATTTGAATCCGGCGAAGGAAGATTTTTGACTTTGCGGGACATCTTTTGCCAATGCCCTTATTTTTACGGTTGATAAATCATCGTTCGCATCCCCTGCACCACAATCCGCAAAAGCTACCAAGGACGAGCCGGCTTTTCATTCCCTGTTGATTTTAGACGGTGTCGGAACTTTAACCGACGGCTCTGCCAGCTACTTCGCAAAGGCGACAGCTTTCTTTGTCAGGGCCGCCGACCGCCGCTTACAGCGTAGACGGCAGCTTCACCATGCTGCTGACTACCTTTAGGCATACAAATAAGCATTTCTCTTTAAACAATAAAAGCCCGGTCAGACAAGAATTCGCTTGATTGGGTTTTTCCGGTGGTATACGTTGCCTGGCGTCGGCAATGGAATTCGTTCCTGTTAACACCATTTGGACAAAGACTCTTCTTGCTCCCTTTTGATATCATGTCACGTCAACGTCCCTTGCTCGCCGGTATTTTTAGAAAACGGATGTTATCCTCTATTCATACCGCTGCAAATATCCCAAATACCTCGTAACATAGCTCAAACACTCCCGGAGCAAGACATCGTCCCTAATTTTTCGCCCGCCGGCGTCCGCAGACTATAGGTATACTCCGCTAAGCTTACTTTCTGGCATCCTTTTTGCACCGCTTCCTTGGTTTCAAAGATCATCTCTTCATTGCGCAGAGCAATCTTATAAGTATCCCCGGATAAATCGACTCGCTGAGCGTAAACCTTCTTTCCTTACCGCCGAAAAAGACCGGCAGCACCGACCGGCGATTGCTTAAATCAACCGAAAAGCTTGCCAGCTTTCCCCAGAATCGGCAAATAATCCACACTGGAAATATACTCGGTGCAAAGCTCCCGCCGGCATCGCCGCTCCTTTAATCATCAGCGGTGCCTTTCGTCCGCTCATCACTTAAAAAGAACTCGCCGTTCGGCACTAAAAAGCCCTCGCCCATGATCCGAGAATAAAAGTTACCAAAATATCTTCTCGGCGCAAAGTTTTTATTCAAATAATCAAACAAAAAGCCCAAATAACGGTCAACATACCGCATTTGCCCTGATAGCGCCGCTTTTGTTCCCGTTAAACTCGTTGCTTGACCGAGGTCGTACCGGTAATCCGCTCGTCCTGAAGCTCCGCCAGCGTCAGGCGTGACTGCACATCAAATGGCGGCTTATAATGATCGGCAATATCATGAAGCTCCCCGATATTGATATACAAATACTGGTTGCTGTTTTTCAGGGCGTCCATCTGATCCATTGCCGCCGAAATCACCTGCTTAATGTCCATCATTTCACTGTACACACCGAAAAGCACCCGTCAAAGCCTCGAACATAGCCATAATCCGGATTGGTCCGCCAGTCGCCGTCAATCTTGACTGTCGTATATCCCGCTCGTTTTAGGCACTCGCTCAGCACTTCCCACATTTTCCGGCAGGCGATAATCCACGCCGGGATAAAACATCTTATGATCCACGCTATACTGACCGGAAAAAAATACCCCGCCATACTCGGATATGTCCATTCCCCCGTCGAATAAAAGTTTTTGCACTGAATCCCGTCCGCAAAATAGCGATAGGGTTTTCGGCATCGACTCGGCAAAAGCCCTGCTCCTCCAAAAACGCCTGCGACAAGCCGTCCACAAAAATCGTCAAAATCGGTTTTCGATCCGGCTTCCCCATAAGCGGCATCGGCTCACCGACTATCACATGGCTGTCGTCCTCTGCGATAATTTCCAAATCCTGATCGGCGGGATAACAATGAAACACCTCAAAGCTCTGATACATGCGATAGCTCTCACCACCGCAGCGAATGGTAAAGAGTTCCCCGTTTTTGAGTAAAATCGGCACCAAGGACGGCTCTTTTATTTCGACCCAACCGACCTTCCCTGTGCCAGTATCTTTCTTAGCTCCGCCTGATCGTAAGTAATGCTCCCCACTTCGATTGTCGGTCCTATCCGATTATAAATCGCCATATAATATTCCGGATTGGTTCTTAGCGGTTTTCCCAGAGGCTTTCGGGCAGCATAGGACCAAGCATCCAGCAATTTCATGCCAAAAGTGAGATCCTTTTGTCTCATCAATTCTTCATTTTTCCGCACCAGATCTGCCATTTCTTGCTCCCGATGCTCGCTCCATCTGGAGCTGAAGCTTTCTCGCCAGTCGATCCAGCTCCGGACTATCCGGCTGCCCGGTCTCTAGGATGGCAAGTTTGGCAAACGCCTCATAGGCATGATGAAAAATCACCGCTCATTTCATAGAGTACGCCCAGGTTATACCAAAAAGTCCAGCATATAGGGGTTCTTTTTCACGCCATCTTTAAGGAGCTGAATTGCCCGCTCCATTTCGCCTGTCAGCATATAATACGTTGCTTTCATCGAAACAATATCCAAATCAAAGGGTCTTTCCTTGGCATAGGCATCTATTTCCGGTAAGATTTCCTCGATAATTCCTTGACTTAGGCTTTCCTGTATTTCCTGTTTATTCATTTCTTCCCTCTTTTCCGGCGAAAAATCCCATTTCCGTCAACTTTTTATATAAATCTTTGCATATTCATACACTTTCGCATGACATAATCCTCATGAAACACATGTCCCCTTGCCCTTCTTTATATTTTTGCCGCATAAGCTCCAGTAAAAAGGCACAAACGGCGGCATATCCATATAATTTGCGTTCTTCCGGGAGCGACAATTGCCGCTCAAAAATACATCTCCGCCAGTGTATTTAAATCCTCCCTTGACATAGCCCGGAGAAATAATAAAGACCGATAAATCCATCATCGGGTCCGACATAGCGGCATATTCCCAGTCAATCAGCCGAATCCTGCCGTCCTTTAACACGAGTATATTTTTCCTCTACCGTATCAATATGGCAAAGCACCGGCGAAAAATCCGCTTCTAAAAATCGGGCAATCCGAAGAACCGAATCCCGAACCGTTTCATAATCCTGCCACAAAGAAACCGGCATTCCTTGGCATCGCCTTTCATAAGCTAAAATCTCCGCCGCCGGATAAAAGACTCCGGTCAACTCGGATTCCGCTGGTATGAACGGCTTTTTAATGTTTGCAAAGGCTCGCCGGACCTCTTCTTTCTGCTGCCAGCGCAAAACCCTGCTTTTCTTCCTCGTATACCACCAATCTTAATCCCGCTCTCCGGATCAAAATACACCACTCGTTCCGTAATATCCTTATCTTTTTAGGGGCTTTTGTACACCGCATATTCGTTTCGGCGACTGATAAATGCACCGCTTCCTCTCCCCGGCAGACGAAAAACATAGCGTACGCCCTTTACACAAAAACAAAAACGAACAGTTCGTCATTCCCAGCTTTTTGCTCATGGATATCGGTAATCTCACTTTCCTTTACCTGAAATACCTCCGCAATCCGCTGCAAAATAAAGGCTTCCGGAATGTTCCCATATATCGCTCATCAAACGCCCGCAATTCCGCTAAAGCTTTTCCAGCTCCAGCACTACCTGCTCGCTTTCCTCCCGTACATAAAACTCCAGCTCCTCCGTATGGCGGCAACCCTTCCCATAACCAGCTATGATGCGCCGGGTTTTCATACTCCTGCTCCAAGAGCCTGACAAAAAGCCGGAACCACTTCCCCGCTAAAGAACACCGCCCCATACATATAAAGCTCTCCTGCCGCCGCCTGCTTTTTGCACCCTAAGAATCCTTCCGCTGTTATCGGTTTGCAGTCCCCACTCGGCTTTTTGTCCGTTTGGTCGCGTACCGCACAGTACCAGCTCCGCTCGCTTTCCTGCCCTCGAAAAATATTTTCCGGATAATAATTATCCGCCGACAAAGATAGTATCCCCCAAATACTGCCGTACCAAGTATAAACTGGCAATATTATTTTTCGACTCATAGTTCGGATTATAAATGCAGCTGACCACACCGGCGTACTTATCCTGCAAAAATCAAATTGCTCCGCCAAATGTCCGTTACAATATGGATCTCCTCCCACCGCCAGTAGCTGCTTGATTTGGCGCTCCACCATCGTTTTCGCCTCGTGCTTCAACCAGCCCCTTGGGCTTTTTCATAGGTTATGGGAATCATTCGGCTTCCCATGCCAGCCGTCAAAAATAATGGCATTCTGTACTTTTCTCATTATCATTTCCTTTTTTTACCCCTGAGTAATTCTGTTCCTGCCTGCTCCCGTCTGCTTCTTCCGAATACCGACCTGCCGAAATCACCGCCGCTTTCTCCTAAAAACCGGCAGTCTATCCCCCTCTTCTCCAAATAAAAGCAAAGGCTTTGCTGTCAACACAACTTTTTATAGTATCGACCAAACAAGCCTTTTTATTAACCTTTTTCTTCGCCAAAGCACCGGCAAAGCAAAAACTTCTCTATGCTTTTTCCGGCAACCCTTTTCAAAATTACCGCACTAAACGGCTAGAGATAGTTTAACCCTGCCGTTTTTCAACCGCATACATCTCTTTTGGCCCGTACTATGGCTATTTTCAGTGCTTTCAAAAATCCGCTAGCAGGAATCGTCATCCGAAATTCCAATCTCCCACACCGGAATAGCTACCGAACGAGCCTCAGCATTATTATTAAACGCCACCACAATCTGCTCCTGCTCGTCAAATCTGCCATAGGTCAAAACATTATAGTCGCCGCCCAGCATTTTTCAGCGAGCCGCTCACCAAAGGTCGGCATTGATTTACGCAGAGCGAATCAGCTGCTTATGCACCTCCAAAAAGCTCCTGATTCTCCTGTCCCCAAGGATAGGTGCGGCGATTATCCGGATCCGTCCAGCCGCAAACGCCCGCCTCATCACCATAATAAATCGTCGGTGCTCCCAGCCAAGTCATTTGCAAGACGACCGCCCTCTTTTCATAATCCCATACTTAAGCCCTCACCGGCTGCCTCCCGCTCCGACAGTCCTGTCCTTCCCGCACTCGATGATTGGTTCTTGTTAAAAAGCGGGAATGGTCATGAGTTGGACAGCTCATTCATCGCTACCTGCAAAAGCCGAAATGCTAAACTTCGCCATATTATAAGTCATCGTATCATAAAACGCTTGATAATCTTTCTAACAAATCGCCTCGATACTCGTCCGAATGTTTTTCCATGCCGGTAAAAACCACGAAACCGGTTCCATAAAAAGCATCGTAATTCATCACCGAATCCATTGATCGCCGTTTTTCAGCCAATCCGACGGATCTCCACAATGCTCCGCCAAAATCAATGCCTCGGGGTTCTCCTCTTTCACTGCACTGCGAAAATCCCGCAAAACTGATGGTTAAACTCCTTGCTATATCCCAAATCCGCCGCCACATCCAGCCGCCAACCGTCCGTATGGTACGGCTCGCCCACCATTTTTGGGCAACCTTCATAATCTTGCGGTACAGCCCCGGCGATCCTCACTAATTTAATTTCGGCAAAGTATCATAACCCCACCAGCCATCATAATTGCTGTTATTGGGCCAGCCGTCCGGATTATGAAAATGAAAATAGCTATGATAGGGACTGGCAACGAAGTATATGCTCCTGCCGGATAATTGCCGCTCCCGCCATAAATCCCCTCTCGGTCCAGCCATTTTATTAAACGAACCGCAATGATTAAACACGCCGTCCAAAAATCACCCGCATTCCCCGGCGATGAATCTCGGCTACCAAATCTGCAAAAAGCATTGCTGGCATCAATATTCTCCGGATCGGTTGTCCGCCGCTGATAAAGACTGGCAAACTCATTCCCCTCTTCGGCAATCAGTGTCGCCCCGCCGTCCTAACAATAACGCCAAAGTGCGGATCAATCGACTCTCATAGTCCTGTGTATCGTATTTATGATTGACGGCGAAGTAAATACCGGATTTAAGTAAATGACCTCTACACCCATCTCCTGCAAATAATCAAGCTTATCCGCACTCCTGCAAGTCGCCGCCATAAAACTCCCGAATCCCATCTACCGCCGGCAGCTTATTCCAGTCCTTGACCTGATCAACTAACTTCCCGATATAGCGGTATTCTCCGTCCACCACATCATTGGTCGGATCCCCGTTATAAAAACGATCCACAAAAATCTGATACATAATAGCGCCTTTTGCCCAATCCGGCGTTGCCAGCCCCGGTACCAGCTTAAAATCAAAGTAGTGATCCGCCTCTCTCGTTGCTCCTTTTTATTGTAAAATACCCGATAACGACCGGAGCTTAGCTCAAAATAGTACGACAACGGCTTTTTCACGCTTTCCAGCGTAATCGCATAATAATCAAACAGCGTGTCCGAGCTTTCTTTTTCAGCGCCAGCTTTTTCCCCTCATAGCGCAGAAAAACATTTTTCTACATTATTTCTCTTTTGTTCTCAGCCGTAGCGTTACCGGCTCACCCATCTTTGGTTCTTGCGGAATCCGGTAGTTTTTGTGTTTCATCACAAAATCCCGTTTCGTCCAGTACCGGCTGTCTGGTACTGATATACGCCAAAAACCTCTCCACTCCGAACATTTTTCTAATGTCCATACAATCCTCCTTACCAAATCGTTTCTATATTAACTCCCCGAATGTTTTTTCCTGCTCACTCTACCGATTTCTTTGTTTTCTCTATTTGTGTTTGCCGATTTTTCTATGATTAGCTCTACCTGCATCCTATTTATCGACAGTCTTTTTCTTTTTCGCTCCGCCGAGTATTTTCGTTCTGCTCTTCCCGCTTCCATCCCTCCATTGCCAAGGGGCTGATGGCTGCAGCCTGAAGAAAGAGCAGACAAAAACGGGCTGCCGGGGCAACCCTCTATTTATCATCTTACAATACCGGTGCATAAAAAGCAAGTGCAAAATGAATTTTATGGCTCGCTCCGGTTTTCCTTTTCCCGAATGATTCGCTGCTCCCGCTTTCCCCTTTTTCCAAACTATATCGCCATATTAACCGTGAGTGGGTGAAAAGCTGCGGATTTTTCCTCCGCACCGCCGCTCCTATCCTCTGCCAAAAATCATTTGGCAACAGCAATCGATTTACGAGAATACTATTTTTATTTTGTTGGCAGAAACAACAGACACCACACCGACATGGGTCTATAATCAGCTTAGAAATAACAAGGAGGACTTTAGAATGAATAAAAACGATTGATTTTAGCCGCTCGGTGTACGAGCTAGTAACAGAATATCCGGAGCTTTCAGATATCATGGCAGAGCTGGGCTTTACCGAAATTAAAAACCGGCAATGCTCCATTCCGTTGGGAAACTGATGACCATTCCCAAAGGGTGCAAAAAATTAAAAATATCCCCATGGAAAGGTCGTTACGGCTCTTATCCGGCATGGTTTCACCTTATCCGGTGAAATGCCGACCTTAGAGCGATGAGGGCGGGCGACGTACCTGCACCGGCACAAGTGCCGGAAACCGCTCCCTCTCCCGCACCGAACAGCTCAAGATCTACTTGCGCCGGCTGGGAGCAGGAGAATCCTTAGACAGCGTTCGGGCAGACTTTGTGGAAAACTTTCGGGACGTAGAAGCTTCCCGAGATTATGCAAGCAGAGCAGGAACTGATGCGAGAGGGCACGCCGTTAGAAGAGATGCAAAAGCTGTGCGACATCCACTCCGCCCTATTTCATGGCGCTACCCGAGAAGAAAAAGATTGCCAATGCCGAAAAAGAGGTTATGGCATCGAGTAAAACTGAGCCAAAAGAACTGGCAGCCCAAAGGACTACGGCAACAAAACCGAGCGGGCAGCCACACTGGCGGCCATTGCCGGACACCCTCTACATACTTTGACCAGAGAAAATGCGGTCTTGTCCGATTGACTGCCGCTGCCAAAGATAAGTTAAATGCTCACGAGGAACTGGGCGAGCTTTTGAACCAGTCGGCAGCTTTCCATTCATTATGCCAAAAGAGGTTGCTTTATCCTTTGCTCAAAAGTAAAATGTAAGTTTCGGTCCTTCCAATGTGATGTGGACCGTTGACGATGAAAGTCGAGGATGAACTGGGCGAGCTCAGTAAGCAAAGCGACCATACGCCGGAGTGGGAAGATCAGCCTACAGGGCTGTTTTGCAACGGGCAGAAGAAATGATTTATAAGGAAAATAATATCCTTTTTCCCCATTTGTGCGGTCAACTTTTTCGACGCCGAATGGCAAGGAGTTTATCGAGATGCCAAGGATTATGCCGACTGCCTTGGGGTAAGGGGCGAAATCTGGCAAGAGGCGGAAGTAGCAGCACCGGAAAGCCCCGCTACCGCAAGTACAGGAGAAATTGTTATGCCCGGCGGGCATTTGACACCAGCGCAGCTAACGGCTCTGCTAAATACCATTCCCTTAGAAATTACTTTCGTCGATGCAGACAACTATAACCGTTTCTTTAATGAGGGGCCAAAGGTCTTTAAGCGTCCGACAATGGCACTGGACCGAGAAAGTATTTTCTTGCCACCCGCCCAAAAATCGAGCCTATGGTTCGAGCCATTATTGATGATTTTTAGAACAACCGGCGAGATAGCGTGCCAGGTTTGGATGGAGAAAAACGGCCATACCTTTTTGGTTACCTATATGGCGGTTCGGGATAATGCCAATCAGTACATCGGTGCGGTTGAGCTGGTGCAGGATATGGGATTTGCCAAAGAGCATTTTGCCAAATAACGGGGCTGCCAACAAGATACGATATGGAAAACCGGTACAGGATAGCGATTTGCTAAGGTGCATTTTAGCAAATAACGGGGCGGCTAACAATCTACGATAGGGAAAGCCAGTACAGGATATCGCATTTGCCAAAGAGCATTTTGCCAAATAACGGGGCTGCCAACAAGATACGATATGGAAAGCCGGTACAGGATAGCGTTTTTCCGGCTTTCGGACACCGCCGCTTCGTTCCCATCGCAGCTGCCGAATTGTTTTCGGCTATTTCTAACAATCAAAAAAAGGAGTATCGAAACGATTTTGTAGTCGCTTGGGTACTCCTTTTTTCCCCGTTCCCGAGGTGATTTGAACACCCGACCTACCGCTTAGGAGGCGGTCGCTCTATCCAGCTGAGCTACGAGAACATCAGAAAGGCAAGCTAAGAGAAAAATCAGGAAAAACGCCACAACCTATCACAACAAGCTGCCCTAAACGGGCAATTCTCTCTTTTCCTCGCACTTTCAAGCGTTTATTATCGTAGCATAGGAAAAGGCAAAAGTCAATCCTTTTATAGTCCCTGCTTAGCAGACGGCAAATACTTCCCAAATCCCGACGAATATACCATTTCGCCATCACTTAGCACCCATAGCGCCTCCACCCCCGCCAGCTCCTCAATAAAACCGGCGGCTTTTTTTCCGGCGGCATATTAAAAGCGGCGGTTGAATACGCATCTCCCTTACCGGAGTCAGCGCATAGGGATAGACACCGATTGAAAATAATCCGCCGGCAACAGCGTATCCTTATCAATAATATGGTGATAACGCTTGCCCTGCACCACATAAAGCGCTGATAATTGCCGCTGGTTACTAAGCTTTCATTTTTCAGCAAAACTTCTTCAATATAGGAATTGGGCGAAGAAATATCCGGATTTTGGACGCCGATATGCCAGGGCTGACCATCCGGCTTTAGCACCGACCGCCCGTACATTTCCGCCGACATTGAGCAAAAACTCGTTATTCCGGCTGCACTCATCTCCTGCGCCACCTGCTCCACCGCATAGCCCTTGGCTAACGCCCGACATCTATGCTCATCTCCTTATCCCGCAAAAAACCGTTCCCGCCGTTTCGTCCAAAAATCAAATCATCTATCTCCGTATGCTTTGCGGCTGCCCGAAGCTCTGCCATATCCGGCAGCTTTGCCTGCTCCGGATGCGCCATTGCCTCCCTGCCGAAAAATCATGCCAAATCGCTAGCACGCTGCCAAACGCAATATTGACCGCACCGCCACTTTGCCGGTACATTTCGCTTGCCCAACTTCAATAAATCAACGATAGCCGGCTCTACCGGCAGCGGCTCTTTGCCGGCGGCTTGATTGATTGTCTTTAAATTCACAATGCCGTCATATTCCTGATAAATATCATATAATTTGGCATAATATTCAGTCTCCCCGAATAAAAGCAAGCTTCTCCCGAAACTCCTGCTCGCTGGCGGCGTAGCCGCTAATTTGAGTAACCGTATCAAACAAATCAAAAACTGCTCCTGATACCGTTCTTCCTTCCCTTTTCCTGAAAAAGTGCAAGCCGTTAGCAGTGCACAGCGAGCAGAAAAGAAAAATCAGCCCTCCTTGGCGAAATGGAAAAACGATAGCTTTGTTTTTTTCCCCGCCAGTCATCTTATCTTCTCGCTCCATTCCGCTTCCTTAAAAGCCCACCAAAACCATATCTTCTCCAATCATCAGTGGACGCTTTACCAGCATACCATCGCTTGCTAAGAGCCTTAGCTGCTCGTCCTCACTCATTGCCGATAATTTATCCTTTAAATTCATTTCCTTATATAATAATCCGCTGGTATTAAAAATCGTTTCACCGGCAAACCCGCTGACCGCCAGCCATTTCTTTAATTCCTCATACCCGGGATTTTCCGTTTTTATTGCCCTCTCCTGATAAGGAATCTTCTTGTCATTCTAACCACTTTTTGCCCTTTGGCAAGTCGTACATTTGTTATACCAAATAAATTGCATTCTCTTTCTCCTTTTTGCATCCTCTTGCTCCTTCGCAAACATTCTTTTTCATAAAGCTTTATCGGCTGCGCCATAACATAGCGCCGAGTTTTTTTGAAAATCTCGCACTTCTTTTTCGCCGGGGAAACGATTTGTTTCGCAAGCTTTTATCCGCCGTGCCATAACATACCGCCGAGCTTCGTGGAAGCTTCCTCACCAGCGAAAGGATTTGACAATCTCACCGTCCTAAATATTCCTGATTAATCCAGCCGCCGGCGATGGCATATGCCACTAAGCCCGCTCTGCCGCTTTTGCCGGTTTTCCGCAGCAGACTCTCCACTACGACGCTTGACCGTACTTTCCGTAACAAAAAGGCTATCGGCAATCTCCTTATTGGAGTGATCTTGACAAATCAGGCGCAGCACCTCAATCTCCCGCTCCGTTAGCGGCGTTTGACCGTCCTCGACCGGAATCTGATTGGTTTCTTCCGGAAAAACCGTTTGCCCTATAAAACAACCCTCATGCAAAGTCTGAACAAACCTTTTCTTCCGAATAGCTTTTTCAGCAAAAAGCATCAACCCCGATTTCTCTTGCCCGAGGAATATGCGAAATCTCATCAAAACCGGTCATCAGTAAAATCTTAATCTGCGGAAACCTTTCTTTGATACGCTTTGCCATTTCCAGCCCATTGGTCGCTTTTTCCTTGGTTTGAATATCTAAAAATGGCATCAGGGCTTTTTCCGTTCACACCAAAGATCGGCAATTTCCGCCTGAATCAGACTGCCGACAATCTCATACTGTGCCGAATCGCTAAAACAATTTTCCAAAAAGCGTAAGGTTACCGCCTCGATCATCTACAAATAAGAGCTTAATCATTGCTATCTCCTTTTCGATGATATGGTTACTCCATGCCGTCATCTCCTCTATCTTCATCAATTCTACTATTATCCGAAAGCGAGGCTCGCTTTCAATCAGCAGCCTGCCTGCCGCTTCCTCTACCCGCCGCTGAATCGAGTGCAGACCGCCGCCCCAGCGAATTCTCCACTCAGTGCCTGCCCGTCATTTTCAATTATCAGCCTTACTTTATCCGTTCCCTCAATCGTAATATAGATATTCTCCGCTCCGCCATGCCGGACGGCATTGAGTTACGGCTTCCCGAATAATCTCCACGACCTTTCTCGCCAGCACCGGATCCTCCGGGAGCTTGCCCGTCGTATGAAAATGAATCCCCAAAGGGCAAAAAGCGTTAATAATATCCCGATATCCCCTGAATCGGTTCTTCCTCCTCCGGAAGGTTCAAATCCGCCAGCAGATTATCAATTTGTGCCTGCAGCAGAGTAAAATCAGGATTTTTCTTTGCTCTCAGCTCCCTTTTGCAAAATGGAAATCCGCTGCCCCAATACATCATGGACATGGTTCCACATCCGGCTAAGTGCCTCTTCATGCCGCAGCTCTTCCAAATTATTGAGTGCCGTTTCCAGCCGGCTCTTTTTGCTCCTCCAGCTGTTTCTGATAGCTCTTTAACTGTCTGGTGATGCTCTCTTGCTCGGTTACATCGGTCGCAATGATTTGATACGTTTCCCTGCCCCGTAGCCATAGCTTTTTGCGGACAAACTGCCGTACCCTCCTGCCGGGACGTTTCTACCAAATAATGCTCCACCGTCCCTCTTTTGCCGCTGAATACTCTACTTGGCTCAATTTCGGCAGCCGCTCCCAAAACTTCCGGGCATTGCGCAAGCTTCCGCCCGTTAAATCTCGCATCAGCTCCAGCATTTGCCGGTTAATCAAGCGAGATTTTTGCCGTTTTTCGGCAAATAAAATCCCGTTATGCTGTGCATCCAGTGCCTCCTTAACCGAGTATTCGGTAATATCCGTTTCCTGCCTTTTGCCGCTCGACATAATAGCTGATGCCCGCCCGCAAAAATCAAGCACCAGTGACAGCATAAAAATAAAAAGCCGTAAAATCTGCCAATCAGCCGCTCGCTGGAAGGCATATTCAGGAGACACCAAACCTATCCCTCGCCGGCACCATCACTCGCCAGGTCTTGGCATACACGAAAATCCCCAGACGGAAATCAAAAACGCCAGCACCGAAAATATATGCTCATACTCCCACAGCACCTCAGCATAGACGCTGACAGCTCCGAGTTCACATACCGGAGCAAAATAGACACTGCCGCCAAATAAAAGTAAAATCAAAAATCTCAAAGCTTTTGCGCAAAGGCCGAAACACGATACCGGACGCATAAAATGCCTGCAAGGTTACTCCAATTAGCGACAAAAAAACAACAAAGCAGCAAAATATTTTGATCAAAATATCGGTATATGCCAATCATAGCATTCCTCCCGAATCGGCAGCAAAACGGAAAAGGCATCTCCCAGCTCCCTGTAGCTGATATCCGGCAAGGTATCAAGCTCTGCCTGCAAGCTTTGCCGCTGCCGGTCATTTTTCACTTTCAATCAAAAATATAAGCACACTCGCTATTTTCCTGAAACAGCCGAATCGTCATCGTGGTGATATTCTCCGTCAAAGCCCAGTCATAAAACAAATGGCAAAGCTCATAAGTCTCCGCCGCTGCCGGAAAGGGATCCCCGAGGAAAGCCCGTAAAAAACTGATAGCCGGAAAAAGTCCCCAAATTGATTTCATCCATCAGCCGGCTTAGGGTCAGCCGGTGTGCAAAGCTCCTGCTGCTTGGACTTAATCAGCAGCTCACACCGCCGCTTGCAGTAAATCGCCAGTCTTTGCAGCCGAATCAGCCCTTTTCCCTGTAATTGCGGGCGGGCTTTGATTTCCTGTAGCAGCTCCGTCATTTTATGAATCTTATCCTCTACCAGCCGGTTGACCTCCTCGGTCAGCTCATTTTGCTCCCGCACCAAAATCAACTGGCTCTCGACCTGCTCTTTTTGGACAAGATAAGATTTTTCTTCTTCTAATTCTTTTCGTAACCCTCTCTAAGTTCTTCTTTTAAGGAGCTTAATTCCTGAATATTTTTCTTGCGTTACAATCCTGCCGCCCCTGAATCGACGTTACCCATAAGAGATTATCGGTAGCCGCCACAAAGGCTGACTTTTGACTTTCCTGCCAGTCCTTTTCCGGCAATGCCCCCATCGCCTGTGCCGCCACCTCCGCTCCGGCAGAGCGAAACCGCAACTCTCCGGATCGGTCAAAAATCCGCATATCCAAGACTATGCTCAAACAGCTCTCATGATAGCCCCGATCTCGACGGAATCAACCGCTTTTTAAAAATCGTCGACCAAAACAGAAGGAGAAGGCTGCCCATGCCCAAAGCCAGCGGAATTCCCCTGAAAGAAGGGTACCTTCAGATTATAAAAGGTACTGTCAGTAATTCCTAAAATCAACACCAATATCGGTAGCACCGCCATTTTTCCGGTTAGGGGCGTCCCAGCTTTTTCTTCGCCAGATAAATCCACACTCCGAACTGGCTAAACAAGCCATACCGCCGCCAGATAATAGCCCCAGTTGTGCTTAAACCGCTGCTGCCATAGATTGCGGTCTGAGGGTTAAAAAACGGAAAAACTGCTGATGCGGGTCATTGCTCAACGCCAACATCATCAAAACAATGAAGTCACGCATACAATCATAAGTCGAAGAGGAAACTCGCTTTTATCATGACGTTCCAAATTGATGGCAATGAAAAAGCCCTACCGGCGGCATCGTTAAAATAAATACATAGTACGAATACCACAACGCCCGAATATAATCCGCCCCGCCATAAAACGAATATTTAAACACCCATACCCCAATCCAGCCGATAATAAGGAGCCCGTTTACCATCAGTCCCGGCGCACCCCCATGTGAATGACCGTTCGGTTATTATAGGAGCAATCCAAAAATCGTTATACTAATCATCGTCACCGCTAACACCTGATATTCCCAGCCGGGAAGGAGGCGCATAGAGATGATTTTTCTTAACCTTCCGCTCTAAGAGGGCACATTGATTTCCCCAAAATCATAAAACTCGTCCAGCCGAGAGGCAGAATAAAACCGAATTACCGCCCGGCTGAAAGCTTTTTCTCCGGCGGCAAATAGTTTAGACCTTTATACACCTGACGAATGGCGGCTACCTCCCCGCCTCTAAAGGGTGATGAGAAAGCAGTCCGACCTGAAATGCCAGTGTTCCCTCCTGCGGAAACAGTGCTTTCCTCTCTTCGCCGCAAGCCGTATAAATAATTCGAGTAAAACATAATCTGCACCGGTGCAATCGTTTGTTATTCCAAAAGAGCCGCCGGATCATATATCGCCTTAAAGTACGCCTGTCGCGCCGGTCTGTCAAAGCGTCCGGTTAAACCGTAGAAATCGCCCGCCAAATATACGCCTGCTCCGGATTTTTGTTCCGGAAGACTAACCGCAGATGCTCCCCGCCAGCACATCCTGCCAGCCCCGCATCGCCTCGCGCTGCCCTGATTCGTTACCAGTACCACCGCATCGGTATGCAAGCGGATAAAAATAAAACTCCGCCCTGCAGATCAGCGGTAATGCCTGCACATCATACGCCAGGACAATTTCTCCTCCCTCTAAAAACTGGGCCAAATGCCGATCCGCCCGCCGCCAGACCTTATAGTCAGGAAAAAGCCTTTTTGCTGCTACCAGCACCAGACTGGGCGTTTCTTCAAAAACAAAATCTCCGGTGCCGGACGGGAATTATTTTCCAAAGCCCGAAATCCGCCGCTGCCGACGATAGCCCTGAATGTAGACTCTCTGTCTATTGCCAATCACAACCCCAACAGCATCAAAAGCTCCCGCTACTGCCATCCTGATTTTACTCCACTTTTTCTTTATTCATTTGCCTTCCCCTGTTTTTATCTGCAAAATCTATGTTTGCAATCGTTCCTCTATCCACCGCTTAGCATACCGTCCTCGCTTATTTTAACCGCTCTCCTGTCAAAGTAAATTGGATATCTTTATTTCTACACAATTTTAGCAAAAATGTAAACAAATTTTTCCAAGGAAAGCAAGACAAAAGTCCTCGTTTTCCTTAAAAATAAAACCGATTCCTTTTAAGCCGCTTGTGAAAAAGATTTTTAAAAAGAATTTTCTTTATATTAAGTTTTTACAAAATGCTGATAAAGGTTTTAATGGTATCAAACTGGTATCCCAGAAGAAAAAGGATTTCTTCTCTGTATTAAGAATTGACCGCTTTCTATCGAGTACCAACTCTTTCCTGATGAAAAATTCCCTTGTCATGAGCGTGAACGATTTATTTTTATGATGTATTTTGCGAATTCCTTTCAATGAAACTTTTATTTATTTTGACCGTTATGGTTTTAGGAGGTATCATGAAGCCACGCGTTTTTATCCTTTTGTTCTTAGTGTCAGTTTGTTTTTACCGCCTGCTCTTCCGGCGACAGATCCAAAACAAAAAGCTTTAGCTTGCCGAACTGCCGATTCAGCTGACTTTTATGGCATTATTATCCCGGACAAAACCAGCAAACCTTAGAGATGCCATTGTTGAGTTTCGATCAAACTCTTGGTGCTGATATTATTGTAGAAAGCCTTTCTCGATAAAGTGAGCGTTGCGGAATTAGAGGCATCCTTGACCAATTCCGCCAAAGGCGTTATCAACTCCGTTCCGATGCGGATATTTTTCCTGCTATCCCGACAAAGCCGTTGAAATTGACGCTTTGGGGTACTGATTGCCGACTTAAATCTTATTTTACTGACGAAGAAAAAGGCGGAGTATGTTCCCAACTTTTTAGCCGGCAGCTTTTGATAATCGTTTTTATCGTGCCGATTGCCAAAAGCACGGAAGTCCTTACATCAACGCTACCGCTTGAATGACATGTTGCAAAGGCAACCGGTGTTTCCGATTCCGCCCTTTGCCACATGGGAAAACTTTGACTCTGCTCAAAATATTATGACTGGACAGACGGCAGACGCCCGATACTCCGGGAGACGGTGAGTCAATGTTCGGTCTGGACTCGTTCAAAATTATGTTTTAACCAGTCACGCACTAGATTGAAATGTTTGATGCCGAGAAAAAGTGCAATTATTTTAGACTTGCTGGCACTGCGTAAGTATTTGACCTCTACGTTAGCGCTGTGGCAATGGATTATTTCAGCGGCGACGGCACATTTCGCTCGGACAATATCAAATCCGGCGAATTGATTGCTTATATCGGTTCCACCTCAGCTGCCGCTTGTTTCCCGGACTTGGGTGAAAAAGACCTCACCTCGTCAAGACATTCAGCTTTTGGCTGCCCTATCCCGTTTGGCGAGCGGTGAGCCGGTAATGATTGCAAGGCGCCGGTATGTGCTACCGATCACCACAGAGCAGGAAGAGTCGCTGCTCTATTCCTGAAAATGGTTTACCGATAAAAACGTAACATTCCGTTTTGCACATGAGTACCGAGTTATTTGCCGGTAAATCCGATATTTATCAAAGTCAAGATTTCAAAAATGCTCTGCAAGAGCTTCGGCAGGGACGATGAATCGCAAAAATCGCAGCTATGCTTTTGCATGATGTCGCTTTTCAGCAGATTTCTAATTATAGTGCTCACGCTGCTATCTCCATTTGAGGCACAGCTATGTACTGCGGCCAATTTTGCTCTCGACATTCATGCCGCCACCGAGTCCGCTCTGCAAGCGGCAGACGCCTTAAAGCATATGTCATCTCTGCAGGTTTTATCCGAATTAAACCTTGAACAGCGGTTTCATGATTGGATTAAGGCTCTGGAAAAGGCCTTGCAAGATGAGGAAATTGCTTATCAGGACTTTTAATTCTCTAGTGTTCCTGTTTCTCCCTTAACGAGCGATTGCCCACGGAACATGGGCACTACCAAGTGGTTTTAGAAAGCGAATCTATCAAGCGACGCTCCCACATCGTTGCGGACACAAATGATGTTTATTGATGACGGTATTAGTGGTCTGCCAAAAGTATTTCACTAGTGATGGCCTTTGTCTTTTCTAGGGCTTTTGTTCTGCTGGACGCAGAATCTTTCGCCTGTTCAATAATACTACGATTGCCCGCAAACAGGCACTGGATAATGAACTGGGACAGCTCATCCCGCTTGAGTTACCGACGATACCAGAATCTTTAATCAGGATTTACATACCGACGAGGCAAGCCGTAAGCGCTTAGCAGATGCCGATATTTATAACGAAATTGCCACCAGCGGTGGGAATATTTAATTCACCTGCAGTGCTGCAATATCAATGGCGCTTTCTTTATGCTGGCGTCCGATGATAAACAGCCCATGCCGTCGGTTTATATCCGTACGTCTTTACCGAAAGACTTATGCTTTTACCGGAAAAACTTTTGCTGGAGGTGGGGCCGCTTTCGGTATCTCAGCGCTATGTGATTCTAACAGCTCGCATCACAGCCTGTTTGCTCCGTTGATTTTAACGGTCCGGATGCCAAAATGGGATTTTTTACTATCAGCCCACGCAGCCGCTTTGGACTTCTCCCCGATCGAATTAGAGCGTTATGGCTATTGGAGCGCCCCGACTTCGCTTCTTTCTCATTTGCTGACCGGTATATACTTTGCCGCTGTTAAACTCCGGCGGTTATCCGATTGGCGTATTTGGCATTGAAATTACCCAAAATTATTTCTCACAGCATTATTTTGCCACTTGATTGATTTGCCGTATCAGGACGGCTTTTGTGCAATTACTCCGCTGGATGATCGGCTTTCTAACCATGGATCTGGTTTATTTCCAGCAGCCCGCTGGCGCATAACGCTGTTAAAGCTAGCAAAAGCATTTGCGCTTAACTCACGCCGGAACAGCTGACAATATTTATTCTTCCTATTTAGAGGATTTTGGGGATATGTACTGCTTTGTTCAGCCCCTAACGCTGTACAGCCGCAACTCACCGTTCTCCCAAAAATAGCTGGAATCTGGTTAGCTTTGTGCCGCAGGAAACGTTGCATGGCACCTCTACTCAGGTGCGAGATATTGTTAGTATTACGATTATTGCTACTGCCTTAGCGGCTTTTGCGCTATCTTTTTGTTGTCGCATATCTCGACTCTGCAAAATCTTTGCTGTGTCTAAGTATTTGACGGGACTGGATCACTTATCAGCCGATTAATTTCAAACGAACCGGTATAATCGAGTTTGATCGAACTGGCGGATGCGGTGGAAAAGCTGAATAAAAGCGTTATTCACGCCTCGGAAACGACCTTCGTATCTTCAAAGTTGTCGCTTCTACCGATTGGCGGTTTGAGCTGACGGCGGAGTCCGACCAGGTAACCAGTAACGGATATATTTTATTCTCTGCTGCAATTAGAGACCGAACGAGAGAGATTTCACTAAAGAATGGCGAGCACATTATGCTATTCTAACTGCCTCTCCGGCACCGGAATACGATAATATTTTACTATTTTTCCAGCAGCAGTCATCCGGACGGCATTTGGTCGCGGATTTTTAGAAAGCAGGACTGCCACCGGTAGCGTAGGCGTTGTTTTGGACGTTACTCGGGATGATTGAAGAGACACGCGGCGCCTGCGCCGCAGGTTAGACTTTGATGCTATGATGAATCTATCCTGTATAAGTCAGGGCATTTAAGCGGGAAATAACGCTATCACCTGAGCCGAGCAAAATCGGCGTGATTTTCCGATTTGGATAACGAGTATATCACGATAACTCGGCCACGAAATCGCGACCGACTGATTTTAAAGAGCCAGTGAAATGTTCCAAGAGTTCAGTGCCTATGGCGGAATTGTTTGCCCGTATTTCCGGCGATGACTGGCGATCTATCTGCATGGCTTTTTCTTCTCAGGGCGGAGGCAAGAAAACTGATTAACCGGCAGTTTAGTTATGCGAACGCTGTGAGACTGACGACACCGGACGGCTCCTCGCACCGGAATTTCAGTTTCTCTTCCGGTATTGCTTGGTATCCGGACGACTCCAACGAGGTAACGGATTTGCTCAAGCTGGCGGACTTTTGCAGATGTATGAAGCAAAGCGCAAAGAAAAAGGCGGAATCTACAGAGTTTTAACAAGCACGGTCCTATGACAGTGAAAGTTCTATCTCTTAGAAAACCGAGAAGCCATTCACCACCTGATTGATGAGCGGCTGATTCACTTTAACTTCCAGCCGATTGTCGATTTGCGTACCGGTTCTGTCTATGCTTATGAGGCGTTAATGCGCTCCTCCAGCGATGCATCTAAGGGACCATTGGAAATCTTGGCGGTTGCTACCGCTCAGTCGCGAGCTGGCGCAGCTGGAACGGCTGGTTTATTCCGTTGTTCTGGAAACGCTTGACCGACATATTGATGAATTAACGGGTTTGCATATGATCAACAGTATCCCCAGTCATCTCATCAGCCAGGAAGAGCTGATGGCTTTGGGCGAATACTATGGCTATCTGTTCCGCAATTAGTCGTAGAAGTAACCGAGCGGGAATCGGGTAGTTGAGAAGAAAAAGCTTGAAGCGATCCGCTTTCCTTCCTTAGAACTTGTGGTATGAAGCTGGCGCTGGATGATTTTGGTGGCGTTATTCCAGCGAATCTCGTATTTTGACCATTCAGCCGATATCGTCAAAATCGATATGGTGCTGATTCAGGGATTCATAGCAATCTGGATAGCGGCTGACTTATTACGAATTTGGTTTATTTCTGTCATTCCAGAAATATCCTGTTAGTCGAGAGGGCGCTGAAGACGAAGCCGATTTGGAAAAACTGATTGAATTCAATGTCGATTTGGTTCAAGGCTTTTATGTGGCAAAAACCCACTCCCGGCTTTGATAAAAATCCCAACCTCTATTCGCAATCAGATTCGCTGGCTCCATGCTCAGTATCACCCGGCAAAGGATTCCCTGAGGAAAGCTAAGACGATAGCTTTGTCAAACGGTGCCGATAAGGAACGCATTCCACTGCAAGCACCAAAAATCATTACATGCCAAAGAACCCCGCCCACAAGGGCGAGGTTCTTTTTGATTACTTTTGCTGTTTTTCTGGCTTTTCCGGTTTATTTGATGTTGCTATCTTTTCCGCTTTTTAGCTTTTCCGTTCCCTTTTTCCTTACGCCAAATCAAACTCGAACCTGCCGGTTGCCGGGAACTGAATCCGGATACTGCCCGCATCGCTCTTTGCCACGGGACGCCGCTTCTGCTTTTCTGCCGCCTGTCCGGGCGATCGGCAAAAACCATATCACGCAGCTGATGCTCCCCTGCCGGCAGTTCATATACCGCCATCGGAATCACCGTCAGCGGATAAAATAAATTGGTATTGGGGAAAACATCTCACCACTCGGCGGCTTCCCGCCACGTAAGCTGACAATACCCGCTAATGCTGTTCGGCATATAGCAAAGACGCCAGTCCTTTTCGCCTGACGACAGTTTAATCCATATTTTTCCCCGGCAGACGTCTTCTTCTCAATGGCACAGCCCCGTCTGCGCTTGCCAATCGGATATGACCGTCTTAATCTGATGCACCCGAATATGCAGCTTCGTCCGGCACCAGCCAAGTCGTTACCGTAACCTCCGGTAAAATCTCATATTCGGGCCAATCCACTCTCGGTTACGCTAAACTTCTTTTCGTCCGTTATGCGGTAAAACTCTTCTTTGGCACATGGAAAACCGCTAATACCGAGTCAAACGCCCCCATTGCCAAATTATTCCTCTGAAACACTAAACCCAAACTGATTGGAACTATACAAACTTTTCGTATTTTTCCGCACAGGCACCATGATTTGTCGTACAGTGCTGACCGGTGGTAAACGCCTGCACTGGTGATTCGCATCATGGCGTAATCGAGCATATGGGCGTGGTCTAACTTTTTAGCGGCTGATAAGTGATCTCCTCCGCCTTTTCTGCCCAAAACGGATGCTCTGCCGACGGTGCCAGCATAATAAAGGATTTCAGCGCCCAATATGGCTGAGCCGCCGCCATTATAATTTTCACTCATAAACAGATTCTGATCAATGATAGCCCACACTAGCACACCGGCATTATCAACAAAATCGGTCGCCGCAGTCCAGCTCTCAAGTTTCACCTGACACCAAGTTCTTCAATGCGCCATACCCTACTCCTTCTCCGCCGGCAAACGCCAACGCTCCAAAAGAGAGTTGATGAGCAAAGCGATAGGTTAAGCTTCTGCCAAACGGCGACTCCGCTGTCGTTTTGCAAACCAGTAGGCAAAATCTTGACAAAATTGATTGCCCTTTCTCTACGGTTGTTTGATAAAACTCCGGATCCGTATCCTGCAGCAATTTGCCCGAATCAAGCTATAAAAAGTGAATCGCAAATGCCACATAATAGTCAATCTGACCATCGTTTCCGTCATAATCACCAACCATCGCCGGTATAGCGGCTCGAATCAGCGCCAAATCATCTTCCACGCAAGCCTCCGACCACGCAAGCCCCAGCGGCCGAAAGGTGGTATTAGCAAAAATCCGGAAATAGCGCCAGTTATTGCCATGCACCTGCTTAAAAGTTAATTTGATTCAGCCAATCATGAGAGATTTTTGCGCTTGCGGAGAAAAATCCCGATACAACTTTTTTGCGGCGAAAAGGCTGATAGCTACGGCTAAGGCAGCCATTTCCACCATACGCTGATCAAAATCATGAATATCCCCCAGTATTCCTCATGAAGCGGATTGGTACCATTTTTGAATACCCAGTAATGCATAGCTCTTGCCACTCCGCCGCCTCTTGGCGCAGGCTCTCAGTAAATCCTTATTGTCCGTATGCCATAGCGGCCCCAAGCCCCATAAAATGCGGGCAAAGCCCTCCCATGCAGCAATTTTTTCGCCATGAGTGAACTCCAGCGCACTGACGTTTCAAAAATGCCTTGCCGGGAGTATAAAAAGCCTTGAGCGGACGAATCATATCAGCAGCGCCGCATCGGCTCTGCTTTTGCAATTTCATCTCTTCCTGTTTCATCGCTACCTCCCGCCCTATAAATACGACTTTGAGCTCGACACTTCCTTCAATCCCCACTCTGACTTTTTGCCGGAATGAAGTAAGTATCCCCTCATCTCATATTTTTTCGGAACCGGCTGACATAATGGCATTTCCGCTGATTACTGTCAGTACCTTAAAAGTTTTTGTAAGCTTCTGCTAACATCTCTTTTTCAATCAGCATATAATCGACATTATAATTGCGATGCCGCACCAATTCCCTGAATCTGCGCCCCTTCAAACTCCATCGTCTGTCTGGTATCTGCAGAAGAAATCAGCGGTTTTGACCATAGCGAATAATCTCCGCTGCTTTTCCAGATGAATTCCTTGGGATTGCCGTTGCGGTCCCGTTCATAATCATAAATCGGTATTTGGTTTCCGAGTTTTGCTGAATCTCGCAAACTAAAAGCGTTCCCTCATAGCTGGAATAAACCGTCCCCCGGCTCAATATCGATAAAATCGCCTTTTTCACCGGAATCACTCGAAAAAGTCCTTCAAAGTCCTTAGCCGCCGCCCGCCGCAAAAACTCCTCTCGGCTGACACCATCTGCTAATCCCATAATGACCTTGGCGTCCGGAGAAGCATCTAAAATATACCACGATTTTGATTTGCCGTAATCGTGTTCATGCTTTAACGCATACTTATCGTCCGGATGCACTGAATGGACAACAAGCCCTCAATATCCAAATATTTGACCAGCAGCGAAACTTATCCGGAAACTCGGAATAAACTTCTTCTCCGACTAATTCACTGCCGTATTCCTGATAAACATCTTCTAAGGTTTTGCCTTTCAAAACCCATTCATAATCCGGCTCACACCGCTCACTCTTGAGCAAAGCTCCCAGCTTTCCCCGTATTTATCTCCATCCGGCAAGTCAATATCCAACTCCGTTGCAAACTTCTGTCCACCCCAATTTCTTTTTAAAGACTTTTCAAACTTCAGCGGATACATTTCCCTCTCCTTTTCCAGCTCTTTCAGTCAACGACCTCCAAAGTATTCACTAGAAAATTCCATCTACCTGACATTGTTTCAGGAGCGCCACTTCCTCCCTCCGGCGAACCGTATACACATTAACCTTAATGCCAAGCTGATGTGCCCGCTTAATCAACTCCGGCGACACACAATCAATCGACGGGTGAATAGCGCTCGATTTTCAAGCCACTTTGCTCAGCGTGTGCACAAAAACGTCAATCAAATTAGAGGGCATACAACTAGCCCCAGCGGCAATGTATTATCTATGGATTGTACTTCCTTTAACAAATAATGATCAAAGAAGAAATCAGCACCGGACGAGGGTATTTGCGCAGCAATTCAATCACCAAAAGCCGCCAAAAATCGCTGTCCGTTTCACAAGCCAATCTCTTTAGCTCAATATTCAGCTAAAAATATCCGCCGGCAACTGACGCAAAACATCAGCCAATAGCGGTAGCCGCTCGCCGGCATACTCGGCGGAAAACCAGCTACCGGCGTCCAAACGGCTTAATTCTTCATAGGTATAATCCTTGAGCAGACCTTCCCCGTTGTTCGTCCGTCCCAAGTAAAAGTCATGCACATGACCACCACTTGTCCGTCCTTTGTTCGTTGTACGTCCAGCTCAATTGGCTGGCTCAGACTTTCACCGCCGCCTGAAATGCTGCCATGGTATTTTCCGGTGTATGCTCGGATAAGCCCCGATGGGCAAAACACATCATTTCGTTCATCTTTTCTGTCCTCTGCTTTTTCTGTCCTTTGTTTTTCTGTCTTCTGCTTATCTTTTGCAGACCGGACGCATCGCCGCTAATCAAGGTTTTCCTACTTCGTCCTTTGTTTGCCAAGTTAAAATCACCAAAAATCGTATGCTGTCAGCGCCGACGCTCCGACGGCAAACTCCAAAAGCTATCTTTGAAGCTATCTTTCATCAGCAAGCCATAAATTAAACCTACGCGAGAAAGAGTCGCCGCCGCCAACCCGATCCACAATCCGAATATCATAGGTGTTTGGAATGGTAAAACTCCTTGCCGTTATAAATCAAAGCCGACCAGCCGTTATCCGATGCCGAATGGCTTTCCCGCAAAGGTAGTAACAACATATTTGAAACCAAAACGCTCCTGCATTTGCCGGAAAATGCTGTGATGGCCGACAAATCCAGCTCTCCCTGCGGGTTACGTCCGTCCCTTCCGGCTTCAAAGCCCAATACCTTTTCGGCATCTTCTTCATTACCGATGCAAACATCGACATATTGCATTAACTTCGTCATGACTTCCTTGGCTTCTGCCGGCGTCCATAATTTCTTGCGGTAATTCAAATCCACCGAAACCATTACACCTGCTTTTTGGCTGCCTTTAACGCCGCCTCGGTAATCTGCGCCGCACTTTTTGCTGATTGCCGGCGTAATACCCGAAAAGTGGAACCAATCGGCGTCCTTAAAATCGTATCAAAGTCAAAATCCTCAACTGTCGCCTCGGCAATCGAAGAATCCGCCCGGTCATAAATAACCTGCGATGCCCGCATCGACGCCCCCATACTCTAAGTAAATACCCAAAGCGTTTGCCGCCTCTGGCAACATAATCGGTATGCACCCCATAACGGCGCAGTTCATTGATTGCACACTGCCCGATGGCGATCACTCCGGCACCTTAGACACCAAAAATAAGCGTCCAAGCCATAATTGGCTAAAGAAGTACAAACATTCGCTTCTCCGCCACCATATATCACATCAAACTGATTCGCCTGCACAAAGCGCAGATGATCCGCCGGGGACAGACGCAGCATAATTTCTCCCTAAAGGTAACTACTTTCTTGCTCATTCTCCTTCTCCTTCTTTACTTGCTTCTGGCTGCCTGAACAGCGTCAACAAATGCTTTAGCGGTAGCCGTTACTGCTGCAAAAATCGCCGGTCTTGGCACCCTTGGTCAGTTCCCCGCCAATTCCGACCGCAACGGCACCATTTTTAATCCATTGTGCCACATTATCCAGCGATACCCCGCCGGTCGGCATAAAAATTACCCTGCGGCAACGGTCCACGAAACGCACTGATGATGCTGGGGCCAAATGCACTGCCCGGGAATATCTTTTAAGATTTCAGCACCGTATTCCAATGCGATAACGGCTTCTTTCGGCGTCATGACGCCCGGAAAATAAGGAATGGCATAGCGAGTGCACAGCTTTGCCGACGCTTCGTCAAAGCAGGGGCTGACAATATACTTTGCTCCCGCCAAAATGCAGGCTCTGGCGGTTTCCGAATCCAGCACCGTACCGGCACCGATCAGCCACATCCGAATCCGCATATTCTGCTGTCAGTTCTTTAATAATATCAACTGCCCCCGGCACTGTCATCGTCAATTTCCAGCGCCTTAATACCACCGGCTTTAATCGCCTCAATTACTTTTGCCTTCTTCCTTGGAATTGGCACGAATTACCGCTACTACTCCGGAATCGGTCGGGGCTTTTATCGTTTCGTATTTTTCATTTTCGTCTCCTTATTTCATAGTTGTTAATAATAGCACTATTACCATTATATGATATTTTTCATCCAGCCTTTTTTTCTCTTTTTGTACATTTTGCCTTACTGCTCCAGGAGGCGTCTGAGTCACTCATACGCTGTCTTTCTTTTTGATTGGGTAAAATGCTTTGTCTATCTTCGAAGAAATACTACGAAATTCGGAAGTTTTTGGAATTTATCCATAAGCTTAGCTGTTAACCTCTGGCTTTATGTTCATAAGTATTTTCCCTTTCTTATCCTATATATAGTATAACCAAAACAGCACTATGACAAACAAAGCGGAACAACCAGTTAAAAATATAATATCCGACTATAATCCCATATCGATCAAGAACATATCCAAAAAGTGGAAGGATAAATAATATTGAGATTTGCTTGGTAAACTCCCCGAATAGATAGAATTGTTATCCGATTTTGAGTTACACAATCATTTATGAACTGCTGAATCAATACCGGATAAACACCAATAATAATTCTTGGTACCAGTACCACTACTCCCAGCAACGCTATTCTGGTCGTTAGTAAAAGATGTTGCTGTTAGCGTGAGTAAACAAAATCAATTTAAGGAATATTGTTACTTTTAAATGTTTTTAGCCTATAAGCCAATTTACTCGACAAACCGGAAATGAAATAAAAACAGAATATATCACGCCAAAATAAGCGACTGGTATTTTTATTTCTTTAAAATACATCTGATAAGTTTGGATAATTCCATTTTAAAATAAAAAGTCATAAATATAGTAAACAAAAAAGAAAACCATTGTAAATATTTACTGGATTTTTATATATGTTGTACTATTTTTCAAAAATGTCGGCATCTTTCTTTTCTTCTTTTTCCTTTTCTCTTACATCCTCACATCGGATTAAAAACAACAATGCAACACCAGTAAAAATAGAAGCTAATAAATATGGCAGTTTATGGTTGATTTCATAAAAATCCTGCAGAATATGCTAAATATCCCTGTCAGATGGGAACAATCTCGCATCATATTTCCCTTAATTTTAGTATATTCATGTTCAAGTCCATTTTGTTTTAGTAACAAATAAATATATCCGGTATCTGCTCCTGATAGAAATACTAAATACTCCAATTAAAAGGAAGCTATAATCAAGAGCCAAGAATTTCCCCATAAAAATAAATATAATATTTGCTATCAAAAACTTAATGTGGCAACCAGCATGCTAGATTTTGCTCCATTTTTGATCAGCATATATTCCAGTAGGAATTTTCCAGAACAAATCGCCAAGCTAGAAATGCTTGTCGCTAAAAATAATCAAATGTCTGAAAGCCATTATCCAATAAATAAACATAAGCAATGCTATCCGGCAAAAATATATATAGTTTATACAATAAAAATGTATCTTAATGATTTATCGCTTGAGATGTTCCATTTATCATAAAAATTCCAATCAAATCCTTTGTATTCATTCAAATTGATATTATCCACCATCATGTTTTATTTTATTATATCGATTGTCAATGATAGCTTTTAACTCTTCAACATATCCCTCTTTAACAGTTCCTTTTATTTATCATTTTAATAATACTCTCTATTTTAAATAGTTCAAAAACGCTTTAACATATCAATATAGTCTAAACTTTCATTTTATATAATTCCAAATCAAATTTTCACTGTTTTTCGATTTGAATTCGACAATATGTATGTTCTAAAGTATTTTTCTAACGAATTGTTATTTCACTTACATTATATTTGTTTGTCATTCCTTTTGCAGCTTAGTTCTTATATAAACTCTTGTTTAATAATTCAAGCCATAATTCAAACTCTCGATCCGTTCTACTAAAAGTTTTTGAGGTTTTCTTATGTCTAATATTATTATATTTCCGTTTTTCTTCAAAATATCTCTTTGGATATTTACGAAAAAGTCAATTTCATAAAAAGTTTATAGTGGATAATGAAAGCGAACTATCAAATCTAATTTTATATTTCCTTAAATTATATATATTGTCTGAAACAAATTAATTTCAATATTCAACATACGTCTTATTTTTCTTGCAAATTCTATTTTGATAGAATCGTTATCTATAGCCGATTATATTTAACGTATTATTGCTTTGTTTTAAATGAAATGATAAAAACACCTGTTCCGCATCCTACATCTAAAATATTGGTCCCCAATAATAGAAATTTAATGGAGTTAAATCTGTTTGCAATATCCTTTTCACTCTCAATTTAAATAGCATATCCACATCATAAATGTTTATAGAAATAATCATCCCCCTATTTTTAGCTTCTAATCAACGCTTTCCACAACATTAACTTTCTTATTTTTAATATATCACATTTTTTAAAAACTCAATTTATTTTTGAAAACAGTTTAACTTTATGGCATAATTCTTAGAAATTAATGTGTAAGCAATATTTCACGCTATAATCCGTAATTTTATCCAGCCTTTTTCTCTTTTTGTTTGTTTTTTCTTTTTACATTTTTCCTTACTGCTCCAGGATGCGTCTGAGTCACTCATACGCTGTCTTTCTTTTTGATTGGGTAAAATGCGTGGTTTATCTTCCAGCCGCTTTGGTTTTTGTTCGTCCGGAGCAAATCTCATAACACAGCGTAAACGTGCCAATTCCTGAAAATGTACTTCCCTACCACGCCTATTCTTTTTCTTCTCGCTCCGATAGCGATACCCTTCCATTTTGAAACAGCTTCGGTTTTGCCCTGACTATATTGCCGTTCTCTGCAAATAAACAACCACCTTTTACCCCCTATTCCTTTTCCTTTCGCTCCGACAGCGATGCCTTTCCCATTTTGAAATAGCTTCTGTTTTGCCCCACCTGCGGCGGATCGCCCTGAATCAGGATAAAAAACTCCCACCTCCGAATAATCTCTGCCAAATAAAGTCGCCGTATGCTCCGGCAAACGTAGCTCGCCCGCCTCTAAATACGGCTGTAAAATCCGCTCCAGCATCCGCTCCGGTCGCAACCGGCGATTTCCCTTCCGCTCTTCCCTGTCTTCCGCTAAGCTGAGCCTTTGATAAGTAACCGCCTCATCAGCCGCCCTCCGTCTGATAAAACGGCACCTCCAGCCGTTCCTCTGTCAACCTGATCATATAAAAATCAAGCCGTCATGGGCAACAAAGCCAATCAGCCGAATTTGCCGGCTAACCCCTTTTCCCCGATCGGCATCGGTCTTGGCATTTAGTGCGCAGGCAAAGCTGCGATTAATCGTATCTCTCGTTGCCTGCTCGGCAATTTCAATCCGCCGCATCTGACGGGCATCATCAAAAACGGACTATATGTCTTTAGGGCAAACACGCCGTCCCGCATTGCCCGTTCCGCCGCACTTTCCACAATCCTATGATTTTTCTCCGCTACAGTATACTGCCTGACCTGCACAAAAGAAATAAAAACAAAGGGCAGCAAAATCAGCACCCCAATTATGCCAATCTTTAAGCTATTCATTATAATCCCTCCGCCCGAATCAAGCCGCCGCTGCGTGGCAACCATCGTCGCCCCTGCCTGACGAAAAACCGAGTGCCGCTTTTAGCTGCTGAAACGGTGTTTTTTCGATGTATTTTCCACACTGATATAAAAGAAATCACCCCAAATCCATTTTTATATCTTCCGTTTTCCCTGATTTGGCGGTAAATTTCGCATTATAATCTCCGGCATAATAAATCAGCATTTCATTGCTTTCATTTTCCACATAGCTTTTGCGCAAATGCGAAAGCGTAATCCGGTAAGATGCACCGGTTTGCTCCCAAAAGCGCCTGCAAGCCGGTGAGGGAGTTTTTCTTCGACATAGCCAAGCTCACAGATTAAGTCCGCCGTTTTTGTACCTCAAGCCAAATCAGCTGATAATTGATATCCTCCTGCCGCTGATACTGATAATAAACCAGCACCACAAACAGCAGCACCGTAATCAGTAAAAACGCCAGCAGGCGATCCAGTGCATTGATAATCATTCTTCTATCCTCCATTTGCCGTCAAGCTGATATATTTGGAAATGACGCTTTTGGGCTGCTCCTGCTGTTGCCGGCTCGCTAAAAACGGCTTGCGTCCGGCACCGCCTGCACCCCAAAACCTCTGTGCTAAACTCCTGCCATGTATATTCCCGACCGGCAAAGCAAATTAGCTCGTCCTGTTTCTCCGCTAACACACTCAGCCGAATTGCCAGCTCCAGCCCATCGCACCAATCTCGCAGATGGGCGTCTTCTCTCACCACCGCCGCGGCTTCTTTTTGCTTTCAGAAATCTCGGTCAGGTGATAATTTTCATAAAAGCTGTACCGATAGGGCAATTACCACAAACAAAAAAGCAGCAATTGCCGTATCCAGCAGCCCCCATACTTTTTCCATTTCAGCCCCAACCTTTCGATACGCCGTTGTTATTGTTGCTCAAAGGTAATTCGCTTTGATTACTTCGTTTTTATCATACACCAGCTGCGCATAGAAAGCTGGCAGTCGGATGATATAGGCATTGTTTTTACTGTCATTGGCGGCTTTGATTTGATTATCAATCTCCCACGAGATTTTATGCTCAAATCGCCCACCGTATTATCAGACGAAATACTGCCCCCGCTGAGGCATAAGTGCTTGTGCCGGTCTTAGTCTTCCGCTGATAATAAACTCGCCGCTCTGATCCGGCATATGCTTAATCGCACTCATCACATCAGCCCCTGAGGTCTTGGCATTGTTATATGGCGCAAAGCTGGACTCCGCCAAATCCTTACTCACCTTATCTAACTGCTGACTGCTGGCTTCCGCTACTCCCCTGCCCTTGTTATAAAGACTCAGCCCCGTACTGACAATCCCCACAAACAGTAAAATCAACTCCAACCACAACGCTTTTTGAATATTTTGATCCATTTTTCTCTCCTTTCTTTTTACATCTGTACTTACTTTTTGGTTACTTGATATTCCATGCGATTTAAGGCTTCATTTTTCGTCTTCATCGCTTTGCTTTCCTTCGTTTTTCTATTTTATTCTTCGTAGTTATTCGCTCTTACTGTCATTTCCGCCCTTGCTTTCAAATCTCTGCAAGCTTTCTTTGCAATGGACTTTTCGTCTTTGCTTGGCTCTTTTCGTTTCTGTCCGCCGTAAACCCCTTTAAGCCAAAGATTTTCGGGCTTCTTCCTTTCATTCTTTGCTTTTAAAGTCCCTTCCCCTGCCTAAGAAAACCCTTTAATTCAGCCAGCTGCGATGCTCTCCGTTCGCTGTCATAGAAAAAGCTGTCGCCGTACTGTCCCTGATATGGCAAATGTACCCACCCCTTCGGCTCGCTTAAATAGCTACAAAAGAAAGCTCTCCGTTTTTGTAAATCTGCCATTCCAACTGTACTAAGAGATATCCATTGTGTAAAACGGCTCACTCCCCAGCCGAATCCACTTAGCCCCCTTAAAGCTCGTGCCCTTGGCAGCAGCATAACGGTTTCATTCGGCAGGAAAAAGCGCAGATACCAGCTTTGCCGGGCAAGGTATACTTGGTCCGTCTTAACCTCCTTAGGCTTTTTATCTGCTCCATAAATCTCTCCCGCTATAAAGCTTCAGTCGCTCGCCAATCACATTTTTGGCTGTTATCTCCCAGCGGCACATATCGGCTTCCGATGAGAGCGTCCAAATAGGTTTGATAGGTCGTACCATTGTTTCTCTTTTGCTTTTCCAAAAAGCTTTCGCACGTATCGTCAAAGTGCTTGTTGTTCATCCACCCCGCAAAGTCTTTTAATCTTGCCTTTTTGCTCAACCTCCGTATTGGCGGCGTTAATCTGCTTGAGCTTTTGATTAACATGATAGTATAAGTCTACCTCCGTTTTTGCCCTGCTTATCGACAAAGAAATAATGCGGCACCACTTTTTACCGAATCCGCCTGATAGAATAAATCGCTGTTGGTCGTCAGCACCATATCACCGGCATACCCAGAGCAATTCCGTCTTGGCGATTGGCGAGCCTTCCAACCTGCGGATAAACCGGCATCGCTAAGCTCTGAGTAACTTCTGCCATCGGCAATCTACGAAAAATCCGGCTTTCCATCACCTTCCCAAAGACCTCGACCGGTAGCTCCTGCACCGCCTTTTCGTTCTTGATGTCTTTGTTTGCCAGAAATTCAAAGACTCGACTCTTTTTCATCGCTTAGGGTTTACCGGTAGCGTCCGGAAAGAAATGTTGTGTTTTTCGCTCTCCTTTGCCCACGCCGGAATAAAATAGCGAACCGTATCCTTTTCTGCCCCTGCCGGAAACTCGTACCAGTGCCCGCCGGCCGGTAAATACCGGTATAATCTTCTCCCTCATAAACATCAAAGCTAAACCGCACCTGCCGCTTGGCAGTATACGCTCCATAGTCCCGATTGCCGTAGCCGGGGAATGGCTAAAGTGCTCCCGGTCATGGGATAGGGTAACGGCAAAGCTTTTCTTCTTTTAGGTATTGGGTTTTGTCCGTTCTTGGCTTTCGGATATTTTTCACCGGCAGTAAACACTCTCTGACAGGCTGGGGTAGCAAACGACCGGTGTATGGGCTGTAACCCGATTTCCCAGCGAGGCTTTCTTCTCTTTGCTCAGGAAAAACTCTTCCCCATAGGAAAATGCCAGCCGGTATATTGCCTTGCCGGTAGTCGGGCTGCCTTTTTGATTGGGCGTAGTCGCCGGAATGACGATACCGTCCTGATATAGAACATCTCCCCGATTTGTGGCGATTCCGGCAAAGCCTCTCCGGCGGTAATGGTCTGACCGTTAATGGTCATGGTGGCATTGGTGACTTTCCTGTTTTGATAGCCGCCCGGCGTGATACTAACGGTTACATTGCTGCAATTTTGCGGGTTAGGGTTAGTGTCCGCCCGGCAAAACCGGACTTTTCACTTCCGCTCCCGCAATCTCATAGACATAAAGCCCATTTGATATCCATATAGAAATATTCTTTTTAATACGCGAATCCGTTTCCATTTGCCGGTTTTTGAATCTTTGACATCCTTATGCTCCCATTCGATATACTGCACCGGATAATACGCCGGCGCATATTGCTTAGTAATCACGCTAACATAGAGCTTTTCCGTTGCCGGAATGCCTTGGGCAACATCAAAGATTTCCTGTCCGGGCTTTTCTGATGCTATGCGAAGACTGCTTGCCTGAAAATCGGCGGCCTGCGGAACCATCAGGCTGAACGGTTTCTTCGGTCGTAATCTTTGTTTCCTGCCGGTACTCCCAGTCCTTGGGCATGCTGGCAGTTACCTCGTAGTCTTTCCCATCCTTTCCCCGATTGCGAAAAGAAATCAGCGTTCGCCTTGCCTCCTGCCATGGGGTAGACCAAAATCGCCGCTTTCAGCATGGCTTCTTCCATGGCTCGGTAATATTTTTCCCGGTCAGCCCTTGCCAAAACTCCGCCTCAAAGCTGTCGCCAGTTAGGTTGATGTAATAATCCCGCTGGCGATTTTTCTCCCGAAGTTTTTCTGTTTTCTTCCATAAGCTGGTTTTTCATACTCATTCTCTAACCAGTTAAACTGACTAAACGGCTTTCCATTATCAGGCATCTGCCGGATAATCGGGGTTTTCCACTAAATAGCCGTCCGGGGTAATGCCTAAATATTTCCAGTTGTCCCTTGACCTGTTTGTTGTCCATCGTCCTTTGCAAGCCTTTTGTCACATCAAAACAGGAAAAGCTCTTTTTGAGCATTTTCTTTCATTACCAATAGACCATGCTCTGCCCAAACTTCCCAGCTAAAGTCTTCCAGTCGTTAAATCTGGCATACTTTGCATTTTCCTCGCTTATCGCTAAGGTTCTTTCCATATCTTCTTTGGAATAACTGCTTTGCGGCTTTGACCGGTAGCCAAAAGATTGACAGAAGGCTAAGAATGTAGCATAATACCACTCCACTTTTTGGAATTTTTTATCGTCATATCTGTCTCTATCGAATCTTTGGATAATCATAATCATAATAGTTTCTTATATAATTGCGCTATTTGGCATCCATATACCAGATATTAAACCAACCTCATGGCATTCCCGTTAATATCTTCCCACATTATTGTTTATGACTGTCCGTTCTTCTCGAAATCGAGACGAGATAGCGACCATTATCCAAAAAGAAAATCTACGTTACGGTAGCCCAAATGGTCAATTGCATTCGTTTTTCTTCCTCAAATATTGTATGACCTTTTCCGCTTCTGCCTTGGGCACTCGGCGTAGCAACAGATTTTCAATATCTTTCCAATTGCCCCAACTCGTTTCATTCCCTCATTGGTATATTCAATCAGTCCGTCTATTTCGTCAATACTAAGACTTGGCCAGCCACCGCTAATTAAAGAATTGATTCCCGGCGAATAATCCAAATCCCTCATCGTCATCTTCATCTTCCATTCCCGGATTAGTTTCGGAATACTCTCATCTGCCGGATTCACCCATTTGCTCCCGCCGTAGTAATGGTTTGCCAAATCCGCTGCCTGCTTTGCTTGCATCACTTCCGGTTGAAAGGTTGCCCTGCGATTGGGATTTAAAGCCGCACATCACCGTTGCCGCCTCGGCTCTGGTTTAAAATCCCTGCGGCTGAAAGCTGGTGTCTTCGTAGCCGGTCAACAGCCCCAAAACATACGCTTCTTTTTACCGCCTTTTGATAGCGCTCTTTCCGGGGGTGGTCTTTTGAGTATGCCCTACTAAAGGCAAAGTCGACAATTGCTTCCTCAGCTTGGTCTGTCTTTATGTTAACTACCTCTTCTCTCCGCTAAAAACGTATCATTAACAGTGCCATTTCTTCTCGGCTAATTTCTGCCCGAAAATCCGCAAAATCCCCGTCCTGCAAGATTCCCATTTCCTTGGCTTTGTTCAAATAGTGAGTGCCGCAGTATTCGGCATGGTTTGCTGCGGTTTCGCCGCCTGCCCGCACCAGCATCGTAATAAACTGGTCGACCGTCAGCTTCGCTCCCGCCCGGGAAAGCTACCGTCGGGATAGCCTTCAGATAATCCCGTTGCTGTTCCCCGCTAAAGGCAAAGCCACATCGGCTGCATACCATTCCTTACCCTTGATATCGCTAAAAGCCGGCGGCTCGCTGGATTCGCCAGCCCTGCATTGGCATAGCTTGCATCTTTTCCCCGGCAAGAGTGAGCTACGTCTTTTACCCTATCTTGCCCGGTAAAAATGGCTAAGACTTTCTCCTATCTTCTTTGGAATAGCGACTCTCCGCTGCTGTTACCGGTGTCACGCTAACGCTCCATAATCCGGCAAACAAACTTGCTTAGGAGCAGTGCCCAAAACCACCCCTCCAGCCGCCCGGATTCGGCACCACAATGTTTTTCTGTTTTTACTCATTGCCATCTCCCGGTTTACTGGAAAACAGTAATCCGTCATCACTACTGTACTTTCCGGTAAAACCTGTTCTTTTATTTCTGCGTCATTCTAATTTCCTCCTTTGACTGGTTGGCGTAGGTTATCTGAAATATGTTATTGTTTCATCCCCTATAAAAGGTGTTTTGGTGTTTTGTCATTTCTTGTTTTGTTATTTTCTTGTTTTCTTGTTTTTCTGTCTGTTTTTATTGTATTTCCCTACCTTTGTTGTTATTGTTTTATTGTTTTATTGCTTTTTACTGTTTTATTGCTTTTTGTTGCTTTTATTACTGTTATTGTTGTTCTTGTTGTTCTTGTTGTTCTATTTCATTTTTCGCTGTTTTTATTGTTTTGTCGCTTTCTCTATTTGATGTGCTAAGCCGTTGCTCTGACCGGCATCTCTTTCTTCTGCTCTTCAAACGGCATAACTCGTGTCTTACCCGCAAAAACGCCTAAGGTTTTCTCCATCTCTTCTTTTAGCATAGCTACTGCCGGCTCTTACCGGTATCCAAAAAGCTAACAACAGGCTAGAACCGGCAATAACGCTGCCCCCTCTGTGTCCTTATCTATCCATTGCCCTCGGGTAGTTATTGAGTGGTATCGCCACCGGCTATTTTACCTTTACACCGATTACAATTGCTGATAAAAACTGATTAAGGCTCTCCCATACCGCTGTAAATCATAGGTACAATCAAATATAGAGCAATCAATCCATATGCCGGCAAAAACCAATCATCTCGCCCATCGCCAACCGTTTGGCTATCATCTGCTGATTGATTTCCTTGCGCCGCTCAAGTATACGCTTTTTCATGCAGCAAATCGTCAAACGCCTGCTGCAAGATAAATCTTTCGTTGCCGCCTCTAATTGCAAAACCAAGGTTTGAAAAATCCGCCTGTTTTTCCACCTTCAGTTCGGCAAATGCCTCTTCTGCACCCATTGAAAAATTATTTAAGCAACGTTCAAACCTTTTCTTCATAATAATGAGAAAACATATTTAGCCACGTTAAAATATCCTCCTTATGCTAAGCGGGAATGATGCATTAGCATTAATCAAAACACTGCGATAGCTCCGCTACCTCGTCCTCTCGTTCCATTTCCCGAACTCGAAACTGCAGCAGTGCATCTGCCAGCAAATACCAATATCCCATAGCAAAGCGATATTCCCGCCAGCACTCCACCTGCCAGCTCCAGCCATGGTCGATGGAGCTGCCGATATTTCATAGAGCTGATTGACACTACTGCTCCAGCCCCTTGCCCGCCAGCGCAGACAGCTCCGGCAGCTTTTGCCATGTTGCCCGCATGCACCGCTAACGCCGCCGGCTTTTTTAATCGGGAGTTTAATCCGTCCAGCCACTCTATCTCTTTTCCCGCAGACGACGTGCGGTACTCCTCTCCCGCCACATCATATTTTTCCAGCACCGATGTTTGCCGAATCAGGTTATGCTCCCGCCGGTTAATCAGCAAAATCAGTACCAATCCAACTCCGAAGCTGATTAGCGGAATTCGCCACGCAGTGGGATTTCCATTTCCTGCGACGCTCACCTGCCTTCTTCCGCAATAATTCCGATGATTTTTGGATTTTCCGTAAAATCATAATCACCGACAAAAATCAGGCAAAAACATCATCAGCTCCGTTATCTTGCTAAAACGGCTTTGATAAAAATGTCATGCAGGGTTCAAAGTTCCGGCTCGCCCAGTTTTGCAAGGGCAACATGCAAAAGCAGTGGTAAAATCGCAATAAAATGCAGGCTTTTTAACGAATAATTCAGTCTTTTCTCGCTTTAGCTCCTCTACTCGCAGTTCATCGGTGTAAATGGCTAAGCTCCCCATAAACACGCGCTCTTGCCCATTCTCCTGACTCATCGCCATATTCTGCGGTAATGCAGCATAAGTTCAGCAGCATTTTTCAGATACTTATTCGGCGCCTGCTGATTATAGCGCTGAACAGCCTCTCACATCGCTTGCCATCAAAACATCATATACTACTCCCCTTGCAATCAGCATGGGCGAGAGTTTGTCCGGAAACTCCTGACAAGACCCTCATATACCGCCTCCTCCACATGTTCCCTGCTCTATAATATTTCTGCCGCACCAGCTCACTCAAACAAAAATCTGACCTTTTTAGCAGCTGGTTATGCCCGTTTCACCAGTACATAGTCCACAAACACCTCAACTCAGCACCAAATATGACAAAAACATACATTCCCAAATAAACCATCCGAGTTAAAACAAAAGTCCGCTTAAAATAACCAAAAACGCCAGTCATCGGCTTGCGAAAAATCGCCTGTTTTCGATGAGTGCCCTTCCCGCAATCTGGTCAACTGTTTTAGACTATACCGATAGCGAAACAACGGCGAACGGCTATACTGAACTCGCCGCAAAAAGCGGTACACCCACAAATTCATCAGGTGCGGCAAATCAGCTCAACTTCTTGGTTTTGATCGGCGTGGTTGCCGGCTGTACCACAGGGCGGTAAGGAATAACAATAGGGCTGCCGCCCAAATACTAATCAATAAACTCTCCATTTTTATCATCCTCCGGCATCCTTCCGTAAATAAGGCAAACTCTTCCTGGTCCTGTGCCGTCATAGGCCCGGCTCATCGCCTCTAAGTTCTTGTTTGTCGGTAAGCTTTTTAGAATATAGGCACCCTGCTGATAAACCAGCACATCTTGCGAGCCGGTAGCCTTCCTCTTGCGGAATAATTTCGGTAATTCTCTCCACATACCGATTTCCCGCATAATCCTTGCCTAAGATGAATATCAAATTGTACCACTTCCGTCACCTGTCTCTTCCTGCCACCGTCTTCATCTCGAAAGATATTGCATTTTCAAGAGCGAATGCGGAGCGACAGCACCAAATCCGCCCGTTGTTTTGGCGTGATGCGTAAACAAAGTAAACTAAAGACGCCACCTGCTGCTCGTCGCTGCATCAATGCCGCCACTTCATCGGTTGCCACTTCGCCCTAAAATATTGACCGCACCGTCTGTCTGCAAATCAAGACCTGCCTGTCCGGATACAAACCCGTTTCCCGAAAAGGTCAAAAATATACGCATGGATAAACCTTGACGTAAATGCAGCTCAAACGCCATTTTCCTGAATGCGCAAGGTCAAAGTGCCATAAATATGTTTAATCAGTGCCATAAGCGCGTCGTCTTCTCCGCTCCTGGGAACCGGTAATCGCCATAATTCTGCCTCCTGACCAAATACCGGAGCCAGCTCGCCAAAAGCTCCGCTCCGGGACCGGCAAACAGCTGATGAATCTCCAATAATATGAAACTTCCGCACAAAAATGCCCCAGCTCTCGGAAAACGGCGGTCGTACCACGACCACCTGAGAACCGTCCCGCATATCATTGACCTTATAACTGATATTTTTCCGACAGCTGCCCCTGCCTTATTGCAGCGATAAATGTTTTGACACACCTGCCGCAGCTCTCTTTTTCCGATTGAAAGCTCAAAATGCTAAATGAATGGGCTTGCCCCGAAAGAAAATCCACACGCTGTCATAATTGCGGTAGGTTTGCTCTTTCAGCGAATCCTCTCTTTCCTGCCAAAAATAATGCTCTAATTTTTGCTTAAACTCATTTCCCCACTTCTTCATTGATTTTGCCGGATACCCGCCGGATACCCCATCAATCGCCATATCCCGCAGCCGATCAACCACACCGAACCCCTTATATAACGATAAATCTTATGTGCCAGCAAAATACATTTCTTCCCTCATGGCTCGAGCGCAATATTTTCGGTCGCATAAATCGTCCGAATCTCCTCGAGCGGTGATAATATAAGACGACGTTTCTCCGTTTTCAATCACATTTTTCGGTACGTCCAGCTGATATTTTTCAATCAGCATCTCCAGCCCCTTTTCTTGATATTCCTGCTCATCAATGATAGAGCAAAATATCAAACATATCTTCCAGCGCCAGCGCTTCCGGCTCCTGATAAGGCACAATGGCATAAACCGCATCTCGGCTCGGCAAAGCCGCAGGATAATGTCCTCAATCATCTCAATCACATAGGTTTTATCACCCGGTAGCCATAACGCATTGCTTTAGTGCCAATTTCAAATGGTTGCAACGGCTTTTTGCCCGTTCATATTCCTCGCTTTTCTCCTTATAATCCAAATATTTTTGGTTTCCTCGTACAGTTCTTCCTTAACCAGTACAAATAAACGGTCAAAGCTGATTTCTTCCGCTTCTTTGGTGCCGGTGCAGGAGCTTTCTTTTTCATACCAAAAACGCCCTGAAATAGCCCCGCCGTTACCGCTGCCGCCAGTCCCGGCCATAAAGCTCTATCATTTCCGTCGTTCCTCCTCCGCCGATAAACTTGGCAAACAATTTGTATTCCGTTTCCCAGCTTCCGTATTTCCGTTTGATATAATCCAACAAGCTCCCGTCATTCAGCGCATCAAAAAGCTTCATAGGAAAAAGGGCAGGCTCAATCTCTCGGCAGCAGCTATCTCTTTTTGCCAGACGCTTTTTCGTCCAGCGGCTATCCGGAAAAATATTGCCCGAATAAAAGGAGCGGAAGTCGCCCCGTTCAAAGCTTAAGCTTTTTCCATGCAAAAGCCTCGCCAATCGCCGCCGGAGATTGGGGCAAGTAAAGCACCACTTTATCCACGCTCCGGCTCATTTCATTTCTTCGCCCAAATCCGCAAACACATAGCTGTAACCCTCGCCTGCTTTTTCCAGCAAATACTCATACAATGCCTCCCTTATACTCTCCTTCCTTGGTATCAACAAAAGATGCATCAAAATAATCCAGCCCCTTCATTAAGGGCAAGCTGTAACTTTAAAAGCTGCGTGGTCAGCTGCCCATTGACCGCCAGCCGAAGAATATCCGCCTCTTTTGTCCGCCTCTTCCGGTGTCAATCCCAAATAATAATCTGCTTTGGCAGGACGGCGACTGATTAACAAATGCTGCTTTTTCACTATATTGCGTAAAAGCTCTGCCATAAAGCATAATTGACTGGTTAACTTTTCCCTTGCTGCTGATATCCGCCCATCCGATAATCATGACCATGCACCTCCTTTCTTGACTGAAATATTTTTGCTTTGCTTGGGCGACGACCTGCCGCCTGCTCCAAAAAGATGCAGCAGCACATTTTGTACTCACCGAGAGCGGCTCCAGCTGATAATATCCGTCAAATAGCGCCTCATCGGCAATCAGCTTATCGATTTTATCCCATTCAATGACCAAAAGCTCTACCTTGGTGCGTTCCGACTTTTTCCGCCATTTGCTTTCTCAAATACTTTTGAGTTTAGCACCGACTCCCGAATATGCGCTGTAAACAACGGTTATCTGCTCCGGCTGCTCTTTTTCCAGATATTGCAGCGACATCTCCATCTCCGGTCGGTATGGCGTCAGGTAAAAACAGTCTGCTCCGCTTGGGCTGACTGGTTTTTCCGCCTCAACAATACATTGCTCCTGCCCGCTATATTCCCGCAGCGGCAAAACCGCCAAAGCATCACTGTACTCCTCTGCCTGCTCGGCATAATGCTCCGAATAGATTTCATATTTTCCGTAATGAATCGCTGCCAGTGCCGCCAAGCTATACACAAATTGCCTTTTTGGCAGCTGGACGCTTTTCCTAATATTTGAATCATAGTCCCTCCTTAAAAACCGTTTTTCTTGACCGGCAACTGCCGGCTCACTTCCCTGCCGGTTCCTCGCCCTGCCGCCGGCATATCCTGTTCCTGTACGGGTTCCGCTTTGTTTTTCCCTTCTTCCGAAAAGCTTTCGAAATTTTTATCTTGGCTATCCGCCGTTTCTTTTTCCGGCTGCACTCCCGAATCCACCGACTGCCGGGCAAGCCGCTCCTGCATTTTCAAAAACTTTTCTTCTTCCTTTAGCTGAGTCAAAGCCGCCTCCAGCCGATTTCCTTTCCTGACCGACAATGCTGCTTTTCGCCACATCTTCGCTATAAAAGTCTGCACCGATCCGCTAACCGGATAGCGGACAATGGTATCAGGGCATATCAACGGCTTTGGGATAAATGCTTTAAATACAATATGCCCGTTCATAGGGTTTTGTACGTCAATTTGAGCACTGCCCAACCGAACCCTTTCTTCCTCGGTTAAACCCAGCACGATTTTTCTTCTCCGAGTCAATGCCGCCAACTTGCTTATGCGACAGTACGCAGTAATCATGACGCTGGGGAATAAAATACGGACATCCACATAATCCCCCGGCAAGAGCTCCGCCGGTAGCCCTGCTACTTCCACTCTCCTGCGTATTTTGCCACAGCTCCAAATTGGTTTCATAAAAAACTCGCTGAGCAGCACTTTCGGTTTCAGCCACCCAAGTCTTGCGACCGATTGCTTCTTCCGTAAGGTAAACGCCCCAGCCGGAATCGCATCTTCTTCCACTTCATTTCCGTCAAGTCCGTCTCTTCAATTATTTTGCCCAATTCCACCGGCCTATTAACGGTCAGTACCGTTCGTCGCACCACCGGCAAGAGTTTTTCCGTTTTGGCGTCCTGCCACAGCCGATAGCCAAAGCTCCCGCCAGCACCAATCACCACCCTAGCTACAATCAAGCCTGCTGTCTTTTAATATATGCTGAATCATTCCCATTTTCCGCAATGTCACTCGTTTTCTCTTCCTCCTATCCTTACAAAATATCCTTTTTCCAATTTCTTATGCTTTCACCCTAATGTCCGACATGATACTATTTTTCATAAACCCGTCTTTTTCTGTCCTTGCCTTTTTCCACCTGCTATTTGCGTTTCTTTCTCTCTCTTTCGGCGGCTGTGCTGCCACCCATACTTCCGCAGTAAACCTTTCTTTCTTTCCGCCTCTTCCTTTTTCCACCTGCGTTATTTCTGTCCTTTTCTCTTTCTTCCGCTATGGTTGCTGCCGCCCGCTACTCTCGCAAGCCTCTCTCTTTCTGCCTTTTCCTTTTCCACCCGCTAGCTTCGTCCTCTCTCTCTTCAGCAGTTAGCTGCCGCATCTTCCATAAAACGTCTTTTCTCTGCCTTTGCCTTTTTCCACCTGCTATTTCGTCCTTTCTCTCCGGCGCTGTGCGCGCTACTTCCTGCAAGTCATCTCTTCCGCCTTTTGTTTCACTCTGCTATTTCGCCCCTCTCTTTTTCCGAGCGGTTGCTGCTGCCCTGCCCCTTCTCCGCAAAGCTCTTTTCTTTTTCTGCGCTTTTTGCCTCCACCCATATAGTCCTTTTTCTCTTTTTCCTGGCGTGACAGCGCTGCCGCTGCTCCTTAGCAGATTTGTCATCACCCATCGCCCTGTTCTTCTTTTGAGAAAGAGTTCGCATCCTCCAAAAGGAACGCATACTCGCCTTGATATTTTTGGTGCGAGCCCAATTCTTCCGGTGCCCAAAGTTCACCCATGCCTTTGGCGAGCCGACCAGTTCCTCAACTTTTATCTCCGTCATCGCCCGGGCCGCTTTCCATTCACTCACACTAACCACCCCGGCGTGATAATCGGCCTCTGCAAATAAATATGCGCATGACTGCCGATATCGGCAATCACAAAATCATAATCTTTTGAGAGTACGCCAGCTCTCTTTTCCTGATAGCTCTTGTAATAATCCACCCGCCGAATCCGAAAAACCTGCTTATTTTTATCTACTGGCAGCAGAGCCGGTAACATATCAATTTCTTTCCAGCTCTTGATGAGTTCCATCCAATCTTGCCACTCGCCCGCCGCTAAGTGCCGAGGTGGCAATACGGAAAACTGATATGCGGTACTTTAGCCCAGCAATACGTAACTG